>Ga0187863_10000479_pt1 | contig 34133 bp, 31 predicted proteins | sample June2016WEW_11_1_FD_132975 | JGI IMG/M metagenome (GOLD analysis project Ga0187863, IMG submission 132975) | Peatland microbial communities from SPRUCE experiment site at the Marcell Experimental Forest, Minnesota, USA - June2016WEW_11_10 | ecosystem: Environmental > Terrestrial > Soil >...
CCCGGCACTTCCTCAACGCGACGTTTTTGGTGGAGGTGCTCGAAGGGCAGGCTAAGCTCAGGATGACACCGGAAGGGATGACATCGGGAGATCACATCGTCGCAATGGAATGGGTAGCGTTAAGCGACCTGCGTGAGAGAATCGCGGTCGCAGTCGTGCGCGAGCCGCTCGTCGCTTTTCTCGAGGGCTCGCTCGAACGGCGCTATGCGGGCTACCACGAGGCGGGAGTTACTATCGAGTGGCCTGACGATTCCGCCTGACCTGTGCCTCCCAGTCCTGGCGCTCCAGCGTGTGCGCCATCACGTCCACGGGCCTTCCTTGCACCGTTGCGCCGCGCGGAAGCGTCGCTTCATTTTCGAAGCCGCTGCGTTTGAGGACCGCGCGTGACGATTGGTTCTCCGGCAGACAGTAGGCGCGAATTCGCTGAAGGTCCGCCTCCTGGAAACCCTCTTCGATGAGCGCCATAACCCCCTCGGTCGCGATCCCGCGATTGCGATACGTGCGCACGACGCTGTAGCCGATCTCGGCCGACAAGCGGTCGTGCTCGGAAATGCGCAGCGAGACCCAGCCCAGCGCCGGGCTCGCGGGCGCGGCGAAGTGCACGAGCCATTCGAAGCGGCCGACGGTTCCGGGCCCAAAGCGCGTCGGCCGGGCCCCGACGGCTCGGAGAAACTGGGCGCGATTGAGGTTGGGCAAGTCCTGGTAATCGCGCAGATCCGGCTCTTGCAACACGTCCCACAGGGTCCCGGCGTTGGCGGCGGATACGGGCACGAGCCGTAAGCGCGCGGTTCGAATCAATCGCATCGCGACGACGCTCTCCCTTGACGCGCGCACCGCTGCGCGTGATAGCCGCCGCGATGGATTTGGCTGCTGCTTACGCGAGCCGTGCGCCGGCGTGGGTTGATTTCACCGGAACCGTTTCCTCCGCGCCGCGCTTCTTCTACGGCTCGCGCACGCACTGCATGCACGAGGCCTTCGACGTCGCAAGCAGCGCCGGCACCCTGGAAGTCGTCGATAATGTCGGCATCGCGCCCCGCTGCCCGGTACAGGCCGGCGACTCGATCGAGATCTGCGGCCAGATGGTGCACGATCCCGGAAGGCTGCCGATCGTTCATTGGACGCATCACGACCCCGAGCACGAGCGCCGCGGGGGATTCATTCGCTTGCACGGGAGGCTGTACGCGTAGGGGCCTGCATCCGCAGCAGCTCGGGAATCGTGACAAACCGGTAGCCGCGGCGCTTGAGCGCCTCGACGATCAAACGCGTTGCCGCCACGTCGGCGCTGCGATCGCAGAGGCGTCCAGCCCCGTGTATCCGCGCGCAGACGAGCCCGCGATTGCCGTCGTGAAGGTCGATAATGGCGCCGTCGTCGACATACTGCAAGACTCGCGCGGCAATCACGCGCGCCGGCGGGTATTCCCAATCGTTGGCAAGCGGAACCGACCACATTACGGGTGTGTACCCAAGCTTTCGCACTTCCCCGAGCACCAGCCAGTCGCGCCCGCCAAAGGGCGGCCGCATGATTCGCGTGTGAACTCCGGCGGCTTTGAAGATTGCGAGGTCGGTGCGTTCGAGCGTGCGGCGAAGGCCGCTCTGCCCGTCGAGGACCAGGTGTTCGTGGCTCCACGTATGATTGCCGATTGCGTTTCCATCGAGCACTTCGCGCCGCACGACGTCAGGGTAGGCCGCCACCGCGCGCCCCACAACAAAAAAGGTCGCGTGAACGCCCTCGCCGCGCAAAACGGAGAGCAGCTCGTCGGTATACGGCGGATTTGGCCCGTCGTCGTAGGTGAGCGCGACGACGCGCTGGTTCTTCGGGCCGCTGACAAGCGTTTTTCCGAAGAGCTGGCTGCCCGGGCTCTCCACGAGTTCGTAACCTTTGTACGCGACCACGCCTAGCAATGCTAGGGCGACGGCCACACCCACGATCCAGCGCCGCTTCACGCGATCAACCGTGCGTGCCGCGAATGCGTTCCTGCGCGGCGGCGACGTTGTGGCGAAAAACGTCGGGGCCAAAATCGCGAAAATCCTTGATGATCTGTGTGTAACGCGGATCGGCAACTTCCGTGCTCGAGACGTGCAGCAGATCGCGCGGCACGCCTTTGGAGAGATCGATCGAATATTCCCGGCCGCTCTTGGTCGCCCAATATTGCGGGTCGGTGAACGTGACGGTTCGCTGGCCGTGTTGGTAGTCCGCGAGCTGCTTCACGTAGACGGTATAGCGCGCGTTGGCGTCGGGCAGCGAGGGCTTGTCGACGAGATCCCAGACTCCGTCCTGAACGAGCCGGCCAAAGAAAAAGCTTACGTCGTAGACGCGCGCCGCCGGCGCATTGACGGTGATCTGCCTCCCGTCGTAGCCGCGAACCGAGTAGGCAAACGACGAGACGCCCTCGAGATCGGACATGCGGTACTCTTCGGTGTCGATCGGCGGCTTCGCGTAATGGATCGTCAGGCGGGCGTAAAGCTCGCTCGGCGCCTTTTGCGCATGGATTGCGGGCGCGAAACGTCCCATCTCCCCCGCACCGTAGATTCGCCATCCCAAGATCAGAAAAACCACGCATAGCGCGACGATCACGATCTCGATGGGGAAACGCCGCATGTACGGCGCCTACTTTGTCGACGGGTGGGCTTCCTGGTCGAGCACGCGGTTCACCAACCGGTCGGCCAGGACGTTCTGCTCGCGCCGGACGTGCGCGATGTCGACGTGATCGAAGCTACGCAAGAGACCGCGCGCCCGCTGGTAGAGCGGCTGGAGGCTCTCGTGCTTCACGCGATATTCGCCAAGCAACTGCTTGACGACCAACTCCGAGTCCAGCCGAACGGTCAAACGGCGTATTCCGCGTTTTTGCGCGGCTTGCAAACCAAGCAACAGCGCGGTCCATTCCGCCACGTTGTTGGTGGCAATCCCCAGGTAGGCGTCGACCTCCTCGATCGTCTCCCCGGACGCGTCGATCAGGACCGCGGCGCTGGCTGCCGGCCCCGGATTACCTCGTGAGCCGCCGTCGGCAAAAAGCGTCGCTTCCATTCCTGCGCGGGCTTCGGCGGTGATGAGGCATAGACCGCCCGCTCCGCGGGTACATCCCAGAGATGACGCAATCGTCCCTCATTCGAACCGTCGCCCTGGTGCTCGCGACCGCCCTGGTCTGGGGGCTACCGCAAAGAACGCCGGCGGCGACGAGCTGGACCTTCTATGGCATAACCGTCCACGTTTCGACCCAAAACATCAAGGTGGAGGACCCTCGAACCAAACAGGTCATGAGCTTCTTGCTCGTTCCGAAGTTCGACCAAGTTTTCTCAGCCGACGGCAAAACGACGTATCAGATGGGCAAGGTAAAGGCTGGTCAGTACGTCGCCGTCATCTATGATCGCAAAGCTCTGGGATCCGCTCACGCCGACAAAATCTACCTGATGGATAACGCAAATCAGCGACTAGCTACGCAATAGCGCCCCTTCCGCGCTAAGCGTTGCAGGGAGAAATTGACTTTAGTCGCACTTTCCCGGTTTCCGGGACCTCCGGACGGAAAAGGAGCGACGCAGATGAAGAGTCAGCGTTCCCTGATACGTGCAGCCGCCACCGCCGCCATTGCGGCCTTTCTCGCCAGCTGCGGCGCCTCGCAGTTCACTACGCTTGGAGGAGCCGGCGGTTCAGCGCACCCGGCGGGCCTTACCATCGCAAGCAGCGGCGCGGTTCGCGGCGGGGGCGTCATCCGGCCCGATGGTGCTAAATCGTGGATGCTGCCGTCGCCGGCGAGTTGCGCCTACAACGGAAAACTGCCGCCCTGCGGCCTGCTCTACGTTTCGAACTACTACGATGACGACGTGCTCGTCTTTCAACGCGGCAAACTGTTCGGGACCCTCACCGGTTTCAACGGACCCGACGGCCTCTGTCACGACTTTGCCGGAAACGTCTGGATCGTCAACAATCTCGGGCAAGACGTCGTCGAGTACGCGCACGGCGGAACGACGCAAATCAAGGCGCTCAGCGATCCCGGCGAGTACCCGCTGGGCTGTGCGGTCGAACCGGGAGGCGATGCGGTCGCCGTTACCAACATCTTTACGTTGGGCAGTGGCCAAGGCAGCGTCGCCATCTATCACAAGGATGCCGGGCCGCCGGACATTCTGACCGACCCCGATATTTACTACGTCTACTTTTGCGGGTTCGATAACCAGCGCAATCTCTACATTGACGGCTTCGACACATCCGGCGACTTCAAGTTCGCCGAGCTTCCGCGTCACGAGCGCAAATTCAAAAACATCGTGCTAAACGGAACCATTTATTGGCCCGGCGCGATCCAGTGGGACGGCACGTACGTCGTCGTGGGCGACCAGATGTATCAGGATCAAGTGGAATCGGCAGCCTATCAAACCACGGGCGCGGGCGGCGAGATCGTCGGCACGACAGTTTTCACCGGCGCCCAAGACATCGTGGGTTTTGACATTAAGGATACGAGCGTCATTGGGCCCGACGCAAATCTCAACGTCGTCGGCCTCTACCGTTATCCCGGCGGCGGCAAGCCCACCGTACGCCTCCATCACTTCAGGCACCCTTACGGCGTGACGGTCAGCGCAGCGCACTAGTTCGAATGATACGAAGGAGTGGCTCCATGAGCGTAATTCTACGAGCGTCACTTTGCGCGGCGATAGCGTCGCTCGCCGTTGGGCTTGCGGCGTGCTCGAGTGCAGGCTCGCCGGCCGGCGTTGCCGATCTGTCGACGAGAGTTCCGCAGCCGTTCGCATCGCCCGCATTCCGTGCGCATCACGGGAGCAAAGAGCGAGGCTGGATCTCCGCCTCCGCACGGTTTCGGCGTACCGTCTACGTCGCCGACGACTCGGAGATCCTGATCTTTCCGCAAGGGCCTCGCAATCCGTCACCGATCGGCAAGATTACCGATGGGGTGTCGTCCGCGTACGGCCTCTGCATCGACCGCTACGGCAACCTCTACGTAGCCAATCAGTATAGCAACAACGTCACCGTCTACCCGGTCGGCTCGACGGAGCCTTCAAAGACCTACTCAGAGGATCTCGAACGCCCGCTCTATCCGGCGGTCGACAGCAATCAAAACCTGTGGGTCACCAATGCCGACAACGGAACCGTCGTGGAGTATAAGCACGGCAGCACACACGCAAAGCAAGTCCTCCAGACGCCCGGGTCGGAGGCGGACGGACTCGGCTTCGACGTCCAAGGAAACCTCTACGTTGCCTATCGCTACTACTCATACTATTCAAGCGAACCGGGCAGCATCGAAGAGTTCAATCCCCATTCGGGTAAAGGCACGGTCTTGGGCATGCCGCTCAATCAGCCGCAGGGTGTCGTCGTGACAAACGACGGAGCGATTCTTACCGTCGAGACCGGCGGAACCGATCGCATCGACGTCTTTCCGCCCGGCTACCAGGTCCCGACGCTCGAAGTAGGTGTGAAGGACATCCCGACACAGCTCGCCATCGACTCACACGAGAACAGGCTCTTCGTTTCGAGCTTGGATTACAACGACATCTACGCTTCCCAATATCCGCTACTCAATCCCAACGGAAGTCCCAACGTGCTTCGCGAGAAGATCAGCGTCGGCAGCTATGGCATCGTCCAAGGCCTAGCGCTTAGCGACGGGCAGATTTTTTGAGTAGATTCTATCGCTGCTGGTCCGGGAAGAAACCAACGATCGTCCCGTTCGAATCCGTGACGAACAAGATCGGTTGCGAACCGTTTTGGAATACGGCGCTATAGTGATAACCCTGATATCCTTGAGACGCATCGTGCTTGACGAAGCGCAACTGCACGAACCCACCCAACGACGAGAACGAGCTGCGAACTCGCGACATCATCGCGGGCGTTAGGCCGGTTCGCATCGTTGCCGACATGTTTGCCGAAGGGACTCTTCCGGCCAGCACGTCGCTGAAAAATCGTGAAAAGGTTTCCGTGAGCGCGGCGCTCGGCGGTCCCGCTACTTTCGGCGTCGGCTGGTCCTGGAAGAATCCATAGATGATGCCGCTCGAGTTGGTGACAAAGACGACCGGTTGCGATCCCTTGTCGAAGACGGCCACGTAATGGTACTGAAGGTATCCTTGTGAGGTGTCTTGCCGCGCGTACTGCAGCCGCCGAAACGCGCCGAACTTGCCGAGGTCGCTGCGGACCTGCGTCAGCATCGTCGAGGACTGCGACCTCAACGTCTCCGAGATATCCGGAGGCACGTGGCCGGCGAGAACGTCGCTAAGGAACGTCGTGAACCGCGGCGTCAGTTCGGCAGCCGGAAGCGCCGCCGGTGCGGCGGCCGCCTGCTGCGCGATGGCGGCTGAACCAAGAGCCATCACCAGCCCGGCGAAACACGCGGTAGCGAAAATTTTACGTATCATAGCCGGCAAACTTCGAGCCGGGGGGCCGCCGGCCCCCACCTGGAGTAATGAGGCTCTGATGAGATGGGCCCTCGCGGCACTCGCGATGCTGCTCACGCCGGCCGTAGCGCCGCCGCAAACCGCGACCACCCAGCAGATTTTCGATGAAAGCTTCCGCCGGCTCCAATCTTATCCGGTGCCGCCGTTTGCCGTATGGACGGCCACCTGGCACATTCGGGCACGGCCAATGGGGTATTACACGGGCGAGTCGTCGTCGGTTGAAGTACACCGGTACGCCGTGCGGCTCTCCGATGGAATGGAAAACATCAGCGACCCCTCAACGAACGGGAAGCTTCCTCCGGCCACGATCGAGCCGGAGTTCCTTGGGCCGTTCGCTTGGACGATGCGATCGTCGGTACACGTTGCGCCCGCTGCCGCCGCCGGCGACGAGGCGATGATGCAGCCCGACATCGCCGGATTAAAGACCATTGCAAGCGTCGTCGCGGTAGCCAAGCCGTCGTATACGATCGGCCGCGGCTCCCAAGCGGTCGAGATCGTCAACGGGCGCGCGACCTATCACTTGGAGTTGCGGCCGAAGGACGAACCGCACAAACATAACCTGCGCGACTTGTGGGTCGACGTCGAAACCCTCGATCTGCTCAAGGCACACTTCGTCGGAACGTACCGGCCCTTTCCGCAAGCGCCCGTAAGTCCGACCGACGTCACCGTCTATTTTCGCCAAGTGGTTGGATGCTGGGTGGTTACCCATGCTCTGTGGACCTATGAGGATCCGCCGATGTCATATCAGTTCGACGTTCAGAACGACGAGATCGGTTTGCCGGCCACCCTTCCGGATTGGCTCTTCGATACGGCGGCCTATCGTGAACACGAAGAGGCCGGCGAGCCCGATTACCTTGGCGTATTACTCGAGCAGATGCGAAAAGCGGCGAAGCCCGTAGCCGGGCAGAACCAAGTTTAGACGGATCCTGCGACCGACGTATAGAGCGTTTGCAGGTTTACGCCGAGGATCGAGATCCCCGCGAACGCGACCATCGCGATCAAAGCGATGAGCAGGGCGTATTCAACCATCGTCGCGCCCTCGCTCGCGGCGAGGAGACTATTGCGAGTCGGGGGCGCGATAGTCGTTCTTTTGCTGGAGGAAGAACGACGGATACTTCGGCGCCTTGATCGGAATGAAGGCGCGCGGCTGTTGGGTGAAGTCGAAGCAATCCGCGGCCGGCGAGGTGGCGCGCTTATCGGCCGCCGCTAATTGATCGAGGCCCCAGAGGTCCTCCGCGAAACGCAGCACGCTGGCCGTCTCGTATTGCACGTGCGAAACGTGGTCTTTCTTGGCATACGGCGAGATGACCAAGAGCGGCACGCGAAACCCGAGGCCGTCGGGCCCGAGGTAGGGAGGCTTAACGGGGTCGTAGAGGCCTCCCCAATCGTCCCATTGCACGAAGATGGCGGTCGTATTCCAGAACTTGCTCTTGCCGACGGCGTTGACGATCGCCGAAACCCACGACGGCCCATATCCACCGCCGCAGTTGACGTGATCGGAATCGCTGCAAAGCGGCGTGACCCACGTAAAGTTCGCGAGCTTGCCGGCCTTCACGTCGGTCAAGAACGTTTTCTGCGGCGTAACGATGTCGTTTTTCCAATCCGGTCCGTAGTAAATGTGCCGGACCGCCTGATAACTCGACCACCAGCTCCCGCCTCCGCTCGAGCTATTGCCGTATTTGCTCGTATAAAAGCGCCATGAAAGCTTCGCTTTGTCGAGCTCGTCGCCCAGAGTCTGATAGTCGAAGCACGGCTGTTGATACGAACCGTACGTGCGCTGCGCAGTGATCGTCGCCACCTCGTCACTCGCTCCTCCTGGACAGCCCCAAAGGCCAAACGGCAAATCGACGCTCGATTGCGCCTGCGCGGCGATGATGTACTGGTGAGCGACAAAGCTCTCGTCGAGCTGCGATTGGAACATCCTGTCGGCAAGCACCCATTCGTGCGCCATGTCGAAATACGGTTTCGAGTCGCTGTGCGGAACGTAGACGTACTGCGGATCCTTGAACGGGCCGTCAAAGCCCACTTCCTTGTTGAATCCGTCCATCCGGCAGTCGGTTCCAGGCAACTTCCCGGTCCCGTGACACGACGCGAACATCGCCGCCGCCGAATGGTCGATGTCGTACGCGCCCCCGCCTAAGGAGTACGGGCGCAGTTTAATCGTGTTCCCTCTGGAGTCTTTCCCTCTCGGAACCGTATAGGCGCCGGGATAGCCTTGAAAGAGATTGTTGAAGCTGCGATTCTCCTGAACGACGTAGACGATGTGATCGATTTTGCCGGCGCCGGTCGCAGCGTTCTGTATGGAGGAAAGCGACGGAAGCGCGCTCGAGCTCCGGTTGTTGCACGCGGTGAGAGCCAGCGCCACGACCAGCACGAGACAAGCGGTCTTCATTCGGTGTCCAGCGGTTCGTTCGAAGGCGGCCGATGCAGGAAATACTGGAGCGGATACCTTTGCGGAATCACTTTAAAGTTTCGCGGCGGCATGTTGAAATCGAACGCGTTTCCGATGCTGGTGGAGTTCGCGTCGTTCCTCCCAAGCGTGCCCAGGTTCCAGTTGTCTTCAATGAAGTGCAGAATGCTGCCGAACTCGTACTGCGTGTGCTCCACGTGCGCATTGACGTAAGGCGAGACGATTAGCATCGGGACGCGGAAGCCCGGGCCTCCTTGCCAGCCGGGCGCCGCCGGCGGAACGACGTGATCGTAGAAGCCGCCCCAATCGTCCCACACAATCACGACGGCGGTGGAATCCCAATAGGAGCTTTGCCCGACGGCATTGACGATCGACGCCACCCACGAAGGACCCTTGTCGCTCTTGGTGGCGGGATGATCGGAGTCCCACCCGTTGGGGGTGATCCACGATACGGCGGGCAGCTTCTTGTTTGAGATGTCGGTAAAGATGTCGGTATTGCTCCGCGTGACGTTGTTCTTCCACTCGGGGCTGTAGCGCACGGCTTTGATCGCGTCGAACGCGCTCCAGATTCCGGCGCCTTGGCATTTGGGGCAGTCGGTGTATGGGTAGACCCTCACCGCATAAAACTTCCACGCAACGGACTTTGCGTCGAGGAGATCGCGCATCGTCGAATACGTCAGGCACGGAAACGGCCCGCCGAATTCGTAGACCTTACGCGTGGCGCGTTTGATAACGGAGGTGACCAAGTGCGCCGGATTTCCATCGCAGCCCCACGGAAAATACGAGGGTGTGTCGATCAGTGCTTCGCTGCTCGAAAGCTGCGTGCCGCCTGCGATCAGATCTTGATGCGCCGTAAAGCTTCCGCTGCCTTGCGTTTGAAACAAATGGTCGGAAAGCACATACTGCTGCGCCATGTCCCAGTACGGGGCGATATCTTTCGGATTGACGTATTGATAGGGATAGGTGCACGCCGGCGTGCCGCTTCCCCGCGCGCCGCCACCCTCGAGGTCGAAGCCGTCCATCTTCCCTTTGTCCCGGTCGATCTGGAAACCCGAGTAGATGTGATCGAGATCCTCATTCGCCGGATAGCCGTACGAAGGGGGGAATCCGTTGCCCTGGAGATCGACCTCCGTCAGCGGGATCGTCGTCGGCTTGGTAATCTTCACGGGGCAGCTCTCGGCGATCGACCCCGGCATCGCCGCCGCCTTACCCGTCGTCGTCCCGTCGGCGCCCGGAAACGTCGCAAAGAAATTATCGAAGCTGCGATTCTCTTGGATGACGATGACGACGTGCTGTATTTTCGTTGACCCCGAGGTCGCCGCGCGGACTCCCGCGTTCGTTCCGGAGCGAAACGCCGGCATCGTACCGGGCGATCCGCCGCCGCACCCGAGAACCGTCGCACTCATGGCGATGAGGGCAAACCAAATGCCGGCGGCGCGCACTTTCATCGGCGGAAGCGCTATTCCGTATCGACCGGGAGCCCGGAAGGCTTTTCACGCAAGAAGAACTCGCGCGAATACTTCGTGGGAATCGCTTTGAACGTGCGCGGCTTTTGCTTGAAATTGAATATGTTGCCGATGCTCGTCGAGCTTTGGTCGGTCGTTCCGAGGCTCCCGAGACTCCACGTATTCTCGATGAACTTGATAATGCTCCCGAAGCCGTAGACCGTATGGGAAATCTCGTTCGCCGGCACGTACGGCGACGCGACGATCATGCCCACGCGAAAGCCCGGGCCGCCTTGATTATCCGGTTTCGGCGGCTCGACCGAATCGTAAAAGCCGCCCCAGTCGTCCCAGACGATGATGACCGCCGTCGAGTTCCAATACGAGCTTTTGCCGAGCGCGTTCACGACGTTTGCCACCCACGACGGCCCGTGGTCGGACTTATAACCCGGGTGGTCCGAATCGAGCGCATCGGGGACTACCCACGACATCGCGGGCAAATTGCCGTTTGCGATGTCCTTTAGAATGTTGGTTTGGGGGCTCGAGATATGCTCGCTCCATTCGCTCTTATTCCCGTAGACCGAATTGATGACCAGAAACGCGTTCCATAGCGCGCCAGCCGTGTAGTTCTTCGGCGCCGGGGCGTAGTATTTCCACGAAACGGTGGCGGCATCGAGCAGATCTGCAAGCGTTTCGTAGTTGCTTCCCGACGACGGGAACTTGTTCGTGCAGGGATACGGCCCCTTTCGCGGCTCGTACACGAGGCTCGCCGTGATGAGCGAGGTTACGGTACCTGGGGGCGAGGTGCAGCCCCAAGCGGCTGAAGCGGTCGGATCGTCGATGAGGCTTTCTGTGGAGTTGATCTCGGTGCCGCCGCGGATCAGGTCCTGATGCGCGGTGAAACTTCCACTACCTTGCGTTTGGAAGAGATGATCGGCCAGCGCGTAATCGGTCGCGAGCGTCCAGTACGGCGCAACTTGAGTGGGATTCACGTACGTATAGGGCAGCGTGCCTTCGTCGCCCGCTTTCGCCGCGTACTTGATGCGGTTGAAGGCGTCCATATTCCCATTATCGTAGGCCGTCGTATAGGCCGCGTAATAATGATTGAGGTTCTTTTTATCCGCTAAGTTGGTCTCTTTTAGATCGACCGAGACCTGTTTTGCTTTCTTTCCTTTGCCGATGAGTTCCAAGCCGGTGGTCGTTCCATCGGCACCCGGAAAGGTTGCGAACAAATCGTTGAACGTCCGGTTCTCTTGCACCATCAGCACGATATGCGTTATCGGATACGAAGAGCCACGGTGGCGAGCGACCGTTTGCAATACGCTTCCCGAAGGAATCGCGTTCGAAGCGCCGCCGCAGCCACTAAAGGCAACCGCGGCGCCGAGCAGCAACGCAATCAGATACGATCGTTTATTCATGATCTCCCTAATCATAGCTCTCACGAACCGTTTCCAGCAACGTTTGACCAAACTCTACCACGGTGCCGTCGCCGTCGAGCACGTCAACGCCAAAACCAGGATACAGGCTGACGAAGCGATCTTGCTTCCAGCGTGCTACCGACCAGCGGTCGCGCGCCGCCTTCTCATAGGGCCAGGAAGGCATCCCTTCCCGGTCCGAGCGAATGTCGCGACCGTCCGACGTACGGACTCGCACTTGGAAGCCCTCAACGCGGGCGATCTTCATTTCTAGGGTGCCGATTCTCATACGAGTGATGGTCGGGCTGACTGGATTCGAACCAGCGATCTCTAGTCCCCCAGACTAGCGCGATAACCAAGCTTCGCTACAGCCCGTTAGCTTTTTCTCTCCGAGCGGCTCTTCGGCAGCAAAGGCCGGTACCTTGCGAACGGCCTTCAGGCGCCCAGGATTTCGACGAGCGCGCGCAAGGCGAGGCGGTAGCTCGCGGCTCCAAAGCCGCTCACGACGCCTCGGCAAGCGGCTGCGGTGACACTCGTGCGGCGAAATGCTTCGCGGCCGGCCACGTTTGACAAATGTACCTCGACGACGGGGATGCCGATAGCCGCGATTGCGTCGGCGATCGCATAGGAGTAGTGTGCGTAAGCGCCCGGATTGAGCACGACGCCGGCATAGGTTTTGCGAGCCGCGTGAAGGGCGTCAACGATCTGGCCTTCGCCATTGTACTGCTCGCACCGTACCTCGACGCCGGCGGCCGACGCTTCGCGCGCGATCGTTTCGTTAAGCTGGTCGAGCGTCTGCTTCCCGTAGACCCCCGGGTCTCGTTCACCGAGCAAATTGAGATTCGGGCCGTGCAGCACCAAGACGCGCATGATGCTGGCTTCGTGGAGGAAAAGCGCGAGCCTTTGAGCCAGAGGCGCTCATGCCCGACATGATTTTGGCGGCATCGGCCGCCGGCGCGCAGATAGCGGTTGCTGCCGCCGTCACCACCGACCTCGTCGCGGAAATTCGCGACAGGCACGATCTGTGGCCGACCGCAACTGCGGCGGTCGGACGGCTTACGACCGGTGCGGCGCTTTTTGCAGCGACGAATCTCAAAGGGAACGAGCGAATTTCGCTGCAGATCGCGGGTAGCGGTCCTCTCGGAACGGTGGCTGCCGATGGCTGGCTACTCGACGAGGAGACCATCGGCGCGCGCGGATACGCGCGCAGCCCGCAGGTCGAGCTTCCCGTCGACGCGCGCGGAAAGTTCAACGTCGCCGGAGCCATCGGCAAAGGGTCGCTGCACGTCACCCGTTCGAGTGAAGGCGGTCAGCCTTATGTCGGGGTCGTACCGCTCGTATCGGGCGAGATCGCCGAAGACCTTGCCCACTATCTGGGACAATCCGAACAGACGCCCAGCGTCGTCGCGCTTGGCGTACTGGCCAATCCCGACGGCATCGTCGCCGCGGGTGGCATTCTGGCGCAGGTCCTGCCCGGCGCGGACGAACGAGCGTTATCGGCGCTCGAGGAGCGCGCGCTCGCGATGCCGCCGGTTACGCAGCTCATCGCGCAAGGCGCCGACGCCGCAGCGCTACTGCTCGCCTTGACCGGCGATTCCGACCTGCGTTCGTACCGCTCCATCGACGTCCGCTTCGCCTGCCGCTGCAATCGCGCCAAGGTCGAATCGGTTTTACTGGGCTTGGGAGCCGAAGAGATCCTCGCGCTAACGCGCGAACGCGATCTCACCGAAGCAACATGCGAATACTGTAAGACGCAATACGTCTTTACATCAGAAGAACTCCGCCAACTGGTGGAGAGGACGTAGGCGGACGACTTGTCGCAGCGACAGTCCGAGGAATAGGACTTGGCTGGGGCGTTTCGATGGTGTCGTGCTTCGACAGGCTAAGCATGACACCCAACACCTTGTCATCCTGAGCGCAGTAATGTCATCCTGAGCGGAGTCGAAGGACGAAGGGCTCAGGATGACAGGATTCAGGGCCCTCGAGAAGCCGTCGGCGCTCCATTCCTCCGAGCCGACGCCGTTGTGGACGACGAAGAGACCCGTCGGATCGTAGCGTTTCTTGATCGCCGCTAGGCGGGAATAGTTCGAGCCCCAATACGAGCGCTGCCAGTTGTCTTGGAAGAAGTTGCTCTCCGAAACATACGAACCGTCGTCAGGCGTCAGTGTGCGCAGCACGTTCATTCCCCGGTGAATCGCCGCAGACGCGGCTCGGCCGGCTGCGACGTCGGGCTCGTGCCCAGGAATGCCGGGATACGCCGGCGGCTCCTCCCCCGCGCTGATCGCGAGCGCAAACGCAGTCGTCACCGCGGGATTGGTGGCCGTGTCGAGCGCCGCGGCGATCGCATCGGGCTGCGCGCCCGCGAGCCCCTTGTTGAAATGCAGCGCGAAGCCCCACGGACGCGATGCGGTGAAGAATGCGTCGGCGAGTTGCGCTTGCGCGTCGGCGCGAAGCAGCGATGCCGGCAGCCAGAGCGATTCGTAGCCGTGCAGAACCTGCCCGGCTTGTCCGCCGTCGCCCGACCACCAAAAGTCGCCGGCGTGCGCGCCGGGACGAGGATCGAGCACGATCGCGCCCGGCACAAACTTGTGAAGGAAATCGGCATCCCACCAATGTCGCGCGGGCCCGCAGAGAATGATGGGGTCGAACTCTTGAGTGTAATCGCGCGGAGAGCTCGCAACGAAATCGAGGAATGGCTTCCAAGCGGCGCGCGCTCCGTCTTGACTGAGGCCGTACGACACCATCGAAACGCGCAACCGATTGCTCGGCGCGAAGACGACCGACTCGCCCCAGTGGTCGTTGAAGAGTGACTCGGCGTAGAAGCTCACGAACCGCCGGAGGAGGCGGCGATATGCGGCGTCGGAGGAAGCTTTTACCGTAAACGCCGTACCGCCGAAGAACTCGGGCAGCTCGCGCACGCGCAGCGTCAAGCGGCTTATGATCCCGAAGGTTCCGCCGCCGCCGCCCTTGAGCGCCCAGAAGAGATCGGGATTCGTGCACGCGTTGGCGACGCGCACGCTGCCGTCGGCCGTTACGACTTCGGCTTCGAGTAGCCCCGAGGCGGCCGAGCCATAATGCTTTGAGAAGCTGCCGAAGCCGCCGCTCTGAATCAGCCCCGCGCAGCCGACGGTCGCGCATCCGCCACCTTGCACGTAACCGCCGCCTTGCGTCGTCACCGCATCGTAGGCGTGCAGCCAGATCGTCCCGCTGCCGAGTGTCACCGCGCGGCGCGGCGGCGTTGAGCAGTTTGACGGAACGAACGAATCGAGGACTTCGATTTCGTTCATCGCGCGTGTCCACACGAGGAGCGAGTCCGGCGCGTTCGACGTACCGAGATAGCTGTGGCCGCCCCCTTTGACGACCAGACGCAGATCGTTCTCGCGTGCGAAACTCACCGCGGCCGCAATATCGGCAGCGTTGCGCGCGCGCACGGCGTAGATGCTTGGCTTCGTCGTCCACGCGTCAGTCCAGCCAAGCGTCTGCGTGAGCCCCGCGGTATCGCCGATATAATATGGGTTGCGCAGGTTCTTAAACAACTCGGCGCATTCGGCGCTCTCCGAACGAGCTTTGCACGCGTCGAGCGGAAACGTCACCGGAATCAGATTTCCGCCGACCTCGCTATTCAAGCGCTTCCACGCGGCTTTCGATGGCCAGAGCGCATCGCCGGGCCGGCGCCGTGCGAAGCTCGTGCTCGCCGGTAGCTTTCCAGGCATCAGCAGCAGCACCGCCGCGGATCCAGACGCTTTCAACATCGCTCTTCGATTTAGATTCGTCACGGGAGGACGCGGATGAAGCGGCGGGAGCCGACGGAGAGAACGGCGGGTTCCGTCGCGGTCCAGAGCTGCTTTTGGTCCTTCACGGTTTCACCGTCGATCTTAACGGCATTGCCCGCGATCAGCCGCTCGGCCTCGCGCCGGCTCTGCGCGAAACCGGCTCTGACGAGCACGTCCGTAACGCGTTTGCAATCGCCGATTTCAATTTCGTCGAGATCCTCGCTGGGAATCTCTTTGCGCTGAACCGTGCGCTCAAAATACTCACGTGCCGCCGAGGCGGCCTCCTCGCCGTGATAGCGCGCGACGATCTCTGAGGCGAGACGCTTCTTCTCTTCCATCGGGTTGAGCCGAGCAGCCGCGAGGCCGTCTTCCAACTGCCGGCAATCTTGCTCCGGGCGAAATGCGGCAAGACGCGCGTAGACCAGAAGCAGATCGTCGGAAATCTTCATCAGCTTGCCGAACTGCGCGGCGGCCGGCTCGTCGACGCCGACGTAGTTGCCGAGCGACTTGCTCATCTTCTTCTCTCCGTCGAGCCCGACGAGCAATGGTACCGTCGCGCAAATCTGCGGCCGTTGACCGAACTCCCGTTGAAACTGGCGCCCGAGCAGCAAGTTGAAGAGCTGATCGGTCCCTCCGAGCTCCACGTCGGCTTCGATCGCGACCGAATCGTAGGCCTGTGCGACCGGGTAGAGCAGCTCGTGCAACGAGATCGGCGCGCCGGCTTCGTAGCGTTCGCGAAAATCGTTGCGCTCGAGCATCTGCGCCACGGTCGTCTTCGCCAAGAGCTTCACCAGGCCGGTGAAGTTTAATTTGTCGAGCCATTCGGAGTTGTAGCGGATCTCGATTCGCTCGAGGTCAACCACCTTGCCGGCCTGTTGGGTGTAGGTCTTCATGTTGGCTTCGATCTCTTCTTGCGAAAGCTGCGGGCGCGTGACGTTGCGGCCACTCGGATCGCCGATGCGCGCGGTAAAATCGCCGATGATCAACGTGACGTGATGCCCCGCTTGCGCGAAACGCTGCAGCGGATGCAGCACGACCATATGGCCGAGGTGCAGATCGGCGCTCGTCGGGTCGATTCCCAGCTTGACGCGCAACGGACGCCCCAGCGCAAGGCGTTGCTCGAAGTCCTGCGCCGTTTCGACGTGATCGAAACCGTCGAGCAAACCCGCAACGCTTGCGTTCACGACCGCAGCTCCACGATCGTAACGCCGGTGGAGCCTTCCTCTTCGGTGCCGTAGCGAATGCTCGTCACGGCCGGGTGGCCGCGCAAGTGTTCCTGTAGGCCGCGCCCCAGCAAGCCGGTGCCTTTGCCGTGGATCAACCGCAGCGGTGAGTTACCGGTCAGCAGCGCATCGTCAATCCAGCGCTCGACCAACGGCTCCGCTTCGGCGTATCGCTTCCCGCGCACGTCGAGCGCCGCCGTCGTCCGCCCCGCAGCCGCCATGCGCGTGTCCACGCTCCGCGTAGCGGTGCGCACGGCTTTCGATCCGCCGGCCTCGCGGCGAACGTCGCTTTTTTCCACCATCATTTTCATTGAACCGACCGAAACGAGCAACCTCTCATCCCAATCCTCTGCAACGACGCCCTCCTGGTTCACGGACAGAATGCGAACGCGATCGCCGGGCGCATAGGTTCGCTCGTCGCTCGCGCGCTCTTCTTCCGGCCGAATTCCAAGGTCGTGATGAATCTGCTCGATCGTCTGCGCCAGCAATGCCGTCTGCGACGGCGTCACCCGCGCTCTGCGAGTTCCCGATCGTTGCGAGCCCGACTCCTCCGACCGGCGCGCCAGTTCGCGCACGAAGTCGCGAAGTGCCTGCTGCAGGCGTTCTTCGGCACCGGTGCCGAACCGGCGGCGAGCTGCGTCGAGGTCGGCACGATCGCGCGCCACCAGCTCGCGCTCTCCCGCGAGGTCGTGGCGCTCGCGTTCGAATCGCAGACGCTCCTCGCGCAACTCGCTATTTCGCAACGCAAGCTCGGCCAGGGCCGCTTCGTAATCGCGTTCGCGATCCTCCATCAGCGCCGTCGCGCGATCGACGATCTCCTCTGAGATGCCGAGGCGTGCGGCCAGCTGAAAGGCCAGGGATTGCCCCGGCGCGCCGAGGTCGAGCTCGAACGTCGGCTTGAACGTCGCCGCGTCGAAGCGCACGCTGGCATTCGCAACGCCGGGCGTGGCATGCGCGAAAAGCTTGAGCTCCGTGGAGTGCGTCGAAACGATGCCCCGCGCGCCGCTGCGCAGGAGCCACTCCAGCATCGCGATGGCAAGCGCGACGCCGGCCGTCGGTTCGGTCCCGCCGCCGATTTCGTCAACGATGGCCAGCGTACGCTCGTTTGCGCCGTCCATCACTTCGCGCATCCGTTGCAAATGCGCCGAGAACGTCGACGTGTTGGCGACGAGCGATTGTTCGTCGCCGATATCGGCGACGACGCGTTCGAAACGGCCGATACGGGTACCCGCGCCCGACGGAACCTGCATGCCGCAGTACGTCATCACGACGAACAGCCCGGTCATCTTTAAGGCGACGGTCTTGCCGCCCATGTTGGGGCCGCTAATGACGAGCAGCCGCGTTTGCTCGCCGAGCGTCAAGGACTGAGCAACGGCGCGACCGTCGAGCAGGGGATGGCGCCCGCCGGCAATCGTGACGGCCGGTTCGTCACTCAGCTCCGGCATGATCGCCTGGCTTACGCGGGCGAGCTCGGCCTTGGCGGCGAGCAGATCGAGCGTGGCCAAGACCTCGACGTTGGCGTCAATCTCGAGGGCAGACCGGCCGACGTCCGCCGACAAGGCCTGCAGGACGCGTTGCACTTCGCGTTCTTCTTCGATTTGCAGCGTGCGGACGCGATTGTTGCTCTCGAGTGCTGCAAGCGGCTCGACGAAGAGCGTCTGTCCGCTCGAGCTGGTGTCGTGCACGATGCCGGGCAGCGCGCCGGCGAGTTCGGCTTTCACCGGAATCACAAAGCGTCCGTCGCGGATCGTGACCACGCGATCTTGGATGACTTTGGCATACTTCGCGCCGTTGAGGATCGCGCTGATGCGGTCCCGCGCCTCCGATTGCGCCTGGATGAGGCTGCGCCGGATTCGGCGCAGCGCCGGCGAGGCCCGATCCAGCACCGTACCGCGTTCGTCAATGGCGTCGGTAAGCGAATGCTGCAGCTCCCGCAGCGGCGTGTACGGCGCCACGACCGCCGTCAGATCCCGATGCTCCCGTACCGCTTTGTAGGCAGCCGCGGCAGCCGCCACCGTATCGCCGATGGCACGCAAATCGACGGGGCCGAGCGTCTGCCCGACCTTCGCCGCCTCGGTCAGCGTTACGGTTTCGACGGCCGGCATGATCGTGACGTCGGCGCCGGCCGCGAGCGAGCGCATCGCCTCGGTGCGCAACTGCTCGCGCCGCACGAGCTCGAAATCGGCGTGCGGCAACAGATCGGTTGCCAAGGCGCGGCCGCGCTGCGTGCGCGTCGCGCTCACGACCCGATCGCGCACGCTTGCAAAATCGAGCGCATCGAGCGTGCGGGAATCGGCAATCGTCATCGGAGGCGGCGCGCTACGGTTCCTAGGATGAGAGCTTCTGCTTTACCAGCTCGTTGGCCAGCGCGGGATCGGCCTTCCCGCGCGACGCCTTCATCACTTGGCCGACGAGAAAGCCCAGTACGTTCACCTTACCCGCTTTATAATCGGCGACGACGTTTTCGTTGGCGGCGAGGACTTCATCGACGAACCGCTCAACCGCGGACGGATCGCTGGTTTGCGCGAGACCTTCACGCTCCACGATCGCGTTGGGCGACCCGGCGCCTTCCCACATGCGGCTGAGAAGCTCTTTGGCAATTTTCGAGTTGATCCGTTTGCTTTCGACCAACGAAATGAGCTCGGCGAGATGCTCGATCGTTACCTTGGAATCGGCGACGTCGACGGCGGTATCGTTGGCCAGCCGGGAAAGCTCGCCAAGCACGAAGTTGCTGGATTGTTGCGGGTTTCCGCTGCGGGCAACGACGGCGTCAAAGTAGCCCGCCAGCGTAAGGTTGTCGACGAGCTGCGCGGCCGCATTGACGGCGAGGCCGTACTGCGCGGTGTAGCGTTCGAAGCGCTGCCAGGGCATCGTAGGAAGCTCGGATTTCCACCGCTCGACGTCCTCGCGCGCCACGGCAAGGGGCACGAGATCGGGATCGGGGAAGTAGCGATAGTCGTGCGCCTCCTCCTTGCTGCGCATCGGATGCGTGACCCCGTGCAGCTCGTCCCAGCCGCGAGTCTCTTGCACGACGCGCCCGCCCGAATCGAGGATCTTGGTCTGGCGAGCGATTTCGCTGGCAATCGCGCGCTCGACGGAACGAAACGAGTTCATGTTTTTGATCTCGCTCTTGGTGCCCAGCTGCGTCGTGCCGGCCGGCCGAATCGACACGTTTGCATCGCAACGCAACGAGCCTTCCTCCATCTTGACGTCGCTGACCTCGAGAGCCAGCAGCGTTCGGCGCAGTGATTCCAAGTAGGCGACGGCGTCGCGCGCGCTGTGCAGTTCCGGCTCCGAGACGCACTCCATCAGCGGAACGCCCGCGCGATTGAAATCGAGCAGCGAATACGAGCTGCCGGCAATGCGGCCGTCGCCCGAACCCGCGTGCGTGGACTTCCCCGTGTCCTCCTCCAGATGAATCCGCGTCAGACGGCACTGTTTCATCGTGCCGTCCTCAAGCCAGTATTTGACGACGCCTCCGACGGTTAGCGGCATGTCGTACTGCGAGATCTGGTAGTCCTTAGGCATGTCGGGATAAAAGTAGTTCTTACGATCAAACTTCGAAAACGCGGGGATCTCCGAGCCGAACGCGAGACCGGTTCGGACGATCTGCTCGATCGCTTTGGCGTTGGGCACCGGCAACGCGCCGGGCATGCCCAGGCAGACCGGGCACGTCTTGGTGTTGGGCTCGCCGCCGAACTCGTTGCGGCAGCCGCAGAACATCTTCGTCGCCGTCTTGAGCTCGACGTGACACTCGATCCCGATCACGGCTTCGTACTCGCGATTCACGCGCGCACCGCCCCGGTCTGCGGAGGGTGAGCGAGCGCGAAATTCGTGGCTCGTTCGTACGCTGCAGCCCCGCCGAGCAGCAGCTTTTCGCCAAAGAGCGGGGCACAGAGCTGCAGGCCGATAGGCAATGGGAGATTTGATCCGTCGGGCGTCGTCCAGCCGCACGGAACCGAGAGCGCCGGCAGTCCGGCCAGCGACATCGGAATCGTGTAGTAGTCCATTAAATACATGCTATACGGGTCGCCCTTGGCGTTGAACTCGAAGGCCGGGCAGCTCGCCGCCGGACACGCGATGAGGTCGCACTCCGCAAAGGCACGTTCGAAATCGCGAGCGATTAAGGTGCGCGCCTTTTGGGCGCGCACGTAATAAGCATCGTAGTAGCCGCTCGAGAGCGCGTACGTTCCGATGAGGATCCGCCGTTTCACCTCGGGCCCGAAACCGGCGGCGCGAGTCTCGTCATACATCGCTCGAACGTCGTTGCTCTCAACTCGCAGTCCATAGCGGACGCCGTCGAAACGCGCGAGATTCGACGAACATTCGGCCGGCGCGATCAGATAATAAGTTGCCAGTCCATAGTCGGCGGTCGGCAGCGACACTTCGACCAGCTCGGCGCCAAGGCGCTCCAGATCCCGATACGCCGCGCGATAGAGCGCGTCGGAACGCTCGCCCAACGCCTTGGTGTCGAACTCGCGCACGAGACCGATCCGCAGGCCCGCGAGATCGGTACGCAACGAGTCCGCGGTGCGTTCTACCGGGCGGTCGAGCGAGGTCGCGTCCATCGGATCGTATCCCGCCATGATATCGTAGGTCAGCGCGGCGTCTTCGACGGTCCGGGCGAGCGGCCCGATTTGATCGAGGCTGGAAGCAAACGCGATCAAACCATAGCGTGAAACTCGTCCGTACGTCGGCTTGAATCCCACCAAGTTGCAGAACGCGGCCGGCTCCCGAATCGAACCGCCGGTGTCGCTTCCCAAGCCGATTGCCGCCTCGTAGGCTGCGACCGCCGCGGCAGAGCCGCCGCTCGATCCGCCAGGCACGCGGCTCAAGTCGTAGGGATTGCGCGTGACGCCCAGTGCCGAGTTTTCGCACGAGCTGCCCATCGCAAACTCGTCGCAGTTGGCCTTGCCGATCGGAATGGCGCCGGCCGCGAGCAACCGCGCAACGGCGGTCGCGGTATAGGGCGCGATCCAGCCTTCCAAGATCTTGCTGCCGCAGGTCGTCCGCGTACCTTCCAGACACATGTTGTCCTTGACCGCGATCGGCACGCCCGCGAGCGCGAGATGTTCCCCCGCCGCAATGCGCTCGTCGACGCGCGCGGCGCAGGAGCGCGCCAACTCGCCGAGCACCGTGAGATAAGCCCCCACTTCGCCTTCGACGGCTTCGACCTGTGCGAGCGTCGCCGCCGTGACTTCGGCAGCACTGACGCGACCGGCGCTTACATCGCGCGCGATTTCGGCGGCGGTCATTGCGCGATGATGCGCGGCACGCGAAAGAATCCGCCCTGGCGTTGCGGAGCTCCCTCGAGAACGACCTCGCGATCGAGGCACGGCCGCTCGACGTCCTCACGCAGGACGTTACGCGATTCGACGACCTGTGCGGTCGCCGGAACGCTGGAGGTATCCAACTCTTCGAGCGCGCGAACGTGCCCGAGCAGTTCGCCCAGCTCCTTTGAAAAACGTTCGATCTCGTCGTCAGTCAGCGCGATGCGCGCCAGCTTCGCGACGTAACCGATATCAATCGTGTCGGGTGTCAATCTCAAAATGCTCCAACTGGACCAGCGTCTCAACGTGCCCGGTTTGTGGAAACATATCGAAGGGTTGCACCACACCGGGGCGATAGCCCTTGGATGCCAAGAACTTCAAATCCCGTGCGAGCGTGGCCGCGTCGCAAGAAAGGTACCAAACGTTCCGCACGCGAGCCTGAGCGATTGCGCTCAGGACGACCTCTTCGCAACCTTTGCGCGGCGGATCGAGAAAGACGACGCCGGCCTCTTGTAACGTGCGTGCCACCTCGGGAACGCCGACCATCTGCTCGACTCGCCCGGCTTCAAAGCGGGCGCGGCCCTCTAACTCGTTGAGGCGCGCGTTTTCCTGCGCTTCGGCGATCGCGTGGCGGTTCTCTTCGATTCCCGTAACGTTCCAGCCATGCCGCGCAAAGTAGAGCGCAAAAGTTCCCGAGCCGCAGTAGAGATCCACGATGTTGCCGGGCGGCTCCAGCCACGGTTCGATAAGGTCGAAAATCCGTTCGAGTATCTCGACGTTGATTTGGAAGAACGAGGCGGCCGAGATGCGGTAGCGGAGGCCGCCGACGGACTCTTCGATCTCGCCCTCGCCGGCGAGCAGCTGATAGTGGCGGCCGAGGATAGCGTTCTCGCTGGCGGGACCATAGGAGTTGCCGACGCCCGCAACGGCGGGTAGCTCGCGCCGGAGCGACCGCGCGATGCTCTTCGCGTCAACGAGAGCGTCGGTCGTCGTCACCGTGAGCACGACCTGGCCCGTGGCGCGGGCGACGCGCGCAACGAGATGGCGCGCATTCCGAAGCATCGTTGCGAAGGTTGAATCCCGGCGCTGCTCGGCCAAGGCGCCCAGTACCGCGTCGAGTTGCGGCGTAACGATCGGGCAGGCGACGATCGGAACGACGTCGTGAGAGCGTTGCCGGTAAAAACCCAACGCCGGCGGCTTCGAGCTGTGGTCGACCACGACGGCCATCTTGTTCCGGTAGGCACGCGGCTCGTTCATCCCGATCGTTTCGCGCACCTCGACGTCCGGGAGGCCGCCAATGCGCAGCAGCGCGTTACGGACGACGTCGCGCTTCCACCTTAGCTGCGCGTCGTAGGCGAGGTGCTGGAGCTGGCATCCGCCACATGCTCCGAAGACCGGGCAGAAAGGACGTGCTCGCTCGCGCGACGCGACCAGCAACTCGAGCATCTCGGCGACCGCGTAGCGCTGCTTGACCGTCTCGATGCGAACGCGTGCCCGCTCGCCGGGGAGCGGGCCAAAACAAAAAACTACGATGCCGGACGCTCGGCCGACACCTTGCCCGTTGGCCAGAACATCCGTAAATTCGATCTCGAGTTCGGCGCCGGCCCTCAGCGCGCTAGGCGCTGTGTCGCTGCTCGTCAAGCGCCTTGAGCAACGAATTCGCTTCGTCGATCAGGTGTTGGATGCGCTGCGTTGTCGGATCCTCACACGGCTCGCTGGATGCCAAGCGGTAGACCAGGTACGCCAGCGCCGCGGTTAAGCCGGCTACGCCCACTCCCAGACCGATCCACATCATCTTACGCGACTGCATGATCGTCCTATTCGCGGCGTGGGGCGCCTACTCCCTATTTCTGACCCGGAGGAACGCTTCCGGTCAGCCGCACGTCGTCCACAAACTGCTGCGTCGAGAGCTTCGAATAGCCGTCTCCGTGCACCCCAAAGTACAACCAGTAGGTTCGCCCGGCAAAAGCGCCGAGATTCCACGTGCCGTTAACCCAGGTTGGGTTGTCGTTAACGGAGGTGTAAAGATTCACGACGACGTTCCCGTGATTGTCGAGTAGATCGGCCTCCTGATAGGCAAACGTCGTGTCCGTTTCGTTGGAAAGCTGATAGAGCTTCGCGGTCAGCACGCCGCCTAGGGGAATCGTTACCACTTGACAGACGCCGGAGTTTCGCATGGGCTCGCTGCGGCCGTTTGCGGTTCCCGAATACTCGTCGTAAACGCCGCTAAACGGGTGAACGTGCGTCACGTACGCGCGCACGTCACCACACTGATGCCAGCCGCCATTAACGTTGCCGCTTTCAAAGCCGGGATTCGTAATGACGTTTGCACTGTAGTTCGGAGGACGATGCGCACTGTGTTTGGGCACTTTATAGTGTCCGACGACCGTATGCCGATGCGGTTTGGCAGGCGCCGCCGCAATTGCTAGCATTGCGATGGCGAAGAGCACCGCCGCCCAACGGCGATCAAGCCGCGCCATCGCCCCTCTCCAATGCGATTCGCGTTATGCCGCCCGGCGTAAAGCGCTCCGGTGGTGCGAGGCCCAGCACCGCGAAGATGGCGTGCAGCACACCGGCGTGCGTAACGACGGCGGCGGCGGCGAAATCTTGCCGTTTGAGGTCGTCGAGAAACGACGTGGCGCGCTCGCAGACCTGCGTGAACGATTCGCCTCCTTCGGGTGCGTAAAGCTTGGCCGCCGTCGAACCGAGGCCGGTGAGGTGCGGATAGGCTGCAACAATTTCGTCCCACGTCAGCCCTTCCCAACGCCCGAAATCGAACTCTTGCAGACGGTCGTCAACCACAACCTCGGCGCCGCTCGACTCGCCCAGTATTCGCGCCGTCTCCGCCGCGCGCGCAAGATTGCTCGAATAGATTCGATCGAACGATTCGGAGTGCAGTTCTTCCGCGATCGCCCGCGCTTGGACGCGGCCGTGCGCCGATAACGGCATGTTCGTCCTTCCTTGGAAGCGCCGCAGCGCGTTCCATTCCGTCGACCCGTGGCGAATCAGCGTGAGCCGCACGGCCCCGACCGTTCGGGTCCACGCGCACCGCCTCTTGCCGAGGAGTTGGCTACGCAAGCGCCAAGGGGCAGTTCCGGTCGTTCGGGCTTCGAAATCGGGAGAGGTGGCAGAGCGGCTGAATGCACTCGCTTGGAAAGCGAGCAGAGGTGATGAGCCTCTCGAGGGTTCGACTCCCTCCCTCTCCGCCAGACCGACGGCTAGGCTAGGAGCTTATTCGCCGCACCAGCGCACGTGCGCGGTGTAGGTGAGCGTCGAACGTCCGCCCGCGGGAACGCGAAGATTCCAGCTCGCCGTCGAGGCCGACGATTTAGCATGCTGCACGTTTTCGTCCGTGATCTGCCAATCGCCGGGGATGGGTTCGACGACCAAGACGTTCTCCGCCGTGGTTTTTGCATTCGAAAGGACGATCTGGTAGGAGCTGTCGTTAGAGCAGTTCGGCCACTGGTGAAAATCCGTCCGTTTCTTGCGCGCGGTAACGTCGAACGAATCGCCCACGTGGAGGCGTACCGTCTCATTCTTGGGAGTGTGGTCGATTTGATCCGACCCTAAGAACTGCGAAAGACCGTGCGAGTCGTTCTTATACAAGCGCACGATGCCGCCGGGTAGCGGGATGCCCAGTTCGCCACCGCGATTTTCGAACGTGACGTAGGCGCCCACGGGGAGGCGATCGCCGATATCCGGTTCGGCGCTCCGGTAGTAGTCCGGCGAGCCGCGCAGCTCGAGCGTCTCGCGAATCGGTATGTTTTGCGCGGTTAACAGCGTCAGCTGCTTCGTTTCGTTATCGAGGATCGTCGTCGGACGCGCGAGGGTGTATAGGTGATACTCGTAGTAGTTCTCCTGCTGCATGGGAGCCACCAAGGATGTACCGGCTGACGATGTCACGCGGGCGATCGTTCGGAGCGCGCCTTGTGCCGCTGCGATGTTGACGTTGCCGGCGACGAGCTGCAAGCGCGAAAGGCACCGCCGGAGTCAGGGAAGACAATGTGACCGCGCACGCCCGTCTCGATGCCGTCCTTGTACTTCAGCACGATGCCGCCGTTTACGCTAAGAATCTCCGCCGTTTCGCGAGTATCGCGATCGCCGGAAAAGCGCGCCTCGTGGACGACGATCACCTCGCGGCCGACGAACTTTCGCAACAGCGCTTCGGGATCCAAAAGATCGTAATCGAAGTTCTGCTCGCGGACGCCGATGAGATTCGTTCCGCCCACGGGTTCCAGAATCGCCGAGGTGGCATCCATTTGGGCGCTGACATCGCGCCAGGCGATGCGGTTGAGCCCCTCTTCCAGCGGGACGACGCGCCGGTCGTGAATCAGCGCCGCTCCACCGTTATAGACGGTGACGTTGAGCGAGAGGCGTTCCCCGACAGTGCTGGCGCGCTCCGCCGGATCGGCGCTCGGGCGCAGCGGCGCAACGAGCGCGGCAAGAATGAGCGCGACGAGTAGAATTCGCATCCCCATGAGGGCACCTCTATCAAAACAAGCTTACTCGTAGAACGAGCAGCCGCTAGAACCCGTGACGCGTTCTCCTATTCGCCCCCGACGCGATCGATGTGCGCGAGCCAAAAATCGAAGCTAGCGCGAGCTTGAGCCTCCAGCATTGCATCGCCGGGAATCACTTCACGGTTGAGCCGGCGTGCGAGTCGCGAACGGTCGCCGTAGTTCGCATCCATTACCATGTCGGCGTTCTGCAGCTGCGCAATCAAATCGTCGGGCAGAGTCGCCTCGGGCGGAAGGGTGCTGATGACAATCTCCGGCGGATTGGAGCCCTGCCACGGCTTTGCTTCATAACGGCGGCAGGTCTCGATCACGCGCTTCTCGTCGCGTCCCCAAACAAAGGTGTATGCATCGTTTTCTTGCAGCACGGAGAGAATCGCGCGAGCGGTCGCGCCGTAGCCCAAAATTCCGATTCGCTTGAGCGCGACCGGCTCGTCGAGGAACGCCTCGATTGCCGTGCGTGCGCCCGGGCCGTCGGTCGTCGTGCCGAGCGTTTCCCGTCCGAACAGAATTGTGTTAACCGCTTCGATGCGTCGCGCTTCCTCGGTGCGCGCGTCACACGCCTCAAAGGCTTCCTCTTTGAGTGGATACGTGACGTTGCAGCCGGTGAAGCCGTCGGCTCGCAGCCGCCGAATCACGCGAGCGCCATCGCCGCTCGCCACGCGAATCGCGACGTACTCGCCGTCCATGCCGGCCTCTTCGAGAAATCCGCGATGCAGCGCCGGGCTCGCGCTGTGGTCGACCGGGTCGCCGATCAACGCCAGCCGTATCACCGGCGCCCACGCAACATCAAGCGTTCGAAGAAACGAAAGAATCGAGTCACGGGAAAATCCTTGCCCTCGATGGGTTCGGTCAAAATCGTATAGAGCCCGCAGAGCTTGCCGCCAAGGACGTCGGTGAAGAGCTGATCGCCGACCACTGCGATCTCGTGCCGGTGCATGTCCAGCCGGCGCTTAGCCCGCAGGAAACCAAAAGGCAGAGGCTTGAGGGCATTGGGGATGCATTCCACTTGCAGCTGGGAGGCCAACAGTTTGACCCGGCCCGACTGGTTGTTCGAAAGCATCACGATGCGGAAACCCCGCTCGTGCGCCCGGGCCACCCAGGAGATGTGCTCCTCCCCAAGTTCGGTCTCGCGGAAACCCAAGAGGGTGTTGTCGAGGTCCACGATGAGGCCGCGGATCCCCGCGGCCTCAAGCTCCTCGTGAGGCACGTCGTGCAGGCGTGGGGCGAAACGGTCGGGCCCAAACATACGGCATGCGTTCGCAAAGGTTATCCACGGTATCCTCGGGACTCTCCACACGCCCTCCACTCGCCCGCTTGCTGGCCCAGGGACCTGTCCACACCTTTGCCCACCTAACCACAGCGGACCCACAAGGATTCCCACTGGCAACCACAATATCTTGTGGTAAGCCGCTTGATGTGGCACAATAGGTAACCTACCGGCCTATAGCGCAGCCATAAAGCTCGAACGCGTGTTCGCAATTATCGAGGAGTTCGTATGAAGTTTTCGCGTACCTATTCCGCCCCTGGAAATGCCTATGCGGGCGTTGCATTCGAGCCGCGGACCTCGCGCATCGTCAACCCCGACGGGTCGGTGATCTTCGAGGCGAAGGATGTCATGGTCCCCGCTTCTTGGAGCCAGGTCGCCGTTGACGTGCTCGCGCAAAAGTACTGTCGCAAGGCCGGCGTTCCGAGGTGCACCACGCGAGTCGCCGAGGAGGGCGTGCCGGACTGGCTCCAGCGCTCGATCGCCGACGGCACCGGGCTCGAGGAGCTGCCCCGCGACGAGCAGTTCGGGCCCGAGCGCGATGCGCGGCAAGTCTTCAACCGCATGGCGGGGTGCTGGACGTACTACGGCTGGAAGTACGGCTACTTCGATTCCGAAGGGGACGCCCAAGTTTACTACGACGAGATGTGCGCGATGCTGGCCCGCCAAATCGGCGCGCCGAACTCGCCGCAATGGTTCAACACCGGCTTGCATTGGGCGTACGGCATTTCCGGCCCGGCGCAAGGGCACTGGTACGTCGACCCGTCCGACCAAACGGCGCGAGCGTCGGCCGACACCTTTTCGCATCCGCAGGTTAGCGCGTGTTACATCCTTGGATTGGAGGACGACCTCGTCAATGAGGGCGGCATCTTCGACGGCGTGTTGAGAGAGGCGCGCATTTTCAAAGGCGGCTCGGGTAGCGGAGCCAACTTTTCGAAGCTTCGTTCCGCGGGAGAGAAACTGACCGGCGGCGGCACGTCGAGCGGCTTGATGTCGTTTCTCAAGGTCTTCGACCGCGCGGCCGGCGCGATTAAATCGGGCGGCACGACGCGCCGCGCCGCCAAGATGGTCGTACTCAACGCGGACCATCCCGACATCGAAGAGTTCGTCAATTGGAAGGTCCGCGAAGAGCGCAAGGTCGCCGACTTAGTCATCGGCTCGCGCATTTTTGAAAAGCAGCTCAACGCCATCATTTCGGCCGCGCACGACACCCGCGTTCCCGACGCCGCGCGTCTGGATCCTGCCCTCAATGCATCGCTGCGCAACGCCATTCGCGAGTCCATCGATATGGGCGTTCCGCCGGGTGCAGCACAGAGCGCGTTGGATTATGCGCGTCAAGGCTATACGCGCCTGGAGATCGAGCAGTACGACACCGCTTGGGACTCCGAAGCGTACATCACGGTCTCCGGGCAGAACTCGAACAACTCCGTGCGGCTGACCAACGGGTTCTTCGGCGCGCTCGACCGCGACGAGGATTGGCTACTGACCGCGCGCACGACCGGCGACGTCGTCAAGCGCATCAAGGCACGCGATCTGTGGGAGCAGATTGCCTTGGCGGCATGGCAGTGCGCCGATCCCGGCTTGCAGTTCGACGACACCATTCAGGAATGGCATACCTGTCCGAACGACGACCGCATCAATGCCACGAACCCATGCGTCACGGCCGATACACTGATCGCAACGGCGGATGGTCCGGTGCGAATTGGCGAGCTCGTCGGCAAAGCCGTCTTCGTGATCGGCGGCGACGGCAAGCCGCACTTCGTCAATAATATCTTTCCCACGGGCACCAAGAGCGTCTACCGTTTGCAGACCGCCGGCGGCTACGAGCTCGAACTCACGTCCGATCATCAGGTGTGGACGGAGAACCGCGGCGACGTTCCGGCCCGCGAGCTTCGAACGGGCGACCGCCTCGCCCTGAGCGGCTCGGGTTTTGGCAACGTTTCGCTCGACGAGCGCTTGGCTTTTGCCGTGGGAACCGCGGTGGGCCACGGCAATGACATCGAGGCCGCGGTCCTCGCGGACGTCACCGCCGGAATCAACGCCGCGAAGCTCGCATCTCCGGCGCAGGTTCATTCGGCGCATTCGTCGCGGGTCTCGATTCGGAGCAAAGGCGCAATTCACGGAACGACCGGAGGCCGGCCGATCGTCGAGTTCTGCTCTTACTATGCCTCGATCGATGACGGCACTACGCGCAAGGTCTTCACCGATGCCGTCTACGACCTCGATCGTCCGACGACCGCCGCGCTCCTTCGCGGCCTGTACACGGCCGATGCGACCGTTTGCGAGGATCGCGCCGGGATAGTCTCGATCGAGCTTCCATCGGCGTCGTCGCCGTTCCTGAAGCAAGTGCAGTACGTGCTTCTCTCGTTTGGGGTTCGCTCGGAGCTTTGCGCCGAGAGTTTACTTCGAATTCCGGCGGGATTCTTGAGCGCATTCGAACGGTCGATTGGGTTTCATCAGTCCTCGATCAAAGCGACGGCCTTAGCGCTGGTCGCCGGCAGCGGTGCGCCTGCATCCGAAGATCTGAGCGACGAGTTCTTCTCGTTTGAGCCGCTCGGCCAAGCCGACGTTTTCGATTTAACCGAATCCGAAACGCAGCACTTCGTCGCAAACGGTTTGCGAGTCCATAATTGCTCAGAATATGTTTTTATAGATGATACCGCGTGCTTCGCGCCGGAGACGCGAATCAGCACGCCCGACGGCCTACGGACCGTCGAAGAGCTCTACGAGCGGCAAGAGTCCGGACAACGCGTCCTCATTACAACCGACATTCATTCGGAAGTGGATCATCGCAGGCTCGGTGCCCACCGTCCGGCCTATATAACGAAGGTCGGCGAGCGAGAGGTCTTCCGCATGAAGCTGGCCGACGGCCGGGAGATCCGCGCGACCGGCGACCACAAATTCCTTACCGCCGACAACGGCTGGAAGCGGCTCGACGAACTCAAACTGGGTCTCGATCGCATTGCCATTCGCGAATCGGGCAACTCTGTAACGTTTGCTTCCGATGCGGCCGACGTCAAGCGTTGGCAGATGCTCGGGTGGCTTACCGGTGACGGCGTCTTTCATAAGGATACGGTCGCACTGGTCTTCGGTCCACGCGAGCGGCGCACGGCCGAGTTCATGACCGAGCAACTCAACGACCTCAAGGCGACGGCCGTCAACTTCACCGGGCCGCCAATCGATGTCCGTACGAGTCGGATCTCCGTTCAGGACAATGGCGTAATGCAGACCAGCGCATCGCAAACGTCGCTCGTCGCGTATCTCGAAACGCGCTACGGCTTCAAACAAGCGACGGCCCTGCATAAAGACGTCCCCAGCGCCATTCACCGGGCGCCGGAAGACCTCAAGGTTGCCTATCTCCAAGGACTCTTTTCGGCCGATGGCTGCATTCGGGCAAACGGCGCCGCAGCGGAAAAAGAAGTGATGCTGGCCTCCTCTTCGCCCGCGTTGCTGCGGTCAGTGCAGCTCCTCTTGAGCGATATCGGAATCACGTCACGCATTTCTTGGTCCCACCCGCAGGGGCATAAGAATACGCAAGGCCAGTTGCATCTCTATAACCAGCAGTCGCGGAAGTTCAACTCGTTGATCGGGTTCCCGTGTTCGGCGGAAAAGGAGCTCAAAGCGCGCGAGCTGTTGGCGGGCAAGTTCAACGGGCACCTCGAGAACCCGCGCTCGCCGAAGGTCTTGTCGATCGTTCCCGACGGCGCGACGACCGTCTATGACGTGACCGAACCGGTCACGCATTCGGTAATTGCCGAGGGCACGATTGCGCACAACTGCAATCTCGCTAGCCTCAATCTCGTCAAATTCCTCAACGACGACGGCAATTTTGAGGCGCAGCGCTTCGCCCAAGCGGCTCGAATCTGGACGACGACGCTCGAGATCTCGGTCACGATGGGCCAGATGCCGTCGCGGCGCATCGCGGAAAAGAATCACGGCTACCGTACGCTCGGATTGGGATATGCGAATCTCGGCACGCTGCTGATGCGCTTGGGTTTGCCTTACGATTCCGAGGAAGGCTTCGGATGGTGCGCCGCGATCACGTCGCTGATGACCGGCGCGGCCTACCGGACCTCCGCCGAAATGGCGCAGCAGCTCGGTCCGTTCGCGCGCTTCGAAGCCAACCGCGATCCGATGCTGCGCGTAATTCGCAATCATCGCAACGCCGCGTACGCCGCGGATTCCACAACGTACGAAGCTCTCACGGTTACGCCGGTGACCCATGCGCCGACGCTCTTCACGCAAGCCACGTGGGCACTGGCGCGCAAGATGTGGGACGACGCAATTTCGATCGGGGAGGTTGCCGGCTTCCGTAACGCTCAGACGGTCGTCATTGCGCCGACCGGGTGCCTTACCGGAACGGCATTAATTTCGACCGATCGCGGCCTCACTCGTCTACAGCGCTTGGGCAATGTAGAGGGAAGGCAATGGCAGGATATCGACATCCGGGTCCTCACCGACGACGGCGAGCAGCGCGCGAGTCAGTTCTACATCAACGGAGTCGCACCGACAAGGAGCATCAAGACCAATAGCGGCTATACCATCACTGGGACGCCGGAGCATCGCGTAAAGGTCGTCGACCGAACTTCGGGTGACTTGATTTGGAAACGCTTCGCCGAAGTGGCGCCGGGCGATACCGTCGCGCTCTCGATGGGCGGCTTTGCCGGCAGTCCGCAGGACGTTAACCTGCCGCCGCTGGGTGAAGAGCATTGGACCGCCGATTTTACGACCACCGCGCCGACTACGATGACCGCCGGTCTCGCCGAACTCGTCGGCTACTCGATGGGCGGCGGCACGCTGCACGCCAAGGGCTTACGCTTGCGCGTCGCCGAGGAGGATGGCGACGTCCGCGATCGTTTGATCGCCTTGGCGCGACAACTCTTCAACATCGAGGCAACGGCCTCGCAGAAGGGCGCGTATACCGAAATCGGGATTCACTCGGTTCCGCTTGCCATATGGTGGCAAGCCTGCGGTTTCGCGAAACACCATCCGGCAAGCGACTCGCGCTGCAAGAGCTACGTCGCTCACGTCCCCGACGCGATTCTCGCCTCGAACGATCCGGTCGTCTACGGCGCGTTCCTCCGTGGCCTCTTTGAGGCCGACGGCACCGTCGTCAACGGCGCGGTCCACCTTTCGACCGCGAACGCGAGCCTGGCCGACGACGTGCGAACGGTCCTTCTGACGCTCGGCATTCCAACCAATACCCGCATCGACAAATCCGGTTGGAGCGGCGCCGACCTCTACGTGTTGCGAGTTCGCAACGCGGACTACGCGCGCACCTTCCTTAAACGGGTCGGCTTTATCGGCGATCGCAAGCGCGGCGCCGTTCGGCCGAGCGACACGTGGCAGGGAACCAAGGGCGACCGCGTCTTCGTGCGCAAAGACGTTCTGCGCACGCTCGTTCCGCATTCCAGCGAGCTGTATCCGCGCACCGCGCTCTACGGTTACCGCCATGCAGGCGCGATCAGCCGCACGGCGGCGTGCGAGTTACTCGAGAAGACCGGCAGCGTCGAAATAAAAACCGCTCTGACGTTCTTCTACGACGACGTCGCCGCCAACGAAGACGGTGGCGAGCAGTTCACCTACGATCTCTCCGTGCCGGCCAACGTCACGTACTTCGCCAACGGCTTCATCTCGCACAACACGATCGGCCTGGTCATGGACTGCGATACGACGGGAATCGAACCGGACTTCGCGCTGGTCAAGTTTAAGAAACTCGCCGGCGGCGGCTACTTCAAGATCGTCAATCAGTCCGTTGACGCCGCGTTGCATAAACTCGGCTACTCGCAAGCGCAGATCAACGCGATCGAGATATACGCCAAGGGTACGGGCACGATGGAAGAGTCACCGCACGTCAATCGCGCGACGCTGCGGGCCAAAGGCTTCGACGACGAAGCGATTGCGCGCGTCGAGGCGGTGCTTCCGAGCGCCTTCGAGCTGCCGTTCGTCTTCAATAAATTCGTGCTCGGCGAAGAGTTCTGCAAACAACGGCTCGGCTTGAGCGAAGCGCAGCTCGACGACTGGAGCTTTTCGCTGCTCCGCGACGGTCTTGGGTTTTCCACGCCGCAAATCGAGGAAGCCTCGGCCCATATTTGCGGGCGCATGACCGTCGAGGGTGCGCCGTACCTCAACGACGAGCACCTCCCGGTCTTCGACTGCGCCACGCCGTGCGGCAAATATGGTTCCCGTTACATCCGTCCGCTCGCGCACGTCGACATGATGGCCGCCGCGCAGCCATTTGTCAGTGGCGCAATCTCAAAAACGATCAACTTTCCGCAAACTGCGACGATCGAAGACGTCAAGGAGGCCTACCGCTATTCGCATGAGCGAATGATCAAGGCGGTCGCGCTCTATCGCGACGGCTCGAAGCTCTCGCAGCCGCTGGCCGCGTCGTACGACATCGGCTCGCCCGACGAGAGCGACGCCGACATC
>Ga0187863_10000482_pt1 | contig 34029 bp, 40 predicted proteins | sample June2016WEW_11_1_FD_132975 | JGI IMG/M metagenome (GOLD analysis project Ga0187863, IMG submission 132975) | Peatland microbial communities from SPRUCE experiment site at the Marcell Experimental Forest, Minnesota, USA - June2016WEW_11_10 | ecosystem: Environmental > Terrestrial > Soil >...
GCGTTGTCTCCTTTTTGAGGTCGTGCTAGTGTGGACACCGGCGTCTCTGGAACCTGGTCGTTTGCCAACAGATCAGTTCCCATCCTCGGGCCCGTTTGCTATTGATATAGACACTATGACTTCTAGAAACTGGGCGCGCGTTCAACAAGGTGGAATAAGAAAGTGACGCGATGACGATCCCAGGGATAGATGACCTGATCTCAAAAGCGCGGGCCGGGGACGGAAGTGCGTTCCGAGAGCTCACCGAGCCGCACCGCCGAGAGCTACAGGTACACTGCTACCGCATGTTAGGTTCCCTCCAGGATGCCGAGGACGCCCTACAAGAGACGCTGCTGGCCGCCTGGAGAGGCCTTGGCGAGTTCGAGGAACGCGCCTCGCTCCGCACGTGGCTCTATCGGATCGCCACCAACCGGTGCCTCAATGCGCGCCGCTCGGCCAGCCGACGACCCGCCAAGGAGTGGGACTTTCCCGGAGTTGTACCACCGGAGCCTACTCGGCTCGGCGAGGTTGTATGGCTGGAGCCTTTTCCCGACTCTCTTTTCGAGGGTGTGATCGACGTGCCGCTTGGCCCGGAGGCCCGCTACCAGCAGACCGAATCCATCTCCCTCGCCTTCGTGACCGCCCTTCAGGTTTTGCCGCCTCGCCAACTCGCCGTCCTCATTTTGCGCGACGTGCTCGGATTCCATGCGGACGAGGTGGCCGACATGCTGGACTCTACCGTCCAATCGGTCAACAGCGCGCTCAAGCGGGCGCGGGCGAGCATCGAGCGCCAGCGGCCGTCCGCAAATCGCGAACCGCCTCCCGTCGCTGGTTCGGCCTCCGAGAATGCGATGGTGGCGAAATTTGTCAGCGCGTGGGAGTCCGCCGATCTCGACGGGCTAGTGGCCCTTCTGACGGACAATGCCTTCCTCTCGATGCCACCGGTGCCCTTCGAATACGAGGGCCGAGACGCCGTGGCCCGCTTCTGCGCCTGGTTCTTCGACAAAGGCCCGAGGTTCGACCTCGTGCGGACGCGCGCCAACGGTCAGCCTGCGTTCGGAGTCTTCCTGCGCGCCTCCGACGGAACGCGGCACGGTGTCGGCCTCTATGTCATTGCCCTGACCGGCGACCGCATCAGCGCTCTGATCCGCTTCGAAAGCAGCGTATTCCCATGGTTTGGGCTACCGCCGTCCCTCCCGACCCGATAGCCGCTTTCCCGTAAAACCCATTTCTTTGCCGTCTAGCTGGAGAGGTCCGCGTTCGCTTCCATTCCTTCACCCCCTTGAAGGTGCCCAGGCACATAAGCTGCATTTTGTGCCATTGGTCATTTTGTGGCCGAGGACGCCAAACGGCGCGTGGTACCTGGTGGTGCTCGTGCCGAAGGGCACATAACGTGTGGTAGCCGAGGCCTGACAGAATATTCGCTGCTGTGAGAACGCATCGAGGCTGCAGACTGGGGCAAGCCTCAATTTTGAGTTGCCGCCATCCGGCAAGTAACGGGCCTTCAGATCACACGCACAACCGCCAACGTCGCATCATCGGTTTGGTGTTCCTTGGCGAAGTCGTCCATCGAGTTGAAGATCAAGTCAACGAGATCGCCGGCAGTCTGAGAGCGTGGCGTTCCGCAGACGGCTGCTTTCAATAAGCCCTTAACTCCCCATTCCTCCCCGTTCTGATTTGTCGCTTCAACGATTCCGTCTGTGTAGGCGATGACCAAGTCTCTAGCCTCAAGCTCGACGATTTTCTCCTCATATATCGAATCCGGGAACATCCCAACCGGAGCGCCGCTGGACTCGAGCCATTCCAGCGAGCCATCGCGTCGCAGGACCGCGGGTGGATTGTGTCCTGCATTGATATACCGGAGCGTTCGTTTCGCGTTGTCGAAGACACCGTAAAACAAGGTCGCGTACCGGTTCGTCAGCGAGGAAGAGCATGCCTGGTGATTCACTGCCTTGAGCAGCGCGGTCAGGTCATCCCCCGTAAATAAAGCGGCCGTTCGAAGGGAGGACTGTACATTAGCGATCATGAGCGCCGCAGCCAAGCTTTTGCCAGACGCATCTCCAACGACCAACGCAAGACGATCCTCTGGCAGGCGGATAAAGTCATAGCAGTCCCCGCCCAGGGCTCGAACTTGACGGCAACGCGCGCTATAGTCTACGCAGTCGCTAGTTAGCCGCTGTGCTTGCATGAACCTTTGTTGGACGTCGCACGCCAGCACCCAGTCCTGGCTTACGTCCACCACCATTTCTCCGGCTGTCATTTTCTTGCCTCCACTCGTATGTCGGTACTGGACGCGGAAAATCGACAAATTGGGCCTGATTTGTGCTTTGAAAAGATTTTTCTGGAGTGATGTAGAGAAATCCGCGGCGGCTCCGACTACCCGATGAAGACGCAGACTTGGGTCTGGCAAGTGCTCGAAAGAAGGAGGGGGGCCATGAGCAACGGGGTATCTCGTCGCCAATTCATCGCATCCGTGTTTGAGGCAGTTGCGCTCGCGGCTCTACCGGTTCGTTCGATAGCAGATGCCAAGATCGCGAAAACGGGAGGAGATGAAATGACAACCTTGACACCCTATCTTTTGCTCGACGGAAACTGCCGTGAGGCAATGGAGTTCTACAAAGTCTGTTTTGGCGGAGAACTGATTGTCACCAAGGTGAAAGACTCTCCGGCCAAGGATCACATGCCCGCATTCCAACACGAAAAGGTCCTCAATGCCCGCCTCAGAAGCAGCAATGTGGACATTTCGGCGTCGGACTGGCTTCGGCTCGACCGCACACGCGTATGCGGTAATACCGCGTGCTTATATCTCAGTGGAGGAACGTGTGAAGAGTTGAAACTTCTATTTGACAAACTCTCTGAGGGTGCAGACGTCATCGATCCGCTGAGCCAACAGTTTTTCGGTACCTACGGGGCGCTCACCGACAAATTTGGCGTCCGATGGATGTTCCACTCAAGCAAGAAGACTTAGAGAACTGAAACCAGCTGAGTACACAAGAACAGGAGCGAACGAAAATGAAATACATTTTGCTGATGTCGGGCACGAGGGCAGGCGTTGAAGGGTATCACGCCTGGTCGAAACAGGATATCGAGGCGCACATGGCGGCTCTGCAGCGCATCAACAAGGAGCTCACCGCATCAGGAGAGTTTTTCGCCACACAGGGCTTGGCCGAACCAAGTGAAGCCAAGGTCGTACGTGGCGAGAAAAACGGCGTGCCCGTCACCGACGGCATTTTCCCCGAGTCGAAGGAGTTTCTCTTGGGCTACTGGATCGTCGACGTTGCTAGCGTCGAGCGCGCTTATGCCATAGCAGGACAGATTTCCGCAGCTCCCGGACCCGGAGGCAAACCCACAAACATGCCGATCGAAGTTCGGCAGTTTAGCAAGCCATGAACTCAAGTCCAAATAGACAGAATGTCGGGAACGCTAGCCTGTTCCGCCGGGTGCGATGGCGCGAGAGTAGCTTCGAACTCGATAGGAGAAGAGATATGAAATACATTTTGATGATGACCGGCAAGAAGTCCGACTTCGAAGGATATGCGAGGTGGTCGAAGGAGGATATTCAGGCGAATGTGAGTTTCATGCGCGCATTCAGCAAAGAACTGAAAGATTCAGGTGTATTCGTTTCGACCGAGGGCCTGGGATGGCCCAGTGAGGCCAAGCTCGTCAGGGCCGGAAAAAACGGAGAACCGATCATCGACGGCGTATTTCCGGAATCGAAGGAGTTTCTCGCCGGATACTGGATCATCGACGTGGAGAGCGCGGAGCAGGCTTATAAGGCTGCCGCGCAGGCCTCACAAGCGCCGGGTCCTGGCGGAAAACCCGCAAGCATGCCCATCGAAGTGCGGCCCGTTCTGAGTGGCCATGCGGATTTGGGCCTCTGAACACCGCCGTCGAAAGAGACCGAGATGGCAGACCATCAACACGACGCTTCGATCGAGCATCTGCTGCGTGAACTTGCGCCGCAGGTGCTCGGCGCCGTCGCTCGCCGCTTCCTTGACTTCTCCTCGGCCGAAGACGCCGTGCAGGAGGCTATGATCGCCGCTTTCACGCAATGGCCGCAGGAGGGCGTTCCCGATAACCCTCGCGGCTGGCTGATTCAGGTGGCGTGCCGCCGCATGACGGACCAGATGCGCAGCGAAATTGCCCGCCGCGAGAGAGAAACGGCAGTGGCCGCGGAAACGGAAAACTTGGCATTCCTCCTCGAGATCGAGGCCGACATGGATCCAGACGACACCCTGATTTTGTTGTTCATGTGCTGCCATTCCGCCCTCACTCCGTCCTCGGCAATCGCCCTGACGTTGCGGGCGGTCGGCGGTTTAACCACGGCTGAAATTGCGAATGCCTTTCTCGTTCCAGAGGCCACGATGGCGCAAAGGATCAGCCGCGCGAAGCAATCCATCAAAGCTTCGGGCGTACCGTTTCGTCTGCCTTCTCCGCGCGAGCGAAGTGAACGTCTGCCGGCAGTTCTGCATGTACTCTATCTGATCTTCAGCGAGGGATATGCCAGCAGCATAGGGTCGCATCTGCAACGACTCGACTTGGCGCGCGAAGCGATCCGCTTGACGCGTAACACCAAAACGTTACTCGCCGATAATTCCGAGGTCGCAGGACTTCTGGCGCTGATGCTTTTAACCGACGCTCGGCGTGCAGCCCGAACCGGGCCGGATGAAGAAATCATCCCGTTAGATAAACAAGATCGAACTTTATGGGATCGCGCGGAGATCTCCGAAGGAATTGAGCTTCTCACTGCCGCGCTGTCGAAAGCATCAGTGGGCTTGTATCAGCTTCAGGCAGCGATTGCCGCTGTTCACGACGAAGCTGAGAAAGTAGAGGACACCGACTGGCCACAAATCCTGGCTTTGTATGAGTTGCTGAAACGAGTCGCCCCCAGTCCCATGGTCACTCTCAATCATGCAATCGCAGCCGCTATGGTGCAGGGCCCTGCCAAAGGTCTAGAACTGCTCAGGGCTCTCGACAGCGATCCGCGTATTGCCGGTCACTATCGTCTCGACGCGGTTCGTGCCCATTTGCTGGAAAAGACGGGAGATTATGAAGCTGCGATCAAACACTACCGAATTGCGGCTGCGCGGACGACGAGCATCCCGGAACGGAATTACCTTATGACGCAAGCAGCGCACTTGGCCGGCGATTAACCCCCGCGAGTGGTCGGCGATCCGAGGGTTGAGTTTCTGCAAACGAGTTGTCGGACAAGTCGAGCGAAATTTCAATCTGTCCGCAGCTGAAGTGCAGACTATTTCACATAACGGGTGTGGTTGAGCGGATCATGGACCTCCATCGGAGATTTCCGAACGGAGGTTTTGCATGCTCGAAAACTACTACGTTAAGCCTTCAACCCTCGACAGAATCCGTGCTAGTTGGCTGGCCCCGCAAATCGAGAACTACCTCGAATGGCTGGAAACACATGGGTACTCGCGCCTCGTTGTGTATCGCCGGTTGCCGCTGCTTTTTCACTTTGCCGAGTTTGCACAGAAGAAGGGCTGCAGAGATATTGCTTCTTGCAAGGCCCATACAAAGGAGTTCGTGTCGCTGTGGTTGGAGCAACACGGAGCCCATGCAAAAACGGCCGTCGCTTTGCGCAAGCATGCGATAGACGCTGAGTGTGGTGTGCGGCAAATGCTGATCTGGCCTGCAAGGAACCCGTAACGCGCAATCGCCACCGCCGGTCATATCCGTTCGAATCGGCTGTTCCGGGGTTTGCTGAGTATTTGCGAAGAGAGCGCGGATTTAAGGAAATCACCATTCGCAATTACCGTCGCCACCTGAGCGAGTTTGCAGAGTACCTCACCCGAGTCGGCGTCACTTCGTTCAGCGAGTTGTCACCGGCACTTTTGGCGGCTTTCGTTATCGAGCGTACGCCGAAAATGGGTCCCCGCACCCGTCGTGATCTGTGCGGTCACCGCCCACGGGAGTATCCTGCTCTTCACGTACATCGAGCGCTCTGTCTTGCACCATCCGGAACAATTTTTTGGCGCATCGAGGTTGATCGCGAGGGTCCGATCTTACGGCGAGCCATGGACATTTGGATTCGATCCTGCGGAAGTCGAAGCGTATCTCGCGGCGCGAGGTTTCGCATTGCTCAAAGATGTCAGTGTGGCAGATGTGTGGCAACGTACTGGCCGATCCGGTCCGGGAACGCGAGGATATGAGTTTTACAGGCTCGTCTCCGCCCGAGTGGGGAGTTAACAGGGGGTTCCGCCCAGAATCGGCTCCGAACTTGGCCGACTTCCGGTCGATCATGTGTAGGGCAGCGTTTACTGAGGCAGTACCCGGAGAACCTCCGTTTTCCTGTGCGCCGATCTTGGCATCACGCCGGAGATCAGGGGCGACCACGCCGCCTATCTCGGACACTGGCTCAACGTGCTGAAGGAAGATAAACGCGCGCGATTTTTTGGCGCAGCCGCCCACGCGCAACGCGCCACGGATTACGGATCGCGAAACTCGCGGTGAGCGGTCCTCGTGAGACTACGCTGGGTTCCTTTGGTGTAGCTCTCATCTCCCGCACGGAATCCTCAACGCCGGAGACGGCTGCGGGCATCCAGACTGCGGCCACACTCCTCCCCCGAGCCCTTAACAATGGGGTCGCCTCGGCTTAGGCTGTGGCCGCACGTACGACGTGACCACCCTTTTCTGAATAAGTGGGCCTATTGGGGAAATAGCGACCAACGATCTGAGCCGGCCTCAAATCCTCGACTTCCCGAAATCCAACATTCAGCAGCTTAGCCCGCAATTCTTCGGCTTCGAAGTGCGTCACCCACGGTTCTCCAAGCTTTTCTACGCGAACCGCGCGCATGTCATGCGATGACCGCGATTCCGGTGATAGCGAATCGGGAGGATCGCTGTAGTCGAATACAACTTCGGCGCCGTTCGGCAGCGCTGCGATGAAGCCAAGCGTCGACCAAATAGCTTCCTTGGTGAGGTAAGGCACCACGCCCAGCCAAGTGAAGAACGTCCGTTGCGATGGATCAAAACCGGCGGCTGCAAGTCCTTCCGATAGGGTATCCCGCTCAAAATCGATGGGAGCGAATGCCTGCCAGCTTGGTATCGGTATAGACGCCTCGTTGAGCCGATGGCGTTTCCAGGCTTGGGTTGCCGGATGATCCACTTCGAAAATGCGCAGTCGCTCGCCAAATGGGCTGCGGTAGGCATATGTGTCGAGGCCAGCTCCCAGCACAACTAATTGGTGTGCGCCGCGTTCCACCGCGGCTGCCAACGCATCTTCGGCAAATCGCGACCTCATGGCGATGAATAGTCGCATTCGCCGGCTGAGTGGATCTTCTTCAGCCTTACGTCGGACGGTTTCCTGATCCTCGCCCAGGATTCTCAACGCGAGCGGATCGGTAAAGACGCGTCCGCCTTCGAGGAGCTGGTGAGCTGCGCGATGCGTAGCGGCGGCGAATGCGGTCCGGCTGGGTTGACCCTGCTCCATCGCTCCAAGTTAACAAAACCCGGTTGGTCTTAACAGGATCAAATCGCCGATTCGCCAAAGCCGCGAAGTGGATGACTTCGCGGTTACCGTCGGGGTCAACGGCAAAGATTGCTCGTGCTCCCCAGTCAGCGAGCCACAGGCGATCACAATGCCAAACGCGGCGACTCGCCGAAGGCGAGGCCGGTTAATAGGGTTTTTACTTCGCTTTTCAGTGCTGCGGGCGACATGATTCGTTCTCCTGTCAATTCGCGATTAGCAAGCAGCGGCAAGCGCCAAATCGTCCTTGCTCTTAAAGTGATCGAAGAAACTGCCCTTGGTCACGCCGGCTTTGTGGCACATGTCCCGTTGTGTCGAAGCCTGGGATGAAGGGTTTCAGTCCGCAGGACGCCCCAAAAGCGATGCTAGCCGCCAGCGACCGTAGGCGACAAACGTCGCAAGGATGCCCGTCGCCAACGGGAAAGCGGCCATGGCGACACCGTGGGGTATTGAGAGCACGGTCGCTCCGATCATGATAATCACGAGTCCGGAGGCAGCCAACGGTGTCAGGCCGGGCTTGATTTTCAGTAGCCCAGGAAGAACGAGACCGAACGCGCCCAGTAATTCGCACACGCCAATAAAGTGTATGAATGAGCCGTTGGCGAGCGCCGCAGGCATACTCTGGGTCATTTGGTCCACCGGCATGACGAACTTCGACCCTCCCGCGAACAAGAACAGCAGCGCGAGCAAGATCTGAATCGTCCACAGAGTCTTTTTCATAAGCAGTTCTCCCATATACCGACAAGTAACGTCCGTATGCGAGTCCCGCGCGGACGCGCATACGAACAGACGCCTAAACAGCAAAATCCACCGGCTCAAACTCGGGGCGAATTTCGATCTCAGAGTCCACTAGCATCGGATTCGGGCAGCGCTTAAGCCATTCAACGGCTTCATCCATCGACTTGACCTCCCACATCCAGTAGCCAGCGACCTGCTCCTCCGTCGGGGCGAACGGGCCATCAATTACTGTACGCTGCGCGCCAGAGAACCGGACCCGTTTGCCTTGGGGCGTCGGTTTCAAGCCGCCACCACCCTTCATGATGCCCGCCTTGAGGAGTTCCTCGTTGTACTTCCCCATTGCGGCTATCAATTCCGGGCCCGGCATAGCGCCCTTCTCGCTGTCGGTGCTCGCCTTAACGAATATCATGCACTTCATGTTCATTTCCCCTTTCGATTTGTCTGACGTGGTTGATTGAATAGAGCCTCGAGATAACGCCGCAGATGCGCCAAGCTCTCGCGAACGACATCCGGGTTTTGCTTGGCCTTAGCAAGGATGAAGCCGCCCTGCAGAACGGCCTGAATGAAATAGCCCACGCTTTCCGCGCTCCACCGTGCCTTCGGTGCGTAGAGCTTTTTGGCGGCTTCAACATCGCGCGTGAGCTCCGCGATGTGCGACGACATGCCTTGATCGCAAGCAGCGCGAATGTCCGGGTGCGTTGCATAGGTCTCTTGAACCAGCGTTCCGAGCAGGCAGGTGCAATCGGGCAAGTCACCTTGCAGAATTTCTCCGCGAAGATCGACGTACCCGAACAACCGTTGCAGCGGGTCTTGCAGTTTGCGGTACGGTGCCGCCGCGAAAAAACCTTCCGTCATCGTTGCCCAATACGATGCGGCGGCGATCGCCAGTTCGTCCTTACTTTTGAAGTGATGGAAGAAGCTGCCCTTCGTTACCTCTGCCTTGTGGCAAATGTCATCAATCGTCGTCGCCGCGTAGCCCTTGGCCCGGATGACGTGCAGTGCCGCGTCAAGCAACTTGGTTTTCGATTCGTGCTGTATTTGCGATGTCATGTCGTTGCCATACCAACTAGACGGTATGATACCCACTAGTTGGTATTCTGTCAAAGCAAAATTGCGCGCGTAACAATGGAGGCGAGGCTGTCTCGGACGTAACCGACAATGCTCGTGGTGGAGCTTCTTTTTGCGCCGGTCTCTGGGCGAAAGCTGCCGCTGCGGCGAAAAAGACTGGCTGCCGCCATGCTCGGAAGGCATCGATAGGCCACGCTGCCGGTTCGTCGCGTAAGGCGCATGAAACGTCAAATGTGGATGTTCACCGACCAACTGTCCTGATTGATCCATCACTCGATTACAGGGTGAGAGCATGTAGGCCATTCCGAAATTCTGGTTTGGCTGAAGTTCGCCCCCGCGACAACGTTGACCGATTTCTGCGTCCACCGCTGCATCGTTCAGTTTTTTCTCCCGTAACTGTTGTTCGACGAATTCTCTCGCAACAAGCGTATGCGTTTTCTGTTCGTCCTTATAGCGGATGGGCTCGATTTCACCGGGTGCTGTTCGGGCCACGAAGCATGTGAACGCGTTACTGCCCTGGCGCTCCAGCACACATCCCCCTCTATGCAAGAGAAAGATGGAGGCTGCCTTAGCGATAGCTGGCGGAGCAGCGCTTTCAGCCAGCGCAATTTCGCTTTCCGGAGGCATTAACGAGGGCAAGGATCTCTGTTCACATAACGTCTGAGTGCGACCGGCTGACCGATCGGTCTCGTCCGCGCGAGATCGAACGATTCGCAGGAAAATTCTCTAGAAACCGTCTCAGCAATGGCTGCGGCCCGCTTTCATTGCTGGGAGCTCTCAAGCACCGGCAACGAGGATTGGCCGAAAACGTAGCGCCAGCCCGCCGAAGTGCGAACATAGGTGTCGCTGAACCAGACTGTTTTGTCAAACGGTTTTCCGTCGTCAGTTCCTTTTTCCGTGAGCAGGGCGGTAACCACGGCAGTTTCGCCCCAAATGCGAACCGTCTTTTTTGTATCGTCCTGGCGGTCGTAGTGCACGCGTCCACTTCGCGATTCCTCAAGCAAGTCGGCTTTGGTATAGGTTTTTCCAGAGCCGGTCACCAGAATAAAATCGTCGGCGAGAATGCGGTCCATTGTGGCAGCATCATTTTCTTTGACGGCCGCCTGGTACTGGGTGTCGAGCGCGGCAACAATCTCTTTGTCGTCGGCCGCAGACAAGGGCGCTGCATTCTTCGAGCTTGCCCTTGGGCGGAAGACCAGATCGAACCATGGTTTCCAAGTTTTCCCGTCATCGTTTGATGTGGCGGCGGTCTCGCGAACTTCTCCATTCATGGGCTTCCACCAGCCGCGTACGAGGGCGTGCTTTGTGTGATCTTCCCCGGTCAAAATCATCACGCCAGCATCCATTTTTCCTTCGATCTGAAGCAACTCGCCCCGGTTGGTCACCCAGGTCTGGTGCCAAACATCTCGGGCAACGTCGTGGATTGTGAAACTCTGACCTTTGTGTCCATCGGTGCCTTGGTAATCCTCGCGTAAGACGCAACCGTCGAGAATGAGGTCGACTTTGGCGTGGGCGACCTGAATTGGGCTGCCCACATCAAACACGTCCCAATCTCCCGCCCAGAAATCAAACTGCCGATAGGATGGCACGCTGCAATGAGTCGCGGCAGAGGGCTCTTCCGCAAAGGCGCGATTCAGCAGGCTGTTTCCTGCCAGTAGGACGGCCACGACAACGATGGAGATCCTCAAGTTCTCAATCGACTCATATCGATGTCCTCTCCTCTGGATCATGATGGAAACTGAACAACCGCGTATCGACCAGCCTTTAACTCGAACGGTGCGACGTTCTGGATACCGCAGCAATCTCTTCGGGCGGACCATAACCGCGGCTATGACCTTGACCAGAGACCACGTACATCTTTAGCTCGTTACAGCACCATCTGCTGGGGATGGCCGGCCTGGCGCAGGAACAACACAGAGTCCATTCTTCCGAGGAACTGGCTCCAAGCGGAAGCAGGTAGGAACCATTTCGGTATGGACTGAAGCCAATCAAGTATCGAGTCAGGCACTTCGGGCACTCGACACAATGACGAAAACGAGGTGTCATACAAACATCAACCGAGGACGTGTCAGATTAACGAACATATTCCAGGAGAAGACGAGGGGCGGGATTTCGCCCACCCCCCGCTTGGCGCCTTCCGCCCCCTCATCGTTATCGGAAGGTTTCCATGGCTATTTTGTGACTGCACCCCCCAGCATCATGCGGACGAGGGCTGGAAGCTGCTTTCGCATACTTTCGCTGAGGACCACTGGACTTGGGTTGGCTTCCGTTTTAGCCTTGGCCGCGTCTGGATTGCCGCTGCCGTCGAACACTGGAACCGCGAGGAAACCCACGGTTTGGTTCGTGGCTGTGTCGATTGCGCTTCCGGCAATCTCGCCGGCATCGTTGATTCCCTGAGCCAGCGTCAGATAAAGGGACGTGGGCTGAATGACAAGCGTATTTAGGTCGATCAACGTATTGTTTTGCCAGATCGTCGCGCGCGAAGTGTTGGCGTTTGTATTGAACGAGTTTCCGACGACCTGGCCTTTCTCGTTGATATCGAAGGCGGCGTTGTTCGTGTCTGTGCCGTAAGGTGGGATCGCCTGCATTTTATTGGTGGGCGTCCAGATGAAGGCGCCCGGATTTTCCGGGGCATTTTCGTCGCCGGAAAGATTTCCGAAACCGACGACTGTACCTTGGTTATTGATGGCGAAAGGAGTGTTCCAGGCCAGGCCTCCGATATTTCCCAGATCGGTGGGTTTTCCATTTTCCCAGAGCAATGCGTGTTCCGCGCTCGCTCCTCCGACCGCATTCGAACAAAGTCCAGAGATCCCGACGACCTGACCCTTGTCGTTGATCGCTGTCGCAGCCGAATCTGGGTCGGGAGTGAGCGGGGGAAGTTGCGTCATCTGGTTCAGGCGGGGTCCCCAAATGGCAGCCTCAAATTGAAGGAATTGGTTGTAGGGAGGTTTATTGTTACAGGTCGGATCGTGAAACCCGTTTTCCGCCCATCCGACCACTTGGCCCTTGTTATTGACCCCGGCGGCATAACTGTCAAGCCCACCAGGAAAGGGCGGAAGCGCGGTCATCACGCCGTCTTGCCACGCGAAGCCGTTACACTCGTAGCCATCGGGGCCAAAGAAAAAGGCCGAGCAGCTCCAAGCCTCGCCTAACGGATTTTGTGCCGCAGTTTCGGCAATGCCGACAATCTCGCCCTTGGTGCTATGGTTTGACCAAGAGATGTTGCTGTTTGGGCCACCTAGAGTACCGAGATCCATCGGAACCCCGACCCACAGTACAGCGTGCACACTGGTATTGCTCGCCAGATTGTCGCCGCCAGAAATCCAGCCCAAGTTGTTAATCCCGACGGGCTCCGGAACGCCGCCGAACGGCGCCGTGCCCAGATTGAATACGTAATACTTGGGCGGCTGTTTGTTGCCCTGCGCCTGAACAATTTGAACTGGGAGAATTAGCGCTGCGAACAGGGCCATCGCGGTGATGTACGTCAACTTCTGGGAATGCATATTTCCTCCATTAGGGTCTGCTTCTGAAATCCGAAGAACTGAACTGCCGGTTCGCGCTTTTTGACGAGTTGCCGTCTCGCCCCCGCGGCGAAGAAGCACGAACCCCGCAGCGCAACTCCGACATTACCGCTACTGGTGTGGAAATATTGGACGGTTGCGGACATCGCTCTCTGAGAGTGGACGTTTGCGGACGTTGCTGTCGTCCGGCCCATACGGTACCGTATTGACGCAACGTGAACTCTCGTTCTACCATACGCGGCAGTATGGACAAAGATTTGAACAGAGACGACTGGCTGAAGGCGGCGCGCTTGGCGCTGTTGACAGGTGGGGTGGAAGCTGTACGCGTAGAGAAGCTGGCGCGGAACCTAAGCGTGACCAAAGGGAGCTTCTACTGGCACTTCAAGGACCGCGAAGAACTTCTCGACCTTCTTTTGCGCGAGTGGGAAGAAGAATTGCTGAAAGACATCATTCCGCGGTTAAAGGGCCGACGAGGCCGGGAGACGCTGCGCCTTCTGTTGCAGCTGATGGTGAAGCGGGTGCCGCTGGGCGAGGAAGGAATCTTGCCATCAGATGCAGCGATGTTCACCTGGGCTTCGGTATCTCCGGTGGTGGCGCAGCGGGTTAACCAGGCCGAGAGGAAAAGGATCCACCTGCTGAAGACCATCATCGGCCGTTCCCCTCATGTAGAACTTTTGTACCTTGTATGGGTTGGATTCGTTGCGAGAGGACAGCGAGATCCGCATTCGCGCAAGCGATTTCCACACATCGCACGCATGATGCTGGACTTGTTTCCGCCACGGAAGCCAAGACGAGACAAACGGGTGAGAACGAAGCCTTGACGCAAAGGAAACCAACATATATGCGGCGATGGGTGAAGCGGGTGGGTTTTGGTATTGCGGGCCTCGGGCTTGCGGCGGCGGCTTTCGTCGGTGTCGCAACGTTGCGAACGAAACTATCGGGCGAGCAGGTGACCCCGGCAGGCATTCGGCAATCAAGTTCGCAGTATTTGAAGATGCGCGATGGTGTCGAGATTGCTGTGACCATCGACTTACCTCCGGATTTGAAGCCGGGTGATCGGGTTCCGGTGCTGATGAGAACCACGCGCTACTGGCGTGAAGCGCAGATCGGATGGACTCTGAGAACGCTCGTGGCGTTGCATCGGGCTAGCCTTCCCGACGAAGTGGAAGGAAAGAAGGTGGCATATTTCAATCAACGGCACTTCGCGGTGTTGGCGGTGGATGCGCGTGGCAGCGGAGCGTCCGGCGGAAAACGAGCTATGGAGTGGTCTCCAGCCGAGGTAACTGACATGGGCGAGGTCGCAGCTTGGGCTGCGAGGCAGCCTTGGTCGAACGGCCGTGTGGGCACGCTCGGAATTTCCTACGATGGCAATGCGGCGGAGCTTGCGGCAGCTGCGAATCAACCTGCGGTCCGCGCCGTCATGCCCCTCTACGACAATTTCGATGTTTTGTGGGCAATTCAGGCCGGAGGTGTAGCGCAGCGCGGGCAAATACAAGAATGGAGCGATACCGTCGCGGCACTCGACCGCGACGACGTGTGCGGGGCGCAAGAAGACAAGGGATGGAATTGCTGGAAAGACCGGCTGATGACTCCGGGCGTTCGCCCCGTAGATGCGGACCCACACGGAAGACATCTGGCGGAGTTGGTACGTCAGCATCACAACGTGAATGTGGCTGAAGCAGTCGCCGAGGTTGAGTTCCGCGACGACCCTTTGGGCGCGTTCAATCTTCGGGACATCAGTCCTTCGGGACTGCGCGCGCGAATTGAAGCCTCGAAGGTGCCCATGATGGTTTGGTGCGGATGGCTCGACGGAGGAGGCGGGGAAGATGCGCTGACTCGCTACAAGAACTTTTCGAATCCGCAAGTCGTGATCATCGGTCCCTTGTCGCACGGCGGCGACTTCAATGTGGATCCGTTCGCATCGAACCACACACCCCCGGTTCCATCAACCGAAGAGCAATTTAAGATGGAAGCCGATTTCTTCGATCGGGTGCTGCGGAACGATACGCCCGAGCCAATTGAATCTTTGATTCAGTACTACACGATGGGCGAAGGGCAGTGGCACACGACGAAAACTTGGCCACCGGCAGGACTCTCGGTTGAGCGCTTGTACTTTGGGGAGCACAACACATTGAACGCGGCGGCGCCCTCGGCAACCATCGCCAGCGACGCCTACAGGGTGGACTTCACGGCTGCGACCGGCAACCAGAGCATCTGGGCCACTGGATTCGGCGGAGGCGATGTCGTGTATCCAGATCGGGCAGAAGCAGACAACAAACTGCTCGTCTACACGAGCGAACCTCTTGATGCCGATCTCGAGATCACTGGTACGCCTGTCCTTACGGTCGAAATGTCCTCAACCACCAGCGACGGGGCGATTCATGCGTATCTGGAAGACATCTCGCCGGAAGGCCGGGTGACTTATGTAGATGAGGGAATTCTACGGATGATTGATCGGAAAGAAGTCGACCCGAAGAGTCTACCTTACGAGCCCTTAGGGCCGGCTCACAGTTTCCTCCGAAAAGACGCGCAACCGTTGATACCGGGCGAGGCCGCGAGAATTCGTTTTGCACTGTATCCCACATCGGTGCTGCTGAGAAAGGGGCACCGGATTCGAGTCGCTCTGGCAGGCGCGGACGCGAGTGTTTTTCAGCGGTACCCTAAAGACGGAACTCCTATGTGGACTCTCTATCGCGAGGCACGGAAGGCGTCGTTTATTGATTTGCCGGTGAGGCGTAACCGCGAGACGTCACAATGACGAGCCGTGGAATTTGACTTTCACTGGAAAAGCAGTTGTATTCATGTCGCCTCTTGGAAGCGCACCTGCGCCTCATCGTCGGCCTTCCGAGGAGGGGCGTCACAGCGCAGTCCGGATACGTCCAGGTTTTGGGTCGCAGCCGCGTTATCATCAGCGTCAGCCAAATATGGAACTGGATTGGCAGGTCTGTTCGCGAGCCCGGTTGACGCGTGACGCGCGCTTCGATGGCAAATTTTTTATTGGCGTGTTCACCAGTGGAGTCTATTGCCGGTCGATTTGCCCGGCACCGCACGCGAAGGAGAAGAACGTTCGCTACTTTCCAACCGCCGCAGCGGCAGCCGAGGCGGGCTTTCGCCCCTGTCTGCGTTGCCGGCCGGAATGTTCGCCCGGCACTCCGGCTTGGCTGGGAACTCCGAGTACCGTCTCCCGTGCCTTGCGCCTGATCAGTGAGAGTGGGTTGGAAGAGGGCGGAGTGGAAGCGCTCGCAGGACTTGTCGGGATTGGCTCGCGTCATCTTCGTCGTCTGTTTCTTCAACACCTGGGCGCGACGCCAAGCGCGGTGGCCAAGACGCGCCAAATGCATTTTGCCAAGAACCTCATCGACGAAACCAATTTGCGGATGAGTGACGTTGCCCTAGCTTCTGGTTTCGGGTGCGTGCGAAGATTTAACGCCGGAATCCTCAAGGTCTACCATCGAACTCCGACTCAAATTCGGCGATTGGCGCGACAAAGGACGCTACAACCGGAAAATCACTATCTTTTCCGTCTTCGTTTCCGCCCGCCTTTCGATTGGCAGGGGATGTTGGCGTTCTTAGCTCCTCGGGCAACACCCGGCGTGGAAGAAGTGGTCAGCGGCGTTTACCGTCGCACCATTTCCTGGGACGGAACGGATGGCTGTTTTGAGGTCTCTCTTGATGAGGGAAGCAATGTACTGGTGGTGCGCCTGCAGTTTGGCGATCCCCGCTCGCTTTTCTTCATTACAGAGCGCATCCGCGCCATGTTTGATCTAAATGCCGATTGGGCGGCAATCGTCCAACATCTTAGAGCCGACCCCGTGTTAGTCACACAGGTTGATTCTGCTCCGGGACTTCGCGTGCCGGGTTGTTGGAATGGTTTTGAACTCGCAACGCGTGCCATTCTCGGTCAGCAAATCACGGTCAAGGGCGCCACTGTGCTGGCAGGTCGATTAGTGAACAACTTTGGGAAGCCGTTCACCGCAGGCGATGGCCTCACCCATCTTTTTCCCACACCTGCTGTGCTGGCCGACGCGAAACTTACCCGGATCGGTCTCACCGGAGCTCGAGCCGAGACTATCCGGGCTCTCGCTCGGGCCGTGCGTGATGGACGAATCAGTTTCGAGGGTGTGGTGGATTTCGAAACTTTGTTGAATCGGTTGTGTGAGATTCCGGGCATTGGGCAGTGGACGGCGCAGTACGTGGCTATGCGAGCGCTCGGGGAGCCCGACGCCTTTCCCTCCGGCGATGTGGGTCTCTTGCGCGCCATGGGGCTTGGCAACTCCCGCGAACTGGAGCACCATGCCGAAGCCTGGAGGCCATGGCGTGCATACGCGGCGATGTATCTCTGGAGAATGGCGAGCCAGTCTACCGAGCCTGGGAATACAGGGCCTTCCCGTACCCAAGAGACTATAGGGCGACCCATACCTGACCGGCGCATTCCCTTGTTCGTATGACCGTCCGAAATGGCAAGAAAAGTGATTAAGAGCGCGGCTCCAACCAATATATTCAGACCGAGCCACGATTAGGGTGCTACGACCTCTGGGTTCAAGGCTAGGCCCGCGATAACGCAATGCTGGCCACATAGCAGGCCAAGGAAATGCTGACTCCTGTGAGAGGCCAACTAAAAAAATAAACCTTGCAGAGCACAACAAGACCACCAAGCATTGCCAGCCCGACAACGAGCAGGAACGGTGACCGGAAGAGGAGTTGGCCGTGAGCTAATGCGAGATAACCGAAAACCAAGCCGAACAAAATAAGTCCCATGCTGTGGCTGGCATTGAAGCCCACCCAACATCGCCACATGGTTGTTTCGTTCGTCATAACAGGTGAACTCTGGCTCATGCTGATTTGCAGTGCGGGGTCGCGGGGCGTGAGGCCTGGGCCCCAGAACGTAGAAACAAGGTGAAGGACTCCAAGCGTAAAGACAATGCTCGCACTAAGAACCATGAGAATTCTTGCGGCCAAGATGCCCTCCTTATTTTGCGCGCCTAGCGGTCGCACTGCACCTTCTCTTACTTCCCTGCGGCGTTCACTTCGTTGACGTAGCCAAAAGACTGGACGAACACGTCCGTGTTATGCGCGAAGCGGAGGCCATAATAGCCATTTGTCGATTTCAGTTTGCCGGAGCCTACGAGGGTAGCTTTGTCGTAGCTTGCGACATTCGAGCCGTTGATGGAGCACACCACCTTATCCCCTCTTGCCGAGAGCGAGATGTCCTGAGTCACCGGTTGGCCGCGCCCGGTTGCTTTATGAATCGCGGCGTTGCTCCCACCCAACAGTCCGGTCATTCGGAACGGCTCTGGTCCAAATCCGCGCACGATAAACGTTCCGTTTCCAGATGCAGCGCAGTAGAGCTCGGTTTGGCTAGGAGTACCCATGTCGTTCCCTCCGATAAACACTCCGTAGGGATGCGGGTGAGAGTTGAGATTCATGTATTTTGGCTCGTTGAATGTCGCTTTGACTGTGAAGTCCCCTGACGCCATCGCATCGGTCTTCCAGTAACTGGTGGCGGGGCCGGTTGTGACATGAAGGGCCTGTCCCTCTCCAACAAGCCGAGCCGCGTCGAGGGTCATGCCCGCCCTCTCTTCAGCAGCATCGACTCTTCCGTTCCAACCGGGAATCTTGATACCACCATCTGTTACTGCACGGGAGCCGTCCACGGTGGGGCTGCCGGGACCACCGCCCAACTGTTTTATTGTGAGGAACAGTGCGACGAGTAAGGCGACTAAGACAATTGCCGAGCCGATTAGGATCTTGGATGTTCTCTTCATTGTGGGACCTCAACGTAAATTCCGTGTTGTGCCTGTCGGTCGCGCATCCGGCTCTTAAAATGCTTGTAGGGAGCATTGTGAGGGATTCCCGAAGCATGGCCGAACGTCCGGAGGGTAACCGTGCCGTCGCCGCCAGAGTCGAGCAGCGCTGTCGCGGCAATAATCAATCTTCTGTCCATTGTCACCGCAGCTGAACGGACTCTTCGTTTGGCTGCAATCGTACGAGCGTCTTTGAGTCGTTCCATAATTTCAGTGCCCGCTGTTCGTCATAGGAAAGTTTAGAGGATCGCGTATCACTGAGTGCGCCGTTATTCGACTGAAAATACTTGCCAGACCCGTTCCCGTAGGCGGGATCAGCAGCAACCTCAGCAAGGGATGCACCAGAGAAGCTGATGGAGCCCTGAGTTACACCAACTCGTTTCGTAATCCACTTCATCAAGCGAGTTTTCGCGAGCCACTGCACAGGCTTCGGCATCGTCCGGAGCAGCCCGGTCTGGGGCACGGCCCCGGGGTCGAAGGCAATCGATGCGATTGAGCTTCCGGCCCGCCGTAACCGGCGGTGCAGTTCATAGGCATAAAGGATCGTGCAGAGTTTTGACGTCGAGTAGCGCTTGCCCGCGGAGCGGGGCTTCTTGCCGTCTTTTCCATCGTTGGCAAGAGCAATCGCGTCCGGTTCAGCCACGGTGCCGACCATTTTTCCATCCGCCGTGTCGGGATCATGCGTTCCGCTCGCGGTGAACACGATGCGTCCGTTGTCTCCCATTCGCTCAGTGAGCAGCTCGATCAGTAGGAAATGTCCAAGGCAATTGGTCGCGAACGTTGTCTCATAGCCGTCCTTGCTATAGGAAAGCGGCCCACCGAAATATCCGCCTGCGTTACACAGAAGCGCCTGAAATGAGTCCACTTCGCCACTGTCGAGCATGGCACAAAATTTTGTTGCTGCATCTCTGACGGAGCTCAGCGAGGAGGTGTCGAGCTCAAGTGTGCTGACCCTTATGCCGTATTGCGTCCGGAGCTGTTGCGCTGCGGCGTTGATCTGTTCCATACTCCGTCCGGCGAGAACCAAGTTGTAACGCGAGCGAGACGCAAGCTGTTTGGCGCATTCAAAACCGATTCCGGCGTGACCGCCTGTGATGAGAGCTGTTGGCACGATGACCTCTTTGATTTGGACAACCTCGTTAGGCGGGTAACAGTCCGGTCTCTGCGATATTGGCAAACCAAGCATAGGATTTCTTCGGGGTTCGTTCGCCCGTGTTGACATTATGAGCAACCAGCCCGAATTTCGAGGTAAAACCCGAATCCCACTCCCAGTTATCGAGCAACGACCACACAAAGAAGCCTTCCACCCGGCTGCCGCTCTCCATAGCCTGGGCGACAGAACGTAAGTGAGTGCTCAGATAGTGAATTCGGAACTCATCATTGATGATTGCGGCGTGGTCACCCAAGGGGTCGGAACAACCATTTTCCGTCACAATAAGACGCGGGTTACCGTAATCTTTGGTCAGTCGATTGAGAACTTCTTGGAGGCCGGTAGGGTCTATTTCGCGGCCAGACGCATCTAGAGCGACGCCGGCGGGTGTTCCGCCCGGGCCTATGAAACTTGGGCCACTAAAATCGGCTTTGAGATAGAACGGTGTGTAATAGTTGACGCCAATGAAATCGCAACCCTGATGAATCGTGGTCATATCCCCGGGCTTGACCGCATCGGCCAGCATCTTCTCCGCCGCCAGGGGGTACTTGCCCTTCAGCAGCGGGTCCAGAAACGCGCCCGAAAATAGTTCATCATAGGCCAGCGCGGCGATGTCGTTGAGTAAATGGATTCTCCCTCCCTCTGGCCGGACTGGCGCGAGTGCCAGTCCGACTCCGATCGTCAGATCATTTCGCTGCGCACGCATCGCTTGAATGGCTCGGCCGTGGGCCAGGTTCAGATGGTGGGTGACGGGGCCGATAAGCTTGGCGTCGTGCAACCCCGGTGCATGATTGCCAATGAGATGGCCTAATAACATGTGAACGTTCGGCTCATTGAGCGTAATAAAGTTCTTAAGTCGATCGCCCAAGCGGCGAGTGACCGCCACGGCGTAGTCCGCGAATCGCTCTCCCGTATCTCGTGACGTCCAGCCTCCCGACTCATACAAGCGCTGAGGAAGGTCCCAGTGAAACAGCGTCACGTAAGGAGTGATGTGTCTTTCTAGGAGCGCGTCGGTTAGCCGATCATAATAGTCCATGCCGCGTTCATTCAGGGATCCTGAACCCGTGGGAAACAATCTCGGCCATGAGATCGAAAACTTATATGAATTTAGGTTAGCGGCGCTGATCAACGCCGCATCTTCCTTGTACCGGCAGTATGAGTTACACGTGATGCTGGGGGTTGAGCCATCCTTAATACGCCCTTTCTGCTTGGCAAAAACATCCCAGATACTCTCACCTCTTCCATCGACATCCAAGGCTCCTTCGACTTGAAATGCAGACGATCCGCATCCCCAGCGAAACGTGCTCGGAAACCGCCGGGCCTCAGATGCACGCCTTTTGGATTCGCATCCGGCAGCGATCGCGGCCGCTCCGAGGGTGAGGACGAATCGTCGGCGCGTCCAGTTATTCTTGTCATTCGCCATTGGCTATCTCCACTGTCCTTCTCGAGGTCATGACTTCCTGTGGCAAAGTCATTAGCGGGGAACTTTGCGTCGGAACGTCCTGGCTAAAACGGCCTAGCCGCATCCAAAGAGCCGGCATTCTAAGTGCGAGTCCGTGTCTCATGCATCTTCCCTTCGTCTGAGCGATTCCGAGACTGAGTGTCCTGCTGATCACCGAGGAAAAGCCACCGGAATCGCGCCAGTGCGGAGTAGCGGCATTGAACGCGAAGCGCGGGGATTGAGCGAGTGTCGTGGTGACGAAACTCGTTCCTCGCCTTCGACAGCCCTTCGCGGGCCGGTTCGGCTGGCTGTTTGTGTCTTAAGCCGCAATCGCAGCGCAGGAATCCTCGCCCAGCGGCGAATCTCCGCGTCTGCCTGATTTTGCGGTTAAAACCGACAGTTGGCGGTATTCTTGATGCACGCGAGCGCCGCGTCTCGCCACGGTCCCGGTTTTCACGGGCGCCGCTTTTCTCAAGTTCAGGGGGGCCGCGCGATCCATGTTCTCTGTCTCAATGTTTCCGAGCGCGATCCCGATTAACCTTTATCTCGCCGGCAGCCTCATCGGCTTCGCGACTGGGACGGCGATCAGCATTCTTCTTCTGGTTCTTACCGTGCGCGCGGCCAAACTGACGGGCGCCAGCGCAGCCAATATCCTGTTCGTGACTTGCAGCCTAATATGGAATCTGGGCGGTCTCGCGCATTCCGTCGCCCTCACATGCGGCGCGCCCGAACAGGGACGAGCGGCGCTCATCATCTGGGCGTGTCAGTACACTGCAGTCGCGGCATGGCCCATCACCGTGTTAAGCCTGTGGAGCCCGCTCGCTACCCTGCCTTGGCAAAAAATCGGCTGCCGGTCGCTGCAGGCGCTGGCGGTGATCACCTGTACACTGATCGTCATACCGCTCTGGCACGGCGTCTTAACCGGTGCGAACTCGTCACTGCTTTTCCTCAAGGAATCGACCCCATACAACGGAGCCATTCTGCTCACGCTCGGAATCGCCTTGTTCCGGGAACGGCTGGCATCGCGGGCGATGAGGCTTCCTGTTCTGGCGATGCTGGTGGGCACCTTCGGCGCCATGACGGGAGTTCTCATCACGCAATTGTTGCCGTACGACCGTGTTGTTTGCGACCTGCTCCGCGTCTTCAGCGAACAGATCACACTCCTCGTCGTTCTAGGCGCGTTCTTCTTATTCGCCCGTTTCCGGTTTTCCGATTTGTTTATCCGTCATAGCCTCAAGGTCGTGTTGGCGGCGCTCACGGCCGTGGCCTTGACTGTGTCCTACTACGCCCTCTCGTTCTTCCGATTCGAGGGCCGCGTGGCATATCCGGGGGCTGCCCGGGCATGCGTCGAGACCCTGACGGCGGTTCCCATGCTGGTCCTGTTCACATTCGTTGACCGTCGTATCGGCGAATGGGTGAACCGTTGGATCTTCCGTGCACCGGACTACCGCACTCTGCTGCGGGAGTTGTCGGAAAAGCTGGCGCGCCTTCGGTCCGAGACAGAGATCGCCGACGCCGTGGAGACAACTGCCCGTGAATCGCTGGAGCTGAGAGCTGCCCAGTTGGTTACGCTCGAGAACTTGTCGAAGACGAGCCTGCCCACATCGAATTGGGCGCACTCGCATGGGCCCTTGCCGGATTGGTTGAACGCGGTGAACGACGGCGAACTCGTAGAACTCGATTGCCAGCACCCGAACCACGCGGGACACACCCAGGACGAAGTCGAACTGCTCGTTCCGGTTCGATCGGAGGGCCGGGTCACCCACATGCTCGCCATCTCGCCCGGTCCTGCGCGGCGCGGCCTGGTGACGCACGAAGTGAATTACTTGCGCAGCCTGGCAGAGCAGTTCGGTCAACGGCTCGACGCACTGCACATGGAAGAGCGGCTGATCGTGGCGCAGAGCCGTGAAGCGCTGCTGCAGCAGCAGGTGACTGAGGCGGAGTTGCGCGCCCTGCGCGCTCAGGTCAACCCGCATTTCCTTTTCAATTCGCTCAACAGCATCGCCAACCTCGTGGTGACCAATCCCGAGCAAGCCGAGACCATGACGCTGCGGCTCGCCAGAGTCTTCCGCCATGTACTGGCCAACTCCGCGCGCCCCCTCATTCCGCTGCACGAAGAGGTCGACTTTCTAAAGACGTACCTGCAGATTGAAGAAGCTCGGTTCGGCAGCCGGCTTCAAGTCAAGATCGCCGTCGACCCGGCGGTCGCCATGGAGCAGATTCCCTCGCTGATGCTTCAGCCCATTGTGGAGAATGCGCTGAAGCACGGACTGGGACAGAAGCCCGGTCCAGGCCACTTGTGGATCACTGCCGAGGCCGACGGAAATCAGGTGCGTCTGCGAGTGGAAGATGACGGCGTCGGACCCGCAATCGATGTCTTGAAACTCAACGGCAGCAATGGACGATCGAACGGAAACGGAGTCGGGCTCAAGAATGTTGCGCAGCGCCTCAATGCGCTCTATCAGGACCAGGGCCGGATGACAATAGAAGTGCGGCAGGCGGGTGGAACGCGCGTCACAATTCTGTTGCCACGCGAGAGCGGAGACGCGGCGTGATGCGGAGCCTGGTCGTTGACGATGAGGTGGATGCTCGCGCGCGGCTGATCCGGTTGCTCGGCGCTCATCCCGAAGTCGCTGTGATTGGCGAGGCTCAGGATGGCCTCGAGGCGATTGAGAAGATCGAAGAGCTCCGGCCTGACCTTTTGTTTCTCGACATAGAAATGCCCGGACTCAAGGGCTTCGAGGTACTGCGGTCGATTCCGTCCACCATCGAGATACCGCTCGTCATCTTCACCACAGGGTACGATCAGCACGCCCTCGCGGCCTTCGAGGCCAACGCGCTTGCCTATCTCCTCAAACCCATCGAACCGGAGCGGTTGTCGGTTGCGATAGAACGCTCGAGCAAGCTTTGCTCTATTTCCGCGGAAAAAGAAAGGCAGCGCGAGAGCATTCTGCGCGCGACAGGCGAGGCGCCGAAGACGCTCCGCAAAATCGTCTGCCGGAAAGAGGGACGCGCCCTGCTTGTGCCTTCGGAACAAATCCTCTGGTTCCAGGTGCAGGATGGCATCGTGCATGCGATGACAGCGAAAGACTCGTTCTGGGTGAACTACCAGCTGGCCGAACTTGAAGCCGCCTTGCCGCCGGAGGAGTTCTTCCGCGCACGCCGCGAGGTGCTGGTCAATGTGTCGCGGATTAAAGAGATCAAGCCTTACTTCAAGAGCAGCTTTCTGCTTGTTATGTCCGACGCCGCGTCCACTGAGATCGCCGTGAGCGAACGGCAGGCCCGGCCGCTGCGCCAGCGCCTGCCGGGCCTCTAAAGCGCTTTAGGAAATACTGTGAGGTCGCTGAGCTTGGTGGGGGCCGGCACATCTTGGGGTCGCGCCGGCTTGACTTGTTGCGTCGAAATCGTCCATTTAACGACTACGCGCTGCATGAAGTCGGCGATCTGTTCTACGTGGTCGGACGTGAGGCGCCGAAATGAGACGAAAGCCACCAGTGAACAGACCCCAGCCGATTGTCTGCGCTGAATGGGCAACGTCATACTAGGTCCGCAGTTCCGGCCTGGTCAATGTGAAGGAACCGCACAGAAACGCAGGCGCAGAGCGGAAGGGCAATTCTGGGCGAGTGGTCAGCAACACCGAAGGTATCCAGAAACGGGCTTGGGAGGAGATTAACCGGTCACCTCCTCGAAGCGGCGGCCTGTGATCTCAAGCCGTCGCGTTCAGTTCATCCTCCACATCCGCTTCCCAACCTGCTTCTTTCTTCCTCTGTTGGTCGTACGCCGCCTGCTCCTTCTTCGCTTCCCGAACCGGCAATAATTCCATGTGGCTGGGCGGAAAGACAAAGGTTTGCACAAAACTCAGCCGATCGCCGTTCAACCTGTGTCCCACGATTTCGCTGCGATGCCGCTTGCAGAAGTCGCAAAAATCGTCCGCGGCAATAATTTGTCTTCGGATCCCGCTGGTCTCGAAGATTCGGCTGCGCAATAGTCCGCGGTCCATCCACTTCTGCACCTCTTCTGCGCGAATATGCAGCGCTTCCGCCAGAGAGTGTTTCGTGAACCAATCCTGGCCCATGCGAGCGCTCGCTCCGAGCCGGTGCAACATCGCGCGCACTGAAGTTGGCGAGCGCCGGAGCAGCACTGAGACTTCCCGCAGGGAACGCGATGCAATCAAGTCGAGCAGTCTCTGTTGTTCTGCTGTTGTCCACTGCCGGTAGCTTCGCTTCGAGGTCAGACCTGACTGACGCACGAACCTCCAGCAGGCGCTTCGTGGATTTCCCGACACCGTGGCGATTGCTGTGATCAGCGCTTTCAGACCGATTCGCGCGCCATGCTCGTCCGTCCCTGATTCGGACCGAGCGGTGTTCAAATATCTCCTCACCATCTCTCGCGCCGCCCCCGGCCAGCGGAAGGTACGACGGCTGGCCGATCGATTCAATGTCCCCATGTCCCTCAAAGACTGTGGAAGCCGGACCCCACGTCCCCTCCTACCTATTACTTGGCGGTCAAACAGGAATGTGTCTCATCGCGGACAGAAAAATGCGCAGTCGAAGGAGTCCAGAGTTCGCACTGGGGCGATCAAGACCGGTCGAAGCAATCCATCCCCTATCCCCGCGGTTTCGGGAATTCGATGCGCATACAGATTTTCATCGACAGGAATTGTTGATCGTGGGATTCTGCTTGAGCATACTTGCGGAACCCGCACCGATGGACAATGAAAAAGAGCTGATCGATACATTCGATAGAGTCGTCCATCAGGACTTTCCCAACTCGCAGCGCGTCGGCTGCCCAGGACGCGAAGCCTTGCTTGAATTCGCGCAGTACTCCACGAACACGGCAATCCCTCAGTTGCTGCTTCACATCCGGCAATGCGCTCCCTGCTTCGACGAACTGAAGGAACTGCGCAAGTCGCGAATTTGAGAGTTTCAGGCGGGCACAGTTTCTGTGATGCAAGTTGTAGCCAGCGTTTCGAGCCACGTGCCAACGTGACTTCCGTCGTAAATCTCGACCCTTGTTGCCCGAGTCAGTAACAATCCCGCGTACTCCAATTGGTTTTTCTCCTTGCTGACGTAGACATCACAATAGGTCGCATTCAGGACGTGGAACATGTCGTCGATCAGATCGGGCCGGTTGGAGCCTCGATGGGCGCACCGCCAGTTGTAGTAAAGGTCCGCGCGGACAACTCCTCTTGCAAACCGAAAACGCGGATTGGCCAGGAGCGCTCCTGCATAACCGAATACGTCGCTCGGCGGCGCGTCAGGATAGATCCTCATGATGTGCCCTGCCAGAACCTCTTGCCCGTCAAGGGACAAGATCTGCTCATCCAACCACGCCGGGAAAGCATCGGGACTGATGGCCATCAGTCTTTGCTTCATCTCGGGCCGGAGCTCGAGATGACGGATTTGAGCTTGGCGTGCCCGCCTCGCAAACTCAATTCGCGCATCGATCGAGCGGCTCGCAGCCTCGTCGAAAATGCCGCTGGCCAGTTTGACGATCTCTGCTTTGAGTTGGGCATGCTCCTTTGCGGAGAGGAATGGCTCGACTTCGGTTCTCGACGTTAAGGCGGTTAGTTCTGCAGGAATGAGTTCCATATTTTGCTTGGTGCAGCGGGCGCCGGCATCGACGAATCGGCGAAGACAGGAAAAAAGCTGTCGTCCACGGTCCGCTGCAGTCCCGAACCCCCGAAAGGTCCTGGCCATTTCGGTGACGCAGCATCACTGAAATCCAGATTGATTGCGCGGGCGCCGAGCGACCCCGTGAGCGCGCCAGCATCCACAGGATGGTCGCAGAGGGCATTCCAAAGATTTGTCTCCAAATAGATGTTCATAGCAACTCCTTATGCTACCGCCCCAAGTGCCGCCGATGCCGGTCTGAACCCACGACTGGCCGGAGGGCTAGCGTTCGTATTTTGTAATTGTACACGGATCGTGAACCTTTCCTGAAGGTGAACAGATGCCGCTAACTCATTACAAATAATGCCATGGGTTCATTATTTTAGTATGTTCACGTAACGCGTACAATGCAGAATAGTGAACATAACGGACGGAATCTACCATGCATGAAACAGGTACAGAACGACCAGTTCTCGAACGCGTCCTCGAAGCGATGGGCAAGGAAACCGGACTAACCGCTCGGGTCTTGGAGTGGGAGCCCAAGTTCCATTGGAACACTCCGGTTCGTCCCGACGCATTGGTCGAGATCGACGCCCCGAAGCAGGCGAAGCAATTCGCAGTCGAAATCAAGAACGTCGACCGATTCGAAACTCTCAATCAATTGCGAGCCCTCTGGCCACGCCAGGCCAAGCCTCCACTTGTCATCGCCGCCCCCTACATCACCGCGCAAATGGCGGAGCGCTGCCGAGACATGGACCTGTACTTCGCCGACACCGCCGGAAACATTTACCTCAGGGCTCCCGGGCTTCATCTTTACGTCACTGGAAAACCCAAGCCCGCCGACCTCACCAACGCTCAAGCGGGCAAGCTCACCAATCCAGCCGGTCTTCGTGTAGTTTTTGCCCTGCTCTGCGACCCACAACTGCTGAATGCCACTTACCGAGATATCGCAAACGCGGCGCGCGTAGCACTTGGAACGGTGGGACCGGTCATCAAGGAACTGGAAGCCCGCAGGCACATCACGCCGGCGCCGGAGGGCGCGCGCGCGCGGCACCGAAGATTCCTCGACCCGCAGCGGCTTGTGCAGGAATGGGTCTCCGTTTATCCCACGGTTCTGAGGCCCAAGCTGAATATAAGAAGGTTCCGAGCGCAAAGGCCAGGCTGGACCGAGGGTGTGAATCTCGAGCCGTATCATGCCTATTGGGGAGGTGAAGTGGCTGCCGCCCGGCTGCTCCATCATCTTGTCCCGCAAACCGCGGTCATTTACGCCAAAGAAACACCAAGGCAACTCATCAACGAATACAAACTGCGGGCGGACATCAACGGAGATGTTGAGATTCTCGATGCCTTTTGGAATGGCCCCGTACCGGCCATCCGAGATGTGGCTCCAACGATCCTCGCCTATGCCGATCTTACGGCCACCACCGACGGCCGAAATCTTGAAGCCGCAAAGATGATCTATGACCAATACATCGAACCCGTCTTTAGAAATCCGGCATGATCAGATCGATCCGGTCGTCCTCGAAGCGATCCGGAAAATCGACGAGATTGCACACCGGCACGAGACGGCGTACTTTCTCGCGGGCGCCACGGCACGGGAAATCATGCTGCACCATGTTTTTGGCCGGCCGCCAGGGCGCAGGACTCTCGACGTCGATCTCGGCATTGCCCTGCGCGACTGGGAGCATTTCAAGTTGTTCAAAACAGCTCTGGTGGAGCAAGCGGGCTTTCAACCTCATGCGCGCATGGTGCAGCGAATCACCTATCCTTCCAAGCCTGCGGTAGTAGTGGATTTGATTCCGTTTGGAGGCGTAGAGACTGCGGAACGCACCATCGCATGGCCACCCGAAGAGGACATCGTCATGAGAGTGACTGGCTTTAGCGACGGGCTCGAATCCGCCGTTTCGGTGCGCCTGGATCAGACGCTCGTCATCCCGGTGGTTAGCCTTCCGGTCCTGCTTGTCCTCAAACTGTTCGCCTGGGCGGATCGAAAACACGAGAAGCGGGACGCACCGGATATATACACGCTGCTGCGGCAATACGGCGACGCCGGCAATGAAGATCGGCTCTACGGCGAAGATATGAGTGTGTTCTGGAAGCGGAGGGCTACGACTTTGAACTTGCGGGAGCACTCTTGATCGCCCGCGACGCTGCTCGCATGGTCTCGGCGGACACACAAAAGCGTCTTCGCGAAATCCTGGAGTCCGATGCCCTGATGGAAGAACTCACGAACCAGATGATCGTCTCGTCACCGCGCAACGATCCTGAACACGTCCGCAGGTGCGAAATGCTGATTCGCAAGCTCCGTGAAGGTTTCTTGCGGGCTGCCTAGATCAAGCCAATAGCGCTCCTGAGTGCTTCATCATCCGCCGCCAGACCGCTGGATTCACCGCGAGCGAAGTCGTGCGGCCGTTTTGCAGGTTGACGAACCCGCCGTGATAGGAAAGCCTTCCATACCGGAACAGGCGGGCCAGCATGGCGAGCGCCTGGTATGCGAGCGTTTGGTTCACAAAGGGTTCCTGCCGCTCCAGCGCTTCGACGGCGCTGCACGATGGCAGATTGTCCTTGCGGTCCAGTTTGGCATCGACGAGCTCAGGGAATAGCTCTGCCGCCGTCGGCAGGCGTTGTTCGCTCGACCGGTTGTTCGCGTTCTCGGGCTGCCCTAAAACAAACTGCCCACTGTCCGCGTTGTTGCCCAAGTCCAACCAGTAGCGGCAATTCCAGTAGGTTTGCGTCCGAGTGATGGTGTTGCGCGCCGCGCGCGAGTCTACACAACCGATCACAATATCTGTCTCGTGTCGCCAGCTCTCGTCCACAAACTGCGGCGTCCCTTTCCATCCCAGACCCCAGAAGAGATTGATCCGGGTTGCCAGAACGGTCGACTTAAACAGGCCGATCTCGCTCTCGCTGAAGGGCTGTCGAACACAGTTCGTGCACGAGACGCGATCGCCATCGATCAGCGTGACGTCGAGACCGAAGGGATGTCCCCAAGCCAAAAGGGCTTGATGCAGTTGCGGCAAACCGGCTGCAATCGCGCTTCCCGTTCCACCGCAACCGACGACCGCGAGCTTCACTTTTTTCTCGAGCAGACCCGCGGAAATTCGATGCTCACGGTCCGGGCTGGATTTCGTTACGCTTGCTGTGGTCATGGTTGTTCACGAATTGGGAGAGAGTCTCGGGCACTTCGACCAGGTACTTGCCGGGAAATTCTTTCTTCCGTTCGAGCGACTGCCACATCCCGAGGAGCCCGCCCCGGAATCGCGCCTGCTGGCGCATGGCTGACGAATGAGTGAACTCGCTTTGAAAGAAGGACTGTTGCCAGACTTCGATTGCCGCCACGGACTTCTCTCGGGGAATCTTCATGCTTCCGGTGCAGACCTCGCCGTTGTCGTAACAATTCCAGTACGGCGCCACGCACATCCTGGTCTCCGCATTTGGCCGCTTAGCCTGTTTGAGAGCGCGGACCCATAACCGATTCCCTCTGACCTTGAACACCAGCGGTGGATGTGGATATCGCTTGCCATTCATCTTTTTCAAGACAAAATCGTTGCCGCGGTCGCTGAAAAACATGACGTGTTCGCGGGCAGGCGCCCACCAGACCATCATTTCATCTGTGCGTACCAGGATCCGCTCGGGCAAGATCTCAATCGGCACCAGCCGGCCGAGGCCAATCATGAGATCCGCCAGCATTTGCACGGTCATCAGCTGTCCCGCGGCCAACCGCGCACCCTTGTCGTCGTGAATGACTTCGTGCAAGCTGGCAAATGGATGACGGTATGGAAATCCCTGGTAGCTACTGGTCCCGTACACCAGAAGCGCCCGACTCAGGCGGAAGTCCTGGCTCGAGCCGATGTTTACTGAGGTATTCATCGTAAAGCTCCCGAACGATCTCAACGACCTTGCTTGCTGAAGCTAACGAGCGAAGCATGACGCCGGCATGATCAAGCACCTTCCTCACTTGACTATCCAATGTCCCCGGTTGATCCAGCTTGATTGGAAGCACGACGTTCGGCAGGCAGGGGCCGTTTTCTCCCATGTGCTGTGCTTCTTCGTCGAAGCAGGCATTGATTGCGTCATTCTCATACCACGTAATCAAACAACCCGGCCGCGAGGCCTCGGCGTCCATAAGCCAATCGCCAATGCCCGGCACATCTTGTTCCTGGAGGCGTCCCGGCCACTTGTGCTCATGACCTTGCCCGTGAGCGTCCATCTCAAGCACATGGTGGACGAGTTGACGAGCGCGAGCCGTTCTTGTCCGAATGGTTTCCAGCAGAACCCGAGCTTTGTTGTACTTCAAAGCTTTGGAGTGCTTCTTCATGCAGGCAGGGATCTCCTGATCGACCTTGTGATAGACGGAAGCTCCCAGTTCCTCGTCGTTCAAATCTTCCATCCAAGTTTCGGCATGTTCCTGAGCGTCGAAATACTCGTACACGCGCATCCATTTGTGCAGATTGGCAGTGAAGATCCGGTAGAAGGCTGCCGGTAGAAGGTGGTGCTCGACTTCAAGCTGGGCTAGAGTCGCGCACCAATCGGAATGGAGGCGGCAGCTTCGTAGTCGGCGATCAGAAACAAGCGCGGAATCGATTCGTCTTCGATGTGGTCTCGTTCCTGCTCGGTCAATTCAAACAATGTATCGGCAATCCGCAGGTCGCCAACCCAGACTTTCTTCGCTTCAGCCGCTCCGTTCTGTCGGCAAAGGCGGTTGAACCCACGCTCGACGAAATCCACGGCACTTCCCGACCAGTCACTGGCGCGGCAGATTCCGAGCCGCTCGAGGGCCATTCCCAGGGTCGCGGCCGGTCCTTCGTCCCAGCGTGTGCAATAGCGCCATCGCACTCCTTTGAGCCGAGGAATGGAAACCGCCAGCGGAAGTCCAATCAGACCAGCGGCGGAATGATTGTTCCGGCTGGCGGCAAGAGGTGGTCTGTGAGGACTTCTTCCTGCCCGTATTTCACCGAGTCGAACACTTTGCCAAGAATTTCTCCGACTTTGAATGCTTCTGGACTCGTTTCAGCTGCTCCATGATCGGATCGGGGATACCGGTCGTACTGTTTAACACTGCTTCGAGCGCCGCTGTCACGCGCCCAGCGCCTTCGCGCTTCACGCAGCGGCACAAGTTCGCCGCCTTGAGGGATCGGTTTGACGTTCTCGAAGACATAGCCCGGAGTCCTCACTGGTTGAGAATACGAAAATCATTTCTGCCCCTCTGAGCAGCCTCGATGACGTCGGATACAAATTCGGGCGGAGGAACAGATGATGACGAACCCCGCCTCCGCCATCAAGACCGAGGTCTGCCAATTGGTCGACCGCCAGATTGAAACCTTGCGGCAGCCAACGTCCTTAACTTCTTCCGATCTTCTTGAGTACCGCGTTCGTTCGGGGAAGATTACAGACCTCTACGCAGAATTAGACCGGATCGTCAGAACGAGCTTCTGGGAATGGCTAAGAGCGTCCTAGTTTTCACCCTGCGTAGGATTGAGGGGGCCAAGCCGCCGTCCGCGATCGCTCCGCGACGGCGGCTTGTTGTCTGGCTGATCGCCGCTCAGCCGGCATTATCCCTTGGCCCCTACCGCCCGGGTGAACACATACTGCATGGTGCCGTTCACGGGAGTCGGTCCTTCGACCGCAGCAGTGGCGAGTTCAGGATAGGTATTAACGTACATGTCCCGCACCTGTTCGACGCTGAACTCTGGATTTACGTCTGGCAATTTCGACCCGTTGAACAGAAACACGCGTTCGAGCTTGTCTAGTTTGACGGTCATGGCGTTCTCCTTTCGTTGTCGATAGATCACTCGGCGTCTTGAGAAACATCGTTCGCATCGGTTTTCGAGTCGAAAAGCGAGAGGCTGCCAGCTTGGAGCGGCGATTCCTTGCTGCTCTCGTCTGCACTCGCGCCGGTGGGCTTGGCCACAGAGGTCGACTTAGCTTTCGATCGGTTCTTGTCTCGTTCCTCAACGGCCTTAACGGCGTCGGCGATTTCTTGCTTCGCGCGATCGACCGAATGCTGCAGCGCGACGTGAGAATCGACAAACGCCCTCAATTGTTCCGCTAGTTGGGCGTCGATCTCATCCGGTGCTCCCGTCAGAGAGAGCGGCGTGGTCAGGGCATGAACCGCAGATTCGGGTATCCGAGCTATCTTGTCTTTGTTCGAGTAGCCGATGTTATCGTTTGTCTTACCATCTTCCGTCAGTGCCGTAGGTACGACATTCACCCCGATATGCCCTTCTTTGAGAGCGGCCACTGTGATAGTTACCGCCCGTCTTTCGATTAGCGGCATGAGTTCGATGAACATGTGATTCTCCTCTTTTGCGACTTAGCAACGAGCGATCGGGGAGCCCGACGCCTTTCCCTCCGGCGACCTTGGCCTTTTGCGCGCCATGGGGCTTTGCAACTCCCGCGAACTGGAGCACCATGCCGAAGCCTGGAGGCCATGGCGTGCATACGCGGCGATGTATCTCTGGAGAATGGCGAGCCAGCGTGCGGAGCCTGGGGATAGAGCGCCTTCCCGCGCCCAACAAGCCATGGAGCAAGCCATGCCTGACCGGCACATTTTGTTGGCCGTATGACCGTCCGAAGCGGCAAGAAAAACATTTGTAGGTGAAGCGTCGGATGCCGTTTCGGATTTCGGTTTCCCTCATACGTGAATACCCTAGTAAGAAGCACGTGCGAGAAGGCTTGGGTGGCCTCTGAATGCGATCCGACGGTACGAAGCAGCATTTCTCTCGAAAGCGGCACGGCGAATAACAAGAAAAGTGGCCCTTCCCGGCCTCGCATCCGTTCACGCATAGTGATGCCTGCGTTTAGTCAAGTTCACTCTTCAGATCATTCTGGGTGGAACTGACTTTCGCTTACTTACCCTGAAATGGAAAGGATAAAAGATAGATGACCGTGAGACCGCGTCGCGCATTGCAGTCCATCTTCTTGGGGTTTCTGGCGGCGATTACCCCGGCATCCTCCTTGGCAGGGCAAGATGATGCCATCAGGGGCGGGATGACGAAAGGCGAACGCACCTACCTGTTGTCTCAGTTGAAGTCGTCTGAAATGGCTTTGCTCGGGAGCATCAGAGGATCGACGCAGCCCCAGTGGACATTTAAGTCGTCTCCCGACGCCTGGTCAATTCAGGAATGCACGGAACATTTGATCTTGGCAGAAGATCTGATTTTTGACGAGGCTCAAAAAACGCTAACAACTCCCCCGGTGGCGCGATTGGCCAACGCCACGAGTGCGGGCGAC
>Ga0187863_10000484_pt1 | contig 33966 bp, 27 predicted proteins | sample June2016WEW_11_1_FD_132975 | JGI IMG/M metagenome (GOLD analysis project Ga0187863, IMG submission 132975) | Peatland microbial communities from SPRUCE experiment site at the Marcell Experimental Forest, Minnesota, USA - June2016WEW_11_10 | ecosystem: Environmental > Terrestrial > Soil >...
ACAAGACCACCGAGCCCAATCCGCTCACCGCCGACCTCGAAGCCGCAGTCCAGCAGGTCGACCCGGCCACCGAGCGAAGGATACTGGCCAACCTGGCGCAGTGGCGCAAGCAGCGCGACGAGACCGCGGTGCTCGCCGCACTGGACCAGCTCAGGGCCGACGCCGCGCAGGACGACGCCAACCTGATGGCGGCCAGCCTGGCCTGCGCCCGGGCGGGCGTGACCACCGGCGAATGGTCCTTCGCGCTGCGGGACGTCTTCGGCGAGTTCCGGGCACCCACCGGTGTCAGCGGCGCCCCGGTGGCAGTGGCCGCCGAGGCGGGCGGGGAGCTGGTCGCTGTCCGCGCGGCCGTAGCCGCCACCGCCGAGGAGCTCGGGGCAGGCAGGCTGCGGCTGCTGATAGGCAAGCCTGGCATGGACGGGCACTCCAACGGCGCCGAGCAGATCGCGCTGCGGGCCCGCGACGCCGGGTTCGAGGTGATCTACCAGGGCATCCGGCTCACCCCGGAACAGATCGCGGCCGCCGCGGTCGCCGAGGACGTGCACTGCGTCGGACTGTCCATCCTCTCCGGTTCGCACGGCGAGCTAGTGCCTGAGGTACTGCGCCGGCTGCGCCAGGCCGGAGCCGAGGACCTCCCGGTGGTGGTCGGCGGGATCATCCCGGCGGCCGACGCCGAATCCCTGCGCGCCCAGGGGGTGTCCGCTGTCTTCACTCCCAAGGACTTCGGCATCACCACCATCATCGGCCGCATCGTCGACGAGATCCGGCTCGCCAACAAGCTCCAGCCGTGGCAGAGCCGGCCTGGCAGCCTGGCCGGGACGGCTTAACTGTGCCGGGAAGGACGGGGCGCGGCATGGGACACGCTTGGCTGCGGCCCGCCCGGCGGCGCATCCTGAGCCTTACCGGCCGTCCCGCACCGAGCCTGCCGACAACCCCCGCAACCTGCAAAGGATGGCGCGACCCGACATGACCACCGCCTCAGCTCTCCCGACGAAACGCCTACGCCCCCGCCGGTCATGCCTGGCTGTCCCCGGCAGCAGCGCGCGCTTCCTGGAGAAGGCGCAGAGCCTGCCTGCGGACCAGGTGTTCCTGGACCTCGAGGACGCCTGCGCGCCGCTGGTCAAGGAGAGCGCCCGGCACACCATCATCGACGCGTTGAACAACGGCGACTGGGGCGGCAAGACCCGCGTCGTCCGGGTGAACGACTGGACCACCCACTGGACCTACCGGGATGTGATCACGGTGGTCGAGGGGGCTGGCCCTAACCTGGACTGCATCATGCTGCCGAAGGTGCAGGACGCCGACCAGGTCATTGCGCTCGACCTGCTACTCACCCAGATCGAGAAGACGATGGGCTTCGAGGTCGGCCGGATCGGCATCGAGGCCCAGATCGAGAACGCCCTGGGCCTGGTGAACGTCGACGCGATCGCGGCCTCCTCGCCGCGGATCGAGACCATCATCTTTGGCCCCGCCGACTTCATGGCCTCGATCAACATGAAGTCGCTGGTGGTCGGCGAGCAGCCACCCGGCTACCCGGCGGACGCCTACCACTACATCCTGATGCGCATCCTGATGGCGGCCCGCAGCCACGACCTGCAGGCTATCGACGGCCCCTACCTGCAGATCCGCAACCACGAGGGCTACCGCGAGGTTGCCCAACGGGCCGCCGCCCTGGGCTTCGACGGCAAGTGGGTGCTGCATCCGGACCAGATCGCGGCCGCCAACGAGATCTTCTCGCCCTCGCAGGAGGACTACGACCACGCTGAGCTAATCCTGGACGCCTACGACTGGTGCACCTCGGAGGCCGGCGGGGCCAAGGGGTCAGCCATGCTCGGCGACGAGATGATCGACGAAGCCTCCAGGAAGATGGCCCTGGTGATCGCGGGCAAGGGCCGTGCAGCGGGGATGCAGCGCACCTCGAAGTTCGAGCCCCCGCAGACCTGAGGAGGACACGAGATGCAGTTCGGACGAACCTACGAGGAATTCCAGGTCGGGGCGGTCTACAAGCACTGGCCCGGGAAGACCGTCACCGAATACGACGACCACCTGTTCTGCCTCCTCACCATGAACCACCACCCGCTCCACCTGGACGCGAACTATGCGGAGCAGACCACCGACTTCGGCAGGAACGTGGTGGTGGGCAACTACATCTACTCCCTGCTGCTCGGCATGTCGGTGCCGGACGTCTCCGGCAAGGCCATCGCCAACCTGGAGGTGGAGTCACTGAAGCATGTAGCGCCGACCTTCCACGGCGACACCATCTACGGCGAGACCACCGTGCTCGGCAAATGGCCGTCCAAGTCGAAGAACGACCGGGGCATCGTCCACGTCGAGACCCGCGGCCACAAGCAGGACGGCACCCTCGTCTGCGTCTTCCGCCGGAAGGTGATGGTGCCGACCGAAACCTACATCAAGGAACGCGGCGGCGAGCAGCCGGGCCGGCCCGAGCCGACCGCATGACTCCCTCGCCCCTCCAGCCCCGCCGTCACCCACACCCACACAGCTTGCTTCCCACCTGGAGATACGGAGCCGCGCCATGGGACACCTGGCACAGACCGACGGCCTGACCGAGATCCAGCGGGACATCCTGGCCACAGTGCGGGACTTCGTGGACAAGGAAATCATCCCGGTCGCCAACGAGCTGGAGCACAAAGACGAGTACCCCACCCAGATCGTCGACGGGATGAAGCAGCTAGGCCTGTTTGGGTTGACCATCCCTGAGGAGTACGGCGGTCTCGGGGAGTCGCTACTCACCTACGCGCTGGTAGTGGAGGAGATCGCCCGGGGGTGGATGTCGGTGTCGGGCATCGTCAACACCCATTTCATCGTCGCGCACATGATCGCCCAGCATGGCACCAAGGAACAGAAGGGCTACTTCCTGCCCCGCATGTCGGCCGGCGAGGTAACCGGCGCCTTCTCCATGTCAGAGCCGGGCATGGGCTCGGACGTCTCGGCGCTACGCACCAAGGCGGTGCGAGTGAAGGGGGATGGGGAGGTGGGTGCGGACGACTACGTGATCAACGGCCAGAAGATGTGGCTGACCAACGGTGCCACCTCAACCCTGGTGGCCGTGCTTTGCCGGACCGACGAGGGCCACGAGGCGCCGCACCGGAACATGACCACCTTCCTGATCGAGAAGGAGCCGGGCTTCGGCGCCAACGCGATGGTGCCGGGCCTGACCGTGCCGGGGAAGATCGAGAAGATGGGTTACAAGGGTGTCGACACCACCGAGCTGATCCTGCAGGACGTCCGGATCCCGGCTGACAGAGTGCTCGGCGGCATCACCGGCCAGGGCTTTTATCAGATGATGGACGGCGTCGAAGTCGGCCGGGTCAATGTGGCCGCCCGCGGCTGCGGACTCGCCCTCCGTGCCTTCGAGCTGGGCATAGCCTACGCGCAGCGCCGGCACGCCTTCGGCAAGCCAATCTGCCAGCATCAGGCGATCCAGTTCAAGCTGGCCGAAATGGCCACCAAGGTCGAGGCAGCCCACCAGATGATGGTGATGGCGGCCCGCAAGAAGGACTCCGGTTACCGGAACGACCTCGAAGCCGGCATGGCCAAGTACCTCGCCTCCGAGTACGGCAAGGAGGTCGTGGAGGACTCTTTCCGCATCCACGGCGGCTACGGTTACTCCAAGGAGTACGAGATCGAGCGTCTGTACCGGGAGGCTCCGATGCTGCTCATCGGTGAAGGTACTGCCGAGATCCAGAAGATGATCGTGGGCCGCCGACTGCTGGAGGAGTACCGGATCGCCGACTAAGCCACTGCGCATCGCGCTGTCTCGTCGCTTGCCGCGACGGTCGTGGTCGCCAATGACCGATGCTGCGTCGCCCCGATCCGGGCGGAGAACAGGACTCAGCCCTATATGAGCGAGGCCATCGAAATCTGGCCAGGTCGCCCCTACCCCCTCGGCGCGGCTTACGACGGTGCTGGGACGAACTTCTCGTTGTTCTCCGAGGTCGCAGAAGCGGTCGAACTCTGCCTCTTCGACAACGACGGCCGCGAGCAGCGGGTCTGGCTAGAGGAAGTCGAAGCCTTCTGCTGGCATGCCTACCTGCCGAACGTGACGCCCGGGCAACGCTACGGCTACCGGGTGAGCGGGCCGTGGGCGCCGGACAAAGGCCAGCGCTGCAACCCTGCCAAGCTGCTTCTCGACCCTTACGCGAAAGCGATCGAAGGCCAGGTCGACTGGGATCAGGCCTGCTTCCCGTACACCTTCGGTGACGACACCTCACGCAACGACGACGACAGCGCCGCCCATGTGCCGAAGGCAGTGGTCCACAACCCGTTCTTCGACTGGGGTAACGACCGGCCCCCAGATGTCCCGCTCCAGGAGTCGGTCATCTACGAACTGCACGTCAAGGGCTTCACTGCCAGGCATCCCGGCATCCCCGAGGCGCAGCGGGGAACCTACGCTGGCCTGGCGCACCCCGCGGCGATCGAATACCTCACCAGGCTTGGCATTACCGCGGTGGAACTGCTCCCCGTCCACCAGTTCGTTCACGACGCCCACCTGGTCGAGCGGGGACTGCGGAACTACTGGGGTTACAACTCGATCGGCTTTCTCGCCCCGCACAATGAATACGCCGCCAGAGGCCAGCGGGGCGAGCAGGTCGCCGAGTTCAAGGCGATGGTCCGGGCCCTGCACCAGGCAGGTATCGAGGTCATCCTCGACGTGGTCTACAACCACACGGCCGAGGGCAGCCACCTGGGCCCGGTTCTCTCGATGAAAGGAATCGATAACGCGGCCTACTACCGCCTCGTTGCCGACGATCGGCGCTTCTACTACGACACGACAGGGACAGGGAATAGCCTGAACGTGCGGCACCCGCACACCCTTCAGCTCATCATGGACTCGCTGCGCTATTGGGTGACTCAGATGCACGTCGACGGGTTCCGTTTTGACCTGGCCGCCACCCTGGCCCGCCAGTTCCACGAGGTTGATCGTCTCGCCGCTTTCTTCGACCTCATCCAGCAGGACCCGGTCGTCTCACAGGTCAAGCTCATTGCCGAACCGTGGGACCTCGGCGAAGGTGGCTACCAGGTGGGCAACTTCCCTGCCCTGTGGTCGGAATGGAACGGCCGTTACCGCGATACGGTGCGGGACTTCTGGCGGGGCCAGCCGGCCACCCTTGGCGAGTTCGCCAGCCGTCTGACCGGTAGTTCCGACCTCTACCAGGCCGACACCCGCCACCCGGGGGCCAGCGTCAACTTCATCACCGCCCACGACGGCTTCACTCTGCGCGACCTGGTCTCCTACAACGAGAAGCACAACGACGCCAACGGGGAAGGCGGCGCCGACGGCGAGAGCCACAACCGCTCGTGGAACTGCGGCGCCGAGGGCGACACAGACGACCAAGCCGTCCTCGGGTTGCGACGCAAGCAACAGCGCAACTTCCTGGCGGCCCTGCTGCTCTCCCAGGGGGCCACGATGCTGCTGGGCGGAGACGAGTCCGGGCGCAACCAGGCCGGGAACAACAACGCCTACTGCCAGGACAACGAGATCTCGTGGCAAGACTGGGAACGGATCGACGAGGAACTGCTTGGCTTTACCCGCGACCTCATCGCGTTGCGGCGGGCGCATCCCGTGCTGCGCCGGCGGCGCTACGCCCAGGGTCGCACTGTTCGAGGCTCTGTCGAGCTTGGCTGGTGCAAACCCGACGGGTCCGAAATGAGCGACGACGACTGGGGCGCCGGGCTTGCCCTATCGGTCGGCCTCTTCCTCAACGGCCAGGCGATCGAAGACCGTGACGATCGTGGTCAGCGGGTGACTGACGATTCCCTCCTGCTATTGTTCAACGCCCATCATAAGGCCGTCAGGTGGACGCTACCCACACAATGGGCCGAGTGGTGGGAACCGGTTCTTGACACCTCGGCCCCCGGCCGGAGGAAGAAAGTCCTCAAAGGCGGCCAGGTTCGTCTGGTGGCCGGGCGCTCCGTCGTAGTCCTCCAGCGGCAGGGGTAATTCCGCAGCCGTCAACTCAGCGAACCGATATCGGCGCTGCGAGTGGTCCCCGACATTTCTGCCGTTGGACGCGGGCATCCTACCTTCGGTTAGTGGAGATGACAGCCTGGCGGGCGGGCTTTGATTCAGTGTCCGGTGTGTCGCGCGGTATTGAAGTGGCGCAGGAGGTACTTGGTCAGCGGATTGCCGCCCGAGCCACCTGCGTGGCAGCCGGCCGCCCGCATGCGCTTTCGGTGAGAGCGAACGCACGCGGCAACCGTGGACGGCGCCTGACCAGCGGTGACGGCCTCCCCGACGGCGACACGCCGGGCCTTTTGCGGCGACTTGAGTGACGATGCCCGCAAATTCGGGATAATGATCCCGATCAGGATGGCTGAGTGCCCGGAGTGGAGAGATCAGTTGATCAAGACAACTAAGCCCGGACGTAACGGCACTGTCCGCGTCACCTTCGCACTGTCCGCCGATGAGCCCCACGGAGCCGTGTCCGTGGTAGGTAATTTTAACGACTGGAATCCCCTCGCCCACCCACTGCGGCTGCGGACTAACGGCACCCGCAGCGCGGCCGTGACCGTCAAGGCCGGCAGCATGCTGCACTTCCGTTACCTGGCCGACGGCGGGGTGTGGTTCGACGACGAAACCGCCCCCGCTCGGGATGGCCAGGGCGCCAGCATCGCGGTCTGATCCCAGGCCGCCAGCCGCCCGCACCGCCCCCGGTTGGTGGTGGCGATGCGGGAGGGGCCAGGCGGGAGGGGCCAGTGTGACTCGTGGGACCGGGAGCACTGCGCCGGGCGAGCTCATCGGTGGTGGGCAGCTGCTATCTCATGTTGCTGGGCCTGGCGTAGCGGGCGGGCTGGTCTCCGGCTCGTGGGCGAGCCATAGGACGCCAAGGGGCGGCACCGTGAGCGTGGCGGAGTAGCCGAGGTCGTTCCAGGCGGTGGGCTCGGCGGTGACAGTACCGGCCAGGATGTTGCTGCCGCCGAATTCCGCGCTGTCGGAGTTGAGGATTTCCACCCAGCGCCCCGGCAGCGGGAGCCCGATGCGGTAGTCGTGGCGGGGCACCGGTGTGAGATTTGCGACGCAGGCGACGGGACGCCCGCCTGTGATCGGGAATCGGAGAAATGACAGTACGCTGTTCTCTGAGTCGTTGGGGTTGATCCAGCGAAAACCGGGCCAGTCGAAATCCTGCTCCCACAATGCGGGCTCCTGGCGGTACACGGTGTTGAGCGCGCGGACTAGCGCCTGCACCCCGGCGTGCTCAGGGTAGTCAAGGAGATGCCAGTCGACGCTGCCGTCATGCCGCCATTCGTCGTTCTGGGCGATCTCACCGCCCATGAACAAAAGCGGCCGGCCGGGATGGGCCCACATCCAGGTCAGCAGCGCGCGCAGGTTCGCGAACTGTTGCCAGCGACTGCCCGGCATCTTGCCGAGCAACGATCCCTTTCCGTGTGCGACCTCGTCGTGGCTCAGCGGCAGTATGAAGTTCTCGCTGAACGCGTACAGCAGGGCGAATGTGAGTTCGTGATGGTGATAGCGGCGGTGCACCGGATCCTTGGCAAAATACTCCAAAGTATCGTGCATCCACCCCATATTCCATTTGAACCCGAAACCGAGCCCGCCTAGGTAGGTGGGGCGGGAGACAGCCGGCCAGGAGGTGGACTCCTCGGCGACCAGCATGACCGAGGGGTGGTGGCGATAGACCACTTCGTTAGATTCCTTGACGAAGTCGATGGCTTCCAGGTTTTCCCGGCCGCCGAAACGGTTGGTGACCCACTCACCCTCTTTGCGCGAATAATCCAGGTAGAGCATCGAGGCAACCGCGTCCACGCGCAGGCCATCGACGTGGAACTCCTCGATCCAGAACAGCGCGTTCGCGAGCAGGAAGTTCCGGACCTCGTGCCGCCCGTAGTTGAACACCAGCGTGCCCCAGTCGGGGTGCTCGCCCATGCGGGGGTCCTCGTGCTCATACAGCGCCGTGCCGTCGAAGTGCGCCAGCGCCCAGTCGTCCTTGGGGAAATGCCCGGCGACCCAGTCGACGAGAACCCCGATGCCTGCCTGGTGCAACCGGTCGACCAGATAGCGGAAGTCGTCGGGGGTCCCGTGCCGTGCTGTCGGCGCGTAGAACCCGGTCACCTGATAACCCCAGGAACCGGAGAACGGGTGCTCCGCGATCGGGAGGAACTCAACGTGGGTGAAACCGAGGTCGCTGAGGTACCCGGGCAGGACCTCAGCCGCCTCGCGGTAGGTGAGGGGCCGCCACCCGCCATCGGCGTCCTGGGTCAGCCGCCACGAGCCCAGGTGGCACTCGTAGACCGACACCGGGGCATGCAGCAGGTCGGTGGTTTCCCGGTCGACGAACCATGCTGCGTCGTGCCATTCGTACCTGCTCCGGGTGACAATACTGGCCGTCGCCGGCGGCACCTCGGTGGCGAAGGCGAATGGATCCGCGCGCAGACTCAGCTGCCCGTTCTGGCCCACCACCTCGAACTTGTAGCGTGCGCCAGGGCCGGCCCCGGGCAGGAAGATCTCCCAGACCCCTGAGCTGCCCAGCACTCTCATCGGGTGAAGGCGGCCGTCCCAGCCGTTGAAGTCACCAACAACCCGCACCGCCCGGGCGCCTGGCGCCCACACCGCGAACGACGTGCCAGACGTACCCTGATGCTCTCGCACCTGCGCCCCGAGATGCCGCCACAACCCCTCGTGCCTGCCCTCGGCCAGCAGGTGAAGGTCGAGTTGCCCGAGCGTGGGCCAGTACCGGTAGGGATCATCGATCACCACCACGACACCATCTGGATAGCTCACCTCCAGCCGGTAATCCGGGATCCCCCGGCCCTCCACTACCCCGGCGAACAGCCCAGCGGGGTGCAGGCTGCGCATCTCGATCCGCTGGTCACCGCTGAGGAGGACCATGCCGACCGCGCCAGGACGCCACCCGCGGATCACCACACAGTCGCGGCCCTCCCCGTCCTGTGCCGGGTGAGCGCCCAGCAGATGGTGCGGATCGTGGTGCTGACCAGTGACCAGGCGCTCGAGGCCCGCGCTGTCCGCCACCTGGCCGGAATAAACTGGTGAGTTCATACCTGTCCCCTCCCACCCGGCGACTACAGGCGAACGCCGACCCCCCCCAGTCTGCCCGTCCCGGAACCAATCATCAAAAGCAGGCACAGCATGCGGCCGGATGGCCAGATTAGGATGATCTTTGTGGGTCCGCCACATTATCTCGGTTGCTGGTCCAGCCACTCTTGTCTTTCCTGGGCGCGGTGTCTTCCCTGGACGCGCGGGCCGGCGCAGGCTTAGCTGGGGGGGCTTGGCCCGAAACCTTCTCCCCGGGGGGCATCTCAGGGAACGGAGGTAGCGCTTCATGGAGACATCTGCAGTCCTCGCCAGCGCACAGGACGAGGTAGTCAGCGAAGTGGTTGCCTCGCTCGAGCGACGCGATCAAGCACACCAGGATGCATCCAGCCTGGAGCGGCGCCGTCGTGACGTGCTGAATCTGTTCGAGCTCGTGCTGCGGTGCGTGCACGAGGGCAGCGCCGAGTCGATCATCACGCCGTCTCAGCAGATCGCGGCGGACCGTTTCGCCGCCGGCGCCGACCTTGCCGAGGCCCAGGGGACATTCAACATCCTGGAGGAGGTCCTCTGGCGCCGTGTGGCCGGCAGCCTCGCCGGCGACCAGCGGGTCGAGGCGCTCGGGCTCGTGCACGCCGTTCTCGGGGCGGGGAAAGATACGCTGGCCCGAACCTACGTGGCCCTGGCCAGCCGGGCAGATAGCCCGTTGAGCCAGGAGCCCGCGGCCACGGGGGAAGGTGGGGAGGCGGGCGCGGTCGTCCGGACCGAAGTGCTCGGGGACGTGGGCATCATCGTCCTTGACGACCAGCGGAAGCGCAACGCAATCGGCGCCCGGATGGCAAACGGCGTCGTCGCCGCGCTCGCGCGCCTGCAAGCCCAGCATGCGCGCGCCGTTGTGCTCCGCGCCGCGGCGGGAATGGACGTCTGGTCTGCCGGCCATAACATCGACGAGCTTCCCCGGGGCCGCCGCGACCCGCTGGGCTACAACGACCATCTCGAAGGACTACTGCGCGCCATCCGCATCTTCCCGGCACCGATCATCGCCATGGTGCACGGCACGGTGTGGGGCGGAGCGCTGGACCTGGTGCTCAGCTGTGACTTGATCACCGCTGATGAGACGGCGTCGTTCGCCATCACCGCCGCGAACCTGGGACTGCCGTACAACACCACCGGGCTGCTGCACTTCGTCGGGCGGCTGCCCATGAATCTCATCAAGGAGATGTTCTTCACCGCCGCGCCCCTCGACGCCCAGAAGGCGAAGGAATGGCTGCTGGTCAACCACTTGGTGGGGTCAGCCAAGCTCGAGTCGTTCACCTTCGAGCTGGCCGCGACGATAGCGACGAAATCACCCATGGCGATGGCCGTCATCAAGGAACAGCTCCGTGTCCTTACTGACTACCAGCCCATCGCGGCGCAGGTATACGAACGTATGCAGGGGTTGCGACGGGAGGCTTACGACAGCAGTGACTATCTCGAAGGTCTCAACGCCTTCGCCGAGAGACGCCAGCCGAACTTCCGGGGCACCTGACACCACACGGCCGGGAATTCATCCGCATGGGGCACCATGCCTGCCCCGGCTGGGTCAGCGTTTCGAGATAATGGTCGTCACCGGCAGCCCGAACCGGCGCTCGGCCTGATGGGGCAGATCGGACCCGAGCCAGCGCGAGATGGTCTGGGGCAGGGTGGCCACGATGATCTCGTCGAACTGATGATCGGCGAGCGTCTTCTCCATGGCGTCGAGCGGGCTGGAACTCCCGAGATCGCCCTGGACCGGGACGCCCGGCGCAGCGAGGCCGGCCAGCATCTGGCTGAGCCGTTGCCGGGCCTGCGCGGTCGCCTCCTCGTCGGTGGCGGGGGGAGCGTAATCCGTGACCCACCACCACATGCCAGCCTGGGGCAGGACGCCACCGGCCGCCACGGCGTCATAGTGCGCGGCCCTCGTGTTCGGGACCAGCACGAAGAAGGAGCAGGGCCCCGCGCTGATCCGCTTGCGGAGTTCTTCGTGCAGCTCAGCGCGTTGCAGGGTCTGGTTCGCGACAACAAGATATCTGCGCATATTGACCACCTGCTTCAAAGGTACCCTGCTGCGGGGCTGCGTTCCAGGAACCGGGCGGCGTAGCCATCTCCAGAGGAGCCAACGACCCCGTTTCATGCGAAGCTACCTGTATGCAGAAATACGTCATCATGGGCATCCAGGGCAGCGGTAAGGGAACTCACGCCAAGATGCTCGCCGAAGAGTTCGACCTCGAGCACATCGCTGTCGGGGACATTTTCCGGTGGAACGTGCAACACCACACGAAGCTCGGCGCGCAGATCAGGCGCACGATGGCAGCCGGATTGCTGGTCGGCGACGACCTCGTCGAGGGCGTCGTGGGGGTACGGCTGAGCGAGCACGACTGGAACTACGGCTTCATCATTGACGGCTTCCCGCGCAACGAGCGCCAGGCGGAGTTCTTCCTGGAGAGCTACGACCTCGACGGGGTGATCCATCTCGACCTGCCCGACAGCGAGGTGGCGCGCAGGGTACTCGCCCGGCGGCTGTGCGCGAACTGCGGGCTGGACTACAACCTGATCGACAACAGCCCGGCCAGCGAAGGAAGGTGTGACGCGTGTGGCGGCGAGCTGATCAGGCGTGAGGATGACACCGAGGAGGCGCTGGCCGTCCGGCTCCGCGAATACCACGAGAAGACCAATCCCGTGCTCGACATCTTCCGCCGCAAGGAGTACGTCATCACGGTGGACTCCCGGCCCGGCAAGGAGCAGGTCCAGCAGACCATCCGGGACAAGGTCGGGCTCCCGCCCTCCCGCCTGGCGGTGAAGAGCATCCAGGCCGGTCCGCGGTAGCAAGCACCGGCCGCCAGGCCAGTCCTGATCACCGTGACGCTAACTGCCAACCCGCGTTGAGCCGTCCTGGCCAGGCGCCCCGTCGGCCGGACTGTCAGCGGCCCGCAGTACCATGACCGAGCGGCCGGTCACCGAGACCGCCGCGCCGCTGGGCAGCACGGCGTCTGCACCGCTACCGGGCCGGCTCGTCAGCGCCGCTGTATCGACAACGGCATGCCAGCCGTCTGCGTGATCGGCGCCGGGCAGGACGAACCGCACCGCGTCGCTGTGCGCGTTGAACAGCAGCAGGAAATGCTTGTCGTGGACGGGCTCGCCGCGCGTGCCCGGCTCGGTGATGGCGTCACCGTTCAGGAACACCGCCAGCGACCTCGCGTAGCCGGCGTTCCAGTCCGCATCGGTCATTTCCCGGCCGGAGGGGGTCAGCCAGATGATGTCCCGCAGGCCGCCGCCGCCGGGCCGGGCGGGGCGCCCGCTGAAGAACCTGCGCCGCCGGAAGACCGGATGCGCCCGGCGCAGGGCTGATAGCAAGCAGACGAAATCTGCCAGGTCCGCCTGTTCGCTGGTGTTCTCCCAGTCCACCCACGACAGCGCCGAGTCCTGGCAGTAGGCGTTGTTGCTGCCCTGCTGGGTGCGCCCCATCTCGTCACCAGCCAGCAGCATCGGAACGCCCTGCGAGCAGAACAGCGTGACCAGGAAATTGCGCGCCTGCCGGGCGCGCAGCTCCCTGACCGCCGGATCATCGGACGGGCCTTCCGCGCCGCAGTTCCAGGACCGGTTGTCGTCGGCGCCGTCCAGGTTGTCCTCGCCGTTGGCCTCATTGTGCTTGCCGTTGTAGCTGACCAGGTCCGTGAGGGTGAACCCGTCGTGGCACGTGAAGAAGTTGATCGAGGCCACCGGCCGCCGGGCGCTGGTCTCGTAGAGGTCGCTGGACCCGGTCAGCCGCATGGCGAACTCCGGCACGGTCCTGTGCTCTCCACGCCACAGATCGCGCACGCAGTCGCGGTACTTGCCATTCCATTCCGACCACAGCGGCGGAAACTTCCCGACCTGGTAACCACCTTCACCGACATCCCATGGCTCGGCGATCAGCTTCACCTGCGACACGACCGGATCCTGCTGGACCAGGTCGAAGAACGCGGCGAGCCGGTCCACGTCGTGCAGCCCCCGGGCCAGCGCCGAGGCCAGGTCGAAACGGAACCCGTCCACGTGCATGTCCAGGATCCAGTACCGCAGCGAGTCCATGATCAGCTGCAGCGTGTGCGGATTGCGGGCGTTGAGGCTGTTGCCGCAGCCGGTGTAGTCCAGGTAGGCGCGCGGGTCACCCTCGGCAAGCCGGTAGTACGCGGCGTTGTCGATGCCGCGGAAGGACAGCGTCGGGCCGGAGGCACCGGCCTCGGCCGTGTGGTTGTAGACGACGTCCAGGATCACCTCGATGCCGGCCGCGTGCAGGGTTTTCACCATGAACTTGAACTCGGCAACCTGGCCGTGCGGCTCAGGCGACGATGAGTAGGCGTTGTGAGGCGCGAGGAACGCGATCGTGTTGTAACCCCAGTAGTTGGATCGGCCGCCCGCCTCCAGCTGCCGCTCGGAGATGAACTGATGCACGGGCATCAGCTCGACGGCGGTCACGCCCAGCCGGGTCAGGTGCTCGATGATGGCCGGGGAGGCCAGACCCGCATAGGTGCCGCGCTGCCCGGGCGGGATCTTGGGATGGCGCAGGGTCAGGCCGCGGACATGCGCCTCGTAGATCACCGTCTGGTGATACGGGGTGCGGGGCGGGCGGTCATCCCCCCAGTCGAAGTACGGGCTGGTAACTACATTGCGCGGCATGAAAGGGGCGCTGTTGCGAGTGCTGACCGCCTCCGGGCTGCCGGACCGGTGCGAGAACAGGGCCTCGTGCCAGCGCACCTGGCCTGCGACGGCCTTGCCGTACGGGTCGAGCAGCAGCTTCGCCGGGTTGCACCGGTGCCCGCGATCCGGCGCGTACGGGCCGTGCACGCGATACCCGTAGTACTGGCCCGGGCCGACGTCCGGCAGGTAGCAGTGCCAGACGAAACCGTCCACCTCAGTGAGCTCGACCCGCGTCTCCCGCCGGCGTCCGGGTTCGAACAAGCACAGCTCCACCCGGTCTGCCACGCTGGAAAACAAGGCGAAATTGGTACCTGACCCGTTCCAGGTGGCACCGAGCGGATAAGCAGTACCAGGCCAGACGTGCATCCTCTGATCTTACGGACGAATGACAGTGCGCGACCCGGGTGAGCACGGCCGGGGTGTGCGGCACAAAGGCAGGTGGCGCGGTCTGGCCGGGCGTGTCATGCGCGGGGCGAGTCGCGGGATCAAGGGTGCGGCCGTGCGGTGGCGTATTGCACCGCCCCAAAGGCCCGCGCCGTAGGCCATATCGTCTAGGCACCGGATCATCAGGTATATGAGGGGGTTCAGGTCCGAACCGCTCCGCCGGTAGTCGATCAGCCCCTCGATTGCGGCGCAACTGACGAGCAGGCGTCCTGCCCGTCGGCTCATCAATGCCGCGAGTGCGGCCACCGGCCAGTAATGCCTGGTAGTGCAGCCCGCCAGTTGTTCTGCGCTGCCGCGTACTGCCGCCAGCGTCAGCAGCGCGCCAGCCCGCACGGGGGTGTCCGCATCGGGTATCCGGCGGATCAGCCGTAGCGCTGCGCATGCCGTCAGTGCCGCGGCGACACCGATCGGGACCGGCCGTCCGCGGAGGGCAAGAGCACATACGGCGACCGACCATGAAGATGCATGCAGTGGAGGCACCTGGCCAGGGTGCCGCAAGGCCAGTCCCGCCGCGCCGGATCCGTAGCTGGCTCGCTGCGCGAGCCAGCTGGGAAGGTTGGCGCGGTGACAGTGGCCCACCCGGGAGCTGGGCAGGTAGCGCATTCTCCAGCCGGCCTGGTGCAGTCGCAGGCAAAGGTCAACATCCTCGCCGGTCCGCAGTTCCGGGCTGAATCCGCCACCGACAGCTGCCCTGCGGACCACCAGGGTCGCGCCTGGGACGTAGGCCAGCGCGGACAGTGGAACGACCGGAGCCTCGCGCCCGCCCATATCCAGCGGCGACCGTACGTCCTCGTACCTGTCGAGCCAGCCTCGCTGAGCCGCGGGTATGCCGACCACCCGGGGCGCGGCCAGCGCCAGGGCGGGATCGGTGAATTGTGCCAGCAGCGGGCCCAGCCAGCCAGATTCGGGCAGCACATCGGAGTCGCAGAAAGCGATGTACCCAGTCCTGGCGTGGCGGAGCCCGGTGTTGCGTGCCGCCGCAGGTCCCTGGTTGTGCGGATGAGCGAGAAGGGTGGCGTCGTGCCGGCGGGTCACCGAGGCCACCGCGGCGGGGTTGACGGAACCGTCGTCAACCACCAGCACCGGAAGGCTCGATGTCTCAGGGTCGGCGCGCAGCGCGGTCAGCAGCTCGTGCAGCAGGGGCGCCCGGTCCCGGACCGGGATCACGATCGTGAGGTCACGAACGGGCCGAGCCTTAGGGCGTGGGAGCGCGACGCCGACATCCACCAGCCGCCGGGCCAGGGCTGCCGTCGCCGTGTCCGCCACGGTGAAGTGGCCTGGCCCGAGCAGCCGGGCCGCCGACGCGCTAAGCCGCAGCAACCTGGGGGGTGAACCGCCAAGCATCAGCCGGCCATCGCGGGAGCGGTGCACGTCGTCGGCGATTTCGACGGTGAAGCCGCTCGGCAGTGTGGTATCCAGCGGCCCCGCGAGCTCGGCGAGCTCGGCGAGCCTCCGTATCACCCCGTGTCACCCGCGGCGAGATAGCCGTGGCGACGCAGGTAGCCGAGCAGTTCATCGGCGGCCTGATCCGGGGACAGCGGGCCGAGCACCGTGGGCGGGGTGCGTTCGACGAGCGCGCCGGTCAGGTCCAGGGTCCGGCGCAGCGCGCTGCCAGTCGGGCCGGGAAGCTCGCGCGGCCGCGGCCTATAGGGATGGGCGGCGAGCACCCGGATCCGCCGCACCACGGCGGCCGCCGGCGTGCGAGCCACCGTAATCACGGCGTTACCGCTGTCCAGCGTCGCGGCCAGCCCGGCCCGCCGCAGCCGTACACCGGCCGCCTCGACCGACACCACGGCGGGCGGCCGCACCATCAGTACCTCGCGGCGGCCGCCGTCGAGTCGGCGGTGCACACGCAGCGCGCGGTCATCCTCGGGCTCCAGCCGCACGACGCCCAGCGCCTGCGCCGAGCCCAGGGACGCGGCCAGGAACGCGGGAAAAGAACCAGTGGCCCGGTCGGCCGCGCGGTCGCCGCACAGCACCAGGTCTGGCACCCCGTAGTGCTGGCGCAGCGCCGTGGCCAGCGCGACGGCGGATTCCTGTTCGCCGCCGACCAGACCGGCCGGGCGCGGGGCCGCCGTCCAGCTCGCGGGCTCGACGCGCAGCCCATGCGCGGCGCCTGCCGCCAGCGCGTCCCGCAGCATCGCATCGGCCTCGGCCGGGCCCACGGTGGCTGCTATCACCTGGGCATCCCACCGCTCCCCCAAGCGCAGCGCGTGCTCCAGTCCCGCCAGTTCCGAGCGGTTCGGCCCGCGGTCGCGGCGGTTGGCACTCACCGCCCCGGTGAGCGGGTCGACCTCGGTCTCGCGCCAGGACCAGCCGAGCGCCGCGACGATCACCGTCATGCTCCCTTACCCTTTCCGGAACACGACGCCGTCGCCGCCTGCCGGGTAGGTCCACGCGATGGCTCCCTCGCGATTGCACACCTGATAGCAGGTCCCGCATTCGAAGCACTGCTCGTAATTGAACAGAATGCCGCCGTCAGTCGTCGGCACGAACAGGTCGGCCGGGCAGGCGTGCACGCACTCCTTGGTCGTGCAGGAGCGGCACACGTCGGAGTCGACCGTAATGTGAGCCCGTTCCCCGACCCGGAACTCGACGCTCGCCATCCGCGCGTCGAAGGACACCTCGGCGTAGGTCATCTTCTTCGCTCCCTCATCGATACGCGCGGAGCGCCTGCCACCCGTCATGCGCCAGCGACCGCATCCGGACCTTGTTGACGCGGACGGCGCGAAGGAACTCCCTGGCCATGCCAAGTTTGGGAAGCGGATTGGTGACGGTGAACACCTGCTCGACGAAGTCGCAGGCCAGCCTGGGGTATTCCCGCTGCATCCTGTCGGCGAGCACGATGTCGGCCGCGTTGCGCAGCCGCTTGTGGTCGGCGAGCACGAAGCTCGACTCCAGCCGGCGGCGATAGCCGGCCAGTCCGCGGGCAGAGGTGTCGCCGGCCGCGATCGCCTCGGCGGCAGTCCGGCCGGCCGCCAGCCCGGCACCGATCGCGAAGTTGACGCCCTCCAGCCACAGCCCGGCGGCCAGGCACATGGAAGCGGCGTCGCCGGCCACCAGCATGCCGTCGATGGCCAGCCGCGGCATGGCCCGGTAACCGCCCTCGGGGATCAGGTGGGCGGAGTACTCCTTCAGTTCTGCGCCCCGTAGGTATGGCGCGATCGCGGGGTGCGCCTTGACGCCGGCGACAAGCTCCTCGGGCCGGATCCGCGCCTCGACCAGCCCCTCGAGCCCGACGACGACACCCACGCTGACCGTGTCAAGATTGGTGTAGAGGAAGCCGCCACCGGGGATCCCGCTGGTGCAGCCAACCATCTCGATGTCCATACCCTGGTCGCCGATCAGGCCGAACCGCTCGTCTATGACCTCGCGCGTCAGCGCCAGCGTCTCCTTGACACCCAGAGTGGTGTGGGCCGCGTCGGCGCGCGGCAGCAGCCCGGCCTCCTTGGCCAGGAATGAGTTCACGCCGTCGCAGGCGATCACGACCTGGGCGCGGATGTCGCCGCCAGGACGGTCGGTGCGCACCCCGGCGATCCGCCCGGCGGAGTCGCGCAGAAGGCTCGTCGCTACCGTCGAGGTGACCAACCGGGCGCCGGCCGCGACCGCCTTGCCGGCCAGCCAGGAGTCGAAGTCGGCACGGTAAGTGGTCATCCCGTTGTAGGGCGGGCCATCCCAGGCACTGGTGCGATAGTCGACGGTCAGCGCCTGCGTCGGCGTCATCAGCATGGTGGAGCGGCGGGTTACCCAGCGCTGTACCGGCACCTCCTTCCACCACTGCGGCACGACCTCGTCCAGGATCCGCCCGTATACGACTCCGCCGTAGACATTTTTTGCGCCGGGGAAGGCCCCGCGCTCCACGATGACCACATCGCGGCCTGCCTTGGCCAGCTCCAGGGCAGCCGCCGACCCCGCGGGGCCAGCGCCGACGACCACCACGTCGACGGTCATCAGGTCATCCGGCATGTGTTGCCCTCGCAGGGTCGGTTTTCCCACCGGGCCGGCCCATCGCATCAGGTCGGCCCGCCACGGCCAGCCCCAGCCGATCAGCCAGCTCAGCGAGCACGGCGGGGGCGTCGGCGACGATGCCAAGATCGGCCATCGCTGTCATCGGGCAAGACGGGTCGGTATTGACGCTCACCACATGCTCGGGCGCGCCGAGGCCGCCGACATGCTGCGCGGCGCCGGAAATGCCGAATGCGACGTACAGCTCCGGGCTCACGGCCACGCCGGTGGTGCCGATCTGCCGGTCGTAGCCCATCCAGCCTGCGTCGGTAACCACCCTGGTGGCGCCCGCGCTCGCCTCAAGCGCGGATCCCACCTCAGCCAGCAACCGCATCACGGCCGCTCCGTCGGCCCCGGCGGGCACCAGGCCGGCACCACCACCCACGATGCGGCGGGCCTCAGCCAAGTCCACCGTGCTCGGCTCGGGCTGCAGTACCTCGAGGCTCTCGGCGTCGCAGACGGCTCCGGTCGCGGCTAGCGACAGCGCGCTCACCTGGCCCGAGGTCACCGGCTCCGGCTTGCCACGGCTGCCGGGCCGCAGCGTCACCACGACCGGCCCGTCCACCGCGACCCGCACCGACAGCCGGTCATCGAGCCTGGTCACCTCGACCTCGTCTGGTGCACAGCGGACTGCTCCGGCCAGCAGCCCGCGGCCCAGGGCCACGGCCAGCCTCGGCGCAAGATCGCGGCCGTCCGGTGACTCGGGCAGCAGCACCATGCGCACGCCCGACAAGACCTGCGCCAGGGCGCTGGCCACGGCGCCCGGGGCGACGGACGACCGCTCGGCCAGCCACACCCGGCTCGCCGACTCCAGCCGGCCGGCCGCCTCGCGGGTCCCCGACCCCAGCACCAGCGCGGACCCGCCCGCCTCGGCCACCGTCTCATCGGCTCCCGCCGGCAGCTCGCCGTCGCGCACCACGATGACGGCCAGCGCCGCGATATCCGCCGGCATGGTCATAGCGCCACCGCCACCCGGTGTCCCTCGATGACGGCGGCATGCGCCCTCCGCGGTGTGACGCAGTCGCCGATCCGGTGCACCTCGAACGGCGCGGCCTGCAGCTGCTGCCACAGGGCGTCTTCAGGTGCCTGGTGGACAGCACACACGACCCAGTCGCACTGCCGCTGCACGGACTCGCCGGTGGGGTGGTGCAGCAGCGTCAGCGCCACGCCACCGGAGCCGCCGTCGGCACCGGCCTCGCCATCGGCGGCGGCCGCGGCGATCACTACCAGGTCGGTGGCCTGGCGGATTCCCTTGGCGTGCGCGCGAACGTTGAAGGTCTCCATGTCGAGGGTGATGCCGAGATCCTGACCAACGACCATCCCGGCCGTGACGATCTCCACTGCGCAACCCCGGTCGGCAAGCAGTTCGGCAACACTGGTGGCCTGGTGGAAGCCGAGGTCATCGACCACTACCACGTCCCCGGCCGGCTGGGCGCGGCCTTCCAGCACGTCGCGGACGTCTACCACCCGCGGATGCCCGCCGGCCCAGTACGGCGGCTGCGGCCGGGCCCCGGTGGCCAGCACCACGGCGTCCGGCGCCTGGTCGCGCAGCGATTGCGCCGTGGCCGTCACGCCGGTCTCGACCTCCACCCCGTAGCGCTGGCATTCGGCCGCCAGGTTGCGCACGACGTCGAGGAACTCGGCGCGGGACGGCACCGTCGCGGCCGCGGCCACCTGGCCGCCGGTGCGCGGCTGGCGCTCCTGGAGCGTTACCCGGTGGCCGCGCTGGGCGGCCGTGGCGGCCGCCTGCAGCCCGGCAGGCCCGCCGCCGACCACGATCACCCGCCTGCCTGGCCGGCGCGGCGGTGGGAGGGGGACGGCCTCCCGGCCGGTGCGCGGGTTCTCGATGCAGCCCAGCCACCGGTTCAGGCCCATCCGGCCGACGCATTCCTGGTTGCAGGACAGACAGGTGCGGATGTGGGTGGCGTACCCCGCGCGGGCCTTGGCGGCGAAGTCGGGGTCGGCGATCTGGCCGCGCACCACGCCGACCAGGTCGCAGTGCCCCTCGGCCAGCGCGCGCTCGGCCTGGATCGGGTCCTTGATCCGGCCCACCCCGATGACCGGCAGCTTGACCGCCCGCCGCATGGCGTTGGCGATGTACAGCGCGTACCCGGGCGGGATGCTCATGGACGCCTCGATCATGAATAGCGTCGCGGTGGCCACGCCGATCGAGGTGTTGATGTAATCAACCTGACCGGTGGCCTCCATCATCCTGGCCACCTCGACCGCCTCGGCCAGCGTGCTGCCGCCCTCGATCAGCTCGTCGCCGCAGATCCGCACGCCGAGCGCGCGGCCGGGCCCGATCGCCTCACGCACGGCATCGACGATCTCCAGCAGGATCCTGGCCCTGGCCTGCAGCGCGCCGCCATAGCCGTCAGTGCGCTTGTTCGTCGCCGGCGACAGGAACCCGCGCACGATGGAGGAGTGCGAGCACTGCAGCTCCACGCCGTCGAAGCCGCCCTCCGCACAGTGCCCGGCGACGGTGCCGTAGCCGGCCACGATCTCGGCGATCTCGTGCCGCTCCACGGCCTTGGGGACCTCGCGGAACATCGGGTCCGGCACCGGGCTCGGTGCCCACACGGGCAGCCGGGAGAACATCGACGATGCCTGGCCGCCATTGTGGTTCAGCTGGGCGAAGATCGGCACGTCGTGCGCGTGCGCCGCCGCGGTCATCTGCCGGTAGCCGGGGATGACCGCCCGGTGGAAGCCATGGATCAGCTTCTCGTACGGCCAGTCTGTGGGGTGGGTGGAGTGCTCCTCGGTGATGATGAGCCCGACGCCGCCCGCCGCGCGGGCCGCGTAGTAGTCGGCGTGCTGCTGGGTGGGCAGGCCGTCCTCGGCGAAGTTGGTCAGGTGCGCGGAGAACACGATCCGGTTGCGCACCACCACCGGGCCGATCCGCAGCGGCGAGAAGAGGTACCGGTACCGGCCAGCCCCGCTCATCGGCCGCCTCCGGTCATGGTCAGCGCCCGGCCTGCAGGCGGGCTGGCCTGGTCGTCGGCCGCGCCGATCGCCAGCGCGGCCCGGCGCGCCTCCAGCACTGCCTCGAGCACCGTCCTTGGCGCCACGCAGTCGCCGACCCGCGGGGTGCGGGGCCGGTACAGGTACAGGGTTTCCTCCGGCAGCCGGTGCCCGCAGTGCACCACGAACGCGCAGTCCACCGTGCGCTGCTCGCCGGTCCACCGGTCCTCAAGCAGCACGTGGTCACCGGCGACCGAGCGGAGCAGGCTGCGCAGCTCGCGAAGCACGCCCGCCCGCTGCAGCCGTGAGTTGGCCTCGGCGAGGTCGCCGGTGAGGGCCAGCTGGGTGCCGGCGATCTGGTCCTGGGTGACGATCGACGTGGGCCGGCCGTTCGCGGCGAGCAGTTCAGCGACGCCCACCCCGACCGGCCCGCCGACCGGGTCGAACACCACCGCCCGCCCGGCCGGCAGCTGGTCAAGGCCACCGGAACTCATGAGGGTGAGCAGGTCGGCGGCCTCCAGCACACGCCCGCCCGTGGCGATGCGGTAGTCACGCGGGCCGGGTACTGAGCCTGTGGCCAGCACCACACGCATGCCCCTGGCCAGCACGTCGTCCATTTCAGACGCGCTGACCTCGTGTTCGGTCGATACCGTCACCTGCAGCCGCTCCAGCTCCCGGCGCCACCAGTCCACCGCCACGCCCAGCCTCTGCCGACCGTGTACCAGAGCCGCCGTCGCCAGCATTCCGCCGAGCGCCGGCCCGCGCTCGGCCAGCCGCACAGGGTGACCGCGCTCGGCCAGCACTCTGGCCGCCTCCATCCCGGCCGGGCCGCCGCCAACTACCAGCACCGAGGTTGGGGCCAGGTCCGGGCCTGCGGTGTCGTCGTCGAGCTCGTGGCCGCTACTGGGCTCGATCACGCAGGTGATGATCGGGTTCCTGTTGTCGCGGACCATGCAGGCCTGGTTGCATAGCAGGCAAGGGCGGACCCGGCCCGGCTCGCCATCGCGCTGCCGCGCAACCAGATCTGGATCGGTGATCTGCGCCCGCGTCATCTCAGCCAGGTCGGCGGCCCCGTTGTCCAGTGCCCACAGCGCCTGGGCGGCGTCTACCACGCTGCCCTGCAAGACCACCGGGACGGCGCCGGCCACCGCGGCCCGGACGTGCCGGCACAGCTCGATGCCCGACCCCGGCTCAGTATGCAGATCGGGCCGGGTAGCGGGCACCGAGTAGATCGACCCGCGTACCACCACGAGATAGTCCACCTGCCCGGCCAGCCGTACGGCCTGCTCGGCGGCCATTTCCGGGGTCACCCCAGCCCAGGGTGCCAGCTCGTCGCAACACAGCCGCAGCCCGAGCACCCGCCCAGTTCCGAGCGCCTCCCGCACGGCGCGCAGCACGACCTCGGTAAGCAGGAGCCGGTCCTGGCCGTAGTCGTCGCCGCGCTGGTTGGTCAGCCCAGACTGGAACTGGCGCAGCAGCGAGTACTGGCCGGCGTTGATCTCGACCCCGTCCAGCCCGGACCCGGCCGCCAGGGCGGCAGCAGCAGCGAAGCCCTCGACCAGCGCGGCGATCTCCGCGCCCTCCATCTCCATGGGCAGCTCGCGCGATCCCGCGTCCGGTACCCGCGACGGTGCCCAGAGCGCAGACTGGGAGAACGCCGAGGAGCCCTGCATCCCGGCGTGCCCCAACCCGGCCAGCACCAGTGCGCCATGTGGCCGGCAGGCCGCGACCGCCCGGGCCCAGCCGGGCCCGCACTCTGCAGCCAGCGGTGCGCGCTCATAGGGCCAGTCCGACGGGTGCACGCTCGCTGTCTCGGTGACGATGACGCCGCTGCCCCCCGACGCCCGCCGGGCGTAGTAGGCGACGTGCCGCGGCGAGATCTCCCGGTGGCTGCCGAGGTTTGTCTCATGCGGCCCGAACATCACCCGGCACGGCGCGCGGCGCGGCCCGAGGTCAATGGGCTCGGTCAGGGTAGTGCTCACGCCGTGACCGCCAGCGGACTGGAGTCGCATGGCTTCGACGGGGCACGCACCTCCGGCATGCCGAGCGGCAGTGCCCGGCCCCGGTGGGAATGGTCCTTCTCGGGCCGCGGCAGCGCGCCGCGGTCCAGGCCAGGAAGCGCGCTGGCACCGAGTCCCTTGACGCACTCCGGATCGGGTCCGTCCAGCGGCAGGCCGGTGAAGAACTTCGCCGCCATGCATCCGCCCTGGCAGGAGTCGTAAGCCGAGCAGGAGCGGCAAGCTCCGCCTGAGGTTTCGGTGCGCAGCCGCGCGAACAGCGGCGCGGAGCGCCACACCTCGGCGAAACCACCCGGCGCACGGACTGTGCCGGCCTTGAATGCTTCGTGGATGGCGAACGGGCAGGCGTAGACATCCCCGATCGGGTCGATCAGGCAGACGACCCGGCCAGCGCCGCAGAGGTTCAGTCCTGGCAGCGGGGTGGCGCCCAGCGCGTTGAGGTGGAAGAAGGAGTCACCGGTCAGCACCCGGTCGCCGTGATCGACCAGCCAGCTGTAGATCTCCCGCTGCTGCTGGCCCGTCGGGTGCAGCTCGTTCCACACGTCCGCCCCGCGGCCCGAGGGACGCAGCCGGGTGATCCTCAGCTGGGCGCCGAGCCGGTCGGCGAGCGCGGCGAACTCATCCAGCTGGGGAACGTTGTGCCGGGTCATCACCACGGAGATCTTGAAGTTCCGGAAGCCCGCCTCGGCCAGGTTCTCCATCGCGCGCAGCGCCATGTCGTAAGATCCGTGCCCGCGAACCGCGTCATTGACCTGCCTGCTCGCGCCGTCCAGTGAAACCTGCACGTCCACGTAGTCGGTGGCGGCCAGGCGCTGCGCGTGCCCGGCGTCGAGCCGCAGCCCGTTGGTGGAGAACTTCACGCCGACCTGGTTGGCCACCGCATAGTCCAGAAGCTCCCAGAAGTCTGGCCGCACGGTGGGCTCGCCACCGCCGACGTTGACATAGAAGACTTGCATGGCCCGGAGCTCGTCGATCACCGACCGCATCTCGGCGGTGGCCAGCTCGTCAGGGTCGCGTCGGCCTGAGGAGGACAAGCAGTGCGCGCACGACAGGTTACAGGCGTACGTCCACTCCCAGGTCAGGCAGATCGGCGCGACGAGGCCCCCCTTGAACTGCTCCACCAGGGCAGGTACGCGCTCGATGGGGGCCGGCTCGCCGCTGGTCGTCATCACGTTGATTCGCTCCGGTCTCGCTGGGGAACGATCACGTCGGCCGCGGCCAGCGCGGCCAGCGCCCGCAGGTAGATGCCGCGCCGCCCGTCCGGCAGGGCGGCCACGGCGTCGGACACGCAGCGGTGGCAGCCCAGCCCGCGCACCAGCTCGACGAGCTCCGGCGCCTTCAGGAACGACAGCCGCCGGGTGCCGAAGTGGTAAGCGAGCGCCCCGAACGGCTCAGCGCGCAACGCGACATCCGGGTTGAGCCGGTAGCCAAGGCCTGGCTGGAATGGTGCGGTCACCGCGATAGCCCGGCGCTAGTAGACGCCGCACATTCCATCGATCGAGACCTCCTCGACCAGCAGTTCCTCGGTGATCCCCGGGTCGTCAACGCTGTCGGGACCGTCGGCGGTGTTGGCGCTGCACGATGCCGTCTCGGCCGGGGACCTGTCGGCACGGGTGTCCTGCTGCATCGGAATCCTCCTGCGGTGGCTGCGACGACACCTAGGCGGCGGCTCGACCGCTGGCGCCCGGCGTTAGTGACGGTATGGGCCGATTCGAGTCGTGTCACCATGCTTCCGGCCGCATCGCCCCGTCCGGTTGGACAGGTAGCGGTGAACGCGGGACCGACGCCGGCGGCTATGCGGCCCGTTCCATCGGGCAGGTGCCGTCCTGCCCGTCCGGGCCGGATGCGGTCGCTGTCAGGCGGAATCGGCGCGCGCAGGTTCCGGATCGGACTGCCGCTGTTTAGCCTCGCGGCATCGGTACTCCCGCTGATCGGGTATGGCCGGCTGAAGCAGCGGATCATCACACGCGGTGCGCGGGAGCACGACCCCTTACGGAGAGGAGCCCGTGCGCCATGCAGGTAGACGAACTGCTCAAGCCTTTCCCGATCAAGGAGTTCCACCCGTTTCCCCGGGCGATGCTTGGCCCGGGTGCTCACGAGATGATCGGGCCGGAAGCGAAGAAGCTGGGTTTCAGGAAGATCCTGGTGATGACCACCGGCCTGCGGGGCAGCGATACCGTCCACAAGATCAACGAGTCGCTGAAATATCACGGCCTTGAGACCGTCGTCTACGACAAGGTCGAGTCCAATCCCAAGGACTACAACGTGATGGACGCCGTCGCGATGTACCAGGAGAGCAAGTGCGACTCGTTCGTCTCGATCGGCGGCGGGTCGGCGCACGACGCGTGCAAGGGCGCCCGGATCTCGGTGGCGCACGACGGGCGCAGCGTCAACGAGTTTGAAGGCTTCAACAAGTCGGAGAACCCGAAGAATCCGCCGCACATCGCCGTCTCCACCACGGCAGGCACCGGCTCGGAGACCTCCTGGGCATATGTGATCACTGACACCACTACTGACCCGGATCACCCGCACAAGTACGTCGCGTTTGATGACGCCTGCGTGACCAGCCTGGCCATCGACGACCCGGTGCTGTACTACGACTGCCCGCTTGATTACACCGCCCAGTGCGGGTTCGACGTTCTCGCGCACGCCTCCGAGCCGTACGTGTCCCGGCTGAACTTCCCACCGTCGCTGGGTAATGCGCTCTACGCCATCAAGCTGACCTCCGAGAGCCTCCGCGCGGCGGTGTGGAACGGCCAGGACCTGCCCGGCCGCGAGGGCATGATGTACGCCCAGTACATCGCCGCGCAGGCATTCAACTCCGGCGGGCTCGGCATCGTCCACTCCATCTCGCATGCGGTCAGTGCCTTCTACGACCTCCACCACGGGCTGAACAATGCGATCGCGCTGCCCCGGGTCTGGGCGTTCAACATGCCGGTGGCCTACCAGCGGTTCGCCGACATCGCCGATCAGATGGGCGTGGACACCCACGGCAAGACGGCCGTGCAGAACGCCGAGGCGGCGCTGGCGGCAGCCATCCGGCTGCTACGGGACGTAGGCATCCCGGAGAAGTTCACCGACGTGACCCAGGACAGCTATTCCAAGAACCGGCTCGGCCAGGGACCGACGAAATTCTACGAGAACGCCAAGACAGTCACCGGAGATGCCGCCGACGTCGACCGGATCACCAGGCACGTGCTCGGCGACGCCTGCACCCCGGGCAACCCCAAGGAGTGCACATTCGAGACGGTCCGCCCGGTAGTCGAGCACTGCATGAACGGTGACCTGGACGACTTGCTCAAGTGAAGCCATTCGCGGGCGATGACCCCGGCCCGGACGAACCGGAGGACGCGTGCCCCAGTCGAGCGATGATCCCAGCACCTTCCTGTCGATCGACGACGTCGTCAGCCGGTTCGCCGCGGCCGGGTACATCACTGACCGGCGGCTGGCCACCACGGTCTTCCTGGTGTCACGGCTGAACAAGCCGGTCCTGCTGGAAGGGCCGGCCGGGGTCGGCAAGACCGAGCTCGCCAAGACACTGGCGACGGTGACCGGCCGCCGGCTGCTCCGGCTGCAGTGCTATGAGGGACAGGACGAGGGCCGGGCACTGTATGAGTGGGATTACGGCAAGCAGCTGCTGTACACCCAGATGCTGCGTGAGAAGATCAACGACATCATCGCCGACGCCCCGGACATTCCCGCCGCGGTTGCGCGGATCGAGGCCCACGACAGTGTGTTCTTCTCTGACCACTTCCTGGTCGCCCGCCCCCTGCTGGACGCCATCCGCGGCGAGCAGCCCTCCGTGCTGCTGATCGACGAGGTGGACCGGGCCGACGAGGCCCTGGAGGCAGTGTTCCTCGAGTGCCTTGGCGAGTTTCAGGTGTCGGTGCCCGAGATCGGCACCTACACGGCAAAGACGCCGCCGTACGTGGTACTCACCTCGAACAACACCAGGGACCTGTCGGCCGCTCTGAAACGCCGCTGCCTGCACCTGTTCCTCAACTACCCGGACGCGGAGCGGGAGCTGGAGATCGTGCGGTCCAAGCAGACCGGGCTGCCAGAGGCCGCCGCGCAGCAGCTGGTCCAGGTGGTGCGCGGGCTGCGGGAGCTGCCGCTGCGCAAGAGTCCCAGCATTTCCGAGACGATCGACTGGGCCCGCACCCTGACCGTGCTCGGCGTGGACGAGCTCGACGCGAGCGTGCTTGCCGACACCGCCAACATCGTGCTGAAGTACGAGCGGGACATGCAGCGCGCCGTGGAGGTGCTGCCCCGGCTGCTCGACCCGAACCGCGAGCTGCTCGAGGTCGGCCATGCCCATGGGCATGGCGACGGGCACGGCCATGGCGACGGGCACCGCCCTGGCGGGGAGCACGGCCTTGGCGGGGAGCACGGCCATGCCGGGGAGCACGGCCATGGCGGGGAGCAGGGTCACGATCAGGAGCCGGCCGGCGAGCACGGGCCAGCCAAGGACGAGGCGCCCGGCGGCCAGGGCAGCCGGGCGTTCGCGGCGTTTACCCGGCGACGGCCCGGCTGAGCGGAGCGGAGCGTGGTAGGTAGCCTGCACCGGTTCGTCCGCTTGCTGCGGCTGTTCGGCGTCCGGGTGTCGACAGCCGAGGCTGCCGACACGATGCTGGCTGCCGCCCAGCCCGGCGTGCTGGCCGACCGGGAAACGCTGCGGGCGGCGCTGCGCGTGACGCTGATCAAGGACCGGCGTGACGACGAGCTGTTCGACGAGCTGTTCACGGCGTTCTTCTCGCTGCGCCGGGTGGCCGCCAGGGGCGGCGGGGACGGGCACAGCCACGAGCACGACGACCTTGCCGACACCGGCGAGCTGGAGTCGTTCACGGTGTCGCCGGAGCCATCCGACCTTCCGCAGCAGGGACACAGCCACAGCAAGCCAGCCGACATCAGGGACTTCTTCCGCCAGGAGGACCTCGCCCAGCAGTACAACCTGCACCAGGAGGCGAACAAGATCGACCTGGCGTCGGTAACCGAGGAGATCGTGCTGTCCAAGGACGGCGCCGACGGCGCGCGCGACGCCGGAGCGTCCGTGCAGCTGGAGACCGACCGGCTGCACAACCCCGGCCTGCCAGGCCAGCTCGCCCCGGCGACCGGGCACCGCGTCGACACCGCGTTGACGGTGGCGCAGCAGGAAGTACTGCTTGGCTGGCTGGAGGCAGCCGATGAGGACATTGACGAGCAGGCGCTGGCGCTGCTGCGCCATCAACTGGCCGGCGTCATCGCGGATCTGCCCGAGCTACTGCGCCGCTACCTCGACCGGCTCGCCCAGGCGGTGGTGGAGGGACGGGTCGCCGACCGCGCGCGGATCGAGTCCGTGGACGAGCGGGAGCGGGCCGACCTGGAGGAGGCCTTGCGCCGGCTAGCCCGCCAGCTGCGCGGCGCCCCGACTAGCCGGCAGCGTAATACGGCCCGCGGCCGGGTCAATCCGGGCCGCACCATGCGCAAGAACATGCGCTACGACGGCATCCCGTTCCAGCCCATTACCACCAGCCGGGCCGCCGACAAGCCCAGGCTGGTCCTGCTGACCGATGTGTCGCTGTCCGTGCGCACGACCGCGCGCTTCACGCTGCACCTGGTCTACGGCATGCAGTCGCTGTTCACGCGGGCTCGCTCGTTCGCGTTCGTCGACGCGCCGGTCGAGATCACGGAGCTGTTCGCCGAGCACCCGCTGGAACGGGCGCTCGGGCTGGTGTTCGACGGGCTGCCCGCGGGCGGGCTGCTGGACGTGGACGCCAGCTCCGACTACGGCGCGACGTTCACCCAGCTGCTGTCGGAGCACTCCGCCGCGCTGGGTCGCCGCACCACGCTCATCGTGCTCGGCGACGGGCGCGGCAACGGCAACGACGCCCAGCTGGACACCTTCCAGGAGATCACCCGCAGGGTCCGCGAGACGATCTGGCTGACCCCGGAGCCCCGGTATTCCTGGGGGCTCGGGGCGTGTGACCTGCCGCGCTACGCGGAGTTCTGTGGCCGCGTCCAGGTCGTCGCCGATCTCACCGGGCTGCAACGCGCAGCGCAGCAGATATCGGCGGAAGCGACCGGACGATGAGCGAGCCAAACCGGATCCCGTCGCTCCCGCAGACCATCGACCCGTTCGCGTCATGCCGGCCAGGTCGCTACGACGACTATCTCGTCAGCGTCGTCTGCGACGAGCAGCCTCGTAACGGCGCCGAGGACCCCGGTCCGGTGGTCCGCACCAAGCATTTCCGCATGACCGAACGCGGCCGCCGGATCGAGGTGACCCACTGGCTGCGCCCCGACCAGCTCGACAACGACGTGGCCGGGCTGCTGGCCGAAGAGCTGTTCGTGCCGGGCTGGCTGTCCGGGGCGGAGGTCTTCGAGCGGGTATTCACCGGCGTCGTGCGCTCCTGCATCGATGACCCGCTGCTGGCCTGGGGCACGTTCTACGGCAATACCCTGGCCCGGATCCGCCAGTGCTGGCGGGCGCCGGACACGGCGAACGGCCCTGGGCAGACGACCATCAGTGGCTTCGCCCCCGTGTATGCGCACGCCCTGCAGCTCATTCCCTCCGGCCAGGTCCTCGATGTCGGCTCCTGTTACGGTTTCCTCCCGCTGCTGCTGGCCGAGCGGCCGGCCAACACGGTGACCGCGTCCGACCTGTCCGGCGGCAGCATGTGCCTGCTGAAGGCCGTGGCCGCCGCACGCGGGCTGCAAGTGAGCACCCTGGTATGTGACGCGGCGCGGATCCCGGTGCCCGATCGCTGGGCCGACACGGTCAGCGTCATCCACCTTCTGGAGCACGTCAGCCCCGACCACGGCAGCGCCGTGATCAGCGAGGCGGTCCGTGTCGCCCGCCGCCAGGTAGTGGTCGCCGTACCGATCGAGGACGAACCGGTCACCGCCTACGGCCACATCCGTACCTTTGACCTGCGCCAGCTCAGTGAGCTGGGCGACCGGGCCGGCCGTCTCCATTCGGTGCACCGATACCACGGAGGCTGGCTGGTACTCGACGTCGGATAGCCCAGCTGGGACACCGCGCTCAGGCAGATGTCAGGTCCAGGCCGTTCTTGGTGGCCTTGTAGACCGCCTCAGCGCGGCTGGTCGCATCGAGCTTCCGCATGATGTTGCGGACGTGGAATTTCACCGTGGTCTCCGACAGATACAGGTGCGCGGCGATACCCCGGTTGCTCAGGCCGTTCGCGACCAGCCGCAGCACGCTCAGCTCCCGTTGGGTCAGCGGTGAGGGTGCCTGCGGGGCGTGGATCGACCGCATCATGGCCGCTGCCGAGCGGGAGTCGAACGCGCTCCCGTTCTGGGCGACCAAGCGGATCGCCCGCACCAGTTCCTGGGTGTCGACATCCTTGACCACGTAGCCGCACGCCCCGTGCTGAATGGCGCTCACCACCAGCGCGTCGTCCACGAACGTAGAGAGCACAAGAACCCCGAGCCCGGGATATCGCTTGGTCAGCTGAGTACACAGGCCAAGCCCGTCGTTGTCCGACCCGGGGGACAGCTTCATGTCAAGCAGCACGATCGCCGGGCGGGTCCGCTGCACGACGGCCAGTGCCTCGCCCGGCGAGCTGGCCTCGCCGACGACCTGCAGGTCGTGTTCGCGTTCCAGCAACGAGCGCAGGCCCTGCCGGAGAATGGCGTGATCGTCGATGAGCACGATCGTGACCAGGGCCTCGCCATCCGCCTGCTGCCCCGTCGGCTGCATCTCAATCATCCCCGCCGCATCCCTGCATCGGCTGCCCGCTGCCGGGCTCCCTGGACCTGGGCAAGGGCAGCGGGATGGCCAGCCGCAGCAGCACGCCACCTGATCGAGAGCGACGGATGGACTGCGTTCCGCCGAGTTCCTCCGCCCTCTCCAGCATGTTCGCTAGTCCGCGGTGAAGCCCGGACAGGTCCGTCCCGCTGGACAGCCGTAGGGCGCGGCGTAGCTGTGCCGGGTCGCCGGTCCCGTTGTCGGACACGCTGATGGTTACCGCGCCGTCCAGGTAACGCAGGCGGACCAGTGCCCGGGTGGCCTTGCCATGCGTGACAGCGTTGAACAACGCCTCCCCGGTCCACTGCAGCATGGACTGCTCGACCTCGGGAGGCAGCAGGGCCGGGCTTCCGTTCAGCATCACCTTCACCTGCATGCCTGCGGGCCGGTGCACGGCGCACAGCCGCTGCAGCATCACCGGCAGCGGGCCCGGCGACTCGTTGGCAGCTTGGTGCAGCGCGTAGATCGCAGCGCGCAGCTGCTCGGCCACGTGCCGTGTAAGGTCCTTGGCGGGGAGCAGGCGCTCGGCAATCTGCCCGGCCGGGCCTCCCATGCTCTCCAGCTCGGCCCGGCATACCTCGATGGTCATGCCGATGGACAGAACGGACTGGGTCACGCTGTCGTGCAGTTCTCGCGCCATGCGGTGCCGCTCGTCGTCGAGCGCCTGCCGCTGAAGCGCCGCGAAGAGCTGTTGCTGAGTCTCGGCCAGCTCGGCGCTTCGCGCGGCAAGATCCCTGGCGTGCTGCGTGGTCGCGTCGTAGAGCTGCTCGCTGCGGCCACGCAGCTGGGTGGTCGCGTGGAACAGGAATGAGTTGTGCAACGCCACTGCGGCCTGGTTGGCCAGCACCCGCAAGAGGGCACGATCGGTGGCGGCGACTTCCAGCCCGCTGCTCGGCCGCGCCGCGATCCCGCCGACCGGCTCATCATCCAGGGTCATCGATACCCGTACCCATCCCTGGCCGCTGGCCGGTGACTCGACCTCCCAGGGACGACCGCGCAGCACGGCCAGGTGCTCCCGCACCTCGGCTGGCAGCCTGCTCTCGTCGTCGATCAGCTCGCCGCCGGTCACCGCGAGAAAGCGCGGGCGTGCCGCAGGCAGGGCACCGTCGGCCACCACGAACAGCAGCCATTCGGCTTGCAGGTGGGCCGTCGCCGTCCGCACCACCCACTCGACCAGCGTCCGGGGGCCGGCTGCCGTGCGCACCAGGGCGCGGGAGATGCCGTCCAGCGCCTGCACGGCGTGCTCAAGGCGCTCGGCGGACCGCACGTACTCGGGGTAGAACGAGCGCTTGCCGGAGCGAAGGCCGGTCAGGACCTCCAGGTCCTCGCCCGGACGAGCACCGCCTCCTGATTCGCTCGCTCCCGTCACAAGGCCGCCCGGAAAATCGCCTCGATGTCCAGTGCGTCCGCTTCGCGGGGATTCGTGGCCAGGCAGGCGTCCTTCAAGGTGGTCCGGGCCAGCCGGGGCAGCACGGCCTCGGTGACACCCAGCGCGGTCAGTCCCTTGGGCACGCCCACCTCGTCGGCCAGTTCGCGTACCCGTTCGGCGAGGATCAGGGCCACCTCCTGGGCCGGCAGGCCCTCGGTGCTGATCCCGGCGGCCTCGGCCAGCGGAACGAACCGCTGTGGCCAGGCCTGGGCGTTGAACCTGATGACGTGGGGCAACAGCACGCCATTCACCATCCCGTGCGGGGCGTCAAGCAGCCCGCCAACCTGGTGGCTCATCGCGTGCGCTGCGCCCAGGATCGCATTGGTGAACGCCATGCCCGCCTCCAGCGACCCCTGGGCCATGGCCAGGCGCAGGCTGGTTTCCTTCGGCCGCAGCTGGGTGTGCAGCAGATTGTGGGCCACTAACTCGACGGCATGCAGCGCATGCCTGTCGGTCAGCAGGTTGTGCGCACGGGACACGAATGCCTCAATCGCATGCGTCAGTGCATCCAGCCCGCTGGCGGCGTTGAGCCATTCCGGCATGGTGGTCAAGAGGCGCGGGTCGATCACTGAGATCTCTGGCACCAGCGTCCGGCTGATGATGGTGATCTTGATACGTGCTGCTGTATCGGTGACGACCGCGAACTGCGACACGTCCGCACCCGTGCCAGAAGTCGAGGGCACCATCACGGTGGGCGGGATCGGGTGCACGACCTTGTCCACGCCCTCGAAGCCGAGAATCCGGCCGCCGTTGCCGGACAGGATTGCCACGCCCTTCGCTGCGTCGATGCATGAGCCACCGCCCAGCCCGATGATCACGTCGCTGCCGCTCTCGATATACCGCTGGAAGGCCGCTTCTATCTCATGGTCCTTAGGATTGGGGGTGACGTCATGCCACACTGCCTGGCGCAGCCCGCCCTGCCGCAAGTAGGCGATGGCCTCATCCACCCATCCGGCTTCGATTAGCCCTGGGTCGGTGACCAGGAACGGCCGGCGCGCACCAAGCCGCGCCGCGCAGTGACCGAGTTCCGCCAGCGCGCCAGGCCCGAAAAGGATCTCCGGAGCATGGAACTTCGCCAGGCGGACAGAGGAGCTGGTGCTCTGCGCCTGGTCCGGTCGCACGCGGGACGGCTGGCCGGTGGTCTCATCGCGGCAGGAGGTGGCAGCCAGCCAGTCGCCCTGGTTCTCCGGCGGAAGGGGCATCGGAACTCCTGCCCGTGTAGCGACTGGCACCCACGTTACGCCGTTATCCGGAATCTGGGGATGTCGGCATGTTTCGAGCACGGGCCGCCGGGGGTGACTGGGTGGTACCGGCACCGTCCTCCTGGGCGCACCGGTCCGTCCAGTTGGGTAGCTGTCCTGGCGCGCGACCCGCTGGAGAATAAGTACATATGCCTCGACCTGCGGGCCGTGGCCCCGCACGGTGATGGCGGCTGGCCGCAATGGGCTGGCCTGCCTGACCCGTGCCATCGAGGGAGATGAAGTATCCACATGAGCGTGACCCTGGATCGCAACGTAGAAGAGTTTATCGCTACCCCGCGTCAGCTGTTCATTAACGGGCAGTGGTCGGACGCGGCGTCGGGCAGGACTTTCGAGACCCCTGACCCGGCGACCGGGGAGACCCTGGCCCGGGTCGC
>Ga0187863_10000489_pt1 | contig 33701 bp, 29 predicted proteins | sample June2016WEW_11_1_FD_132975 | JGI IMG/M metagenome (GOLD analysis project Ga0187863, IMG submission 132975) | Peatland microbial communities from SPRUCE experiment site at the Marcell Experimental Forest, Minnesota, USA - June2016WEW_11_10 | ecosystem: Environmental > Terrestrial > Soil >...
TAAAGGCGGAGTAAAGAAAACATTGATGTCTTGGGTGCTGATTGCAAGACCGGTTATTGCCTTGATTTCAATAATATTCCGACCTTTTTGCAAATCTAAATAGACGTAATAATTCCCGGCAGCGTCAACAGTGACGGGGTTGTTGTCCACCAGCACAGTAGTATCTGAAGAAGGAATAGTGCCGGTAAACTTAACCAGGTTAACATTCACGGTTTGTCCATCGGAGTTTTCGTTGATAGATAGCGGGGCTGTTAGCGGCGGACTCACCACCGGAATAGTGGTGCCGACGGACGTGGTGCTAGTAAATGACGATATCGTGGTTGATGTTGCGCCTGCAGCAGCGGCAGCGGAAGTATTGGCAGAAGAGGTTCTGCACCCTGCCGATAGTAGCCCGGTACAAACAACAAGAATAATTATTATTTTACGCATCGATATATCCTTTTGTTTCAGTTCCCCGTTATATTTACGGTCGTTGTAGCTCTTTCCTTTCCACTTTCGTCCAGCAACTGAAAAGTAATTTCGCCGGTTCGGATAAAACTATTTCTTTCTATTTCCACGGCCTGATATTGAGAGGAAGTGATTGCTTCAGAATATTGACCCCCGCCATCGTCAAAGTGCGCCATGATATGCACAGTATTACCACTTTGCCGAATTTTCAGGATTTCAAGATTGGAGCCAATACCGTCTCTAAATCCATTAAATACCACTATCGCGACATACTGCCGGTAATTCATTGCAAGCAACGTGTCTCCATCGTCGGAATAAACCATTCCGGTTATTGCCGAAGCTGATTGACTATCGGTTAATACTCTTATTTGAGCCGTACTGTCCAGATAGGGGCCTCCCACTGTGCGGCCTCCTATTATAGTCACAAAGGCCAAATCAGTTCCGGGCGGGAAAATCACGCTTGAGGAAGTCGCAGTTGCCGGTTTGAGCGTGGTCGCCGATATTGATGTTTGGCTGCTTGCGGCTACGGTTAAGGTTGCGGGCTCAGTGGTTTTTGACATGCATCCGATATTTAACAGCACAGCCAAAATGAGGGCGAGAGGCGACATTCGTTGCAAAAGCTTTATCAGGTTTTTTATGTTCCTGCCTCCTGCGCACGGGTATTATTTAGGTTAAATAATAAATATCACTAAGAAGAACAATCTAAAGAGATTATTAGCAATAGTATAGCAGGATTATGGAGATAGGAAAATGAGCGATTACTTGAATTTATTTCCGGATATTATTTTTCGCCCGAACGGAGGCAAGGATAGGATGTGGTTGAACCTCAGGGAGATTCTTCATCCGCCAGAGGCAGAACAAAATGACAAAAACAATTTAACCCTGGCCCACCTTCCGGATACTATACATTTGCTTCGCATGCTGCGTAAAGCATACCTTACTTTGTAAGTACTATATTATCCGAGATTTTGCAGGTATGGAGGTAAGGATGGTGGGTTACGTCTCGCTTAAGCGCGACTCACACACACTACAAGACCATCAGCATTGGCAGGCGTTAGTAATTCCGAGCTGGTTTCAAGATGGATTCCCGTACATTCACTACGTTCAGTATTTCGACTATGGTCTCAACTTTTCGCGGGAACGACGGACTACCCAACCTTCGACCAGTTTCTGGATACCGGCTTTCGCCGGTATGGAGGTAAGGATAGGATGTGTTTGCGCCGCAGGGAGATTCTTTGTCCGCCACAGGCGGATCAGGATGACAAAAATAATTTAACCCTGGCCCAGTTTCTGGGACTTTTCGTAGGCGGCTTTAACGGCTTTGGCGACAATCTCAGGAAAATCTTCCTTTTCAAATGTCTGGATTGCCTCGGCGGTGGTACCGCCGGGCGAAGTGACCATCTTACGGAGTTCGGCGGGTTCCTTCCCGGACTGCGCCAGCAGATGCACGGAACCGAGCACTGTGCCCAGGACCACCTGTTTGGCCGTATCCCGCGGCAGGCCGATTTTGACGGCGGCATCGGTCATCGCTTCGATATAGTAAAAGAGATAAGCCGGACCGCTGCCGCTGACGGCGGTGGCCATGTCCAGCCAGCCCTCATCGCGGGCATAAAACTCCTTACCCATCGCGCCAAGGATAATACGGGCGGTTTCTTTCTGCTGGTCGGTAACTTCCGGAGTGGCGGTCCACATGGTAATGCCCTCGCCGATTTGGGCCGGGGTGTTGGGCATAGAACGGACGATAGATTGATGATTCAGGCCTTCAGTCAGTTTGTTCAACCGGGCGCCGGCGATGATGGAAATTACCAGCTGGTTTTCTTTGAGATGGTCTTTTAGTTCCGGCATGACATTAGCGAGTGTTTGCGGCTTAATCGCCATGATGATGATGTCTTTGCCGCTGATAGCTTCAACATTAAAAGAGGAGACGGCGACCATAAATTTCTGCATGATATAGTGACGGCGTGTATCGACGACATCGCTGACGGTAATGTCTTTGGCGACTGCCAGGTTTTTCTTAAGCAGCGCTGCCAGGATTGCCTCCCCCATGTTGCCCCCGCCGATAAATGCAATTTTCATTATGATGCCCTCTTATATGATTGTAATACTTTTATTGATACACTCTGTCTCAATCTCTCCCGATTAGGGAGAGAGGTTGTTATCCCATCTACCGCAGGCGGGGAGACTCTTCGCGAGTTCAGAGTGATATTCCCTCGTCATTTCACCACAATATTAACCAGCTTGCCAGGAACATAAATCACGTTAACGATGGTCTTACCCTGGAGGAACGGCTGGACTTTCTCACCGGTCAGGGCCATTTTTTTCGCTTCTTCTTCGGAGATGGAAGCAGGCACGGTGGGCCGATCGCGTAGCTTGCCGTTGACCTGTACCACGAGCGTAATTTCATCCTCTTTGGCCAGAGCTTCGTCCCAAAGCGGCCAACGCTGATTGTGGACGCTTTCTTTATGCCCCAACAGGTGCCATAATTCTTCCGCCAGATGCGGCGCGGTGGGCGCAATCATAATCACCAGCGCCTCGATGCTCTTTTGCCAGTCCTGAGGGGAGACATTGGCTGATTCTTTGACTTTATTCAGGTAATTGGTGAATTCCATCAGGCCGGCAATCATCGTATTCAGGCGCAGCCGGTCCATATCAATTGTTGTTTTCTTGATGGTCTGATGGGTAAACCGCTCCAGCTCTTTAGCTGCCTGGGCATCGGCAGTTTGCGACGCATATTCTTCCGTTACTATGTTCCAAACCCGGTTCAGCCAGCGGGCGACGCCGCTGATGCCGGTATCGAACCATTCGCCGCCCTGTTCCCACGGCCCGAGGAACATCATGTAGGCGCGCACGGTATCGGCGCCCAGCTCGTTGACGTAGGCATCGGGATTGACCACATTGCCCTTGGATTTACTCATTTTCTGATGGTCAGCAACGATGATGCCCTGGTTGAAAAGCTTTTTAAACGGCTCGCCGAAATCAATCAAGCCCATATCCCGGATGGCTTTAGTGAAAAAGCGGGCGTAGAGCAAGTGCATCACGGCATGTTCGGCGCCGCCGGTATAGATATCCACCGGCATCCAGTATTTCATCTGCTGCGGGTCGAACGGCGCATCATTATCATGCGGGCTGCAGTAGCGCAGGAAGTACCAGCAGGAACAGAGGAATCCGTCAATGGTGTCGGTCTCGCGTTTGGCCGGGCCGCCGCACTTCGGGCAGGTGGTATTGACGAATTTTTCGTTATATTTCAGCGGCGATTCGCCGGTCGGTTTAAATTCCGCTTCTTCCGGTAATAAAACCGGCAGGTCTTTTTCCGGTACGGGCACAATGCCGCATTTGGGACAATGAATCATAGGGATGGGCGCGCCCCAGTAGCGCTGGCGGGAAATCAGCCAGTCGCGCATGCGGTAGCTGATAGTGCCTTTGCCCCATTGTTTCGTTTCCAGGTATTGGGTGACTGCCTTGATACCGTCGCGGTTGTTCATACCGTCGAACTGTTTGGAATTAATCATCATGCCGTCTTCAACATAGGCTGCGGTCAGCTCTTCGCCTTTCCAGTCGGGGCCGGCAATGACAACTTTAATCGGGATATTATATTTTTTAGCGAAAGCAAAATCGCGTTCATCATGCGCGGGGACGGCCATGACGGCGCCGGTGCCGTAGCTGGCCAGAACATAGTCCGCAATCCAGACGGGGACTTTATCGCCGGTGAGGGGGTTGGTAACATACGCTCCGGTGAATACGCCGTCTTTTTCCTTTTCGGTGGACAGGCGTTCGATATCGGTAAAGCGGCGGGTGCGGGCGACATAGGCCTCGACTTCGGCTTTTTTATCAGGGGTGGTGATTTTAGCCACCAGCGGATGTTCCGGCGCTAAAACCATAAAGGTGACGCCGTAAACGGTATCGGGACGGGTGGTAAAGACTTTAATTTCTTTTTCGGCGACGCCGTGATGTTCCAGTCCGAAGGAGATTTCGGTGCCGTAGCTCTTGCCGACCCAGTTCCGCTGCATGGTTTGAATCCGTTCCGGCCAGTCGATGTCTTTGTGTTCCATCAGTTCGTCGGCATATCTGGTAATGCGGAACAGCCACTGCTCCAGGTCGCGCTTAACGACAGGGGTTTCGCAACGCCAGCAGAGGCCGTTTTCGACCTGCTCGTTGGCCAGCACGACCTGGCATTTCGGACACCAGTTAACGGGCGATTTGCTGCGATAGGCCAAATCATGTTCGAAGAGCTTGATGAAAAACCACTGCGTCCATTTATAGTATTCGGGGTCGCAGGTGATGACTTCACGGCTCCAGTCGTACATAGAGCCCATTGTTTTCAACTGCTTGCGCATGTTATCAATGTTCTGATAAGTCCAGGTTTTAGGATGAATGCCTTTCTTAATAGCGGCGTTTTCCGCCGGCAATCCGAAGGAGTCGAATCCCATGGGATGCATGACGTTAAAGCCCTGCAGCCGCTTAAAACGGGCATAAACATCAGAGGGGGCCATTGCATACCAGTGGCCGATGTGGAGGTCGCCCGAGGTGTAAGGGAACATCGTCAGGGCGTACCACTTCGGTTTGGCGCTGTCCTCTGTTACTGCGTAGAGTTTTTCATCTTCCCAGATTTTCTGCCATTTCTTTTCGATTTCTCTCGGATTATATTTTTCAACCATCGTTTTTATCCTTTAAAAAGCGATCAGCTTTCAGCGCAATAATTAAAAAAGCCGCCCTGTGTGGACGGCCTCCGCGCAAACAGAGACAAACCCACTCAGTTTCCCGAGTATGTTCCCGTAAGTGTGAGGGTTTGTCGCATCATCAAAGCTAAAATATCATAACCAGTGAATAATGTCAATAAAAAGAGTAAAGAGTTATCAGTTTTGAGTTAACGTGTGGTTGGTGAGTTTTGCCGGGAAACGGCCTGCGGAGATTATACTGATTTTTCGGTTTTCCACCACATCGTCATGCCGCTACCCGTTTTGTCATCCGGCCGGGCGGTAAAACCATATTGGGTATAGAAAGGTTCCTTGTCTTTGGCGGCCATCAAGCCGATAACAGAATTGTTGTTGGCGTGTTTGCTGATATATTCCATGATTTTGTCCATCAGCTGTGTGCCTACTCCCTGACACTGATAAGCCGGTTTGACGATGACGTCCTGTATGTAATAGGCAATGCCGCCGTCGCCGATAATCCTGGCCATACCGATAATTTCGCCGTCTTTCACGGCACAGACAAAATAAAGGGAATTGGATAAAGTCTGTTCAATCACGTCGCGTTCATAAGTACCCCAGCCGACCAATTGGCGGAGCCGGTTGTAATCTTCCGGAGCAGGAAGTTTTTCGATGATTTGATAGTTCATGGGGTTATTATCGGTTTTAGTATCGGATACTTAGCAGCGATTCAGGGATTTGCACTCTCTCCTAACCTCTCCCTAATAGGGAGAGAGGAATCTAAGTAAGATATATATTATTTACTTATTAAGTTCGGCGATGGCTTCTTTGAGTTTGATATCGCCGGTATAGAGCGCCTTGCCGACGATGGCGCCTTCCACGCCGAGCTGCTTGAGCATTTTTAGGTGCAGTATCGAAGTAACCCCGCCGGCAGCGATGACCGGTAATTTAGTACTGTGGACCAATTCCGAAATAGCGCTAAAATTCGGTTCGGTGAGGGTGCCGTCGCGGACGATATCGGTATAAATGAAACGACGGGCGCCGAGGTTGACCATTTGCTGCGCAAATTTAACGGTAGTCAGCTTGGTTTCCTGTACCCAACCGCGGGTGGCGACAAATCCGTCCCGGGAGTCGATGCTGATGATGATATAGTCGTTAAACCGTTTGCAGGCGGCTTCGACCAAGGCGGGATTTTCCACGGCCAGCGTGCCGAGTATTACGCGCTCGATGCCCAGGGTGAGCATTTTTTGAATCGTTTCGATATCGCGCATACCGCCGCCCAACTGGGTGGGAATCAACATCACGCTGGCGATGTTGCGGATAATATCCAGATTTTCGGATTGGCCGCCGGCGGCGCCGTCCAGGTCAACGACATGGAGACGGGAAGCGCCCAGGGCCTGCCATTTTAGCGCGACATCCAGCGGGTCGTCAGAAAACTGGGTGACCTGATTATAGTCGCCCTGGTAAAGACGGACGCATTTGCCGCCTTTGATGTCTACGGCCGGTATGATTTCGATAGGGGTGCTCCTTATTAAAAGCTGTCAGCTCTCAGCTTTTGGATGAGGGATGTTAACATACGTTTATTGTACACCCTCATCCTGCCCTTCTCCCCTGAAGGGAGAAGGAACTAACCCATAATTAAAGTGAAGGCTTTTAGCTATAAATTAATATTCGAGTATTTGCGCCAGGTGTGGGAGTTGAACGCCTTATTATTTTTATTCTTTTCTTCCAGGATGTCCAGCGTACGGTTAATCATCTTGCGGGTATCGTGCGGCATGATGATTTCGTCCACGCAGGCGCGGTCGGCGGCGACGTAGGCATTCTCATACAGGTCGCTGTATTCTTTGATGCGCTGCGCTTTGGTCTCTTCCGGAGTTTTGGAATCGCGGATTTCACGGGCAAAAATGACGCTGGCGGCAGTCTCCGCACCGACAATGGTGACGCGGGCGGTGGGCCAGGCCAGCACAAAATCGGCGCCGATGGATTTATCCAGCATGCCGAAGTGCGCGCCGGCATAGGACTTGCGCAGCATAACGGAAATCAGCGGGACGGTGGCATCGGCCCAGGCGAAGAGCAGCTTGGCGCCGTGGCGCAGGATACCTTTCCAGTCCTGTTCCGAACCGATCATATAACCGGGGCAATCGCCGAGGGCGACAACCGGGATATTAAAGAGGTCACAGAAGCGGATGAAGCGGGCGCCTTTATCGGCGGCGTCAATGGTGATGACGCCGGCAGCCTGCATCGGCTGGTTGGCGAAAATACCGACGGTCCGGCCGTTGAAGCGGGCAAAACCGGTGATGACGCTAGTGGCATGGAGGCCCAGCGTCTCAAAGAAAATACCATCATCAACAATGGCCTTAATTACTTTCATCATGTTGTACGGCGCGGTGGCTTTATCCGGGATAATCGTATCCAGCTCCGGGCATTCCCGGTTGGGGTCGTCTTTTGTGGCGACAACGGGCGCTTTTTCCATGTTATTAGTGGGTAACAGGGCGAGCAGCGCTTTGGCTTTTTCGAGGGCGTCTTTTTCATCGGCGGCGACAATGTGGGTGCAGCCGGATTTGACGGCGTGAGCTTTGTAGCCGGAGAGGTCTTCCAGACTGATTTTTTCACCCAGCTGGGTTTGCACAAAAGCGGGGCCGGCGATGCCCATGAAACCGGTGTCTTTACATTGAATCACAAAGTCCTGCATCACCGGGTGATAAGCCTGACCGCCGAGGCAGGGGCCCATCAGGATGGCAATCTGGGGGATGACGCCGGAGGCCAAAATTTGGGAACGGAATGCCCAGCCGTAGGCTTCGAGCGTGTCCATGCCTTCCTGCAAGCGGGCGCCGCCGGAATCGTTCATGCCGACGAACGGCCAGCCTTTTTCCTTGGCGAAATCAACGGCATAGGATAATTTTTTGCCGTGCTGTTCGCCGAAGGTACCAGCCATGGCCAGGTAATCTTCAGCCGCGGCGACCACATACCGGCCATTGACCTTACCGAAGCCGGTGACGATGCCGTCGGCGGGAATTTCTTTTTTATCCAGGCCGAAAGCGGTGGTGCGGTGGGTGATAAACATCCCGATTTCGGTGAAAGTGCCCTTGTCAAAGAAATATTCAATGCGTTCCCGGGCCGTCCACTGCCCGCCTTTATGACGTTTTTCCAGGGCGTCCGGCGCTATTTCTGCAATTTTCTTGCGTTTGTGTTCGTATTCATCCAGTAATTCTTTAGTTGTTGCCACTTTTTAACTCCCTTACAAAATTCTTAAAAAAATCGCTGTTTGATAATTAATGCGTTTATCTTAAACTAGGATTGATTTCAGATTTAGATTTTCATTAAAGCCCGATTTTCTGCCGGACTTCCTGCATCGTCTGCTGCGCGATAACGCGGGCACGCTTGGCACCGTCATCCAGCACTTCTTTGACATAGCCCGGTTTGGCGGCCAATTCGGCCCGTCTGGCCCGGATTGGCGCCAGCGCCTGGTTCATGTTTTTGGCCAGCAGTTTTTTACAGTCCACACAGCCAATGCCGGCTTTTCTGCACTCGATGCCGATGTTTTCGACCTCGGCAGGCGTGAAATATTTGTGCAAGGTGTAGATATTGCAGATTTCCGGATGCCCCGGGTCTTTCCGGAATTTACGGTCCGGGTCGGTGACGGCGGTCATAATCCGGGCGGCAGTTTCCTCGGCGGTATGGGCGATATCAATGGTCGAGCCTTCCTCGGATTTACTCATTTTACCTTTGCCGGTCAGCGACGGAATTGACGGGAAGCTGGTCAGTTTGCCGATCGGCTCGGGGAAAGTTTCTCCGAACTGGGTATTAAACCGGCGAACAATCTCCCTAGCCAGTTCGATATGCGGCAGCTGGTCTTCCCCGACAGGGATAACTTCCGCTTTATACAACACGATATCCGCGGTCATCAATACCGGATATCCGACCAGTCCGTAATTGATGTTATCCGGCTGGGCTTTAGCTTTTTCCTTAAAAGTGGGCACTCTGAGGAGCCAGCTTAACGGCGTCAGCATCCCCAGATAGGTCTGCAGCTCGGTGACTTCGGGGACATGCGACTGCACGAAGATAATGCTCTTTTGCGGGTCCAGTCCGGCGGCCAGCCAATCGAGCGCCAGGTCGTTGATGTAGCCCTGGATTTTGTGCGTATCCTGGAGTGTCGTCAGGGAATGAATGTCCACGATGCAGTAAATGGCGTCGTATTCCTGCTGCAGCTTGACATAATTATCAATTGCGCCCAGTAAATTGCCGATATGCTGCCGGGCGGTGGGACGCGCGCCGGAAAATACCCGTTTCTTCATATTCAATCCAACCTCATTATGAAAACTTTAACACAAACATAATGGCAGGACAAGAAACGATGCTACGAAATAGAAATCCGAAGCACGAAATCCTAAATTCGAAACAAATTCGACAATCAGAACATAAAAATATTTAGCATTGAACTCTTTGGGATTTATTATTGATTTATGTTGATTTGATTCAGATGAGTGATATAATAACCATAAATAAATCGAGGAAATTATCATGAGTGACATACCAGATATGCGAATAGACGAAAAAATAGAGAATGGGGAAAAATGGTTAACAACTGCCAAAATTGACTATAAGGATTTTAGAAAATTAATTAGGTGTAGTTTTTTTCCTTTTTTACAAGCTGTTCCTAATGAACCTAATAATACTATTGGGCTCTTGCAACAATGTACTGAAAAAATGGTCAAAGCAATAGCGATTGAATCTAAATTATTTAGCTATGAGGATCTAGAAAAGAAATATAAACATAATACATTAAAATTGTGCATAGATATTATTGAAGCGATAATGGATTCGCCATTAATCTGTGCTTTCATGAACGAAATTGAAGGGCAAATCATGCTAAATTCTGATGTGAAAATAGTGTCCATTGGTGAAGCTTTTAGTATGCTTAATAATCTAAAACAAAAAGTTTACAAAGATAGTCGAACTCAAGAGCTTTCCGATTGGGCATATCAATTTGCTACAATGTCTCCTGAGGAAATGCAGATATTACTGTCGTCTCTATTGAAACAATACCGAGTCACTAAAATCTCAAGTTATGTTTTAAAATCTATTCCTTTGAATTTATTAGTTAAAAACGAACAAGATTTTAATAAGTTTAATAATAGTATAATGAAACAATTTAATAAAAGAGGAATTGTAATAGCAAATAGATTTAAAGGTTTTTTTGAAATTGAAGAAGTTAAAAAATTCATGGACAGCAAACCAAAAGAGAAAAAATTAGAGTTATTCAATCATTTTGCTGACTTCATGATTGTGGGTTGGTTGCTGGAGACGTTAATTATATTAAGTGCGCTGACATTTTCGCATGGAATAACAACTAGATATCCGACCAAGAACAATTTAAAATCAGGTAAAATTATGGGCAGCGAATTATATACAAAAGATTTAGGAATTGTAAGTAATTTGCTATTGTTAGGTAAACTAATTGGGTTATCTCTGAAAGAACTAAATTTTAAGTTGAAAGATTTTCACTATGCATTCGAATATTTAATAATTAATGATTTGTTGATTCCGCCAAATTTAACTGAACCAACTTAATTTTCGTCGAGCCTACATTCTTTCGGGGGCAGTCATACCCATCAAATGCAGCGTTTTCGCCAGGACGATTTTGCTGGCCATCACCAGCTTGATGCGGGCTTTGGTCAGTGCCTCATCGTCAGTGACGACGCGGCAGTCTTTGTAAAACGCGTGGAAAGTCGTCGCCAGTTCCTGGGCATAATAAGCGAGATGATGCGGCTCCGAAGTGATGGTTGCCATTTCAATCAGTTCCGGGAAATTCAAAAGTTTACGGATTAACGTCAATTCCGGTTCCGCGGTCAGCAGCCCGGTATCGCCGCCGGTGAAATTGATATTTTTTTCTTCCACCAGCCGCATGATACTGGAAATCCGGGCGTGCGCATACTGGACGTAATAAACCGGATTTTCCTGCGACTGCTTCTTGGCGAGTTCCATATCGAAGTCCATCTGGCTGGAGGCGCTGCGGGCCAGTAACAAAAAGCGGCAGGCATCAACGCCGACTTCGTTCATCACTTCTTCCAGCGTAATCAGGTCGCCGGTGCGTTTTGAAATGCGTACCAGTTCACCGCCGCGTTTTAGTGTCACCATTTGATGGATGATAATCTGCAGGCGTTCGGGGTCAATGCCCATAGCAGCTACGACGGCTTTCATGCGCGGCACATGGCCCTGATGGTCGGCGCCCCAGATATCGATGACTTTATCAAAATTACGTTCGACAAATTTGTTGTAATGATAGGCGATATCGGTGGCAAAATAGGTCGGCATGCCGTTGCTGCGGACCACGACATTGTCCTTGTCTTCGCCCAAATTAGTAGAGACAAACCAGGTGGCGCCCTCTTTTTCCGCCAGGAAGCCGCCTTTGCGCAGGATGGCCATTACTTTGTTATACTGGCCGTGCTCGTAGAGGCTCTGCTCGCGGAACCAGACATCGAATTCGACGCGCAGCTGTTTGAGGTCTTTTTGAATTTTAGCAATGACCTTTTTAATACCGATGTCACCGAGTTGGGCGAGTGCTTCGGTTTCGGTCAGTTTCTGAAATTTGTTGCCGTGTTCGGCGATGATTTCGTTGGCGATATCAATCATGTAATTGCCCATGTAGCCGTTTTCAGGGACTTCGGCTTTGACATCGAGGGCCTGCAGATAACGGGCATAAAGCGAGCGCTTGAAGATATCCATCTGGTTGCCCGCGTCATTAAAGTAATATTCTTTTTCCACCCGATAGCCGCTGGCGCCGAGGATGTTGGACAGCGTGCTGCCTAAGATGGCGCCGCGCCCGTGGGCAATGTGCATCGGGCCGGTGGGGTTAACACTGACAAATTCCACCTGGACTTTTTTACCCCGGCCGATATTATTATTGCCGAAGGATTCGCCATCCTGCAAAATCCGGTCAACCTGGCGGTTCAGCCATTTATCGCGCAGCGTGAAGTTGATAAATCCGGGCGGGGCGGCAACGGCACTCTCGATTTCCTCCGCCTCCGGCAGCAGCGCCACCAGTTCTTGGGCAATCGTCATGGGGTTAGCCCGGGCAGTTCTGGCCAGTTTCAAGGGGAAATTGGAGGCATAATCGCCGTGCTCTGCATTCTGCGGACGTTCAATCGTAATTTCCGGCAGCTCAACGGCAGGGAGTTTGCCTTCTTTTTGCGCCTTTTTTGCCGATTCGGTCAGTAAATCGATTAATCTTTCTCTTAACATTTTCGTGTACCTGTTTGATTCTTTTGTAGACATTGATTATAACATAATGCGGGAGTGTGAAGCTAATTCAACGGGAAAAACAATCAAGATTCAACTGTCAATAATCAAGAAAAATTCCAAATTCCACATCAGCTCAATTCCTCGATTTCTGAGGTCCAGACCCGCGCCAGTTCCTTTACGAGCAGGGAATTTTCCGGGTTTTGGAGATGGCGGTCGCGGGCAAAGAGCCTTTCCGCTTCTTTACGCGCCAACTCCAGCAAAGCGACATCGGAGAGTTTGGCCATGCGTAAATCAGGCAGGCCGCTCTGCCGGGTGCCGAAAAATTCTCCCGGGCCGCGCAGCCTTAAATCTTCTTCCGCCAGGCGGAAACCGTTATGCACGGTTTCAATGACCGATAACCGTTCCTGACCTACTTCCGAAGGGTTCTGGGATAATAAAATGCAGTAGCTCTGGTCCGGCCCGCGCCCAACCCGGCCGCGGAACTGGTGCAGCTGGGACAATCCGAAACGGTCGGCGCTTTCCACCATCATTACCGTGGCGTTAGGGACGTCAATACCGACCTCGATGACCGGTGTAGAGACCAGAATATCCAGTTCTTTGTCGTGGAATTGCTGCATTACTTTTTCCTTGTCTTTGGACGCCATGCGGCCGTGCAGCAACCCCATCCTCAAATTCGGGAATACGTTCTGTGAGAGATATTCATATTCCGCCACTGCTGCCCGTGCCTGGATTGTTTCCGATTCTTCGATGAGCGGGCAGAGAATAAAGGCCTGGTGCCCGGCGGCGATTTCTTTACGGATAAAACGGTAGGCACTTTCCTGCTGATCGGGGCGCAGCCACTTGGTTTTGATGAGCTGACGGCCTGGCGGCAGTTCGTCGATAACCGAAAGGTCAAGGTCGCCGTAGATGGTCAAGGCGAGGGTCCGCGGTATGGGGGTGGCGGTCATAGCCAGAACATGGGGATTCGTCCCTTTCTGACGCAGCGTAGAGCGCTGGGCAACGCCGAAACGGTGCTGCTCGTCCACCACCACAAAGCCTAGTTTCTTAAATTCAACTTCTTTCTGAATAATGGCGTGAGTGCCGATAACGATGTCAATTTCACCGTTGACAATCAACTGATGGATTTCACGTTTGTTTTTAGCGGTCAAAGCACCGATTAACAGGGCGATAGTCACCGGCCGCGGTAAAATCCCGGAATAGACATATAGATGGTCGCGTTCTTCCTGCAAATGACCGGTGCCGGATAAGAGCTTCTGAATTGTGGCGAAATGCTGCTGGGCTAAGATTTCCGTGGGGGCCATTAAAGCGGCCTGATAGCCGTCGGCGACTGCGGTAAGCAATGCGGCCGTGGCGACCACGGTTTTACCGCTGCCGACTTCGCCCTGCAGCAGGCGGGACATGGCGACATTTTTCTGCATATCACCGAGTATTTCGTTCAGGACTTTTTGCTGGGCGGCCGTCAGCTTAAACGGCAGCGACGCCAGGAAACTGTCCAGTATTTTTTGGTTGATATTGATGGGTGTGCCGGGCTGGCTTTCCTGCCAGTCGCGTTTTTTACTCAATACCCCCAATTGCAAGAGGAAAAGTTCATCGAAAGCCAGACGGACCCGGGCTTTGTCCTGCAATTCTATACTGTCAGGGTAATGCGCCTGGGCGATGGCCTGCGGCAGCGGCAGCAACCGGCAGCGAGATTTGATTTCAGCCGGCAGAAAATCAGGAACGCGGTCCGCCCACGAATCCACGATGCCTTTGAGCATTTTACGGGTCTGGCGCTGGTGCAAACCTTCCGTCAGCGGATAGACAGGCACTAACCTGCCGGTATGAATCAGGTCGCCTTCTTCCAGCGGCTCCCATTCCGGCGACTCGAAGACAAAACGGCCATTGAATAACCTGACTTTGCCGCTGAGGACGATTTTCATATTGGGCTGCAGTGTTTTGGCCAGCCAGGGGTTGTTAAACCACATCGCCCGGACATTGCCGGTCTCATCCCCGACGATGGCTTCAGTGCTGCGCCGTCCGCGCGGCATCGTGATTTTGGCTTCCCAGACGTTGGCAACGATGGTTTCTTCCTGGCCTTCCTGAAGCTGCGAAACGGTCTTCATCCGGCTGTAATCAACATGACGGGAGGGGAAAAAGTAAAGTAAATCACGGATGGTTTTTACGCCCAGTTTGCTAAATTTCGCGGCGAAAGCGGTGCTGATGCCTTTGATGGCGGTAATCGAAGCATCCAACGATTGGCCGGCAGCAATGGCATCCGGTTTAGGCTGCGGTTGCGGTTTTTCCAGTTTGACGGAAATCTTGCGGATGGGCGCCGGTTTTTCCTGTTTGCCGAGTTCCAGTTCGTCGGCAAATTTCAGGATATTTTTTATCCATTCTTCACGCTGCTCCGGCGTAAGGGATGCATATTTGCTGTCGCGCAGATGTAATTTTTGTAATTTAGCGAGCAGGGAAGGGGCGGTAGTGGCTTCGATGGTCTTATTGGCCCAGAGGCGGATAAATTTATCCAGCCCGCCAAAAACAGCAGCGTCGGAGTAACCTTTCTTTTGTTCTAATTCCAGGATTTTACGCAGTGCACTGAAATCAATTTCCGGCATATCTTCATACCTGACGGCGCGGCAGATTTATTTTCGGCAGACGCAATAACAGTTTCTTCTGCTCCAGCGCAGCAGTAGAATCTTTCGCCCCGGTTTGTCCGCCGCAGTTTCTCATTACCAGGACAATTGTGCCCGGACCGGTATGCACCCCGATGGCCGGCCCCAGCCGCGTTAAATAAAATTTACCGGCATCAACAAAGGGACCGAGACGGTTTTTCAGGCCGGCCGCTTCGTCCGGGGTGGTACTGTGGACGACTGCCAGTTCCAGAACACCGGCGGCATCCTGCACCATTTCGCACAATTTGTCCAAGGCTTTCGCGCGGGTGCGGAAATTCCCGACCGGCGCAATTACGCCGTCGCGGACGGTGATGACCGGTTTCACATTAAGGACACTGCCCAGCAATGCCTTGCCTTTACCGATTCTGCCGCCGCGGGCCAAATATTTCAGCGTGTCGAAGGTGCCCAGCAAGCGGGTATTTTCAATCCCTTTTTGAACATCGTTCATGATTTCAGCCCGGGTCTTCCCTGAATTGGCCAATCTTGCCGCCGATATTACAATTATACCCAATGCCAAAGTGATTGTCCCTGAATCGACCATGGTGATATTACCCTTAATTGCTGCCTGAGATTTCCCTCTTTGCGCAGAACTGAAAGTGCCGCTGAATTTATCGGACATGTGGATGGAGATGATATCATCGGTTTCTTTCGCCAGCGACTGATAAGCCAGGGCAAAGTCTGCCGGCGTCGCCTGTGCGGTGGAAGGGTAAACCGGACCGTTGGTGAGTCTGTCATAAAACTCGTCGCAGCTGATATCAACACCGTCGCGGTAGCTTTTGATGCCAAAATTCACGTAAGCGGGCACAACGGTAATTCCGAGTTCTTGGATAATGGATGATGGAATATCGGCAGCGCTGTCGGTAACAATCCTTACCGGCACTAATTATTTACCTTCGGCTTCGAGGACGCTGACGGCAAAAGCATCAGGGCCGCCGTAAGTGCCCAGCACCGGGGCCACTGTGGAACGGAAAATCGGTGTTTTAGGGTGAGCGGCGGCGATAATTTTGGCGAGTTCATCCGCGCTCTCCACGGAAGTGGTATGTTCAATCAGAATACTATCAATATTTTTGAAACTGTTGACATAATTATTCAGATAGGCAATTCCCGCCGAATTGGACCGGACACGGGTAACCGGCGACATCTCACCGTCTTTAATGTTCAGGATAGGTTTAATGGAAAGCACCGAACCCAGGAAACCCTGCGCTTTGCCGATGCGTCCCCCTTTGGTCAGATATTTCAGCGTGTCGAAATAGACCAGGAAATGAGACCGTTTCAGGGCTTTGCCGGTGAAATCAATCAATTCGTCCATGGAGGCGCCGTCCTGCGCCTTTCTGGCGGCGGCCAGCACCACCAGGCCTAACCCGCCGGCGACTGTCTGGGAATCAATCACTTCAACACGGCATTTTTTAGCTTTCATCAACCGCTTGCCGGCCGTGGCGGATTGCACGGTGCCGCTGAGTTTGGATGAAAGGATAATCACCAGGATTTCATTGCTCGTTTCGGCGAGTTTGTCATAGGTATTGGCAAAATCCTGGGGGGAAGGCTGTGTAGAAGCCGGCCAGACTTCGCCGTGTACAAGCCGGTGATAGAATTCGTCGGTGGTAATAGTAACACGGTCGAGAAAAGTTTCATGCCCGAATAACACGGTTAAAGGGACAACGGTGATATCCAGCTTACCGATCAGGTCGCTGGCGAGGTCAGAAAGACTGTCGGTCACGATTCTTACTGTCACTTGTCCGTTCCTCCCTGGTTATTCGATGGAAATGATGTAGTTGTAATGGGGCTGACTGCCGCGGATAATTTCCACCTGCAGTTTTTTGTATTTTTCGCGGATGGCGGCGGCGGCTTTTTCCGCTTCGGCAAGGGTAGTATCGGCGCCGTAGTAAAGCGTGAGGATTTCATTTTCGGCCAGATTAATTTTGTTCAATGTGTCCATTACGACTTCGACGGCGTTGTTACCGACGGTAATCAGTTCGTTGTCCAGCAGGCTGATAATCTGTTTTTTCTTGATTTTAAGGCCGCCGATTTGCGTAGAGCGGACGGCGCGGGTAACTTCGATGGTTTTCACATTTTCCACTGCGTTTTTCATCAGGTTGGTATTCGTTTCCAGATTGGCGTCATAATCGAAAGCCAGCAAAGCGGCGATGCCCTGGGGGATGGTTTCGGTGGGGATGATTTCTACCGATTTTTTGGTCAGCGGCTTTACCTGCTTGGCGGTGAGGATGATGTTTTTATTATTCGGCAGGATGATAACTTTATCGGAAGGAGCCTGCTCGACAGCCTGGAGAATGTCTTTAGTGCTGGGGTTCATGGTTTGCCCACCGTGTACGATAGCCGTCACGCCCAGACTGGTGAAAACTTCTTCCAGACCTTCTCCGGCGACAACGGCAATTGTAGCCACGTCAGTGGAGGCCGTTCTTTCTTTCTGGGCGGCCACGAAATCACGGTGCTGCTCGTCCATGTTGCGGATAGAGACCTGATGAATCGTGCCCAGCCCGGTGGCCAGATGGATGATATTACCGGGGTCCAGAGTATGAATATGGACACGGATGGTGGTCTCGTCTCCGACCACAATCAGCGATTCACCTTTTTTCACCAGGCGGGATTTCAGTTTTTCCGGGTCCAGTTCTTCGCCTTTCAGCATTAACTCGGTGCAATAGCCGTAAGGGACTTCATCAGCGGCAATCATTTCCGGCAGGCGGAGGGTTAACGGAATGCTGCTGGTGATAACCTGGGGTTTCTTAAACTGCATCTGTTCGGTTTCGCCCTTGAGATACTGCAGGGCGCCTTCCAGAATGGTATATAAGCCCTGTCCCCCGGCATCGACGACGCCGGCTTCTTTCAGGACGGGGAGTAAGGTCGGGGTGTTGGCGACGGATTCTTTGGCGGTGCTGACCGTCGTTTCCATGACGGTAATGATGTCCTTGCCGTTGCCGGCAGATTTTTTCATGGCGGCATTAGATGCATCTTTAATCACGGTGAGAATGGTGCCTTCGGTGGGGTTGCTGAGACCTTTATAAGCGGTTTTGGAAGCTCTGCCGAATGCACGGGCGAGGTCCGCGCCGGTGATTTCTTCTTTGTCCGTCATATCTTCGGCCATGCCGCGGAAAATCTGAGAAAGAATGACACCGCTGTTCCCGCGGGCGCCGAGTAAAGCCCCTTTGGCTAGGGCCTGGGCGACGCCGGAAGCGCTGTGGTCCGGGGCGCGGTAAGCTTCTTCGACACTGGAGCGCATCGTGAGCAGCATATTAGTGCCGGTATCGCCGTCCGGGACGGGGAAGACGTTTAATTCGTCAATATCGGGAGCATTTTTTTCCAGCCACGCCGTGGCGGCCGCGAACATCTCGCGCAGTTCCTGGCCGGTGATTGAACTAACTTTTTTCGTCATTTGTTACCTCTCAATTGTTTATCCTGAGATTTTTGAGGTACAGGTACTAATGTATTTTATTCGGTATAACCGATTTTGTCTAATTTAACCGCCGCCGGAATGCTAATCTTGTGCAGTTTGCCCGAGTATGTTAATATATAAAATACTGTTATATAAAATACTGTAAATCCAACAATTAGTCAAGGAGTACCTGTTTTGAAGTGCGATATTTGTGGGAAAACCCCTGCTTTCGGTAATACCATCAGCCACTCCAAGCGTCATACCAACCGGATGTGGGAACCGAATGTCCATTCGGCAATCGTGATGGTGGACGGGAAGAAGAAACGTCTGCAGCTCTGCACCCGCTGCATCCGCAACCAGCATAAAGCAGCGAGGAAGCCCGTAGTTAAACGAGGCTCTGCCGCAGTTTCTTAATTGCCTGGTCAATACTGTCCCCCGAATTAAAAATCGCTGCTCCGGCAACCAGCGCCGTGGCCCCGCATCTAACAACACGCGGGGCCGTTTTTGTATTAATGCCGCCGTCAACTTCCAATTCGATATTCAATTTCCGTTTATCCAGTTCCGCGCGCAGCCGCGCGATTTTATCCAGCGTACTTTCAATGAAAGTCTGGCCCCCGAAACCGGGATTGACGGACATCACCAGTACCAGGTCAACTTCCGGCAGGATTTCTTCAATCATGCTCAGGGATGTGGCCGGATTAATCGAAATGCCGGCTTTGACGCCGGTGCTCTTGATCATTTGAATCACGCGGTGAATGTGCGGGCAGGGCTCGATGTGCACCGTGATAATATCCGCCCCGGCCTTGGCAAACTGCGGAATCTGGTCTTCCGGGGACTCAATCATCAGATGGACGTCTAACGGTAGGTTAGTATATTTCCGGATAGCCGACACAACCGGTTCCCCGAAGGTAATCTGGGGGACAAAATGCCCGTCCATGACATCGACATGGATCATATCCGCGCCGGCTTTGGTCGCTTCCGCCACCTGTTCGCCGAGACGGGCAAAATCCGCCGCCAAAATGGACGGGGCAATCTTAATGTTCGTGTTCGTCATCGCAGTCACACATACTTTCTTTTAGTTTTTTACGAGCGGCGGTAATCTGTTTGGCCACCTGTTTATAGGCCGTGCCGCCGGTGTTATCGCGGGCAGTGACGGAAGATGCTACCGTAATTGTATAGACATCTTTGCCGAATTTGGGGGAAAACTGCCGGTACTCAGTGAGCGTCAGGTCTTTTAGCGGCTTGCCCTGTTTCACGGCATAGGCGACCAGCTTGCCGGTGGCTTCATGGGCGGCGCGGAAAGACAGGCCTTTCTGTACCAGGTAATCCGCGACGTCAGTGGCGAGCATGTAACCGAGCTGCGCGGCCGCCGCCATTTTATCGGTTTTAATCTTAATTGATTGCAGCATCCCGTTGAAGACTTCCAGCGTGGAAAGCAGCGTATCAACGGTGTCGAAAAAGCCTTCTTTGTCTTCCTGCATATCGCTGTTATAGGCGAGGGGCAGGCCTTTCATCGTGGTCAACAATGCCAGTAATTTGCCGTAGACGCGGCCGGTCTTACCGCGGGCCAGTTCAGCCATATCCGGGTTTTTTTTCTGCGGCATGATGCTGGAGCCGGTGGTGTAAGCGTCGTCAATTTCGATGAAATCAAATTCGCCGGTAGACCAGAGGACGAGTTCTTCGGCCAGCCGGGACAGGTGCATCATGCAGATGCCGGCGGCGGCTTCAAACTCGATAATATAATCGCGGTCGGCGACGGCGTCCAGGCTGTTACGGCTGATTTCTTTAAATCCGAGCTCGTCGGCCACAAACTGGCGGTCGATATTGTAGGCGACGCCGGCCAGCGCCCCGCTGCCCAGCGGCATCACGTCCACCCGGTCCAGACAATTTTCCAGACGTTCGACATCGCGTCCCAGCATTTCGAAATAGGCCAGGAAATAATGCGCCAGCAGTATCGGCTGCGCTTTCTGCATGTGCGTGTAGCCGGGGACGATGGTAGTTTTGTGCGCGGCGGCGAGTTCCACCAGCGTGTTTTGCAGTTCGATAATTTCGCAGATAGTGTGAATCACGGCGTCCCGCGCGAAAAGCCGGGTATCCAAGGCCACCTGGTCGTTGCGGGAACGGGCGGTGTGCAATTTTTTCCCGGCTTCGCCGATTTTTTCGATGAGGCGGGCTTCGATATTAATATGGATGTCTTCCAGTTCCGGTTTAAAATTGAACTTGCCGACGGCGATTTCTTCTCCGATTGCGTGCAGCCCATTGACGATGGCTTTGCTTTCGGCCGCGGTGATGATACCCTGCTTTGCCAGCATTTTGGCATGCGCGATGCTACCGGCGATATCGTAGGGGTACAGCCGCCAGTCGAAATGAATGGAAGAGCTGTAGTTCAACGCCGTTTTGGCGGCTTCTTTTTGAAACCGGCCGCGGATTTGATTCGCCATTTATTTCTTCCTGTTTTGTTTCTTTACGGTTTTCTTGGCAGGCTGCTTCGTGCCGATAAGTTTCATCGGGTCTTCTTTATCCGCCAGCAACTGAATCTGCGCCTGGGTGGTCACGGGCAGGCCCCAGAGATGAATGAAACCGACGGCGGCGGAGGCATCAAATTTGTCGCCCTTATCATAAGTCGCCAGACTGAGATTGTAAAGCGATTTCGGCGATTCGCGGCCGACGACCATCGAACTGCCCTTGAACAGTTTCACACGGACGGTACCGGTAACAAACCGCTGGGAACTCTGAATGTAAGCGGAAAGGTCGCGGTTCAGACCGCCGAACCACAGACCGTTGTAAATAATATCGGCGATTTCAATCGAAGTTTTTTCCTTGAAACGCAGCTGGTCTTTGGACAGGGTCATCGCTTCCAGCGCCTTGTGCGCCTGCAGTAAAACGACCGCCGCCGGTGCTTCATAGGTCTCCCGGGATTTGATGCCCACCAGGCGATTTTCAATGTGGTCGATGCGGCCGATGCCATGCAGCCCGGCCAGCTGGTTCATCGTCTGAATCAGGCTGACGCCGTCCATCGGTTTACCATTTAGAGTGACAGGGATGCCTTTTTCAAAGCCGATTTCGACGTATGCCGGTTTGTTCGGCGCCTCATCGGCGTTTTTGGTCCACGTCCAGACGTCGTCCGGCGGTTCCACCCAGGGATTTTCCAGGATGCCGCATTCGGCGCTCTTGCCCCAGAGGCAGTCGTCAATGGAGTAAGGACTTTTTTTGGTAATCGGCACCGGGATATGATGTTTCGCCGCGTAGGCCAGTGTTTCTTCGCGAGTCATCCCCCACTCGCGGGCCGGGGCAATCACTTTAAGCTGTGGCGCCAACGCGTGCACACCGACATCGAACCGGACCTGGTCGTTGCCTTTGCCGGTGCAGCCGTGAGCCACAGTAGTGGCGCCTTCGGCCATGGCGGTATCCACCAGCAGTTTAGCCATTAACGGCCGGGACAACGCGGTGGCCAGCGGGTATTGCCCTTCGTAGAGGGCGTTGGCCTGCAGAGCCGGCCAGATGAAGTATTTAACGAACATATCTTTGGCGTCAATCACGATGGCCTTAATCGCGCCGACTTTCAGCGCTTTGACGCGGGCGGCTTCAAAATCTTTGGAGTTGCCGACGTCAATAGTCAGGGTAATTACGTCCAGACCGTATTTCTCTTTTATCCATTGGATGGCGACGGAGGTGTCCAGTCCGCCGCTGTAAGCCAGTATTACTTTTTCTGCCATTTTGTTGTTTTCTCCTTTTTATTGTGCCGTTGCTGAGACGGATTCGTATTAGACTCTAAATCCCTCTGTATCTCCCCTTACGAATGAGAGAATTATTCCTCTAGACTTTTACGCCGGCGAAGACTTTATCGAAGATAGCCAGGGCTTCGTCGATTTCATTGTTGCTGATGGTGAGCGGCGGCATGATGCGCACGGCGTTGGGTTTGACATTATTCACCATCATACCGTTTTCCACGCAGGCCGCCATTACGGATTGTGAAATGTCTTTGTTGAATTCAATCGCCGCCAGCAAACCGCGGCCGCGGACATCTGTGATGAACGGATATTTATTCTTCAATTTAACCAGGCCGTCAATCAAATACAATCCTGTTTTTTGGGCTTTGGCAGGGATATCGTTTTTAATGATGTATTCCATCACCGCTAAAGAGGTGGCGCACATCAGGGGGTTGCTGCCGTAGGTGGAACCGTGGTCGCCCGGCACAAAAACCGCGCATTTTTCTTTGGCTAGAAAAGCCCCGATGGGGATGCCTCCACCCAGCCCTTTGGCTAATGTCATTATATCAGGTTCGATTCCGAACTGTTGATATCCGAACATCGTACCGATACGCCCGACGCCGGTCTGGACTTCGTCCAGGATTAACAGGATGCCTTTCTCGTCGCACCATTGACGGACAGCTTTCAAGTAGCCTTCATCGGGGATATTGACCCCGCCTTCGCCCTGCACCGGTTCCACCATCACCGCGCAGGTGTCTTTGTTGGTGGCGTTCTTAATTGCCTCGATGTCGTTAAAAGGCACATTGATAAAGCCGGCCGGTAAAGGCTGATAGGCGTCCTGATAATGCGCCTGCCCGGTAGCGGCGGTCATGGCCAGCGTCCGGCCGTGGAACGAATTGTAAGCGGTAATCGTGGAATAAGCTCCGTTGAGTTTGAGCTTGCCGTAGCGGCGGGCCAGTTTCACCGCGCCTTCGTTGGCTTCGGCGCCGCTATTGGCGAAAAACACGCGGTTGCAGCAGCTGATTTTCACCAGTAGTTCGGCTAGATGTAATTGTGGGATGTTACAGGATTGTGGGCCGCACTGCACCAGGATTTTCGATTGTTCGCTGAGGGCTTTGGTCATCACCGGATGGCTGTGCCCCAAGCAGCAGACCGCCCAGCCGCCGACCAAATCAAGATATTTCCGGCCGTTTTCATCCCAGAGATAGGAACCTTTGCCTTTGACGGGGAGAATCGTCCAGCGGACGGTATTAGTAAACAGGTATTTTTTTTCCATTTCCTGCCAGTTAGACATAATAATCAACCTCGTTATTATTAGATTTTAAATATTAACATAATATGGGAATGAGAGACAAACGACGGGATGAAATTCCGGGTCGTCTATAGCAATGCGAATGCATTTTAACACCATCCATGTTATATATTATTTTATTAACCAATACAATGACCATCTTATTGGCCTCACCCTCTGACTCCCTCTCCTCTACATTTTGCTTTTAAAGCAAAAGTATTTCGCCTGCGGGCTCAAGGAGAGGGATGAGATCCTTTAGAGGGGCCGTGCCTCTCTAACTCAAAGCCCCGTTTAAAAACTTAGTAATATTCCCCAATTTTGTTTTCTAATAACGCCGCTATACAGGCGGATTTTTCAAAAAGCAAACGAATACAAACAAAGAAAAACGAACGAAGATGAAAAATAAAGAAATTACCGCGGCGCAGCATCATCTGGCGCGGATAACTGTGCCGGCACGGTCGCTTTCAATCGCGGTGATTAAAGCATGGGGCTGGCGCCCATCAACGATGCAGGTGGTGGTTTTATTGGCGGCGGCCTGCAGGCAGGCGTTGAGTTTCGGAATCATCCCGCCGGAAGCCGTGCCGGAATCAATCAGTTCTTTAGCCTGGCGAACCGTGATGACATCAAGCAGCTTGCCTTCTTTATCGAGCACGCCGGTGACATCGGTTAAAAAGATCAGTTTTTCGGCGCCGAGCGCGGTCGCGATTTCACCGGCCAGCGGGTCGCCGTTAATGTTCAACATCAAAGGTGCGTCTGCGGGGCGGTCGAAGGTAAAATCCGTAATCGGGGAGATGACGGGGATGAAACCGGCTTTGAGCAGGGCCTCCAAAACGGAGGTGTCCACTTTCACTGCCCCCGCAACATAACCCAGTTCCGGGTTGGCGATGCGGCCCTGAATTAACCCGCCATCCACGCCGCTGATGCCGACCGCCCGTCCGCCGAGGTGGTTGATGGTGGCCACAATTTGCTTGTTGGCCAGTCCGCCGAGCACGGCCGCAACGATTTCCAACGCCGGTTTATCGGTAATCCTTTCACCGCGGACAAATTTGGTCTCGATGCCCTGTTTCTTGAGCCATTCGGTGACCATGCTGCCGCCGCCGTGAATTACTACCAGCGATTTACCTTTTTTCTGGAGAGCGACGATATCTTCCAGAATCGGGTCGCGCTTCCCGAAGGTTGCGCCGCCTATTTTGATGACAATTGATTTTTCCATAGCTCTTTTATTATAACACCGAGAGAAGGAAATCCTAATATCGAAACTCTAAATACTAAACAAATTCGAATTTCGAAATTATAATTTCCAATTTTAGTATTGTTTAGATTTTCGTATTTCGAATTTAGGGTTTAACCAATTAGGTTGTATATTCTGCATTAATCTTCACGTACTGCTCGGTCAAATCGCAGCCCCAGGCGGTGGCGCTGGCTGCGCCCATGTTCAAAACCAGGGTAATCTGCACTTCTTTTTGTTTCAGCATCGAGGAAGCTTTCACTTTGTCCAAAGGAACATGGGTACCTTGCTTAATTACCTGTATCTTTCCCACGAAAACGTCCAACTTGGATTCTTCTACCTGCGCGCCGCTTCTGCCCAGGGCAGCGGTGACGCGGCCCCAATTGGGGTCGTTGCCGTAGATTGCGGCTTTCAGCAGATTGGAACTGACAATGGTGCGGGCGGCCTGCCGCGCTTCTTTGAGGTTGGCGGCGCTTTTGACATTGACTTCAATCAGTTTGGTGGCGCCTTCGCCGTCCCGCGCAATTTCTTTCGCCAGGAAAATACAGACCTGGTTCATCGCTTTCTGGAAAATATCGGCCATGCCGCTTTTGCCGGTAATCAACTCATTTTTCGCCAGGCCGTTGGCCATGATTAAGAGCGTATCGCTGGGGCTGGTATCGCCGTCCACGGAAATCATATTAAAAGAAACAGCGGCCGCATCCTGCAGGGATTTCTTGAGATAAGCTGGCGTGATGCTGGCATCGGTGGTCAGAAAAGCGAGCATGGTAGCCATATTGGGGTGAATCATGCCGGAGCCTTTAGCCACTCCGCCGATGGTAAAAGTATTCGCACCGCTTCTAACGGTGACGGCCACTTCTTTCGGCCGGGTATCGGTAGTCATGATGGCACGTTCGAAATCATGTCCGCCGTCCGGTTTGACAACGAATTTTTTCATGCCGGCGCGGATAGCATCCATCGGCAACTGCACACCGATAACGCCGGTATTAGCAATCAGCACTTCGTCCGGCTTGGCGCCGATGACCCGGGCGGCCAGGGCGCTCATTTCGATTGCGTTGGCAAAACCCTGTTCGCCGGTGCTGGCATTGGCGCAGCCGCTGCTGGCGACAACGGCTTTAGCTTTGCCTTCCAGCACGCGTTTTTGACAGAGGATGACCGACGGCGATTTGATTTTGTTGTCGGTGAATAATCCGGCGACCTCACAAATCTCTTTCGAGCTGATAATGCCTAAATCCAGCCGGTTGTCTTTCTTTTTTCGGATATCGGCGGCGGCGGCCCCGGCCGTAAACCCCTGCGGTGAAGTAACTGTACCATTAGCGATTAAATCTATCTTTTCCATAATAGATAAATATATCACAGGTAGATTGGATGAGGCAAAAAAAGATATATTCATACCAATCCCATTATTAATTTTATGATTATTTTAATAATCTCTTTTTTTGTGACTACATAAAGTCAAATATGATATATTATCTATGCAGGAAATAAACAATGAAAAACAAAAAAGTAATGGCTGTAAAGGCCTTGAACGAAATCAGGGAAATGTTTAAAGCGTCCGGCATCACCGAAGCTGAATTACAAGCTTCAGGAAAAAAATACGACAGGAAATAGCGAAACAACCCTATTTTAAGAAATAAAGAACACCCTCATCTACGCTTCTCCTCTCAAGGGAGAAGGAAGGATTATATTACTCATTTGCTTTGATACAAATTTCGGAACTGTTGAATATTTAGATTAGTACTTAATTAACTGTTTTCTCGCCCCTTGGGGGAGAGAACAAAAGTGAGGGGTATCGGTTCCGTGAAAAAGCCAAAACCAATCGGCTTAGCAAGGAATCTTCGGCGCAAAGAATCAGATGCCGAGAGGAAACTTTGGTATAAATTGCGTTCGAGACAGTTTGAGAATTTAAAATTTCGTAGACAGCATCCTATCGGAAAATACATTGTTGATTTTGTCAGTCTAGAAACAAAGATTGTAGTTGAGGTGGATGGCGGCCAACACAATGAACCTGGCAATATGGAAAAAGATGAACAAAGAACAGCCTGGTTAGAGGATGAAGGCTATCATGTAATCAGGTTCTGGAACAATGATGTTTTACTTAATATTGACGGGGTTGGACTAAAAATATTGGAACTAATTGAGGTTCTTTCCTAAAGGTTTCACCCTCACCTAGCCTCTCCCCTCAAGGGAGAGGAAAGTCGCTTTTCTCATCCTTCCTGCTTTTCTAGTATAATAACCATATTATGCACGAAAATATTACGCCCATCCGCCAGCAATACCTCAGAATCAAGAAGAAATATCCGGAGACGATTGTCTTTTTCCGCCTCGGGGATTTTTACGAGACTTTCGACGAAGATGCCCGCATCGCTTCCCGCGAACTGGAGATTGTTTTAACCTCCCGCGAAATGGGGAAGGACAACAAAATCCCCCTGGCCGGCATCCCGTACCATGCCGTGGACAACTACCTGGCCAAGCTGATTAACCGCGGATACAAAGTCGCGATTTGCGAACAATTAACTAAACCAGGAGCCACTAAGGGCATTATCGACCGCGACGTCATCCGCGTGGTCACGCCGGGGACGGTCATCGAACCGCTGCTGCTGGATAGCAAAGCCAACAATTATCTGACCTGCCTGGTGACGAACGGCGATCTGGCCGGCATTGCATACGTTGACATCACCACCAGCGAATTCGGCACCACGCAATTGCCGCTGCGCCGGGTGCGGGACGAACTGGAGCGCCTTAAACCGCCGGAACTGATCGTACCGCAGGATGCAGATTTAGCGTCTCTGCAGATTAATGTGCCGGTGACGAGGCTGGATAATTATCATTTCGAAACCGAAGTTGCCCGCCAGGTATTACTGGAGCATTTCGGTACGGCGACGCTGGACGGCTACGGCTGCAGCGGACTGCCGCTGGCGATTGCCGCGGCCGGGGCACTGATTCATTACGTCCAGGAAACGCAGAAAGGCATCGTCAGTCAATTGAACCGGATGAACACATATTCCACCGAATCGTTCATGGCCATCGACCCGCAGACGCAGAACAACCTGGAGCTTTTCCGCAGCAGCGCCGGGACTTTCAAAGGTTCACTGGCTTCGGTCATCGATTTGACCAAAACCGCGCTGGGCAGCCGTTTGATTAAACGGAGACTGACGCAATTGCCGCTGGATCTAAAAGCGCTGATCAAACGGCAGGATGCCGTGGCCTGGTTTGTGGACAACACGCTGGCGCGGGCGCAGACCTTTGCTTATTTGAGCAACGTCGTTGACCTGGAGCGGGTGATTAACCGGGTGGCCGGTAATAATGCCGGTCCGCATGAACTGGTGGCTTTGAAACGCACGCTGCAGCTTATCCCCAAAATGCGCGAAACGCTGGAAAATGCCCCCAATCCGGAAGGCATCGCCTGGCTGAAAAACGAACTGAAGCCGCAGCCGGAAATCATCGACTTGATTGAGAAATCGGTTCTGGACGAGCCGACTACGCCGCTCGGTGAGGGCGGTGTGATTAAGCCTGGTTTCTCTGAAGAACTGGACACTTTACGCTCGGTCTCTAAAAATGCCAAGCAGTTCCTGGCGAACCTGGAGCGCAGCGAACAGGAAAAAACCGGCATCAAGAACCTGAAAATCGGCTACAACCGGGTTTTCGGTTATTACATCGAAATTTCCAAAGCGAACGCGGCCCAGGCGCCGGAAAATTACATCCGCAAACAGACGCTTTCGACCGGCGAACGCTATTTTACCCCCGAACTGAAAGATTACGAATCCACGATTCTGAACGCCCGCGAGCGGATTGAAGAACTGGAAACGGAATTATTCCAGCGGGTCTGCAAACAGATTGCCATCAGCCGCATCCCGGTTTTACAGCTGGCGGAATGCATCGAACACGTTGATTTATACGCCGCGCTGGCGGAAGCCGCCGTGCGCTACAATTACAAACGCCCCACCTTAACTAACGGCGATGAAATTATCATCAAAGGCGGGCGGCACCCGGTGGTGGAAAGGAACCTGCCCGGCGGCAGCTTTGTGTCCAACGATACTTATTTATCCAACAAAGATACGCAATTAGTGATTCTGACCGGCCCCAACATGGCCGGTAAATCAACCTACTTGAAGCAGGTGGCGATTATCGTTTTGCTGGCGCAAATGGGCAGTTTCGTGCCCGCTGAGGAAGCCACCATCGGTCTGGTGGACCGGATTTTTACCCGCATCGGCGCGCGGGAAGATTTAGCCAGCGGACAGTCCACTTTCATGGTGGAAATGGTGGAAACGGCATCCATTCTGAATAACGCCACGCCGCGCTCCTTGCTGATTCTGGACGAAATCGGGCGCGGCACCAGTACTTATGACGGCCTGTCCATCGCCCGGGCGGTGGCGGAATATATTCACAACAGCCCGCACCTGGGCGCGAAAACCCTTTTCGCCACGCACTACCATGAAATGACCGCGCTGGCCGATTATTTGCCGAGGGTGAAAAATTACAACGTCGCGGTCAAAGAAGAAAAAGGCGAGGTCATCTTCCTGCGGAAAATCGTACCCGGCGGCGTAGATAAAAGCTACGGCATCCATGTCGGCAAGCTGGCCGGTCTGCCGAAACCGGTGGTGCACCGCGCCCAGGAAATACTGGACGAACTGGAAGGCGACGGCAAACAGGTCAAACCGGCGGCGAAATCTCCTCCAAGGCCGCTGGCGCAGATGCCGCTTTTCGCCGAGAAACCGCCGGTGCTGGCAGAACTGGAAAAACTGGAGATCGATTCGCTGACACCGCTGGAAGCTTTGACCAAATTGTATGAATTACAGAAAAAAGCGAAATCATGAAAAACCTGCGGATTTAGCATGTATCCTCCGATAATATTTTTCGTTATATTGACATGAAAGAAAAGGATTCGCCGGAAACATCATCCACGTCCGTTCCAAAGGTGCAAAATAAGCTGCAACCCGCCGGAAACCGGCTGAAGCGGCACCTGCATGTCATTATTCTCGGTATCGTTTTAATCCTCGCCGCTGTTATCCGGGTGTGGGCGGCGCCAACTTCCGCCGGACCGGATGTGGCCCAGTTCTGGGCTTTCGCCAAGGTTTTCCAGCAGCACGGTCTGGATTTTTACCGGTACGCGAATGCACAGCTCGACATTTTCCCGATGAAAGGCTGGGCTTATGTTTATCCACCGATATGGCTGCTGATTTCCAGAATCGCGCTGTTTTTCGCACCGTCCAGCACAGCTTATAGTATTGCCGGTACGGTCACGGTGTCCCCGGTCTGGCGGCTGGCGGTGAAAATCCCGATTATTGCCGCCGACCTCGCCATCGGCTTGCTGTTGTACTGGGGTGTGCCCGGTTCCAAAAACCGCAAACTGTTATTTGCTACTTTATGGTTATTGCATCCTACTGCCTGGTTTGAATCCGGCGTGTTCGGCCAGTTCGATGCCATTGCGGCGGCATTCCTGCTGACCAGTATAATTTTGCTGCTAAAGGGGAAAGACCGGCTGGCTTTTCTTTTTGCCGGGCTGGCGATTATGACCAAGCAGCACACGCTGATCGCCGTCGGCATGATGGTGATTGTCTGCAAACAGTCCATGAGCTGGCGACGGCTGCTGACTAACTGCGCAATTACGGCCGGCGTGGTCGCCGCTATTTCCCTGCCGTTTGTAGTCACCGGCAATTTTTATGCCTATCTCCGTGCGATTGTAATGCCGGGGCAGGGGTCCGGTTACCAGTCGCCGCTATGTTTCTGTTTCAGCGGGCCCGGCGCGCTGCTGACTTACCTGCACAACGTCTTCGGCTGGGATACGACCACCTGGATTTCTTTCACCCTGCCTTTGATGATTGTCTGTCTGGCCGCGACTGCGATTTTGTGTTATTTCCGGCGCATTACGCCTTTGCAGGGGGCACTGGCCGGTTTTCTGGCCTTTATCAGCCTGTCCTACCAGGTCAATTACCAGTACCTGATTGTCTACATCCCGCTGGCTTTACTGCTGGCTTCCCGGACGCAGTTTAAGTTTGAAAGGATTTTTGCCCTGGTAATCGCGATTTTACCCGCAGTCTGGGTCTGGCTCGACGACGTCCCCTGGTGGTTTCATAATATGTCGCCGGATTTCTACTGGCCGAACCGGATTCTGGCCTATTTCGGCCTGCCGGACCGCTACCTGCCGGATTGGACTTATGTGGCCTTCGCCAGTCTGCTGATGTGCACCGGGTTGGCTTACGCGGTGCTGGCGTTTACCAGATGGTCCAAACCTCCTGATAAAGCTGATAGCTGATTGCTGAAAGCTAACTAATGTTATATACTTTTATTTACAAGAATTCCGAACACTTGTTTTAGTTTTTAGTTTCAAGTTATTTCGGATTTCGGCATTCGGAATTAGGATTTTTTCAGTGGAATTTCAATTAGTTTCAGATTTTCAAATGACCGGCGACCAGCCGCAGGCGGTGGACAAGCTGGTCGAAGGGCTGCAGCAGGGCTATCCCAAGCAGACCTTGCTCGGCGTGACCGGCAGCGGTAAAACCTTTACCATGGCCAATATCGTCGCACGGGTGCAAAGGCCGACGCTGGTGATGTGCCACAATAAGACGCTGGCGGCCCAGCTTTACGCCGAGTTCAAAGAATTTTTCCCCAACAACGCGGTGGAATATTTCGTCTCTTATTACGATTATTACCAGCCGGAGGCCTATGTGCCGCAGCAGGATTTATACATCGAAAAAGATGCCGATATCAACGATGAAATCGATAAACTGCGCCACGCTGCGACCCGTTCCCTGTTTGAAAGACGGGATACGCTCATCGTGGCTTCGGTCTCCTGCATATACGGTCTGGGTTCACCGGAGGAATACCTGGGTTTCGTGCTGCACCTGGAGAAAGGTAAAACCTATAACCGCCAGCGCGTGCTGCACCAGATTGTGGACATGCAGTACGAACGCAACGACATTGATTTCAGCCGGGGTAAATTCCGCATCCGCGGCGATACGCTGGAAATCCTGCCGGCCTACGAAGAAATCGGGTTGCGCATCGAGTTTTTCGGTGACGAAGTGGAGCGCATCGTGCAGATTGACCCGCTCACCGGCGAACTGTTGAACGAATTGAGTGTGATTGATATTTATCCCGCCAAGCATTTTGTGACCTCGCACGAGAAGCTGCTGCGGGCCATTCAGAGCATTGAAGTGGAGCTAAAAGAACGGTTGGCCGAATTGAAATCGCAGGGCAAACTGCTGGAAGCGGCGCGGCTGGAGCAGCGCACCAATTACGATTTGGAAATGATGCGGGAATCCGGTTACTGTAACGGCGTGGAAAATTATTCCCGCCACCTTTCGGAGCGGGCCCCCGGCAGCGCTCCCTGGACGCTGATGGACTATTTCCCGGAAGACTATCTATTGATGATTGACGAGTCCCACATGACCATCCCTCAAATCCGCGGCATGTTTCACGGCGACCTTTCCCGCAAACAGACACTGATTGATTTCGGCTTCCGGCTGCCCTCGGCCAAAGACAACCGGCCGTTAAGCTACGATGAGTTCGAGCAGCGGGTGAAACAGGTGATTTACGTCTCAGCGACGCCTTCCCCGTACGAATTCAGCCAGAGTAAACAGGTGGCCGAGCAGCTGGTGCGCCCGACCGGGCTACTGGAGCCGACGATTGAAATCAAGCCGACCAAAGGGCAAATCGACGATTTGCTGGAGCAAATCAAGGCGCGCGTGGCTAAAAGCGAACGCTGTCTGGTAACAACGTTGACCAAACGGATGGCGGAAGAACTGGCCGATTATTTAGCCGAGCTGGATATCAAGACGCATTATTTACATTCCGAGGTGGATACCTTCGAGCGGGTGGAGATTCTGCGCGACCTGCGGCTGGGGGTTTATGACGTGGTGGTGGGCATCAATCTCTTGCGGGAAGGCCTGGACCTGCCGGAAGTCAGCCTGGTGGCGATTCTGGACGCCGACAAAGAAGGGTTTTTACGGTCGGAGGGGGCTTTGATTCAGACGATGGGCCGGGCGGCCCGCCATGTCGACGGGCATGTCATCATGTATGCCGACACTATTACAAAGTCAATGCAGGCCGCGATTAATGAAATCCAGCGGCGCCGTAAAATTCAGGAAGACTATAACCTTGAACACGGTATTACCCCTAAGGGCATTATCAAGGCTATCCGGGATATTACGGAAAGAATCGCGGCCGTGGCGGAGACCCCGGCGCAGTACCAGACTACCCCGGCCACCAAAGAGGGGATTATCCGCCTGGTGAAAGAACTGGAAGCGCAGATGAAAATCGCCGCCAAAGGGCTGGATTTTGAAAAAGCCGCGCTCATCCGCGACCGGATTTTCGATTTACGCAAAAACCTGGACCCTGTTGATATCAATCCGAGGAAGAAATATGGCAAACGCTGAATTCGAGAGTAGCCCCGAAACCCGGCAGGAACGCCGCGAGCGGAAACTGCGCAAAAAAAAGGAACGCATCGCCGAATCCGGCAAAGGGCTGGCGAAAATCTACCATGACGCTGTCGTGAAAAGAATGAAAGGGAAATAATCAAGATTCAATAAACGATAATCAAGAATATCTGAACAATTAAAATTAAAAAATCGTTTTTGTTAGATACCGGTTCATCGGTATGGAGATGACAATCCCTCACTTCCTTTGCGAGGAGTCATAGCGACGAAGCAATTTGAAATTCTGCCTGTCAATAGTATTCTCGAATTCAAGTTGTACTGACGTTAAGTTACCGCACTATTTTTCACCGGCAGCAATGACTTAGAAGAAAATATTTCTATACAAAACAATACTAAAAATTGTCACCGGTTTTGAATTGACTAATTTTAGATTGCCGCGACTTTCAACGGGATTTAGGGAAAGTCTCGTAAAAGAAGTACAGGCAGACTGGATACCAGTTTTCATCGGTATGGTACCAACGGACCGGTCCTTCTCTTTTCTCCATTCCGTGCTACGACATGGAATCCAGACTTTCAAATTATTCTGATGATTTTTACTTTTATCATTCCTTACTGAATACCCCAACCGTGAGGTTGAGGGATGGAGTTCTCCCTGCATCTCCCCTTCTCTCCTCAAAGAGGCAGGGCAACGAAGTTGAATCAGTCAATACCCCGACCGTA
>Ga0187863_10000491_pt1 | contig 33608 bp, 27 predicted proteins | sample June2016WEW_11_1_FD_132975 | JGI IMG/M metagenome (GOLD analysis project Ga0187863, IMG submission 132975) | Peatland microbial communities from SPRUCE experiment site at the Marcell Experimental Forest, Minnesota, USA - June2016WEW_11_10 | ecosystem: Environmental > Terrestrial > Soil >...
CGTTTCTCCCATCAGGAGTAGCGGTCCCGGGTGTGTGCCGGGTCGCGGCGGGCAGTGTCCGCGTTTACGGACCGCGGAGCCCCTGGAGGGTGGCGATGTCGGCAGCATGGGCCGCCCTGGGGCCGGGGGTCTCGATCACGAACGGGACGCCCGCTGCGGCCGGGTGGCGCAGCAGCGGGCCGAAGGGCCGCGCGCCGATCTGGCCCGCGCCGATGTTCTCGTGCCGGTCCCGGTGTGAGCCGCACGGGTCCTTGGAGTCGTTCGCGTGCACCAGGTGGAGGCGGTCCGTCCCGCCCAGGACGCCGGCCAGCTCGTTCATCGTCGCGTCCGCGCCGCCCCGGACGGTGAGGTCATGCCCGGCTGAGAACGCGTGGCAGGTGTCCAGGCATACCCCGGCCCGCGGGTGCCACTCGAGCGTCTCCAGGTAGGGTCCCAGGTCGGCCACGGTGGCGCAGAGCATCTGGCCCTGGCCGGCCATCGGTTCCAGCAGCAGGTCCGGGCCGTCGGCCGGGATCGAGTCCAGCACCGGCAGCAGGCATTCACGCGCGTAGAGCATGCTCTTGTCCCGGTCGCCGCCGGCCGCCGAGCCAGTGTGCACCACCACGCCGCGGGCGCCGATCGCACCGCCCCGCTGCAGCGAGTGCCGCATCGAGGCCACGGAACGTTCGCGGATCAGCGGGTCCGCGGACCCGACGTTGATCAGGTACGGAGTGTGCACGAACACCGGGAGGCCCGCCTCGCCCAGCCGGTCCCGGATCGCGTCCGCCTCACGGGCCTGCTGCGCCGGGTCGCCGGCGGGCAGCGCCCAGGAGCGCGGGTTGGACACGAATACCTGGATCGCCTCGGCGCCGATGCCGGCGGCGTAGCACAGCCCGGCCGTGAAGCCGCCGGACACGGGGACGTGCGCGCCAATCCTGGGCTGCGCGGCCCGCAGGCCGGGCGGCGGAGGCGGGGGCCGTCCGGCCCGTAGGCCGGGCGGCGGAGAGAGGGGCCTGTCAGCCACGGCTGACGCGGGCGTACAGGGCGTCCTTCGTGCCGTCCTGGTATACCCGGGTGAAGTGGTCCCCGAAATACGACCGCAGGGCGGGCGTCCAGGCGATGCGGCGCTTGTTGAACCGCAGCGACAGCCACACGTACTGGGCGTGCCGGAACGCGCTCGTCCAGTACGCGTCGACGGCGGGGAACCGGGCCGCCCCGGAGCTGGCGTCCCGGCCGTGCCCCAGCGCGTAATCCGTGCCGATCGCGTCGACCAGCTGTGAGCAGCCCGGCGTGTCGGAGTAGAAGCGGTCTGCGGCGATGAGGAAGGACGCCTGGTCGGTGAGGACACACGCCCCAGAGGGCACGATGCGCTGCACGGCGCGGAGCGCGGCCGGGGTGACCCGCGGCGTCGCGTTGAGGTCCGACTGGCCCTGCTGCACGGCGAAGATCACGACCGCGCAGGCGGCCAGGCCCACGACCGCCCACTGGGCCCACGTACCGGGACTGCGCCGGGTCGCGGGGGCGTCGATGCCCCTCGTTGCCACGGCGCCGGCCAGCCGGCCGGCGGCCAGCCCGATGGACAGGCCCAGGAACGGCGCCAGGAACGCGGGGAAGTGCAGGAAGAACTGGGCGTACCAGAGGAAGGCCAGCACCACCAGCGTGCAGGTGGCCACCGCGAACCAGTCCAGGCCGGTCAGCGGGCGGCCGCTGATCCGCCAGGCGGCGATGAACGCCGACACCACGAAGATCACGATGATGAGCGCGGCGATGAGCGTCCCGGTCGCGCCGAGGTGCAGCAGCTGGCCGATCCCGCTCATCAGCCGCAGCCGCTTCTGCACCGGCGTCCGGGTCGGCACGACGCGGAACACCTGGGCCGCGAAGAAACTGTTGTAGAACCGTCGCGGAGCGGCCGCGGCGAAGGGGATGACCGGCACGCAGAACCCGATCGCCACCCCGGCCACGAAGAGCGCGGCGCGGCGGATCTCCCGGGCCAGCAGCACCGCGACCACCGCGACCGGGATGATGGCCCACACTTCGACCGCGCCGGCGAACCCGAACGCCACCCCGCCCCACAGCAGCCGCCAGCCGCTGCGGGCGAACTGGTCACGGTCCAGCACGGTCACGGCGCCGATCAGGCAGAACAGGGTCACCCACGGCTCGAGCAGCACGGTATGCGCAGCCACCAGACTGCCGGGGAAAATGGCCAGGAGCCCGCAGGCCAAGGCCACGGCGAGCGGGCCGCGATGCCGCGCCAGCAGGCCGACCAGCACGATCCCGGCGGCGCTCGCCGCGACGGTCAGGATGCGCCCGGCCGCCATGCCCCAGGCCGTGCCGGTCACCTGGGCCAGCAGCGCGGCCGGGCTCATCAGCAGCGTGATGCCCGGCGGCTGCACGATGATGAAGTCGCGGTACGGCAACGCGCCGTGCACCAAGCGCAGCGCGCTGCCGAAGTACGGCCCGTCGTCGTACTGCGTGACGCCGAGCAGGTACCCCGGCCGGCTCAGCAGGAACAGCCGCAGGCCCAGGCCGATCACGGTGAAGCCGGTGATGATCATGGCCACCGGGGAGAACCAGCCGCGGCGGCCGGAAGACTCAGGCGGCCCCGCGTCATCGCGGGGCGACGACCCGTCGGCCGCTGGCGTCACCTTGGTTCCGCTCACAGCTGGCCACTTCCCGCATGTGTGTGATGAGACCGGGGCTGGGCTGGGACCGGCCGGCGGCTCCGGGGTGAGCCCGGTGGGCCGGCCCGGGGGCGAGTCCGGCACTCACCGGGGCTGCCTGAGGATGTGCGTGCTGAGTGCCGCGCTGGTGGCTGGTCACCGTCCAGGCGGCCACAGTATCGCAACGCACCACGACCTGGCCCAGATCGGCAGGCCCCGCCAGCCCCCGCCAGGCCCCGCCAGGGGCCGGCGGGGGACGCGATCCTGGTGATGACTGGTGCTGCTGGTGGTGTGGTCCTACCTATGGCTGGCGAGCTGGGTGGGCCTGGTCACGGCGATCGAGGTGCCGTGCGGCCGCACCCGGACCTTGACCCGCGGGATCGCCCCCCCGCGGAACACGTAGCGGGTCCCGAGCTCGCGGGCCAGCCGGGCGCGCATGATCTCCGCGCGGAAGCCGTCCGGGGTCAGCGCCCAGGCCACGCCCAGGGTCATCCGCCCCAAGGCAGACGCGTCGAAGTCGTGGATCGACAGGGCTATCGGCTGCCCGGGCAGGGCCCGGGCGATCTGCCGGGAGGCGGCCACCGACGCGGCCATGGCCGGGTCGGCGGTCACCCTGTGGACGGTGGGTCCCTGCAGTGCTACGGCCAGGATCGCGCCCACCGCGATCAGCGCCGCGGCCCCGAGGCCGGCCAGCGGCCCGGCGCCGCGGAGCGCCTGCCCGGCGGGGCCTTCGCCGTCGTCCGCGGGCAGCGCGCGCCTCCGCGCGGCGGCCGATCGTGCAGCCGCCCGGCTGACGATCAGCCGGGCGGTGAGCACGGCCCAGGTCCCCACCACCAGCCAGCTCAGCACGCCGACCGGGAAGAGCAGCACGATCAGGTAGCCCAGGGTGAGCAGGCTGGTGTTGTGCACCGGGATACTGGAGTACGTCACCAGCGCCCCGAGGCTGATCACCAGGCTCACCAGGGCCAGGGCCCCCAGCGGCCGGCACCGCAGCGGGCGCACCGCCATGACCGCGGCCACCGCCACCAGGATCAGGACCGCTACGGCGAGTCCAGCCGGCCGGTGACTGATCAGCTGGTAGATCGCTGAGGACTGCTGCGACTTCCACCAGATCGGGACCGGCCCGACCGCAGCGGACAGGGCCTTGAGGCTGAACGCGCCGCCGGTTTGCCGCCCGGTCCCGGCGCCCCCGCTGCTGTGCAGCAGCAACCCCAGGTTCCCGTCCCGGGACGTGAACTGCTCGATGACCGGGGCGCTCCAGCACGCCGCCCCCGCGATCAGGCCGGTGACCACCCACCAGTAACCCGGCCTGCCACGGATCGTGTCCACCAGCCCGACAATCAGCGCCAGGATGGCCAGGGCGGCGGACGGGACGGTGAACATCAGATGGGCCTGGGCCGCGATGGATGCGGTGATGACCAGCACCGGCCACCAGCCCCGGTGCCCGGACACGACCGCCCAGGCGGCCGCGAGCGCCGCGATGAAGAAGGCCATCCCGAACCACGGATTCCAGCTCGGCGTGATGGCGATGTCTGGCATCCACACCATCAGGCCGACGATGAGCCCGCTGGCGCACAGCCCGCCTGCCGCGCCGAGCACCGACCAGGCGGCCTCGACCGCCAGCGAGCAGGCCACCAGGCAGCAGATGACCGCTCCCCAGAGGACCCCGTGCACCGTATCGAGATGGACCGGGATGGCCAGCAGCCAGTACTCCAGCGGGCCCGGGTCGAAGACCCCGTGGGCCAGCCGGGTGGCCTGGCCCACCATCGGGCCGTGCGCGGTCAGCTCGCTCCATGACCGGAGCGCGATGGCCGCCTCGTCGCCGACCGGCCGCCAGCCGTGCTGGATGAGGCGGGCCGGGCCCAGGATGAAGGGAAGCCAAGCGGCCAGGTGCGCGACCGCGCGGAGCGGGGTCAGGCGCCCGGGACGGCGGAGCACGGTCCCTCGGCGGATTTTCAGCAGGCCTTCCTCGGTTAGGCCCTCCTCAACCGGAAGCGGGCACGACCAGGGGGGCGCGGACATATTAGTGCATCGGCGACATTTGCCCGGACCGAACCAGTGCTAATCGGAGACATACCCACTAATGCCAGTTTTGGGCAGCAAGGGGCCAGCCGGCAGGTCATCGCAGAGCGATGACGACGCAAACGCTGCGTCTGATGGGGGTCGGGGCGTGCCGAACCGGGCCGGGTGTGCCGGGCGGCTTCTACCGGGCGGGCCGGGCGGTTTCTACCGGGTGTGCCGGGACGGGCCCACGGGGTGCCGGGACGGGCTCACGAGGCGTCCGGACGGGCTTACGGCAACCCCACGTAGAGGGTGATCGTGCTGCCGGCCGGAGCCTGCCCCTGGGGGCTGTAGTGGAACACGTTGTTCAGCGGCCCGACCTGAACCACCTTGACCTGGAAGCCCGCCTGGGCCAGCGCCTGCTCGGCCTGGGACACCTGCTGGCCATCCACGCTGGGAACGTTGACCATCTGCGGGCCATTGGAAATGTCAATGGTGATGACTTGGCGCGGGGTGAAGGAGCTGTTCGGCGGCACGGACTGCTGGGTGACGATGCCCGCCGGCTGGCTGCTCTTCGGGTCCGCGACCTCGTTCAGTGAGACGTCGTTGGCCTGAGCCCACTGCTCGGCCACCGCCTTCTGCTGCCCGACGAAATTCGGCACCGGCTGCCCGGTGCTCACCACGAGGCTCACCGGCCGGCCCTGCGGCCAGGTCACGGTCGCTGCCGGGGTGGTGCTGATCACGATCCCGCTCTGGATGGTGGTGGACGTCTGGCCGGTCACCTTGCCGGGGGTCAGGCCCGCCCGCCTGAGCGCGGCCTCCGCGCTGGCCAGCGGGCTCCCGGTCACCTGGGGAACCGAGATCATCTGCGGGCCCTTGGAGACGATGAGCAGTACCGTGCCGCCCTTGCTCACCCGGGACCCGGTGGCCGGGCTGGTGCTGACGACGTCGCCCTTCGCCACCCGGGTGCTGAACTGGGGCTTGCCCATCTTCACGGTCAGGCCCTCGGTGCGGACTTCCAGCCGTGCGCTGTTCGCGGCCAGGCCACGCACCGGGGGCACCGTGGCGTACTTGCCCGCCGACTGCCACCAGACGAGCAGGCCGATCAGGAGCACCGCGGCCAGGCCGCCGAGCACGTAGTAGAGCCTGCGGCTGAACAGCCAGCGCTGCAGGCCGGGCTCGCGGGGGCCGTCGTAGCCGTCCCGGTCCCGGCCGTAGTCCCTGACCGCGCCGGGGGCTACCACCAGGGTGTGGTTGGCGGCCCCGGGGAACCCGCCGTCGTGCACCCGCTGGGTGACCGCGCCCGGGTTCTCGCCCGGCGGGGCGGCGGAAAACGCTGAGGCGGACGAGGTCCGGCCGGCCGCTGAGCCCGTGGTGGGGAAGGCCGCGCCCACGCTGGTGGGCCCGGCCGGGGTACCTCCGGCCGCCGGGGCGCCGCCGGAGCCAGGCAGGCCAGGGATCAGGTCATCGCCGTACTGCGACGGCGGAGGCTGGGCTGGCCAGCCTCCTGGCTGGTAGCTGGGGTCCTGGTAGCCGGAGTCGCGGTAGGCAGGGTCGCGGTAGGCAGGGTCCTGGTAGCCGGGGGTCTGGTACCCCGGGTTCTGGTACGCGGCGTTCTGGTACCCCGGGTTCTGGTACGCGGCGTTCTGGTAGCCGGCGCTCTGGTACCCCGGGTTCTGGTACTCGGGGTTCTGGTAGCCGGGCGTGTCGTAGCCGGCTGGGACCGGATAGCCGGGGTCCTGGTAGACGTCGGCCGCTGGCGCCGGGGGAGCGGGGGGGAGGCTGAGCCGTGCCTCGCTGAGGCGGTGCAGGAACTGGCCGCCGTCCGCCGGGCGGAGGTCAGGGTCGCGGCTGGTGGCCCGGAGGACCAGGTCGTCCAGGGCGGGCGGGACGCCGTCCACAAGCTGCGACGGCGCCGGCACGGCCTCGTTCACGTGCTTGTAGGCCACCGCCAGCGGCGTGTCCGCGGTGTGCGGCTGCTGGCCGGTGAGCATCTCGAACAGCAGGATCCCGGCCGCGTAGACGTCGGTCCGCGCGTCGGCGACACCGCGGGATACCTGTTCCGGCGCCAGGTAGGCGGCGGTGCCGATCAGCATGCCGGTCTTGGTGTGACTGGTGCCCGCGAGCATCCGGGCCAGGCCAAAGTCGGCGACCTTGACCGCGTAGTCCGAGGTGAGCAGGACGTTCTCTGGCTTGACGTCCCGGTGCGCGAGCCCGGCGGCGTGCGCGGCGCCGAGGCCGCCCAGCACGCCCTCCATGATGTCCAGGGCCTCGCGGGGAGATAGCCTGCCACGCTCGTTCAGCAGGTCGCGCAGCGTGCGGCCGGGCACGTACTCCATGGCCAGATACAGCGTCCGCCCGTCGGCGCCCTGGTCGTAGACGCCGACCACGTTGGGATGCGAAAGCCGGGCCACCGAGCGGGCCTCGCCGACGAACCGGCGGACGAAATCCTCGTCGTTGGCCAGCTCGGCGTGCATGATCTTCAGCGCCACGGTGCGGTCCAGCCGTGTATCGGTACCCAGATACACGGTTGCCATCCCGCCGGTGGCAATAAGGGACTCAACCCGGTACCGGCCATCGAGGAGCCGGCCGACGGGTGGGCGCGCGAGCGTCGTGTCCATCGGGGTCGATTGTATTGCCGTACATCACTCCGGGCGCTGGGAACACCTGTACGGGAGTCAGGCGGTGACCGGGAGTGACGACCCTACCGGGGCTGGTCCGGTTACCTGCGGGTTTCTCCGCGGATGCTGTGATCACCGCTTGCTGGCCGGAACAGCGGCCGGGATATGGCCCGGGCGGAAACCGCCGCGTGCCCGTCCGGAAACCGGGCCGCCGGGACCGCTCCGCAGCCCGGCCCGACCCAGCTCAGGCTAGGTGCCTCTAGCCTTGGTGCTCGTGCAGATCGAGCGGGTAGTCATCGCGGGCGGCGGGCTGGCGGGTTCGCGCGCCGCAGCCGAGCTCCGGGCCAAGGGTTATGCCGGCCAGATCACCATGCTGGGCGCCGAGCCCCATCCGCCCTACGACCGCCCGCCGCTGTCCAAGAAGCTGATGATGGGCGAGCTGGACTCGACGTCACTGGACACCGACGCGGCGGCCCTCCGCCTGGACCTGCGGCTCGGCGAGGCCGCTACCAGCCTGGACGAGCAAGTGGTCCGCAGCGGCCGGGGCGAATACGGCTTCGACCGGCTGATCGTGGCGACGGGAGCCGCGCCCGTGCTGCTGCCCGGGCCCGGCCCGCAGCATGTGCTGCGCACCGTGGACGATGCCCTGGAGATCCGGGCCGCGCTCCAGAAGGGAACCCGGCTGGCCATCGTCGGGGCCGGGTGGATCGGCGCCGAACTCGCCACCGCCGCCGCGGCCCGCGGGTGCGCCGTCACCGTCCTGGAGGCGGCCGCGGTCCCGGCGGCCGCGGCCCTGGGCGAGGAGGCCGGGTCGCAGATGGTGCCCTGGTACACCGCGGCCGGGGTGGACCTGCGGCTCGGCCAGCCGGTGGAATCGGTCCAGGAAGGCGGCCTGGCCCTGCCCGGCGGCGGGTGGCTGGAGGCCGATCTGATCGTGACCGCGGTGGGGGTCCGCCCGGGCACCGCATGGCTGGACGGGTCGGGAGTGGACCTGGGCAATGGGATCGTCGTCGACAGCCGCCTCCGCGCCTCCCTGCCTGGCGTCTACGCGGCCGGGGACTGCGCCGCGTTCTGGTCCGGCCGCTACAGCCGGCGGCTGAGGGTGGAGCACTGGGATACCGCCCTGCACTCGCCCAGGGTGGCGGCGGCCAACGCGCTAGGAGCCGAGCAGGACTACGACCCGGTGCCGTACTTCTGGTCCGAGCAGTTCGGCCGGATGGTCCAGTACGTTGGCCACCATGAACGCGAGGACCGTCTCATCTGGCGCGGTGATCCGGCCGCCGAGCGCTGGGCGGCGTGCTGGGTGTCCGGGACGGCGGGCACGGACCGGCTGGTCGCCGTCCTCACGGTGGGCCGGCCCCGGGATATGCTGCAGGGCCGCCGGCTCATGGAAGCGGGCCAGGCGGTGGACACCGCCCGGCTGGCCGACCCTGCCGTGCCGGTGCGGGACGCGGCGGTGACCTGAACCGACGGCCCGCGCAAACGGCTTGTGCAAACAGCCAGTGCAAACGGCCTGACCTGGCCAGCAGGACATGGGCGGGCCGCACCGGCTCGCGAAGAGAACAGACGAGACTGGCGTGTCCGGGTTTGACCCGGGCCGCCGCGTGGGAAATTCGGAGACGTGGCACAGATTGACCCCCCGGCCGACGCACTCGTCGGCGACTGGTTCACCCTCCCTGAAGCCGCTGACCGGCTCGGCATCCCGCCGGGCAGGCTTAAGCAGCTCTTCCGTGACCGCAAGCTGCTGGCTGTCCAGCGGCCTGACGGCACGATGGCAGTCCCCGCCGCCTTCTTCGACGGGGGCGCCATCATCAAGGGGCTGCACGGCACCCTCACCGTGCTGTACGACTGCGGCTTCGACGACTCTGAGGCGCTGCGCTGGCTCTTCACGGCCGACGAGACGCTTCCCGGCACGCCCGTCCAGGCGATGACGGAGCGCCGCGGCAGAGAGGTGAACCGGCGGGCGCAGGCCCTCGCATTCTGAGGCGCAGGCTCCCGTTCCTCCCTGACCCTGGCCCGGTCACCAGGCCGGTGCCCCCGGGGTGGCGGTTCTGCGTGCCTGATTGAAGGCGGATCGATCCGGTCGCGGGGCAGGCCACGCGCCGGCCACGGCACGATGATCCGGCCGCAGCCGACTAGCCTGGTGGACATGCCATCCGCGGCCCTGCACCGTGCGCCCGCCATCCGTGACCTGCTGGCCGCGGGCGGTGAGTCCTTCTCGTTCGAGTTCATGCCGCCCAAGACCGCGGACGCGGAACGGCGGCTATGGCGGGCCGTCCGGGAACTGGAGCCGCTCCGTCCCACGTTCGTCTCGGTCACCTACGGGGCGGGCGGCTCGACCCGGGACCGGACCGTCCGGATAACCGGCCGGATCGCCGCGGAGACCACGCTCACCCCGGTGGGGCACTTCACGGCAGTGGATCACTCCATGGCGGAACTACGGCACGTGATCGGATCGTACGCGGCAGTCGGCGTGCGCAATGTGCTCGCGCTCCGGGGTGACCCCGCGGGGGATCCCAACGCCGAGTGGGTCGCGCATCCGGAGGGCCTGGAGTATGCGGCCGACCTGGTCCGGCTGGTCAAGGCCTCGGGTGATTTCTGCGTGGGCGTCGGAGCGTTCCCCGAAGGGCATCCGCGTTCTTCTGATCTCGACTCCGACACCGAGTACTTCGTGCGCAAGTGCCGTGCGGGCGCCGATTTCGCGATCACCCAGATGTTCTTCTACGTGGAGGACTACCTGCGGCTGAGGGACCGGGTGGCGGCGGCCGGATGCGAGGTGCCGATCATCGCCGGGATCATGCCGATCACCAGCCTGCGCACCCTGGAGCGGATCGTCGTGCTGTCCGGGGCCCGGTTCCCTGGCACGCTGGGGGACCGGGTGCGGGCGGCGGCCGACGACGCCGCGTCGGTGCGGGAGATCGGCGTTCAGTACGCCGCGGCCATGTGCGAGCGCTTGCTGGCCGAGGGCGCCCCGGGGCTGCACTTCTTCACGCTGAACGGGTCCCGTGCGACCCGGGAGATCTACGAGAGCCTGGGGCTGGCCGGGCGGGTGGCCGGGGGCAACGCGCCTCCCGCCCGGACCCGGCTGGCCGCGGGGAGCTGACCGTTGCGGCCCGCCGGCTGATCCCGGCGGATAGCTGCCTGGTCCCGGCAGTAAGCCCTGCGGTCCCCGCGGCCCGCCTGGGCGCAGCGGCAGCGCCGCGCCCATCACGGCGTACGGCGGGTCGGTTCCCGGGAACCTGTATCCGGCTAGCAGGTCACTGAAGCCCAGGCCCCGGTACAGACGGCGGGCCCGGCTGTCGGTGTCCTGCGTAGACAGCAGCGCCGTCCGTTCCAGCCGGGGATGAATCAGCGCGGGCACCATCGCCCGGCCGACCCCGCGGCCCTGGTAGCCGGGGTGAACGTGCACCTCGGCGACCTCGAACGAGTCACCCAGCCAGGTCTGCGCCAGCTCACGTCCGCCGGCTGCGGCCAGCGCGCTGCGCACCAGGTCGTGCCACCACTGGCCGCTGGTCCCGTGGAAGCCGTACGCGAACCCGATGACGGTGAGCCGGTCCCGCCCGGTCTGCGTCCGCAGCTCCGGGGGCGCGTTCCCGGGATCGTCCGGCAGGGTCATGGCCACGCAGCGGAACGAGGGGAAGTCAGCGTGCCGTTCCATGATCGCCCGCCGACCCGGCAACTGGTGCTGCGGGGGCTGCATCGCGGCCGCGTAGACGTTGATCAGGACGCCCAGTTCCGCGAGGAAGCGTGCCTTGCCGAATTCCAGCAGCTCCGGGCCAGCGCGCACCCGCGCAAGCGTACGCGAGCGCTGCCGCCCGGACGTGCGCCGGACCAGGACGGAACAGTCAGGGAGAGGCCGCGGCGCGCCAGGGGACAGTGCCGGACCGGCGGTCACGGCGTTTTGTCGGACCCGCCGGGTACCTTCGAACTCAGATACCAGTAGCTGGACTTTGAAGCGAACCTATGTTCGAATAACTAGCGGGACCGCCGGGACGTCCCCCCTCATCCTGGGCGGCCGGGCCGGGGTCCGGCGGCGTGAGGAATCACCCGCCTGATCCTGGCTCCGCGACGGAAGGAAGGCCATGAGTACGGTCATGTCGGTACGACCAGGCCAGCCACGCTGCCGTATAGCGCCTGCGGCGCTCACCCTCATCGAATCAGCCCGCCGTGGGCTGGCTGACGCAGCAGGCGAAGCCGGCCCGGCCACACGGTACGTGGGAGCCCACCTCGCTGCGCTGCGCGCTGCCGCTGCGATCGTCGCGGTGAAGATGGGCCCGGGCCAGAGCCCGCGGCGGAAAGCTCCCCGCAGTGTGTGGGAGCTCTTGCCACGGGTGGAGCCGGCCTTGTCGGAATGGGCTGCGTTCTTCGCCGCGGGGGCGGGCAAGCGGGCCGCCGCAGAGGCGGGCCTGGTCCGGGCGGTGTCCGCCCGTGAGGCTGATGATCTGCTCAGGGACGCTGAGACGTTCCTGAACCTGGCCGAGGAAGCGCTGGGGCTGCCGGGCCAGTCCGCTCTGCCCCTCCGGCCGGCCGGGTAGTCGCCGCTGGACCCGGGCCCGCTGCCGGGATTCGCGTCAGGCTCGCGCGGGATTTGCCCGGCTTCCGGTCAGGCTCACCCGGGCCTGCCCGGCTTCCGGTCAGGCTCACCGGGTCTCTAGCCGGGTTGCGGTCAGGCTCACCCGGGCCTGCCCGGATTGCGCGTCAGGCTCGCGTCAGGCCGCGTCCGCTCCGCGCCTGGGTCCGGGTCCGGGTCCGGGGACGCCAGCGGCCTGCCAGCCCACGGCCGGCAGGCCGCCCGAGAGGGGGCCGCCACGGGTCAGAAGGCCTCGACAGCGCCGCGGGCCTCAGAGTCCAGGACACCCCAGCTGATGAGCTCTTCGGTGAGGTCAATCGGCGACTTGTCGTAGATGACCGCCAGTGACCGCAGGTCCTCCTGCCGGATGGACAGCACCCTGCCGTTGTAGTCGCCGCGCTGACTCTGGATCGTCGCAACGTAGCGGGCCAGCGGGCCGGCCTTGTCCTTCGGGAGCTGGGCCATGCGCTCCAGGTCGATGACGAGCTTCGGCGATGGCGCCAGAGGGGCGGGTGTCGAGTCACCGGGCAGCAGCTCCGACACCGGCACACCGTAAAACTCCGCCAGCTCGGCCAGCTTCTGCACGGTCACCGAGCGGTCGCCGCGCTCGTACGAACCTACAACCACGGCTTTCCAGCGGCCGCGTGACTTCTCCTCCACTCCGTGCAGGGACAGTCCCTGCTGAGTACGGATGGCACGCAGTCGTGCGCCGAGAGTCTTGGCGTATTCAGATGGCATGTCGTCGGCCCCCCGGCCAGTCGTCGCTTTCAGTAACGGTTACGGACAGTGACGGTAGGCCGCAAGAGCGACCAGGTCAAGCCGAATAGCAAAAAGCGGGTCAACTTACGCGTCTTGTCGCTCGCGCCCGGGGCGATGGCCATCGCCAGGGCGACTGGACACGATTCCCGAAAAGCCGGCTGGGGCAGGCCTTCTCGCTGCTCTGGCGTCCGCACCCGGCAGGCTTTCGCGAGTTCCGCTGATCCGTGCCTTCTCAGTGTGACACGAATCACTCATCGTCACCCAATCCACGCCGGAGCCCGGCCCGAGTTTCCCGGCCGGCGGACCCACTCCCCGGCCGGGCGGCTCTCCTGGCCCGATGCGGGGCGCCACGCCGCGACATCCCATGTCACGGCGCTCCTCCTGGTAAGGTGGCCAGGACAGATCGTCCTTTAAGGCCCGTCCAGTGAGGCGGGAAAGGAGGTCCGTGGCGTGCATGCGCTGCATCCTGCCCGCGATCAGGCCCTCGCGGCGGCCGGTGCGCCGGGCGGTAGCCCGGCCAGACCCGGCCCGGCCGACCCGAAGACGGTCCTGGAACCCGCCGAGATCGGGCGGGCGCTCACCCGGATCGCACACGAGATACTGGAACGGACCGACGGCGCGTCCGACGTCGTGCTGCTGGGCATCCCCACCCGGGGAGTCACGCTGGCGCGGCGCCTGGCCGAGCGCATCGAGCAGGTCGAGGGACACCCGGTGCCCCATGGGTCACTCGACATCACGATGTACCGCGACGATCTGCGGCTCCGCCCGGCCCGGGCCCTCGGCCCCACCGAGGTGCCCCCCGAGGGCATCGACGGGACCATCGTCGTCATCGTCGATGACGTGCTCTACTCCGGCCGCACCGTGCGGGCAGCTCTCGACGCCCTGAACGACCTTGGCCGTCCCCGTGCGGTTCAGCTGGCCGTCCTGATCGACCGCGGGCACCGCGAGCTGCCGGTCCGGGCGGACTACGTCGGCAAGAACCTGCCCACCTCCAGGCAGGAAGTCGTGCGGGTGCTGCTGACCGAGGTGGATGGCCAGGATGCAGTGATCATCGGGCGCGCTGCCGCAACGGAGCAACGGAGCGGCACGTGAACCGTCACCTGATCTCCGCGGCCGACCTGAGCCGCGACGATGCCCTGCTCATCCTGGACACGGCCGACGAGCTGGCCCGGATGGCCGACCGGCCCATCAAGAAGCTGCCCACGCTGCGCGGGCGCACAGTGGTCAATCTCTTCTTCGAGGACTCCACCCGGACCAGGATCTCGTTCGAGGCCGCCGCCAAGCGGCTGTCCGCCGATGTGATCAACTTCTCGGCCAAGGGGTCCAGCGTGGCCAAGGGCGAGAGCCTCAAGGACACGGCGCTGACCCTGGAGGCCATGGGTGCCGACGCGGTCGTGATCCGGCACAGTGCCTCGGGCGCGCCGCACCGGCTCGCGGGCTGGGTGCGCGGGACCGTGGTCAACGCCGGCGACGGCGCGCACGAGCATCCCACCCAGGCCCTGCTGGACGCGTTCACCATCCGGCGCAAGTTCGGCCGCCCCGGCGGTGAGGCCCTGGACGGGCTGCGGGTCACGATCGTGGGTGATGTGCTGCACAGCCGGGTCGCCCGGTCCAACGTGCTGCTGCTGAACACCCTGGGGGCCGAGGTTACTCTCGTCGCACCGCCCACCCTGCTGCCGGTGGCGGTCGGCGCGTGGCCCTGCTCCGTCGGCTACGACTTCGACGCCGTGATTCCCAAGACCGACGTGGTGATGATGCTGCGGGTGCAGCAGGAGCGGATGAAGGCCGCCTACTTCCCCAGCGTGCGGGAGTACAGCCGCCGCTACGGGCTGGACGGCACCCGGATGGCGCAGCTGCCCGAGCACGCCATCGTGATGCACCCGGGCCCGATGAACCGCGGCGTCGAGATCGCCGCCGAAGTGGCGGACTCGCCCCGGTCCACGATCGTGGAACAGGTGGCCAACGGGGTCAGCGTGCGGATGGCCGTGCTGTACCTGCTGCTCGGCGGAGCCGAGGCCCAGGCATGAGCGGGAGACAGCACGCGGGCATGAGCCCGGGGACATGGCTGATCAAGGGCGCGCGGCCGCTGGGCGGCGACCCGGCCGACATCGTGATCCGCGACGGCGTGATCGACAGCATCGGTGACGGCGCCGCTCCGGCGGGCGCGCAGGTCCTGGACGCGGCGGGCCTCATCGCCCTGCCCGGCCTGGTGGACCTGCACACTCACCTGCGCGAGCCGGGCCGCGAGGACGCCGAGACCGTGGAGACCGGGACCAGGGCGGCGGCGCTGGGCGGGTTCACCGCCGTGCACGCGATGGCCAACACCGACCCGGTGGCGGACACGGCAGGCGTGGTGGAGCAGATCTGGCGGCTCGGGCGGCAGGCCGGGCACTGCGACGTCCACCCGGTCGGGGCGGTCACCGTGGGCCTGGCCGGAACGCGGCTGGCCGAACTGGGCGCGATGGCCGAGTCCCCGGCGCGGGTCCGGGTGTTCTCCGACGACGGGCACTGCGTGTCCGACGCCGTGATGATGCGCCGGGCGCTGGAGTACGTGAAGGCATTCGACGGGGTCATCGCGCAGCACGCGCAGGAACCCAGGCTCACCGAGGGCGCGCAGCTCAACGAGGGGGAGATGTCCGGGCGGCTCGGGCTGACCGGCTGGCCGGCCGTGGCCGAGGAGGCCGTCATCGCCCGGGATTGCCTGCTCACCGCTCACGTCGGCTCGGCGCTGCACGTCTGCCACGTGTCCACGTCCGGATCGGTGGAGATCATCCGCTGGGCGAAGGGCAAGGGCTGGCGGGTCACGGCCGAGGTGACCCCGCATCACCTGCTGCTGACCGACTCCCTCGCGGCCGGCTACGACCCGGTCTACAAGGTCAACCCGCCGCTGCGCACCCCGGCCGACGTGGCGGCGCTGCGCGAGGGCCTGGCCGACGGCACCATCGACTGCGTGGCCACCGACCACGCGCCGCACCCGGTGGAAGACAAGGAAACCGAGTGGGACGCGGCCGCGTTCGGCATGACCGGGCTGGAAACCGCGCTGCGGGTGGTGCAGGAGGCCATGGTCGACACGGGCCTGCTGGACTGGGCCGGGGTGGCCGACCGGATGTCCCGGCGGCCGGCCCGTATCGGCCGGCTGCCCGGCCCGGAGGGCGCGCTGGCCGCGGGTCTGCCGGCCAGCCTCACCCTCTACGACGCCTCGGCGCGCGACACGGTGGACCCGCGTGCGCACGCCTCCCGGAGCCGGAACAGCCCGTTCGCGGGGATGGAACTGCCGGGCCGGGTGGTGGCCACGTTCCTGCGCGGGACGCCCACAGTCCTCGACGGGAAGCTGGCCTGATGGCCCACTCCCTGAATACGGGGCTAGGCGGGCCGGGCGCCCCCGCGATCCTGGTCCTGGAGGACGGCACCACGTTCCGCGGGACGTCGTTCGGCGCGGAGGGCGAGACCTCCGGCGAGATGGTCTTCAACACCGGCATGACCGGCTACCAGGAGACGCTGACGGACCCGTCCTACTGCCGCCAGATCGTGGCGATGACCGCGCCGCACATCGGCAACACGGGGATCAACGACGAGGACCCGGAATCACGGCGGATCTGGGTCAGCGGGTACGTGGTCCGCGAGCCGGCCCGGATGGCCTCGAACTGGCGGTCAAAGCGCAGCCTGGACGACGAACTGCGCGCCCAGGGCATTACCGGCATCGCCATCACCGGCACCCGGGCGCTGACCAGGCACCTGCGCGATCGGGGCGCGATGCGGGCCGGGATCGCGACCGGCACCGCGGACGCGGACGCCCTGCGTGAGCGGGTCCTGGCCAGCCCGCAGATGACCGGGGCGGACCTGGCCCGGGAGGTGTCCACGGACACCGCCTACACCGTGTCCCCGCCGGACGGCGTGCCGGTCCGCTACCAGGTTGCGGCCGTGGACCTGGGCATCAAGGCGGCCACGCCGCTGGCCATGGCCCGGCTCGGCTGCCAGGTCACCGTGCTCCCGGCGGCCAGTACCGCCGAGGAGATCCTGTCCGGCGGCCCGGACGGAGTTTTTTTCTCAAACGGTCCGGGCGACCCGGCTGCGGCTGGCTACGCCGTGGAGGCGGTCGGTGGCGTCCTCGCCCGCGGCGTCCCGGTGTTTGGCATCTGCCTGGGCAGCCAGGTCCTGGGCCGGGCCCTCGGCCTGGGCACCTACAAGCTCCGGTTCGGGCACCGCGGCGTGAATCAGCCGGTCAAGGACCTGGTCACCGGCCAGGTGCAGATCACCAGCCACAATCACGGCTTCGCGGTGGCCATGCCCGCCGCCGCCGAAGGCCGGCCAGGCCAGCAGAGCGCCGGGGGCCTGCCTGGCCAGCGGGGAGCGTCCCCGGGCGCCACGTTCGCCACCGACTTCGGCCCGGCCCAGATCACCCACGTCAACCTCAATGACGGCGTGGTCGAGGGCCTCCGCCTGCTCGACCAGCCGGCGTTCAGCGTCCAGTACCACCCCGAGGCCGCGCCGGGCCCGCATGATGCGGCCGGACTATTTGAGAAATTCTGTGCCCTTATGGACGGGGCCGGGGGAGGTGCGCGTGCCCAGGCGTGAGGACCTGCGGTCGGTGCTCGTCATCGGGTCCGGGCCGATCGTGATCGGGCAGGCGTGCGAGTTCGACTACTCAGGCACCCAGGCGTGCCGGGTGCTGATGCAGGAGGGCATCCGGGTCAGCCTGGTGAACTCCAACCCGGCCACGATCATGACTGATCCGGAGTTCGCCGACGCCACCTACGTCGAGCCCATCACCCAGGACGTGCTGGAGAAGGTGATCGCCAAGGAGCGGCCCGACGCTGTGCTGCCCACCCTCGGCGGGCAGACCGCGCTGAACGCGGCTGTCGAGCTGTACGAGGCGGGCATCCTGGCCAAGTACGGCGTCGAGCTCATCGGCGCCGGCATCGAGACCATCAGGGCCGGCGAGGACCGGGCCCGGTTCAAGGACATCGTCACCGGGCTCGGCGCCGAGGTCCCGCGCAGCCACATCTGCCACACCATGGACGAGTGCCTGGGCGCCACGGCGGACCTGGGCTACCCGGTCGTGATCCGGCCGTCCTTCACCCTGGGCGGATCCGGCTCCGGCATCGCCCGCTCCGAGCCGGAGCTGCGCCGGCTGGCCGGGGCGGGCCTGGACGCCAGCCCGGTCACCGAGGTGCTGCTCGAGGAGTCCATCCTCGGCTGGAAGGAATTCGAGCTCGAGCTGATGCGCGACCGGCACGACAACGTGGTGGTGGTCTGCTCGATCGAGAACATAGACCCGATGGGCGTGCACACCGGGGACTCGGTGACGGTCGCCCCGGCGATGACCCTGACCGACCGCGAGTACCAGCACATGCGGGACGTGGCCATCGCGGTGGTCCGGGCGGTGGGGGTGGACACCGGGGGCTGCAACATCCAGTTCGCGGTGCACCCGCAGACCGGCCGGATGGTCGTGATCGAGATGAACCCCCGGGTGTCCCGGTCGTCGGCGCTGGCCTCCAAGGCGACCGGCTTCCCGATCGCCAAGATCGCCGCCCGGCTGGCCATCGGCTACACGCTGGACGAGATCCGTAACGACATCACCGGCGAGACGCCGGCCAGCTTCGAGCCCGCGCTGGACTACGTGGTGGTCAAGGTGCCCCGGTTCGCGTTCGAGAAGTTCCCTGGCGCCGACCCGGAGCTGACCACGCACATGAAGTCGGTCGGCGAGGCGATGGCCATCGGGCGGAGCTTCCCGGAGGCGCTGCAGAAGGCGCTCCGCTCGCTGGAGAACCGGGCCGCCCCCTTCAGCTGGGACGGGCCGCCGGGGGACCGGGACGAGCTGCTGGCGCGCTGCGCCGTCCCGCACGATGGCCGGATGTCCACGGTCCACCAGGCGCTGCGGGCCGGGGCGACCGTGGCCGACGTGGCCGGGGTGACCGGGATCGATCCCTGGTTCGTGGACCAGATCCTGGGCATCGAGGAAATCGCCGGGCGGCTGGCCGGGGCGGCCCAGGTGCCCGCGGTGCCCGCGCCCGCCCGGCCGGGCCCCGAACTCGACACCGCCGCGCTGTGGACGGCGAAGCGGGCCGGATTCTCCGACGCCCAGATCGGGCAGCTCAAGGGCCTGCCGGAAGACCAGGTACGGCTACTGCGCCACGCGTTCGGGATCCGTCCCGTCTACCACACGGTGGACACCTGCGCCGCGGAGTTCGCGGCCCGCACGCCCTACCTGTACTCGACCTACGACGAGCAGACCGAAGTGCCCCCCGGCGGGGCCCCCAAGGTGATCATCCTGGGCAGCGGGCCGAACCGGATCGGGCAGGGCATCGAGTTCGACTACGCCTGCGTGCACGCGTCGTTCGCGCTCACGGCCGCGGGCTACGAGACCGTGATGGTCAACTGCAACCCGGAGACCGTGTCGACCGACTACGACACGTCCGGGCGGCTGTACTTCGAGCCGCTCACGCTGGAGGACGTGCTCGAGGTGGTGCACGCGGAGCAGCAGAGCGGGCCGGTGGCCGGGGTGATCGTGCAGCTCGGCGGCCAGACCCCGCTCGGCCTGTCCCGGGCCCTCGCCGCCGAGGGCGTGCCCATCGTGGGGACCAGCCCGGAGGCGATCCACCTGGCCGAGGACCGCGGCGAGTTCGGGGCGGTGCTGGAGGCCGCCGGGCTGCCGGCGCCCCGGTACGGCACCGCGCTGTCCTACGACGAGGCCAAGGTCGTCGCGGACGAGATCGGCTACCCGGTCCTGGTCCGGCCCTCCTACGTGCTCGGCGGGCGGGGCATGGAGATCGTCTACGACGACGCGACCCTGGAGGACTACGTCGGCCGGGCCGCGGCGGCCAGCCCCGGGCACCCGGTGCTCATCGACCGCTTCCTCGATGACGCGATCGAGATCGACGTGGATGCCCTGTACGACGGGGAGGAACTGTTCCTCGGCGGGGTGATGGAGCACATCGAGGAGGCCGGCATCCATTCCGGCGACTCGGCGTGCGCGCTGCCGCCCATCACGCTGGGCCGCGCGGACATCGCCCGGATCCGCGAATCGACCGAGGCTATCGCGCGGGGAGTAGGGGTGCTCGGGCTGCTCAACGTCCAGTACGCGATGGCGGCCGGCGTACTGCACGTGCTGGAGGCCAACCCCCGGGCGTCACGGACCGTCCCGTTCGTGTCCAAGGCCACGGCCACGCCGCTGGCCAAGGCGGCGGCCCGCATCATGATGGGCGCGACCGTCGCCGGCCTGCGGGCCGAGGGCATCCTGCCTGCCGTGGGCGACGGCGGAACGCTCCCGCTGGACGCTCCCATCGCGGTCAAGGAGGCGGTCCTCCCGTTCGGCCGGTTCCGCGACGCCCGGGGCCAGGGCGTGGACACCGTCCTCGGCCCTGAGATGCGCTCTACGGGCGAGGTCATGGGGATCGACGAGGCGTTCGGCACCGCCTACGCCAAGTCCCAGGCGGCTGTCTACGGGCCGCTGCCGGTCAAAGGGCGCGTGTTCGTGTCGGTCGCCAACCGGGACAAGCGGTCCATGGTGTTCCCGGTCAAGCGCCTGGCCGACCTGGGCTTCGAGATCTGGGCGACTGAGGGAACCGGTGAGGTGCTGCGCCGCAACGGTGTTCGTGCCACGATCGTCCGGAAGCACAGCGACGGCCCCGGACCCGGCGGCGAGCCCGATATCGTGGCCAGGATCCTTGCCGGCCAGGTGGATCTCATCGTGAACACGCCGTTCGGCAGCCCAGGGCAGTCGGGTCCCCGGCTGGACGGCTACGAGATACGGACCGCCGCGGTGCGGCGCGGTGTGCCCTGCGTCACCACGGTCCAGGGACTCGGCGCCGCTGTGCAGGGCATCGAAGCCATCCAGCGCGGCGAGGTGGGGGTGCGGTCATTGCAGGATTACGCGCTGCTTGTTCGGGGGGGCAACCCCCCGCACCCCCCGGGAGCGTCTGCTCCGGGGGAACACCCCTCCGGGGCGCCCCCCGTCGCCCGCGCTGGCAACCCCCCGGACCAGCAGGCCCCCCCGGGAGCGGCGCCATGACCGCCGCCGACGGCGAGCAGGATGCCGTCCAGGTCCAGGTCCGCGGCACCGTGCTGACGGTCCGGAAGGTGGACGCCTACTACGCGATGACCGTGGTGGCCCCGGGCATCGCGGCGCGCTTCAGGCCCGGCCAGTTCCTCGCGGTCGCGGTGGGCGGCCCAGATACGTCCATGCTGCTGCGCCGCGCGTTCTCGATCCATGATGTGCGGCCGGACCACGGCGGGACGGTGGAGTTCGTGTTCGCCGCGAAGGGGCCGGGCACCCGGTGGCTGGCCGAGCGCCGTACCCGGGACGTCATCGACGTGACCGGGCCGCTCGGCAGGCCGTTCCCGGTACCCCGGGACCCGGTCAGCTGCCTGCTGGTCGGCGGTGGCTACGGGAGCGCGCCGCTCTTCGCCCTGGCTGACCGGCTGCGCAGCCGTGACTGCCAGGTGGACTTCCTGCTCGGCGCGGCCAGCGCGGACCGGGTGTTCGGCGCGCTCACCGCACGCCGGACCGGCCGGACCGCGACGGTCACCACCGAGGACGGGTCGATGGGAGTCCGCGGGCTGGTCACCGACCGGCTCGCCCAGATCATCCACGAGGCCCGCACCGACGTGATCTACGCGTGCGGCCCGATGGGCATGCTGCGCCAGGTGACCGCGCTGGCCGGACGCTACGACATCCCCGTGCAGGCCCTGGTGGAAGAGTCCATGGCCTGCGGCATCGGGGTGTGCATGACCTGCGTGCTGCCGGTCGTCGGTGACGACGGCGTGACCCGGATGGTCCGTTCCTGCGTGGCGGGCCCGGTGTTCCGCGGGGAGACGGTCCGCTGGGACGACATCGGCACCATCCCGTTCGACGCGCTGGGCGCCCCGGGCTGGAACCCGCGCCAGCACGCGGGGAACGGCGCCACGGCCGGGCAGGCCGCGGCATCCCCCGTGTCCGGATCGTCGCGGGCCGGGTCCCGCCCGGGGGAGCTCAACGGGGCGGCCGCGGCGGACCGCGCCGCCGGCCCCGGCCCGGGGCGGAAGGAGCAGCATGGCAGTTGACCTGCGGACCAGGCTCGGTCACGTCGAGCTGCCGAACCCGATCCTGACCGCATCGGGATGTGCCGGGGCAGGCCGCGAACTGGCCCAGTTCTTCGACGTCGCCAAGATCGGCGCGGTCGTCACCAAGTCCGTGATGGTCGCGCCCCGGGCGGGCAGGCCGACGCCCAGGATGGCGGAAACGCCGAGCGGGATGCTGAATTCCATCGGCCTCCAGGGGCCGGGGATCGATGCCTTCCTCCAGCGTGACCTGCCCTGGCTGCTCTCGCGGGGAGCACGGGCGGTGGTGTCCATCGCCGGCGGCAGCGTCGACGAGTACGCGGAACTCGCGGCCCGCCTGACCGACGCGGCAGGAGTCACTGCCATCGAGGTGAATATTTCCTGTCCGAATGTCGAGGACCGGGGACAGGTCTTCGCCTGCGATCCGGGTGCCTCCGCCGCCGTCATCGAGGCGGTCCGGGCGCGGGTCCGGTACGACATCCCGGTGTTCGCGAAGCTGTCACCGGACGTCACGGACATCGTCACGATCGCCCGCGCCTGCGTCGACGCGGGCGCGGACGGGCTCTCGATGATCAACACCCTGCTCGGGATGGTCATCGACACCGAGACCATGCGCCCCGTGCTGGCCGGCGTGACCGGGGGCCTGTCCGGCCCCGCCATCCGGCCGGTGGCGGTGCGCTGCATCTGGCAGGTTCGCAAGGCTCTGCCCGACGTCCCCATCATCGGCATGGGCGGCGTCAGGACCGGACGCGACGCGCTGGAGCTCATCCTGGCCGGGGCGTCCATGGTGAGTGTCGGCACCACGATCTTCCACGACCCATCGGCCTGCGTCCGCATCCTCCGCGAACTCGACGAGGAACTCGGGCAGCGCGGCATCGAGCGGCTCGGCGACGTGATCGGGCTCGCGCACGAGCCGCGAGGGGCGCCGCTCCGCCGGCTGTCCGGGACCGTCCTGTGAGCTGGCGGCGCCCCGCGCGCCTGTCAGCACCCGTACCCGAGGAGGAGAGTTGAGCCAGCCAGCGCCGATCGCCGTGGCGCTTGACGCGCCCGACCTGGAGACCGCAGCTTGGTGGGCCGGGTTGGTAACGCCGCACGTCAGCACGGTAAAAATCGGGCTCGAGCTCTACCTGCGCTACGGCCCCGGCGTGGTCGCCTCGATCAGGGGCGCGAGCGGCGTGCAGGTCTTCCTGGACCTGAAGTTGCACGACATCCCGGCCACCGTGGCGGGCGCGACCCGGGCCATGGCCCGGCTGCGGCCGGACATCGTCACCGTGCATGCCTCAGCGGGCCCTGAGGTCATCCGTGCGGCCGTGCAGGCCGCCCCGGACACGATCATCGCCGCGGTGACCGTGCTGACCTCACTGAGCTCCGCAGACCTGGAGTCGATCGGCCTGCGCGGCCCGGTGCCGGACGCCGTGCGGCGCCTCGCCGTGCTCGCGGTCGCGGCCGGCGCGCGGGCGCTGGTCTGCTCCCCGCGCGAGGTGGCCGCGGTCCGCGCTGAGGTCGGCCCGTCCATCAAGCTGATCACGCCGGGCGTGCGGCCGGCCGGGGCGGACCGTAACGACCAGGCGCGGGTCGCCACGCCCGAGGAGGCGCTGCGGGAGGGGGCCGATCTTCTGGTCATCGGGCGCCCCATCACCGGCGCGCCCGACCCGGGCGCGGCCGCGGCGGCCATCGCGGCACCGTTGCGGCGGCTCGCGGCGGCGGACTGAGGATATGGCTGCGCCTTCCGGCGCATCCCCGTCCAGACCTTCCCGGCGCATCCCCGGGCCGCCTGGATGATCATGGAAAGTACATGCTGATCATGCGATCTGGGTGCTGATCGCCGCCCCGGCATGTTTGGAGCACTCCGCCGCGGGCGGGATGATAGGGCGATGGGGATAGCCCGTTTGACTACGTTACGTATTCGGTCTGATCCGGAGAGTAATATCGTCCAATTTATGACGTAACAAACGGGTGTTTGCGTTGCCGTAGCGGGCTGAACTCGCTACTTTCCCTTTCCGTCCGCAGTTTTCGATTCTGAAACCCGAGGTGACCCGGAGTGGCTCTTCCTCCCCTCACTCCCGATCAGCGAGCCGCAGCCCTGGAGAAGGCTGCAAGGGCGCGCAAGGAACGGGCCGAGGTCAAGGCCCGGCTGAAGAAGGCCGAGCTGACCCTGTCCCAAGTTCTCAAGGACGGCCAGACTGATGACATCCTTGGAAAGATGAAAGTCTCGGCTCTCCTCGAGGCCGTGCCGGGGATCGGCAAGGTACGTGCCCGGCAGATCATGGAGCGGCTCGGCATCGCCGAATCGCGCCGGGTCCGTGGCCTTGGCGCGAACCAGCGCGCCGCGCTGGAAAACGAGTTCGGTGGTGTTATCTGAGGCGGTCTGATCACCCCCAGGGGCGGGCGCGGGGACCGAGGCCAACGGCCATGACGTCCGCTGATCGGTCATGCGGTACCGCGCTTGTCCGGGGGGGCGGGGTGCCGGCCCGGCTAACGGTTCTTTCCGGCCCTTCCGGGGTCGGCAAGAGCACCGTGGTGGCCGGGTTGCGGAAGGAAAGCCCGGAAATCTGGCTCTCGGTATCCGTGACCACACGGGCGCCGAGGCCCCGTGAAGTTGACGGCCGGGAGTACCACTTTGTCGGCGATGCCGAGTTTGACCGGATGCTGGCCCAGGGGGATCTGCTCGAATGGGCAACATTCGCCGGCCACCGCTATGGAACGCCGCGCGGCCCGCTAGCCGGGAAACTGGCGGCCGGAGTTCCCGCGCTTCTGGAAATCGATCTTGCGGGCGCACGGCAAGTGCGCCAGGCGGTGCCAGATGCCCTGCTGGTATTTCTCGCCCCGCCTAACTGGGACGAGCTGGTGCGCCGGCTCACCGGCCGCGGCACAGAGCCCCCGGAGGTGATCCAGCGCAGGCTGGAGGCCGCCCGGGTGGAACTCGCCGCGGAAGACGAGTTCGACCTGACGCTGATCAATACATCGGTCGGGGATGTCTGCCGCCAGCTGGTATCTTTGACGGTGGCCTTAGTGGCCACCTGATTTTTTCTCAAACGGAAGGCACATAGTGGCAGGGAATCCCGCCGCGGAGGGCATCACCAACCCGCCTATCGACGATCTGCTCCAAGTCGTAGACAGCAAGTACCGCCTGGTCATCATGGCCGCGAAGCGGGCGCGGCAGATCAACGCCTACTATGCCCAGCTCGGCGAGGGCCTGCTCGAGTACGTCGGCCCGCTGGTCGAGACCCGGGTCCAGGAGAAGCCGCTGTCCATCGCGCTGCGTGAGATCCGCCAGGGGCTGCTCTCCGCCCAGGAGACGGCCGAACCCACGGGCTGAACGGCCTGCGGCCGGGGACAGGGACGACGTGCCGTCGAGCATCGTTCTCGGTGTCGGTGGCGGCATCGCCGCCTACAAGGTCTGCGAACTGCTCAGGCGGTTCACAGAAGGCGGCCACCAGGTCCGGGTGGTGCCCACCAGCAGCGCGCTGCGCTTCGTCGGGCAAGCCACCTGGGCCGCCCTGTCCGGGCAGCCCGTCACCACCAGCGTCTGGGATGACGTGCACGAGGTGCCGCACGTGCGGCTCGGGCAGCGCGCCGATCTCGTCTTCGTCGCGCCTGCCACAGCCGATCTGCTGGCCCGCGCGGCCGCGGGGCGGGCCGACGACCTGCTGACCGCCACCCTGCTGACCGCACGCTGCCCGGTGGTGTTCGCGCCCGCGATGCACACCGAGATGTGGGAGCACCCGGCCACCCAGGCCAACGTGGCGACTCTGCGGGGCCGTGGCTGCCTCGTCCTGGATCCCGCGGCCGGCCGGCTCACCGGCGCCGACAGCGGGCCGGGTCGGCTGCCCGACCCGGCCGAGCTGTATGAGACGGCCACGAGGGTGCTGGCCCGCGGCACGGCAGGGCTGCGCCCCGACCTGGCCGGGCGGCACGTGGTGGTCTCGGCCGGCGGCACCCGCGAAGAACTCGACCCTGTCCGGTTCCTCGGTAACTGGTCCTCGGGGCGGCAGGGGTATGCGCTGGCCCGGACCGCGGCCGCCCGGGGTTCCAGGGTCACCCTGGTGGCCGCCAACGTGGAACTGGATGACCCGGCGGGAGTACGGGTCGTCCCGGTGACCTCGGCGCGCGAGCTGGAGGCCGCGGTCACGTCCGCCGCCACGGACGCCGACGCCGTCGTCATGGCGGCGGCGGTGGCCGACTTCCGGCCCGAAACCCGGACCGGCTCGAAGATCAAGAAGGCCGGGCAGGCACCTGAGCCGCTGCGCCTGGTGGAAAACCCCGACGTCCTCCGCGGCCTGTCGGCCCACCGGGCCCGGCCCGGGCAGGTCATCGTCGGCTTCGCCGCCGAGACCGAGGACCTGCTGCGCAACGGCCAGGCCAAGCTGGCCGCGAAGGGCTGCGATCTGCTGGTCGTCAACCAGGTCGGGGCCGGGCTCGCGTTCGGCACCAGCGACAACGAGGCGATCGTGCTGGCCTCCGACGGCACCGCGGAGAAGGTCCCGCGCGGGCCCAAGGAGGTGCTCGCCGACGTCGTGTGGGACCTGGTCGCTGCCCGGCTGCCTGGTTAGCCACGCTTGCTGGCGAAGGTGGCGCAATTGAATATCTGCCGTCGCCGGCTCGTCTATCCTCATCACTTGGCTGGGCAGGGAGGCCTTCTGGTCTCGCAGGCGAGGGAGCCCGGCTAGACTTCGGCGAGGTTTCAGCCGTTTACGTTTCAGCCGCTTACTAGGACGGGGAGTCAGGTGGCCCGACGTCTTTTCACCTCCGAGTCGGTGACGGAGGGTCATCCGGACAAGATGGCGGATCAGATCAGTGACGCCATCCTCGATTCGATGATCAAGGATGACCCGAAGAGCCGCGTGGCGGTCGAGACGCTGATCACGACCGGCCAGGTGCACGTGGCGGGGGAGGTGACCACCGAGACCTACGTGGACATCCCGGGGATCATCCGCGAGAAGATCCTCGAGATCGGCTACGACTCCTCGCTCAAGGGATACGACGGCGCGTCGTGTGGCGTGTCGGTGTCGATCGGCGCCCAGTCCCCGGACATCGCGCAGGGAGTGCTCCGGGCGTTCGAGTACCGTGAGGGCGAGGGTTCCACCGACCTGGACCGTCAGGGGGCGGGTGACCAGGGCCTCATGTTCGGTTACGCGTGCCGGGAGACTCCGGAACTCATGCCGCTGCCGATCATGCTCGCGCACCGGCTGGCCCGGCGGCTGTCGGAGGTGCGCCGCAGCGGTGACGTTCCTTACCTGCGCCCGGACGGCAAGACGCAGGTCACGATCGAATACGACGGGGACAAGGCGGTCCGGCTGGACACCGTGGTCGTGTCGGCGCAGCACGCGCCGGACATCGACCTGCGGGAGCTGCTCACCCCGGACATCCGGGATCTCGTGGTCACCCCGGTGCTCGACGGCCTGGACATCGACACCACCGCATACCGGCTCCTCGTCAACCCCACCGGCCGGTTCGAGATCGGCGGCCCGATGGGCGACGCCGGGCTGACCGGCCGCAAGATCATCATCGACACCTACGGCGGGATGGCCCGGCACGGGGGCGGCGCGTTCTCGGGCAAGGACCCGTCCAAGGTGGACCGCAGCGCGGCCTACGCCATGCGCTGGGTGGCCAAGAACGTGGTCGCCTCGGGCCTGGCGGATCGCTGTGAGGCCCAGGTCGCGTACGCGATCGGCAAGGCCAAGCCGGTGGGCCTGTTCGTGGAGTGTTTCGGCACCGAGCGGGTGCCCGTCGAGCAGATCCAGGATGCGGTGCTGGAGGTCTTCGACCTGCGGCCGGCCGCGATCATCCGGGATCTCGATCTTCTCCGCCCGATCTACTCGCAGACCGCCAGTTACGGGCACTTCGGCCGCGAGGAGCCGGACTTCTCCTGGGAGCGGGTGGACCGGGCCGAGAACCTGCGGTCCGCCGCGGGCCTCTAGCCCTCAGCCCGGCCCGGCCCGGCCCGGCTCCCGGCCCTGGACACCATCTGGGCCCGGAATTTACGCTCATAACGCCCGGTGTTCTGGTCAGCGCCCTTGCGCCCGCTCGTGCGAGCCGGTGAGCCATTGCCATCATCCACAGACCGCGCGGCCTCGTCGGCGCAGCCAGAGCGGGGTACCCCCGCGGAACGGTCCTGGAACCCCGCCCCGCCCCCGTTGCCGGGCCCCGCCCCGCCCCCTGCGCCAGCTCCGGTGCGGGCCGGCAACCGGCCCGCCACGGCCGCGCTCGTCTGCGGCCTGCTGGGCGCGGCCCTCATCACGATCCCGGCTGGCCTGCTGCTGGCCGTTCTCGGCTTCTGGCGGGCCCGCCAGGGGAGCCGGGGGCTGGTCCGCTGCTGGCTGGCGGTCGCGCTCATGCTGGCCTGGGCAGGAGCAGCGGGCTACCTGGTGCCGGACCTCCTCCGGGCCGCCGACCCCGGCTGCGTGGCGTACAAGAACACGGCGCTCACCGCCTACAACCGGGTCGCCGATGATGTGCGCGACGGCCGCAGCCGGGCCCAGCTGGCCCGGGACCTGGCCGCCGCGATCACCTCGATCGGCAGTGCCGCGGCGGACAGCCGGAGCGCCGCGACCACCCGGTCGCTGGCTGCGCTGTCCGGCGACCTGCGGGCCATGCGCGCGGATGTCCGGGCAGGGCGCGACGTCCCGCGCGTGCTGCTGCTGTCCCTGAACCGCGAGACCCGCGCCGCCGACGCCGCCTGCGGCACGGTGCGTCTCTGATCGGTCCCTCCGCGCCTGATCAGCCGCGCGGCGCCAGTGTGTCCCCACCCTCTGGTAGGACAGGACTGTGGCAGGGGCAGCGAGTCAGCAGGCGGCCACCCGGCCGGCGCGGCGGGGTGCCGCGCGCGATCCCGGGCAGGTCGCCGCGGTCCTGCCGGTGGCCCAGGTCGCCGTCGATATCCCGCTGGCCCACCTGGACCGGCCGTTCGACTACCTGATCCCCGAGCGGCTCTCGGATCAGGCCGTGCCCGGCTGCCGGGTGCGGGTCCGTTTCGCAGGCCAGCTGGTCGACGGCTACCTGCTGGACCGGGCGGCGGACAGCGGGCATCAGGGGCGGCTGGCCCGCCTGGAGCGGGTGGTGTCACCCGAGCCCGTGCTGAGCCCCGAGATCATGGCCCTGGCCCGTGAGGTCGCGGACCGCTACGCGGGCACCCTGGCCGACGTGCTGCGGCTGGCCATCCCGCCCCGGCATGCCCGCACCGAATCCGCCGCCTCGCTCCCCGTGCCTGGGGGGACCGTGCCTGGGGGAACCGTGCCTGACGGGACCGGGCCTGGGGGAACCGTGCCTGACGGGACCGGGCACGGCGCTACCGTGCCCGAGGCCGGGGGGCCCGGGCCCGGCCCGTGGGCCCGCTATCCGGACGGTCCCGCGTTCCTCGACGCCCTGGCCAGGCGGCGCGGGCCGCGGGCCGTGTGGTCGGCGCTGCCCGGCCCGCACTGGCCGGAGGAGATCGCCCGGGCGGTGGCCACCGCCGCAGCTACCGGGCGGGGCGCCCTGGCCGTGGTTCCCGACGCCCGCGATCTCAGCCTGCTGGACGCGGCGCTGGCCGCGCAGCTCGGGCCGGGCCGGCATGTCACACTGTCCGCGGACCTGGGGCCCGCCGAGCGCTACCGGCGCTGGCTGTCCGTCCGGCGCGGCGCGCAGCGGGTGGTGGCGGGCACTCGCGCCGCGATGTTTGCCCCGGTCAGTGATCTGGGGCTGGTGGTCCTCTGGGACGACGGGGACGACCTTCACGCGGAGCCGCGTGCGCCCTACCCGCACGTCCGCGAGGTGCTGGCGCTCCGGGCGCACCGCACCGGCGCGGCCGTCCTGATCGGGGGCTTCGCCCGGACCGCCGAATCCACCCGCCTGGTGGCCAGCGGCTGGGCGCGGCCGGTCGTCGCGGGCCGTCAAGTGCTCCGCGGCCATGCCCCCGCGGTCCGCGCCGCGGGCGGTGACGCTGAACTCGCCCGGGACGAGGCGGCCCAGACCGCGCGGCTGCCCAGCCTGGTTCTGCGGACCGCCCGCGAGGCACTGGCCAGCGGCCCGGTCCTGGTCCAGGTGCCGCGCCGCGGCTACGTCGCGGCGCTGGGGTGTGCCCGCTGCCGGGACAGGGCCAAGTGCGCGGCCTGCGGAGGCCCCCTCGCCCTGGCCAGCGTCGGCGGGGCGCCCCGTTGCGGATGGTGCGGGGTGGCAGACGAGCAATGGCGGTGCTCGCGCTGCGGGCATTCCGCCGTCCGCGCCCTGGTAACCGGGGCCGGGCGCACTGCGGAGGAACTCGGCCGGGCCTTCCCCGGGGTCCCCTTGGTCACGTCCGGCGGGGCGGCGATGATACCCACCGTGCCCGGCTCGCCCGCCCTGGTGGTGGCCACGCCCGGAGCCGAGCCGCAGGCCGTCGGCGGGTACGCGGCGGCGTTGCTTCTGGATGGCTGGATGCTGCTCGGCCGGCCCAGCCTGCGCGCGGCCGAGGAGGCGCTGCGGCGCTGGATGAACGCCGCGGCGCTGGTCCGGGCCGGGCCTGCGGGCGGCCGGGTGGTCGTCGTGGCCGACTCCACCATCCCCGCGGTCCAGGCCCTGGTGCGGTGGGACCCGGTGACGCATTCCGAGCGGGAACTCGACGAGCGGGCCGAGCTTCATTTCCCGCCCACGGTGCGGATAGCGGCCCTCAGCGGACCCCAGGAGGCGGTCGACGCGCTGCTCGCCGACACGGAGCTGCCGCCCGGTGCCGAACTGCTCGGCCCGGTCGAGGAGCCCCCGGACAGCGTCCGGACGCTCGTGCGCGTGCCCAGGTCAGCGGGGTTGGCGCTGGCCGGTGCGCTGCACCGGGCGCAGGCCGGGCGCAGCGCGCGCAAGGCCCCGGGAGCCGTCCGGGTGCAGCTTGACCCGGCCGAGCTGATCTGAGTTCCCCCGGGGAGGCCATAGGGTGCTGGGGTGGCCACCTCACGACGGAATCCGCCGTCTCGGACCACGCCGGGTCCGCGCGGCAATGCGAACGGGAACGCGCAGGCGACTGATACCGGCGGTCCGCCCCGGCTCCCGACGGTGCGCCTGGCGCCCCGTGAGGAGCTGGCCGCGGCGGCCCGGGTCGCCCCGCTGCTGCGGGCGGGCCGTGACGTGGCCAGGTGGATCGGGCCCGGCCGGGTGCTCACCAAGGCCGGGCGGCTGCGCCAGGCGGACGCCCTGGCGGCCGCCACGCACCTGGAGCTGATCCCGGCCGAGTTCGAGGCGGCGTGGCGGGTCGCGGTCGCTGCCCGGATGCTGCTTCTCAGCGACGGCCGCGCGGAGGCCGGGGACCGGCTCGACGTGCTCGCGTCCGGGACCGCAGACGATGTGCTGGCCGCCTGGGACTCGGCGCTCACGGTCATGCTGGAGGCCGAGGACCTGGACGGGATGGCGACCGCCCTGTACACGGTGGGCGGCCCGGTACGAATGGATGCCCTGTTCGACGCCTATCTGGCCGCGGCCGACACCCGGCGCCGGGGAGCGCACGGCAGCGTGCCCGGGCCCGGCGGTGAGCAGGCCACAGACCGCGGCGTGCTCCAGGACGAGGGGGCGGCCCTGTCCGTCGCCCTGGAGATGCTGGCCGATCTCGGCGTGGTCGAGCTGGGCGCGGACGAGCCCGGCGTGGACGAGGACGGCGGCGCCCTGACTGTCACCCTGGCGCCGCTCGGCGTCTGGGGCGTGCACAGGCGGCTGCGGGCGCAGGGATGGCATGTCCCGGTCACCGGCGGCCGCGCACGCAGCGACGCCACCGCCCTGCTGGCCACGCTGGCCAACTGCGACGTGGAGGACGGGGAAGCGGAGATCGCCAGCTGGCTCGCGGGGCGGACTCCCCGGCAGGCCGCGGCGGAGCTGATCAGCGCGGCCAGCCAGGGTTCCCCGGGCCTGCGCGGCGCGGGATTCGCGGTGCTCGACCGGATCGGCGAGGATGCCGTGGCCGGCGTCCGTGAAGCCCTGGCCGATCCGGTGCTGCGTGCCCACGCGGCGGTCTGGCTGCACGAGCACGGCGAGGCCGCCGAGCTGGACCGGGAGGACCGGGCCTGGCTGCTGGTGGACCTGGGCGCGGGGTTGCTGGAGGAGGCGGACCCGAAGGACGTCGTCGCCGAGCTGCTGCCCGACGTGCCCCCGGACGCGCAGGCGGAGCTGGTCGCCGGGCTGTGGCGGGTCCGCCATCCGGGGGTGACTGACCTGCTGACCGCGCTCAGTGATCACCACCCGGATCCGGGGGTGGCTCGGGCCGCGCGGAAGGCTGCGTTCAAGGCCCGCTCGGTCTCGGCCAGTTAGGGCCCCGGCAGTTCATAGACTTGGGTGGTTAACGCTCCCGGTGACAGGGGCCCGGTGAGCGCCCAGACGGAAGGACGGTGCGCCATCAGCGTCAAGCCGATCCGCATCTTCGGTGATCCGGTACTACGCACCCCGGCCGAGCCGGTCCGCGACTTCGACGCCGAGCTGCGCAAGCTGGTCAAGGACCTCACCGACACGATGCTGGAGGCGCCGGGCCTCGGCCTGGCCGCGCCGCAGATCGGCGTGGGCCTGCGGGTCTTCACCTATTTCGTGGATGACGAGCTCGGGCACCTGATCAATCCCTCGCTCGACCTGTCGGCCGAGACGGAGACCGACGACGAGGGCTGCCTGTCGTTCCCCGGCCTCGCCTTCCCGACCCAGCGTGCCTTCGGTGCGGCCGCCAAGGGCTTCAACATGTACGGCGAGCCGGTCACCCTCGAGGGCACCGGCCAGCTGGCCCGGTGCGTGCAGCACGAAACGGATCATCTGGACGGGGTGCTGTTCATCGACCGGCTCGACCCGCAGCAGCGCAAGCTGGCCATGCGGGCCATCCGCGAGGCGGAGTGGTGGGGTGAGCCCGTGCCGGAGATCCGGGCCTCGCCGCACGCGACCGGCGGACAGGCCCGCTAGGTTCCCTCATGCGATTGGTGTTCGCCGGTACCCCGCAGGCTGCCGTGCCTGCGCTCGATGCCCTCCTGAAGTCCCGGCACGAGGTAGCCGCGGTGGTGACCCGGCCCGACGCCCCGGCCGGCCGGGGGCTGCGCCTGGAGCCGAGCCCGGTGGCGCAGCGCGCCGCCGGGGCCGGCATCGAGGTGCTCAAGCCCACCCGGCCCCGGGACCCGGACTTCGTCGACCGGCTGCGCCAGATCGCCCCGGACATCGTCCCGGTGACCGCCTACGGTGCGCTCATCCCGCAGGCCGTGCTCGACATCCCCGCCCAGGGCTGGATCAACCTGCATTTCTCGCTGCTGCCCGCGTGGCGTGGCGCGGCCCCGGTGCAGCACGCCATCCTGCGTGGCGACGACATCACTGGCGCGACCACGTTCCGGCTGGTCAAGGCGCTGGACGCAGGCCCGGTCTTCGGGGTCGTAACCGAGCCGATCCATCCCCGTGACACTGCGGGGGATCTGCTCGGGAGGCTGGCGATCTCCGGCGCCGGGCTGCTCGTGGCCACCCTCGACGGGATCGAGTCCGGGCAGCTCGAGGCGCGGCCCCAGCCTGCCGAGGGAGTGACCCTCGCTCCCAAGATCACCGCCGAGGATGCCCGGGTGCGCTGGGAGCAGCCTGCCGCCGCCGTGGACCGGCAGGTTCGCGCCACCACCCCCGGTCCGGGCGCCTGGACCAAGCTGGGGGAGGACCGGCTGAAGCTGTGGCCGGTTGACCCGGCTCCGGACGGCGCGGCGTCCGCCGGTTCCCTCGCCCCGGGCGAGGTGCGCTTCCTGCGCTCCGGGGTACTTGTCGGCACCGCGACCACGCCGGTCGGGCTGGGTGACGTCCAGCCGCCGGGTAAGCGGCGGATGCGCGCCGCCGACTGGGCTCGCGGGCTCCGCCAGGATGTTGTGGTGCTGAGCTGAGATGACCGCACCGATCCGCAAGCCGCGGACGATCCCTCAGGGCAGGTCCGCTCAGGACGGGGCCTCTCGTGAAGGCGCTCCCCGTGACGGTGCTTCCCGCGGGGGCGCTTCCGGCAGTGGTGCTTCCCGCGGGGGCGCTTCCGGCAGTGGTGCTTCCCGC
>Ga0187863_10000492_pt1 | contig 33568 bp, 27 predicted proteins | sample June2016WEW_11_1_FD_132975 | JGI IMG/M metagenome (GOLD analysis project Ga0187863, IMG submission 132975) | Peatland microbial communities from SPRUCE experiment site at the Marcell Experimental Forest, Minnesota, USA - June2016WEW_11_10 | ecosystem: Environmental > Terrestrial > Soil >...
GCGCCTTCGACGGGTTCTCGCGGACCACGCCGGCCGAGCGGCTCGCGCTGATGGAACGCATCCTGGTCGCCTACAAAGCCCACTACGATGAGATCGCGCAGGCCATCTCCACTGAGATGGGCGCGCCGGTGACCCTCGCCAAAGGCTCGCAGACCCGGATCGGGGTCGGCCATATCAGCGCCATGATAGACGTGCTCAAAACCTTCAAATTCGAGGAATTGCGGGGGAGCGTCCGGCTCGTTCAGGAACCCGTCGGCGTGTGCGCACTGATTACCCCCTGGAACTGGCCCATGAACCAAGTGGCCGCCAAGGTGGTTCCCGCGCTGGCCGCCGGCTGCACCATGGTGCTGAAGCCCTCGGAATACTCGCCGTTCAGCGCCGTCCTCTGGGCAAAGGTCATGCACGAGGCTGGGGTTCCCAAAGGAGTCTTCAATCTCATCAACGGCGACGGGCCGAACGTCGGCGCGCCGCTCTGCTCCCATCCCGAGATCGACATGGTGTCCTTCACGGGGTCCACGCGCGCGGGCACGGAAGTCGCCAAGAACGCTGCGGCATCGGTCAAGCGAGTGCATCAGGAACTCGGCGGCAAGTCGCCGAACCTACTGCTCGATGATGCCGACCTCGAGCGCGCCGTGAAGCGCGGCGTCCTGCACGTCTATCAGAACTCCGGACAGTCCTGCAACGCGCCGACGCGCATGCTGGTGCCGGCCTCCAAGCTGGCCGAAGTCGAAGCCATCGCGCAACGCGTCACCGCCGAGGTGGTGGTGGGAGACCCTTCATCCGAGGCCACCAACGTCGGCCCCTTGGTGTCGAAGGTTCAATTCGATCGCGTCGAGCGCTACATCGAGAAAGGGATCGCCGAAGGCGCCAAGCTCGTCGCCGGCGGCGCGGGCCGGCCGGCGGGACTCTCGAAGGGGTATTACGTCAAGCCGACGGTGTTCTCCAACGTACGCAACGACATGACCATCGCGCGCGAGGAGATTTTCGGGCCGGTGCTGTGCATTTTGCCCTACGAGAGCGAGGAGCAGGCCATCGCGATCGCGAACGATACGCCGTACGGCCTGGCAGCCTATGTGTGGTCAAAGGATCCGAAACGCGCAGGACGCGTAGGCGCCCGCATTCGCGCCGGCCAGGTCGCGCTGAACGGCGCATCGGGCGACATGCAGACTCCATTCGGCGGTTTCAAGATGTCCGGCAATGGACGCGAATACGGCGAATTCGGCTTGCGCGATTTTTTGGAGGTCAAGGCCGTCATCGGCGTCGACGCCGCCTGACGGTGCAGGCGCTTGAACAATGGCGCGGTATTGCGGCTCGACAATCTCGCGAAGCGCTACGGGCACGACCGTCCGCCGGTATTCACGGGGCTGAATCTCGAGCTCGCACCGGGCGAATATGTCGCGATCATGGGCGAGTCCGGGGTGGGCAAGTCGACTCTGCTCAACCTGCTCGCGGGCCTTGACCAGCCCGACGCCGGCCGGGTCGTACTGGAGGGCGTCGATCTCGCCGCCCTAGACGATGATGAACTCACGCTCCTCCGCCGGCGCACGGTGGGATTCGTGTTCCAGGCCTTCCACGTGCTGCCCTACCTCAGCGCCGCGCAGAACGTGTCGCTGCCGCTCGAGCTTCTGGGCGTGAAACGCGCCGAGCGAGCCGCGCGGGTTGCCGAGATGCTCGAGACGGTGGGACTGTCCTTCGCGGCAGATCGCTTTCCGCGAGCTCTCTCCGGCGGAGAGGTCCAGCGCATCGCCATCGCCAGGGCTCTGGTGCACCGGCCGCGGCTGGTGCTCGCCGATGAGCCCACGGGAAATCTCGATCCGAGAACCGCGGCAAGGACGCTCTCGCTGCTGCGAGACCGGATCAAGACGAACGCCGGAGCCGGCATCCTCATCACCCATTCCCGAGCGGCCGCCGATACAGCAGACCGGATTTACACGATGGACGCCCTCGGCCTCGCTCAGCGGGCGACCGGGGCTTGACTCCGCAGGAGCCCGGTGCGGGCAGGACCGCGGTCTGGCGCGCGCTCGTGAGGTCCCAAGTGCGAGAGCAGCCTCTGCGCCTGGCGGTCACGATCCTCGCGATCGCGCTGGGAGTAGCGCTGGGCGCGGCCGTGTATCTGATCGACGCTGCCGCGCTCAACGATTTTACGCAGGCGGCCGCGCGTCTGGTCGGTCAGGCCGACGTGCTGATCCGCGGCCCGCGCGACGGATTTGCGGACCGCCTGTTCGCGACGCTCGCGAAGGATCCCGACGTTCGTCTCGCCAGCCCGATTCTCGAGCTCGAAGTTGCCGTCGCCGGGCGGCGCGAGCCGCTGAAGATTTTGGGCCTCGATCCATTTCGCGCGGCGGCGCTGCAGCCGGCGCTGCTCGGCGATCTTCAGACCAAAGCCGCCGAGCTTTTTGCGCCCGACGCTTTGCTGTTGAGTGCCAGCGCTGCGCAGAAGCTCGGACTGACCCGCGGCGACACGCTTCATGTCCTGATCGGCGATGCATCCGCATCGCTGACCGTGGTGGGTGTGATGCCCGAGAGCGCCTACGGCCAGGCGCTCGGCATCATGGACATCGCTTCCGCTCAGTGGACCTTCGGGCATATCGGCCGCCTGAACCGCATCGATATCGGCCTGTATCCCGGCCGCTCCGCCGCGGCATTTCGGGCGCGCCTGAAGATGGCGCTGCCCGTGGGCACCGTGGCGGTCGCGCCCGAGGTCGAGCGTGACCGGGCTTTCGGCGCTACCCGCGCCTATCGGGTAAACCTCAACATGCTGGCGCTGGTGTCGCTGCTGGCCGGCGCCTTCCTGGTGTACTCGACGCAGTCCTTGTCGGTACTTCGCCGCAGAGTCTCGCTGGGACTGTTGCGCACGCTCGGCGCGACCCGCGGCGAGATCGAAACCGCGCTGCTCGGGGAAGGAGCGCTGATTGGGTTGGCCGGCTCATTGATCGGACTCGTGCTGGCGGTAATCTTCGCGCAGATGGCCCTGGTTTTTCTGAGCGGCGATCCCGGCAACCAACCGCACGCGCGTTCGAGCGCGCTCGATCCGTCGGCGGGTGCCCTCTGCTTCTTCGTCCTCGTCGGCACTCTGGCATCGACCCTCGGCGCGGCGAGGCCCGCACGCACGGCCGCGAGGCAGCAGCCCGCGGAATCCTTGAAGGGCGGCGATCCCCGCTCGGGCAACGCCGGAACAGCGGGCTATGTCGGCGGAATCTCGCTTCTCGCCGCCGGCGGCGCTCTGGCGTGGCTTCCGCCCGTCGGCGGAATCCCGGTGTTCGGCTACGCCGCGATTGCGGCGTTCCTGTTCGGCGCGGTGATGCTGGTGCCGGCGCTGACGGTGCGAATTTTGAGTTGGGCGCCGAGACTCGGGCGCGTCGTTCCGGACACCGCTCTCGCGCAGCTCCGGGACGATCTTGGCCTGTCGACCTTGAGCCTGTCGTCGATCATCGTGAGTTTCAGCCTGATGGTGTCCATGATCATCATGGTTTACTCGTTCCGGATGTCGTTCGAGCGGTGGCTCGACCAGGTGCTGCCGGCGGATGTGCAAATCCGCGAGCCGCTCGGCAGCGACACGGCCTACTGGTCACCGCAAGATCAAGCCGCCGCCGCCCGCGCCGCCGGCGTATCGCGCGCCGAGTTTCGCCGCACCCGAGAGATCTTTCTGGACGAGGCGCGACCGCCCGTGGTCCTGATCGCACGCGGCGGCTCGACCGCGCAGGCCGTCCGCGAGCTGCCCTTGCTGCGCAGCGTGGCCGCGCCCCAGGCCCTTCGCCCGGCTTGGATATCCGAGGCGCTCCAGGATTTGTACGGCTACCGGCTCGGCGATCCCATCGACCTGCCTCTCAACGGGACGAAGCAGCGCTTCGTCGTGGCCGGAGTCTGGCGAGACTACGCCCGCTCATCAGGAGCCGTGGTGATTTCGCGCGATGTCTACGTGGCGATCACCGGCGATCTCGATGCGAACGAAGGCTCGATCTGGCTATACCCGCGCGCCGACACGGCGCGCGCCACCGCCGCCATCCGCGCAGCGCTGACGGGCGGCGGAGGTCAAGATGCCGCTCCCGAGATACTCGCCACCCCGGCGCTGCGTGAACGTTCGCTCGAAATCTTCGACCGGGCATTCGCGGTCACGTACGCGCTGGAGGCGGTCGCTGTGACCATCGGGCTCATGGGTGTGAGCTTCGCGGCGAGTTCGACTGTGCTTGCCCGGCGAGCGGAATTCGGCATGTTGCGGCATATCGGGATGCTGCGGCGGCAGATCGTCGGCATGCTCGCCGCCGAGGGCACTCTGACGAGCGCCTGCGGCGCGGCCTATGGACTGCTGCTCGGCGGCTTATTGAGCCTGGTGCTGGTGTACGTGGTGAATCGGCAATCCTTCCATTGGAGCGTCGAGCTCGCATTGCCGGTGCGGCGGCTTGCCGTACTGTCGCTCGCCCTGATCATCGCCGGAGCCGCAACCGCGGTCTGGAGCGGCCGCGCGGCCACCCGTCGAGAAGCGATCGGCGCCGTGCGGGAGGACTGGTGATGCGGGCCCGGCGGCGGCAATCCGCCTTGATCGCCGCCTTCGCGATCCTAGCCTTCGCGATCGGGTCAACCCCTGTGGCGACGGCTGCAATGCCGAGCACTATCGTCTCAACGACCCCGGCTGCGGGGGCCGTGCCTCCCGCGCCCTCTACAGCCAGCCAAACGCTTCCCGCTTACGCCCCGGTCGTGCCGGGGCGGCCTTTGCGGTTTCCCGAGGACTTCGGCAGCCACCCGGATTTTCGAACCGAATGGTGGTACGTAACAGGCTGGCTCGCGTCCGCGAATGGACAGCCGCTCGGCTTTCAGGTCACGTTTTTTCGCACCAAGCCCGCCATCGACGACCGCAATCCGAGCGCCTTCGCTCCGCGGCAACTGTTGATCGCCCATTGCGCCATCAGCGATCCCCGTCATGGGCGCCTGTGGCACGATCAAAAAATCCGCCGCGCGGGCTTTGACCTCGCCGGCGCCTCAGCGGGAGATACGCGAGTCTGGATCGACAGCTGGAGCCTGCGCCGCGAAGCGGGCGGCAGTGCCGGCGGCGACGGCGACCGCGGCAGTTATGTGATCGACATCGGCGCCGACGAGCTGTCGCTGCAGCTGCGTTTGACGGCGACTCAACCTCCGATGTTGAACGGAGACGGGGGATTCAGCCGCAAAGGCCCCGCTCCGGGCTCGGCAAGCTACTACTACAGCGTGCCGCATCTCACGGTCGCCGGAACGGTGAGCCGCGGCGCAGGTGTCCCGGAGACTGTGAGCGGCGAGGCATGGCTCGATCACGAATGGTCCAGCGAGTACCTCGACGGCGAAGCCGTGGGCTGGGACTGGCTGGGCATCAACCTGGACGACGGCGGCGCGCTCATGGCGTTTCGCATCCGGGGGGAGAATGGCTCAACGCGATGGGCCGCCGCGAGCGCGCGTGACGGCGCGGGCGGCGTGCAAAGTTTCTCGCCCGCCGACGTCCGCTTCACGCCGCTTCGCACCTGGCGCTCCCCCCGCACCGGCACACTGTATCCCGTGGCCTGGCGCGTACGGGTCGGCGCGAGCGAGTACGACATCGAGCCGCTGATGGACGATCAGGAAAACGATGCGCGGATATCGACCGGCGCAATCTACTGGGAAGGTGCGATACGCGCGTATCGGGCCGGGCAGCCAGCCGGCCGCGGCTACCTGGAGCTCACGGGGTATGGCGAGCGGCTGCGCCTGCGGTGAAAACGCGCTACCTTATGAGCGCTCCTCAGCAACAAAGAATTGAAGGGCCCCTATGCCACTATCGGTTGCTTCGCGCAGCGTGCAAATATCCGTGCCTCGACGGGCGGCGATCGCTTGGCATTGCGGGCTGGTTGCGGCTCTTGGCGTCACCGCCGGTGCGTTCGCCGCTTCGGTCTCCGAGCAGGACCCAAGCCGCATCGGGGCGTGTCTTCCGTTCACGATGCCCGATCCGGGAGCCCTCTTCGCTTCGCCCAAGAAGGTCTTTGCCCACTATTTTTACCCGTTTCCCCTGCAGATCGACGGCCGTCCGGCGTCCGAAGACTACTACAATCGCAACCACTTGAATCCCAATGGCGAGTCCGGCAGATGGGCCGCCAAGGGCGGATTTCTGCGCCAAAGACCCCTAGCGGTCGGCCCCTCTGCCTCGGCCGGTACTTTGCAGTTGAATATGGAGCGGGAAGTAAGGATGGCGATCGCCCGGGGCATCACCGGATTCACGATCGACATCATGTCCGTCGGAACGGCGACGGCTGCAGACGGGCCCCTGCACCGGCTGCTGAATGCGGCTCACGCAGTCGACCCTCGCTTCAAGATCGTGGTGATGCCGGATATCTCGGCACTCAAATCCGACGCCGATGCGGTCACGCGGATCATCGCCGCAGCCGCGTCGAGCCCGGCGGCCTATCGGCTGGCCGACGGGCGGTTGGTGGTCACGGCTTTCGCCGCAGGCAAGAATCCGCCCGAATGGTGGGAATCCATTTTCGCACGGCTCAAATCACAGGGAATCAATGTCTCCTTCGTGCCGACATTCCTCGGCTGGAAAGGGAATGCGAAGGCCTTTGCAACCATCAGCGACGGCTTCGGCGATTGGGGCACGGCCACGGCCGGTGCTTCGGCTGGCATGAAGGGCGACCCGGCATTGGCCCACCAAACCTATGGGAAGCTGTTCATGATGCCGGTGGACCCGCAGCAATACCGCCCCAAGGACGGAATTTACTGGGAGGCGGCCAACAGTTCCACGTTCCGCAATGCCTGGATGAGCGCCATCGACGGCGGCGCCGACTGGGGTCAGATCGTCACGTGGAGCGACTTTTCGGAATCCAGCGAAATCGAGCCCTATACTGATTCGACCCTGCGAGGGGACATCGGCACGGGTTTTTATGATCTCAATGCCTTCTATGCGACTTGGTTCTTGTTGGGTAAAGAGCCCTCCATCACGCACGATGTGTTGTACTTTTTCTACCGTCGCGAGCCCACCGACGCGGCGGCCCGGTCGCAATCCCCCGTGAAGCAAGTCGGCGATGCGCCGGCCCGGAACGACATCGAATTACTCGCCTTCTTGACGGCTCCCGGCACCCTGACGATCAGCATCGGCGATCAACGTGTCACCCGGGACGCTCCCGCGGGCGTGACCTCGTTCAGCGTGCCGACACAGCCGGGAACGCCTGTTTTTTCGGTGACCCGGAATGGATCGACGGTATTTTCCTTCCAAGCGCCCGTGCAGATTTTCGGGCCGGAAGGCCTGCCGTCGGGCTTGATCGACATGACATACTGGAGCGGAAGCGCATCCAAAGACGGGGTCTGCTCTCTTTGAAGACGGACAAAGTACAGGATCTCGAGCGCTTTGCGCTGCCGCGAAATTTCCGCGGCCGTTCCGGCCTCACCGTGCAGGTGTGGTGGCTCGTGCAGGCCACGCTGTTTCACGGCTCTCCGCAATTGCTGTATGGATTTCGACGCTGGCTTCTGCGCCTGTTCGGCGCCCAAATCGGCAAGGGCGTGCGCATCCGTCCCAGCGTCACGATTCCCTACCCGTGGAAAGTGAAGATCGACGACCACGCATGGATCGGCGACGACGCGGTGCTCTACAGCTTTGCCGAGATCTCGATCGGGAAAAACGCCGTCATCTCGCAAAACAGCTATTTATGCGCCGGTACTCACGACTATCGCAGCCCGAGCTTCGACATACAGGCTTTGCCGATCGTGGTCGAGGATGAGGCCTGGGTGGCGGCCGATGTTTTCGTCGCGCCCGGCGTCACCATCGGCAAAGGGGCGGTCGTGGGTTCACGTAGCTCGGTGTTCACGACCCTTCCACCCATGATGGTCTGCGTCGGCTCCCCGGCCCGTCCGATTCACGCCCGCGTTTGATACCCATCGACGGAACCTCGCGACGCATCGCCATGCTCACAACGTCTCATCGCCGTAATGGAAAAACTTGTAAATGACATTGACATCCGTCCGAAAGTCCTTGTATTCGAATTGTTCGGAATTGGAATTGCGCCTCTGGTAGCCGGCGGTGACGCTGAAACTCAGGGCTCTGGTGAGCGTATAGGCCAGGTTGGCGCTCCCCGTGGACACCGTGTCCTTCCTCGCCTGGGCCAACGGCGAGCTAATCGGATTCACGCCGACGGGATTCGAGCCAACATAGTCTAGATATTCTTGCGTCCCCGTCACCGTCAACGTGATTTTTTCGGTCGCAGCCCATGCCGGCGCAATGGTGAAGCCTCGCGAAACATAATAATCGGTTTGCGCGGTCAAATCGGCGGTGAGTTGCCGCCACGTTCCCGCCACCACCGTAGTCTTCAGGGTCGGCGCCCAATGCAGCGCCACGCGCCAAATCTCCCCGGAGAAGCTGCCGATCGCCGTGCTGGGATATTCACGCCTCACATATCCCGCGCTGGCATCGATGGTGGTTTTATCCGACAGCGAGTATTTGAACAACGCTCGTGCTCTGTCCTCCCGAAAATCCGGATCGAATGTCACATCATTCAGGTCGGCGCTGTAGGGGGAGCTGTTGTCGGTGTACCGATAATCGAATCCTATCTGGGTCGCGGCTCCGCTCTGATAATCGGCGCCGAGATCGACCGCCCTGCTCTTGGAATCGTTGTATTTTGCCGCCGTCAAGCTGAGATCTTGATACAGGACGCCGCCGAACATCCCCCAATGAGGGCCCAATTGAAAGCGTGTGGCGCCGAAGAAATCCGACCGGGTGACGATATCCCGCGAATAGTCCCCCGTATTGACGAAACCGCCGAGTATGCGGTTGTAGTCCGCGCCGATCGAGCCCGAGGCGAGGCTGCCCAAACCCCAGTTCCACGCCAGATGGTCGGCGCTCGAGACATTGTCCAAATCGGTATTCCGAAGATAGTTATTGTCGTCCGCGCGCAAGTCGAAATCCAGGCTTTGCCGGTTGCCTGTCAACCACTCACCGTCGGCTCCCGCCGCGATGCTGTCCACGTAGTCTTCGCGACTTGGGTTGGGTCCGATCCCCGGTAATTTGGTCAGCTCGGTATAGGTCAGACTCGAGGGAACTCTGTAGAGGTTGTCATCGTATGCGAAGTCATTACCTCCGTAGAGACTCAAGCGGTCCGTGGCCACCTCTGCCAACTTTTCGTCGGGAAAGGCCACCGCGACATCCAGGGCGTCCGTAGTCTCGAGGATCCCCTCGGCGAAGGCGGCGCTCGAGCACAGCGGACCACACGCGGTCACCGCGGCGGCGAAGGCGAATCGGGCTATTACATGTTTGGCGGAGGGCATATGGGGGGGCCGGATCAAAGCAGATCCGCGCAGTTGCCCTTGAACGAGCCGCATTGCATGGCGTCGAGCAAGTGCTCCAGTTCCGTTCTACCCGAGGCGCGTATTCGTCGAGCTTGCTGTAGCGCCATCTCGCGGGCGTGAGCCAGTGCGCCCCGGTCATGATTGAGCTTCGTTATGTGCATTGCGGCCGACTCCACTATGTCATCTTGGGCAAAGACGAGACCGGCACCGTTGAGCAGCATCTCAGAGATCGCGCCGCGGTCGCACGCGATCACGAAGACTCCGTGCCGCATGGCCTCGTAGACCACCAGCGGTTCGGCTTCGTTGGGATACTTTGTGGGGAACAGAAAAATGTCCAATCGCTTGTAGAAGCGCTCTTTGTCGGCGCCGTAAACCGGTCCCTCGTATCGAGCGCCGCTTGCGGCGCCGAGCAATCTTTCGAACGTCGAACGGACCTCCGGAGCAATCGGTCCCGCAATGTATGCTTGGTAGCGGACCCCGGACCTTTCCAAGACGCGCAAGATATCGAAGAACTCGACGAATCCTTTGTCCAGCGTGATATTCGACAAAAACCCGATGCTGATGGGCATGCCATCGCGGGCGGTCAGCCCGCCCCCGCCCTCTTCCACGTCAAACGCGGCGTTCGATACGACCCTTACACAATCCTCTCTCAATCGGTAGGTGCGCGCCAGCAACGCACCCATCTTGCGGCTCAACACCACATGAGTATCGTTGCGGACCAGCCCGAGCAGGCACCTGCTGAGCCGTGACGGCGAATTGATGTAGGAGAAACTGTGATGATGAATGAACACGCGCTGCCGGAACATCTTGCCGCCGAGGACGTAGGCCAGATCCAAGAGCTGACCCCGGCCGCCCGACAGCGCCAGATACAGAACCGCGTTCCGTCCGCGAAGGCAGCCTGCGATGTATCGCCAAGGGCTGATCAGCTGCCGTGCGAGCCCCAGGCGTCCGGCACCCTTGGCTCTGTCGAACACGTCGACGCGCATTCGCGACTTCAACCGGTCGAGCATCATTGCGCAGACGTTGGAAAAGCCGTGAATGGGCGGCGGCAGAGGTCCGACGAAAGCGACGCACTGGTTCATCCGACGCGCCTATCGAAATCCATCCGGCGAGCGGGCGACCCCGGAGGGCGCCGTGCGACATGTCGCACACCCAGTTTTGCCGATAAGAGGCCGGAAGCCAGACAGAACGATAGATATGCCGCCACCGCAAATCCGGTCGCAATCATCAAGGATCCGCGCATGACGATCATCAAGAACACCGACGCATAAATCGCCATGGGCAACGCCGACCATGTATTTCGCCGCGCCAGCCAGTTCAGAAACGTGACGAGATAGGCCAGGCCGGTGGCGTAGGCGACGACCCCTACATAGCCGAAATCCAAGTAGCCCTCCGCGACCAGGGGCGCAGACAAATTGGTGAACCACATGCCGTAATGGGTGCTCAAGTAGTTGCCCAGGAATATGCCCGTTGCGACCGGCTTGGAGCCCCACAACGAGCTTGGCACGAAAAACAGCAACGATCCGAGCAATTGATGGCCCCACTGGAGCCCGGCCACTTGAACGATCTCGACGCTGGTGTAAACGTTGGCCCAAGAATCGTAGTTGATGGAGAAATAATGCTCCGCAATCTGGTCCCCGACGTCACCGAACGAGAAACTGCCGAGGATGGCCCGATGGTTTTGAGTGAAGACTGCAATGGCGGGAAATACGACTACCATGCCGAGCACCAGCAATCCCAAGCGTCTGTTTCCGATCGCAAACCAACCCTGAAACAGCACCATGACCAGCGCCAGGTAAATGGGGCCCAGCGCGTTGCGTTTTTCCGTGTAGGTGTTTTCGGTCACGAGCACCAGAATGAACAACAACAGCAAGGCGCAGATTCGGCTGAAGACCACCTTCTGCGGGCTGCGAATGGTCTCGTTCAGGAGAATCAGAAGCGTTGCCGTCGGCAGAAACAGCAGAAATCTGTTCATGATCAACGTCGCCGGCGTAGCCGCCGCTTCGCTGTCCACCGATCGATACGCAAAAGGGACAGCTATTCCGACAACCATGATGCAAATGAGCAACGCCAATGCGACGCCGCCGACCACGAATTCCCGCTGAGCGGCCGCGGGTGGCGCGGGGGCGACGGTACGCGCAGCGCCCCCCTCCGCTCGCTTGGCGAGGATCATGTAGACGGCTGTGTAGATGACCATGAACAACGCGCAGATCAAATTGGTGGTCGCCACCGTGCCCACTTCGACCGTGGACGTGTTGACCAACTGCTGCGGCATGCTCATCAACTGGAACTTCGGCGCCAGATCCAAAAACAGCCAGTTGAAGATGAAAACGACGATGTCGGCCGGGGTGCCGACATTCGGCCGGACGGCAAATCGTAGCTGAAGCAAGAGCGCTATGGTCACGACGGCACTGGAAAGCACGAACTCGGCGCCGACCGGCGCCAGAACATCGATGAATACCGCTTCGGTGAGAACGACGGCGAGGCCGATGAGCACCCGCAAGCTGAAAATCGGCAGCGGCGCCTTTTTTTTCACGATGCCCAAGCCCGCGGCCCTGAATGGCAGTCCATGTCGCGTCCGCTGCTCAATGAGCGTTCAATACGGTTCCGACGACGGTCACGCCGCTCTGCGTCAGGCTCTCCATGGCGGCGAGTAGATTGGACTGCCGGGTGTAGTTGTGTCGCGCAATTAGAATTGCGCTGCCGGCATTTGCCGCCACGATCTGTGCATCCGCCGTTTCCGACACCGCCGGCGTATCCACGATGACGAGGCTGAACTGGGAGGCGAAGTGATCCATCACGACTTCGAACATTTGACGTGCCAGAAGCTCTTGCGGATTGGGCGGAGCAGCTCCGGCCGGCAGCACGTACAGCCGCAGCTGAGGATGAATGCGCCGAGCGATTTCCCGCCCCGCACGTCCGGTCAACAGCGCGGACAATCCGACGGAATTATCGATATTGAACAGCCGGTGCTGGATCGGTTGGCGCATGTTGGCGTCTATCAACAGAGTCCGCTCACCGAGTTGGGCAAACACCGTGGCCAGATTCGCCGCCAGCCAGCTGCGGCCCTCACCGCGCTCCGGGCTGGCAATGGCCAGGATATTGCGCGTCGTGCCGTTGAGCCAGCGAAGAATCAACTGGCTGCGCAGTGCACGCAAACTCTCCACCACCTCGCTCTGAGGCTGGTACCCCGCGATGACGTCGTCGGCTACACCGCCGTCGCCCCCGCGCGCCAGGATCGGGTAATTGTATTGCTGTGCGATCGCGTATTCGATGTCGAGCGGCGACAAACGCTGTAATTGCACGGCGGCGTCGCCGAATCGCATACCTTGCCGATTTGCGAAGAGCTGAATCTCCTCGACTTCGGCGGCGTTCAATCTGCCTTGCTCAATGAGTATCGCGCCGATGGTTCGGCCGAGCTCCTGAGGCTCTCGCTTCGTTATGGCGCTATCGACGGCTTTACGCATAGAACGAGCATCTAGTTAGGTGACCAGTGGATCAAATCGTCGATGGCTGAAGTCGCGGCAGCGGCTTCGGTAACGGCAAATTGCCGGCGCGCATGGCCGCCGGACCGATGACGCCCAGCAGCGGGACGCCGAGCAATTCCACCATGTCCTCGCCGGCTCGAACGCGCCGATTGCGCATTTCGATCATCAACACGCTGCCGATTCCGAACACGCCACCGAAAAATATACCCAATATGATATTGAGGATCAGCTTGGGACTCGAGGGCTGCCGCGGCGGCGAAGCGAAGGTCAATTGAACGACGTTGGTCTGCTGGGTCAGGCTTTCCAGGTTGCTTTGTGCCAGGCGCTGAGTCACTTCGTCCAGATCGCGCTGCGCGGCGGTCACGTCGCTCTCGAGAACAGCTGCCTGGTCATGTTGATGCTTGAGGTCGAGAACTTTTTTCTTCTGCGCCTCGAGTGCCGCCCGGATATCATTTTCCCGGCGTACGTCGACCTGGGCTTGAGTACCGAGCGATGCCGCTATATTGGCGCTCTCCTGCGCGATGCGGTTGTGTAAGTCGGTGATTTCCCCCTCTACTTCCTTGTAATCCGGATGGTTCTTGCCCAACCGAGAGGCAATATCCTCTCGTTTCGCATCAGCCTGCGCCAGCGCCGCCTTCAGGCTCTGAATCACCGGGTTTTGCAGCACTTCCGGCAAGGAATTAATGTCGCTGCCGACCTGGTGCTGGCGTGATTGGCTCTCCTGCCGCTGGCTCTGAATGGTCACGAGTTCGGTTGACAACTCGGTCAGGCGTGCGTCTTCGACATCCACCTTCTCGTCGGTCGCTACGATGCCGTTGGCGCGCTGAAAGTCAGACAAGCGTTGTTGCTTCGCCTGCAGATCCGCGTGCAAGGCACGCGAGCGCTGCTCGAACCACGCCGCGTATTGCTTCGCGGGCTCGACTTTCAAGTCTATGTTGGTGTCGATCGCGGTCTGCGCAAAGCCGTTGGCCAGCGCGGCCGCCGTCTGGGGATCCGACCACTTGGCGGTAATGCTGATGACGTTGCTCGAATGCGTCGGACTATCGTGCTCCGGCTCCACGACGACCTTCTTGTTCAGCAAATAATCGGCGATCGGGACGCTGATGTCATCGGTCGGCGCCTTTGCCCAACGCTTCCTCGATTCCGGCTGTTGGTCGAGGCGCAGCGTTTTCACCACGCGTTCGGCCACTCGTTCACTTGCGATGATGTCAGCCTCGGTATTGACATAGTTGGCCGGCGGCTGTCCCGCGACGGCACCATTGGCGCCTCCCAACGATACCGGATCCGACTTGTTGTCCACCACTACGGACGCAATCGCCGTGTACTGCCTGGGCCATATCAGGCTAAAAAAAACGACGGTTGCGACCACTCCGCCGAAGATATAGACCGCCATGCGCCAGCGGGCTCGCAAAATCACGAGGAATTGATGTAGCGTCAAAACAGGCTCTCCTTGACGTAGATCACGTCCTCGTCGCGCACGTCGTCGTCCAACGAAACGCTCTCCTCTTTGACCTTTCCGCTGGCATCACGCCGATGACGCACGATACCCCGCTGCGTGCCCTTGCCGGTGACTCCGCCTCCGGTTGCGAGCGCCTGCATCACCGTCATGCCGTCCTCGAGCGGGAACTGGCCCGGCTTCTGCACCTGCCCGTAAATGTAGAACAGCGGCGCCTTTTTCACGAACAGGGTGTCGCCGCCGGCGAGTTCCATGTCTTCGGCCCCGCTGACGCCCGCGGACATCTTGACGATATCGATGTCTCGCCTGAACGTCTTGCCGTTGCGTTCCCCGGTCACAGTCACCACTTCGCCGCCCGCCGGCGAGATTCCACCGGCCGAAGCGATCATTCCGGACAAATGACCGCCGGCGGCTTCGACCGAATAGCGGCCCGCCTTGTTCACCTCGCCGATTACCGATACCAAGTCATTGAACCCTTGGGTTAGCAGGATCGAGATTTGAGGGTTGACGACGAAGCCACCATCCTGGAGCAACTTCGCGATTTTTCTTTCCGTCGCAGCCAGGGTCAGGCCACTGACGGGTACCGCGCCTATGAGAGGATAGTTGATGGCCCCCGCATCGGAGACGCGAACATCGAGGCTCAGGTCGGTGTTCTTGAACACGGTGACCTTCAACAGATCCCCCGGCCCCAACAGGTAAGCCGCCCGTGCCGCTGTCGGAATGACCGATAGCGCCGCCGACAACACGACACACAGGGTGAAAATTCCCGCCAAGCGGCGCCGACGATAGGGTTCTTTCGTACTTACGATCATGAAAATGTCGCCTGAAGGTACTTGATCGCCCTGGATGCCATTATAAGCGGCAACGACACCGTCAGAAGCCCGCGCATTTTGATCTTCTCCATACTGACGGCTCCGGGCTGTTGGATGTATTCGATTTCACCTAACACGGCCATTACTCTCGAAAAAACGCAGCGCCGCAACGCATGCTCAGGCGACCAGGTCATTCACGATGCCGGCGATTGGACTCTCCAAGTGGCCAAAAACGGCTCGAAGGACTGCGTCGCGCTCAAAATTCGATTCTGCGTACGCCCTGGCGCGCCGGCCGAGGTTGGACCTCAATTGGGGATCATCCGCTAATTTCACGACGGCGTGCGCCACGCTCGAGCCATTCTCGGGTTCGACTACGATCCCGCACTCCGACACTATATCGCTGATTTCCGTCCCCACCCGACAGGTGGCGATCACCGGCCGCCCGCTCGCGAGCATGCCCGACAGCTTCGACGGAAGCACGAGATCCGCCGCATCCGGACTCTGGGGCAGCAAATGCATGTCTGCCATGCCCAAGAGCTCCGCCAAACGCGCAAGCGGCTGGAGAGGCAGCATACGAAGGTTAGGCAACGCGGCTGCGGCAGCCTCCAGGCTGTGCCTGATGACGCCCTCTCCGCAGACGACGAATACTATGTCGCTGCGCGAGGCCAGCAGCCTCGCGGCCTCGGGTATTACCTGCAGGCCCTGCTTGCCGCCCAACGTGCCCGAAAAAAGGACCACGATCGCATCGGACGGAATCCCGAGCTTGACTCGAAATGAGGCGCTCGCCGTCGGTGCGACGGGCGTGATGTCGACCCAATTCGGGAAATAATGGGTCCGCACCGGTTCGACGCCCTTCGCAGCCAGTCGCTCGACCATTCGGGTGGAAATCGTCGAGACCCGGTCGAACCGCCGCAGCAACCAACGCTCCATGCGCAGAACGATGCGCTGAAGGAGCCTACCCTTTAGAAGTCCCATGCCGAACGCAACGTCGACCTCGAAGTCCTGCACATGGAGCCACGCTTGCGCACGGCACAGACGTGCCGTCAAAAGTCCGGCCGGCGCGCACATAAATGCCGGCGCGACGGTGAGCACCAAATCGGGTCGCCACCCTATTTGCCAAATCATCGCCGGAAACGAGGTCATGGCAAAGGACAACAAATGCAGCAGCCGCGTGAGCCCGTTCGGCGAACTCGGCACCCACAGCGGCGCTCGCCAGACATCGACTCCGCGCCATTTCTCGCGCCGAAACGGCGACCACCGGTAGCTCGGGTCAATCTTCCAGAGGGGATAGTAGGGAGGCGCGGCGACGACATGCACCTCGTGCCCGTGCCCGGCGAGCCACAGCGCCATGTCACCGGAGTACTTGCCGATACCGGTGGGCTCGGGCGCGAAATTGGCGCTGTAGATCAGAATGCGCATTGCACCTGTTTCTTTCTACCGCGGGTGCGGTTTGTTCGTGGCACTTAGTCTCTAACCTTCCCCTAAATCCGCAGGACCCGATGCAGGAAAACGGCCCCTTCGCCTGCGGGAGATGTCCGACACGCCCCAATCTTCTGCCTTTCGATCGAAATCGTCTATTAGTTCACATTTCAAAGCAAGAGCGTTGCGCGGGCGCCGTTGTCTCTGGGCAACGACAGAGTGCCGAGCCGGTTGCCTCATGCTTAACTTATCTCGTTTTCAAGGGCAAACCCGCCGAAAGGCGGGGGCGCAAAGCTTCCGGTCTGCGGGTTGCAGATAGCGGGGTTACCGCAGGTGGCGAGATGCTGCCGACGTGACTTCGATATGCATGGCACTACTGCCAGCGCCGACCGCTTGCGTCTAACAGCAAAGAGGGCGGCTATGGCATATAGGCTTACGGAGCGCAGAACCTGCGCGGTATTGGTGTGCGTTTCCCTGGTCACCGCCCTTGGCGGCTGCCAGTCGGATGGCTCATCGGGGAGCGGCACCACGGCAAGCGCCGCGGCCACTTCGAGTGCCACGGGGCCGAGCGTCTCCAGCGCGGCACAGTCGGCCGCCACAGCACCGCCCGCTTCACCGCCCGTTTCGACGCCCGTCAGCACGTCTTCGGGATCTGCTGTCGTCACCAGTAACAACAGCGCAGACGCGTGCCTGCCGGTGACGATGCCGACGGCGGATGCGCTGTTCAGCTCCACGAGAAAGGTATTCGCGCACTATTTCGAATCTTTTCCCCTCTCCATCGACAATGAGGCCCCGGCCGACGACTATTACAACCGGGAATACCTCGCGATAGACGGCGAATCCGGCAAATGGGAAAAGCAGGGCGGATTCCTTCGGCAGCGGCCGCTGGGAACGACCCCCAGTCTTCTCTCGAACTGGCAGGAGCTGAACATGGAGGCTGAGATTCGCACCGCCATCGCACGCGGCATCACCGGGTTCACGTTCGACGTAATGTCGACCAGCGAATCGACGGGCAGCACCAGCCAGCTCCAACTCATGCTCGCCGCGGCAACCGCCGTCGATTCCCGCTTCAAAATCGTCGTCATGCCCGATATCTCCGCGTTGGGCGCCAACTCGGCTGCCGTGGTTCAGATCATTGCCTCGGTCGCCGCCAGCCCCGCCGCCTACCGATTGAGCGATGGACAGCTCGTTGTCTCTGCCTTCGACGCGGGCTTGGAATCCGCCGCTTGGTGGAGCTCCATCTTCAACACGTTGAGCGCCCAGGGAATCAAGGTGGCCTTTGTCCCGACATTTCTCGGCTGGAACAGCTACGCCAAAGCGTTCGCTTCGATCTCCTACGGCTTCGCCGATTGGGGAACGGCCACCGCATCGGCCGGGAGTGACATGCTTAACGCCCCCGAAACCGCACATACCGATTACGGCAAGATATTCATGATGCCGGTGGATCCGCAGCAATATCGTCCCAAGGATTTCCTATACCAGGAAGCGGGAAACAGCGAGGCGTTTCGAAACGCCTGGACCAGCGCAATCCAGGGAGACTCGGACTGGATACAATTGGTGACGTGGAGCGATTTCTCGGAGAGCAGCGAGGTCCAGCCCTACACGGACTCGACCTTGGCGACCGACATCGGTACGGGTTACTACGATCTCAACGGTTACTACGCAGCGTGGTTCCTGACCCAAGAGCAGCCGGCGATCACGCACGACGTGCTTTATTATTTCTACCGTCGCGAGCCCACCAATGCCGCCGGGTCCGCACAAAGCCAGTTGGATACCGTCTCCGGCGGCGCGGCTGCGGAGAACGACATAGAGTTGCTGGCCTTCTTGATCGCCCCGGGCGAGTTGCAGATCACCATCGGAGGTCACACGTACACGCAGAGTGCGCCGGCAGGCGTCACGTCGTTCAAAGTGCCCTCCCAAGCGGGCACCCCGGTGTTCGCACTGTCGCGCAACGGTGCCGATGTCTTCTCGTTCAACGGAGGGGTACAAATATACGGGACCGGCGGGCTTCCCTCGAAAGTTCAAGATTTGACTTATTGGAGCGGCAGCGCATCACAATCGGGCGTTTGCGCTCTTTGAGAAGCTATCGGAATCGGCGCCGACTCACAGGCGCCGACTCATAGTAGCGCGGAGCCGGTCTCCTGCTCAGATTCGCCCCGCATGACCCGCCTGACGCGCCGGACCATCGCGCGCGCCCAAGCGAGGTACCGAGGCACGGGGATGCGGCAGAAGGCGAGCTTTCTCACATATTGGTCGACCTTCCACTCGACACTGGATCCCGCCGGAAAAAATATCGTATCACCGGCGCTTACGCGACGCGCATGTCCCGCCGAATCCATCAGCGTGACTTCACCTTCCAGAATATGCACGGTCTCGTCGTAGCTGTAGAACCAGCGAAAGCGTCCCGCTGTGCAATCCCAAAAATAGGTGCTTGCCGTGCCGTCCGCGCTCCTGGATAAGAGCTCGATCCGCGCTCGCGGCTTACCCTGCAGTATCCAGGAGGCCTCAATGGGATGGTCTACGAGGCTGTCCGTGGACGATCCGATCCTGATCATACATTCGGAGGGCATAACTCTTCTAGACTAACACGATGGATGGACACCAGGAACCTCAGGTGGCTAGCCCACGGTCAAAAGGCCCGTGATACTGGGGATCGTCTTCCAAGTGCGACATATTGCAGCCGCCCTCGAAATCAGCTCCGAACGGACGTGCTAGACTCCGGCAGGCGCCCAGGGTAACTATTTAGGGGATCATATGGTGCGTCGATCATCCTTGAGCCGCCTCCTCTAAGAGCCGTGCTCAGCATGCTAGGTTCCCACGATAATTCGACGCTGCAGGCATCGCGCGTGGTCGGTCGCGGGCGGCATGGGCGGTCGTTCGATGCGCCATGAGCGCTAATTCCCGGATGGACCCGATCGACAACACCCACGCATTGTTCGCGCGTATTTCGCGTAATTCCGACCGGTCCATCGTGCCCATCAACGACGCGGCGCTCAAGAGCGACCCGCTCCACCCCAGCTTTTACTGCGTGCATTCCGCCTCGGGAGTGGCGGGCATGGACTTCATGGATTTGGCGAGAAGCCTAGAGCCTGATGTCCGGTTCTACGGCATTCAAGCGCCGCCCGGGCTGATGGCGGACGAAGAATTCGGCAAGTCGGTCGAATCCATTGCCGAGTACTACACGGCTGCGCTGGTCAATTTTCAGCCCACGGGACCTCTTCTGCTGGGAGGATATTGCGTGGGCGGCGTGATCGCCCTGGCGATGGCCGACCGGTTGCGTGCTCGCGGGCGCGAAGTGGGACCGCTGCTGATCATCGACGGGGTACCCGAAAACACCGGCGTGACTTGCGGGCGATGGAATGCGCGATATCTGCTCGAACTCGCCCGTAATGCACGCGCCTGGGTCGGTCACGGCGACCTCATGCGGACGCGAACTTTGCGGTCACTGATGTGGAGCATCTCGAACAACGCGAGGGCGATAGGCAAGCGCGCGATCGGCCTGAAGCGGGGTCAGAAGATCGGAGGCGGATATGGAATTGAAGGAATAATGGATGTTTCGCGATACTCGCCCGTTCATAAGGCATTCATCAATCGACTGTTCGGCGCGCTGCTGACGCACGAGCCGAAGAGCTACTCAGGAGAGATCGTGGTCTACGAAGCCTCCGTGAATCCGCTTCTCTCGTTGCCGCAAATCGGCAGGATCTGGCGTCAATTCGCTTCGCAGTCGGAAATCGTCCGGATCGTCGGCACACACATCGGTATGATGCATGAGCCTTACGTCGGGGCGCTTTCCGAACATATGCGCAAGCGGATCGTCGATTTCTACAGCTCGCATCGCGCGCGCTGAGGTTCGCCATCACACTCAAACGCCTCATCGTCGCCGCGGCGCTCGTCATCAGCGTGCTCGCCGCTCTCGCATTCACCCCGGTACGCCGGAAGATGGTGTCGCCGATGGCCCTGGCGATGAATTACGTCAGGTCAATCAATGCGCCCCCGGGTACCTTGACGCTCGAGGCCGCTCCAGCCGCATCGGGCGTGCCATTGGCAGCCGCCTCATCCTCGACGGTAGAGGCATCGCCCGAGAAGGCATCGCACGAATGGTCGAGCTACAACCGCGAGCTCGCGTCGCAACGGTACTCCCCGCTGAGTCAGATCGACCACGATAATGTGGGCACTCTCAAGGTGCTGTGCACGTATGACACGAAGCAATACTCGAGCTTCGAGGCCGGGTTGATCATGGTGAACGGAGCCCTCATAGGCACGACGGAGCGGGACATCTTTTCGATTGATCCTGCCACGTGCGCAGAGAATTGGCGGACGCGCGATCGAAGCGATGATCTCAGAGCCAGTCGGGGTGCAGCTTATCTGGACGGTCTGTTATTTCGCGGCCACGGAGACGGACGCGTGGCGGCTTACGATTTCAAGACGGGTGCGCGTGTCTGGGAAACCTCGATTGCGAACCGGCGGTTGGGTGAGTCGGTCGGAGCCGCCCCCATCGCCTGGAACGGCCTGGTTTTCATCGGCAACGCCGGCGGCGACGAGAAAGGCGTCAAGGGACGCATGTATGCGCTCGAGGCAAAGACGGGAAGAATCGTCTGGGAATTTTACCTGGTGCCGAAAGGCCCCAATGACCCGACGCGAGGCCCGCAGGGAGCGACGCCTCTCGACTCATCGACGTGGGGGAATGAGCCCGACACGCCGATCACCGGCGGAGCGACTTGGAGCTCATATTCTCTGGACCCGGAGCGCGGCGAGCTATACATTCCGACCGGAAATGCCGCGCCCAATTTTGCGAAGGGGCCGCGCAAAGGGACAAACCTCTACTCGGGATCCGTCGTGGTGCTGGACGCGAAAACAGGCGCCTACGTTCGTCATTATGAGATCACTTCCGGGGACTGGCACGATTGGGACGTGTCCAACGCACCCGCACTCATCCGGACGAGAGCCGGAAAGCGCCTGATGGCAGTCGCACCCAAAGACGGACATCTCTATGGATTCGACCTAGACTCGAATGCGCTGATCTACCGCAGGCCTGTCGACAGGATACAAAATGCCGACATGCCGTTTTCCACGGAGGTCGCTGTGCACTTCTGTCCGGGCACTGGCGGCGGCGCGGAATTTAACGGCCCTTCTTACCACCCAGGAACCAATATGATTCTGGTCGGCGAAGTGGACCGGTGCTCCTCGATCAGATTGCAAAGCAATGCCGAGATTCACGCCGTCAAACTCGGCGCGGGATGGACGGCCATGGCGACGCACAATCCGTTCGACATCTTCGGAGTTAGCGATCCTTATCGGGAAGCGGGCGGATGGATCTACGCTTCCGATGCCGACACGGGTGAGTGGCGGTGGCGTGCGAGATCGAACTATCCGATTTTGAGCGGGATCACCACGACGGCCGGCGGTCTCGTTTTCTTTGGCGACATGGGCGGCAATTTTTACGCCCTCGATATCGCGAGCGGACAACGGCGCTTGAGCATGAATCTCGGCGGCGCGATTGCGGGCGGCGTGATTACCTATGCGGTCGCCGGCGCCCAAAAGGTGGCCGTGGCAGCCGGCTTTACTGCAGTTCTTTGGCCCACCCGGGTGGTCACCGGGAAGGTGGTGATTCTCGGCCTGCCGCCGCCCTGAGTTCCGGCCGGTTTCCGGGCACCGCTACGCGTCCATTCATTGCGCGCGAATTCCGAGCGCCGACAGCAGCGATTCAGCCGCGGATCGCGCCGATCGAGGCACCATGAGATCGCCCAATCGCCTGCGACGCTCACGCCACAGGTCCTCACCCGACATCCACACATCCAGCGATTTCTCGAGCTCGTCGTAGCTTTGGGCGATGGGCCCAGGCGCATAATCGCCGAGCGGTTGGAGCAGCAATCCGCGTGTCTCCTCATATCGTTCCTTGTCCGGAAAATAGAGTATCTGCGGCCGCCCCGTGATCAGAAAATCCACGTAGACCGACGAGACATCCGTCACCAGCAAATCTGCCTGACCCAGCAATTCGTACAGGCCCAATCCTTCCTGAAATAGAATGTCCTCGTCGATCATCGCCCACTGCGCATCATCGGTAAACCGCTTGCCCGCATTGATCGACATGGGATGAGGTTTCACGATCATCCGACATCGGTTCCTCTTCAGCCAAGCGTGAAGCCGATCCGCATCCGACTGGCTCAGGCCCAATATCGTGCTGGTCTCCGTTCCGTCCTGGGTCAGGAAGCCACGGACGGAACTGCGGTAAGTCGGCATGAAGAAAATGAGGCGATCTGCCTGGCCTCGCAGTCGTGCGGCGCCGGCCGTGGATTCGGGGCGCTCGACCGTCAAGAGATCATTTCGAGGAAGTCCGGTGGCCAACAATCTTTCCGGGCCGAAGCCGCTCGCCCTCATGAGCACGTCGCTGAAAAAAGGCGAGGTGCTGATGAGAAACGTGGACATCGGCAACTGCGAACCGGGAACCCCCCGCCAGATTTTTTTTATCGGCATGCCATGCCAGAGATTCACGACAAGTTTGCGCTTCGGCGGAGCGTAGTTGAACAGTGCCCCGTGCGTATAAAATACGTGACTGGCTCTCAGATAAGACCAGATGCCGTGAATCGAATACAGATACAAGAAGCGCACATCGACGCCACCCAACCCGCGCTTCTGCTGCCACTCTCGAAAGGGACGCGGATCCTCGTGCACGAGCCAGTGAATCTTGCCGTCCCAATGCGCCCGCTTGAGCTCCAGACACATCGATACGCCTTGGTCGTCTCCGTCGGGCTGAGTGACGAGCACGACCCGCTTGTCCTTCGGCACGACCCAGTCGCACAGGCGAAAGATCCAGGCCGCGATCCATCGGCCGCAAGCCTTGAGAGCGTCCGGTCCGTTGCTCATCGCTCGGAAATGAGATATTTGATATAGGTGGTCGAGATTCCGCTGGTCCGCGGCAGATATACGACCTCGCAATTGGGCTTTAGAAAGTCGAACTTTCCTTCCCAATCGTCCCCCATGACGAACACATCTATCTTGTTGGCGATGACATCGCCCAATTTTTGTTCCCAGCTGTTTTCCGGGATGATCTTGTCGACATGCTTAAGGGCGCCGAGTATCGTGAATCGCTCCGAATAGCTGAAAACGCTTTTCTTGCCCTTTGTCAGATTAAATTCGTCGGTAGAAAGTCCGACGATGAGATAGTCGCCCAATGACCTGGCGCGCTCGAGTAAACGAATATGTCCGACGTGAAAGAGGTCGAACGTCCCGTAGGTTAAGACCCGCCTCACCGGCCATCGCTCTTGGGTTGGCGGCGCGAACCCTGGTTCGCGACCATCTGGATGTTCAGATTCTTCATTTTTCGCCCCGTCAGTATTAGCGGCGCAGAGACGACATAATGCCTTTCCGCAACACGCGGGTCAGAGCAACGCGGAAAAATTATTATGGTGTTTCCAGCACACGAACGCAACCGGCCAGAATCTCGTCGGCGGCGCGCTTCGGCGTATATTGCCCAATGAGATGGAGGCACTGGTCGGCGACCGACAGGCGATCTTCCGACAGGTGCGCTACGGACAGCATCGCTGCACACAGCGCGGCGACATCGCCCGCCGGAAACACATACCCCGTGACACCGTCTACGACCAGCTCCGGCACGCACCCACAGACATTGCTCACGACCACGGGACAACCGTAGCTGAGCGCCTCGTTGACCACCAAACCCCACGGCTCGGTATGGCTGGCAAGAACCATGGCGTCACTGGTGAGCAACAGCCGACCGATGTCTTCCGGGCTTTTTGCGCCGAGAAGCTCCACCGAGGACTCGAGCCCAAGCGTCCGCACCCTTTGCTTCAATTCGCCCAGGAGTACGCCGGATCCCGCGAGCTCGAGGCGCGAGTCGGGCAGGCGCTCGTGAACGAGCCGAAACGCGTCGAGCAGATCGTATAGGCCCTTCTCCTCTGCCAAGCGGCCGACGTACAAGAATCTCACCGGCCCCGACGTACGCCGAGGCCGGCTTTCATGATGCCTGCGCACCGCGCGGACATCGTACCCGGGTGGTAGCGCCGCGGCTTGGCAGTTGGAGAATATCCTTCGCTCACCGACACCATAGCTCGAGACGTATTCCTTGCTTCTAACTCCGTAACAGAACACGCCGTCGCAACGGCGAAAGAAAAACGCCTTGGCCTTCTCTCTCCATCGGTATTTCTTGCGGTCATAAGCGGTCGAATCACAGAAAACGGCGCGCTTACGCCCAAGCAAGATGCACAAGGCGAGCATCACCCAGTACTCCACCGAGTGGTAGCCGGGAATCACCACGAGCTCGCTGCGGTGTCGAAACAAGTCGGCAGCCAATTCAAGCACCAGCTTGTAGCGCGGAATATCGTCGTAGGACTTCGCAAACAACAACTCGAACGGGTATCGATGATAGGAACGGTCGGCTCCGCCGAGAAGCGCCCGCTCGATCGAGGTTTCTGCGACATGCACTACTTCGACAGACACTCCGAAGCTCGGAGCATCGGCATACAGTTCGGAAAAGATCGCGCCTTTGTATCTCGCCCAGAGATTGTTGTGATAAATGCGCACTCTCGGCGTTCGGCGGGTCGTCATAGCAAGGGTCGGCAGGCGTCGTGTAAGTGGCGTGGGAAAAGAATTAGGGCCAACGCGTCGAAACGATCGCCATGTGCCGTCAGCTTGAACATACGGTCGACATACAACGGTGCGGCAAACCCCATTGAGCATCCAACGAACGGACCATACGTTAGACCTGCCACGATAAACCCCCTATATAGCATAACCGGACAGTTCGGAGCCATCCGCTGCGCGCAGCGAGTTCCCTCGATGATCGGCCGGACGCTCGCTGTGCCATTGAACGGCTTGGGGGCGTTTGTTTCCCATGCGCAGGGTGGTTTGCGCTTATCTCAGCCGTTCCAATATGTTCTCCTTTCAAGGCAGCGTTCAGATCTAACGGCCCGATTGGATAATTTACAATCACGGGGAGTTTTGCGGTCCGTTGGCTGGAACGGGGCCATGCCGCGCTCTATCTCGCAACGGAGAAATACTGCATTATTCGTCCCGGAACAGCCGTATCTCCGGCACTCGTGAGAAGATTGCGGCGTCATGAGAAATAGCGGCGTCATGAGAAATAGCGGCGGCGGCTTCTAAAAATGCGAGCCCCCGGCCGCAGCCGCTTCGGGTTTTTTGTGGTGTTCGAACCCAGTTACTCCTTGGGATGTCTGGCGGCCTTGAGTTCCTTGGTGCGCCACGCCTCTCGTCCCATTGCCGTCGATGTCCTGATGCGCGCTCAGTATCGCCGTGCCGCCGATGAGGTTATCGACAAACTCAAACGAAAGTACGGTGATAGACTCGTGCTGCGTGCGGTCGTCGTGCCGCCCGCCATTCTAGATCAATGCGACAATTTCAATTTTAGGGCGCATTTCATCGCCGAAATCCTCTTCCGTCTTTATTATTTTGACATCGTCGAGAGCCGAAGCGACTACGTCATCTATCTCGATCTGGATATGATCTTGATGGTTGATATTTTCTCGATCGAGCAAGACCTTGGCCACGCCGCCTTGCTGCATGTCGTCGAAGCAAAGATGCAGGATGCGTCTCGCGGCGTAATGCCGCCGCACATATCGCGATACCTGAATTCGGGACTATTGGTTTTCGACACCACAGACAGTGCCGCTCTCGGCCAAGCACTTCTCAAAGCGCGACATATCGTCAACGAAATCGCGGAGAAAGCGCAGTTCCTTGATCAAGATGCAATCAACATCGCCTTCTATGACAAGCTCGAGTATCTTCCGCGCAAATGGAATTTCACGCTTGAAGAATTCACGGGTTACCCGTTGCCCGGGGACACCGCCGTTCTGCATGCCACCGGATCGCGCAAACCGTGGTTCTTCAGAGGCGGACATCCGTTCTCGATGTGGTACGAGAAGGAGGCGGATCTGCTGGAACTGACCTTCCTCGGCCGCTATGATTTTTGGTGGGCGGCCAGGCGCTTGGCGACAAGGCTGAAGCGTCTGCCCGACGCACGGCGGCTGCGCTAACCATGTCAAAAGCCTTCGGCGCATCGGCCACATCGGGGATGATGTGGATGTCGATCTCCGTGCTGGTCGTGAAGGCGATGCTGTTCGTCATGCAGTTTGCCTTGGGGTACATACTCACCCCGCGCGATTACAGCGTTTTTGCCGTCGTCTCCGTCGCGCTCACGTTCGTCGGCGGACTGCAATACTCGGGCGCGGCGAAGGTGCTCATCCAAAAACAAGATCAATACCACTCGCTGGTCAAGGAATACACCGACTTTTGCCTGTATATGGGCCTGATCGCCGCCGGGGTTCTCGTCATGCTCGGTCTGGTGTTCAGCAAGTTTTATCGCAATCCGGCATTGTTCTACGTCATCGGCGTATCGGCGCTGTCAGTTCCGGCAACATCGTTGATCTCGATTCAGGTGGCGCGTCTCAGTATCGATCTGCGTTTTCGCGCGATGTGCGTGATCGATTTCTTCGTCGGCCTGACGAATGTCGCCGTCGTGCTCGGCGCCGCCTATCTGGGCGCAGGCTTCTACAGCATCGCGTTGGGATTGGTCGTCTCGTCTGTGCTCAGATACGTTCTCAACGACCGAGCCACCGCGACGGTGACTCCATCCTTCGGTCTGTCCGCCGCGAAATTTCTATCAATCTTGAACGAGGTGAAATGGCTGATCGCCATGTCTTTTCTTACCGGTCTTTCGCAGCAAGGAGATTATTTCGTGCTCGGTCGCGCGATCAGCCCGGAATCTTTGGGGTACTACTACTTCGGCTTCCAGGTGACCGCCAATGTCGGACAATTGCTAGCACAGGGCGTTGGCAGCACGCTGTTTCCAATCTTCAGCGCGATGAGGCACGACACCCAGGCGCTTACCCGGGCCGTCTTGCGATCGAGTTCGGTCATTCACTTTGCGTGCAGCGTTCTCTGCCTCGGGATAGTGGGGTTTGTTCCTTGGGCGATGCATTTCGTCTGGCGCGGAAAGTGGGACATGGCGATCATTACGGCGGTCGCCATGGCGCTGTCCCTGCCGATGCGGATGCTGTCGCCGCTGGGAACCGTAACCCTCGACTCGTTTGGAAAATGGAGATTGCGCACCTGGCTACTGGTCCTGGACTCCTGCAGCATGATGCTGGCCGCCCTCATCGGGGCTGCCATCGACGGTTTGCGAGGCGCCTCGATCGCCGTCGCGACGCAGCGATTCATCGGCGGCATGGTGGACTTCTCTTTTGCGGTGCATGTCCTCGGCGGAAACGCGGCCGATATCGCGAGGTTCGCAGGCCGCGCGTTCATTCCATTTTGGCTGCCCGCGGCAGCACTGGTCGCGGCAAATCATCTGTATCCCTTGCTGGCGTACGATCTGCATTCAGCGCTTTTTGCCGCGTTGCGCACCATGGCGGCCATTGGCGTCTTCGCGGTGCTGGCGTACGTCTTGGACCGCCGTGTCATCAAAGAGGTGTATGAGTTGCTGGTGTAGCGTGTCTTCGACAAGCGAGCGGAGTGTCTCCCAGCTGTCATGTTCTCGGCGCAAAATTCAGCTCTCGACTATCAATCAGGGGACGCGCATGAACGGCCACGACCTCGCGCGAGATACGCAGATGCACACGCTGGAACTGGAATTCCTCCGTGCACAGGAGGCCACCATCGAGTCGCGCGGGCATCTTGAAATGCTGGCGCAACGTCTGCGGGCTGCTGCCAACCTCTTCGAGGCAGCTCGCGGTCGTCTCGAAATCCTGGAGATCGTGGAAGCCCGAGCCCAGCGCGCATGGAGCGACGCGGAGCAGTTCGTCATGATAGGCAGCTCTGCGGCACTCACCGCAGACGCGCTGCCCATGCGATCGCGACGGGCTTGCGGTTCAACCACGACAGGTGGAAACAGCGTATCCTGAATGCCAATGGAGCTTCCTTAGGACAGGCACATGAAAATCGGCTTCATCGGGCTCGGCAACATGGGCGCGGCGATCGCCGCCAACCTGGTGCGCGCCGGCCACCAGGTCATTGTATGGAATCGATCGGCGGAAAAAGCCCAAAGCCTGATCACCCTCGGTGCGGTTCTTGCGCCCAGCCCCAAGGCGGCGGCGGCCGAGCGCGCGGCGGTGCTGACCATGCTGGCCGATGACGCCGCGCTCGACAGCATCGTCTCCGGCCCGCAGGGCTTGTTGGAGGGACTGCGCCCCGGCGGCCTTCATATCTCCTTGAGCACCATTTCGGTAGCAACCGCAGAGAAACTGTCCGCCCTGCACGCGGAGCGTGGGCAGCACTTGCTGTGCGCGCCCGTGTTCGGCCGACCGGAAGCTGCCGCCGCGGCGAAGCTGTTTGTGGTGGCCGGGGGCAGAAAGGTCGACCTCGACGGCGTCAAGGCCGTGTTCGACGCGATCAGCCAGCGGGTGTTTTACATCGGCGAAACTCCATCGGCGGCCAATCTCGTCAAGCTCTGCGGCAACTTCATGATACTCGCCGCCATCGAGACCATGGCGGAGGCGATGGCACTGGCGGAAAGAGGCGGAGTCGCCAAGCAGCAGCTGCTCGAGGTGCTCACCGGCACGCTGTTCGATTCGCCGGTCTACCGCAACTACGGGAACGCATTGGTCCAGGAGCTATTCAAGCCCGCTGGTTTCGCAGCTCCCCTCGGCCTCAAGGACATGCGCCTGGTCGGCCAGTCCGCCGAGACACTGCGGGTGCCCATGCCCGTGCTGAATGTGCTGCGCGATCATCTGCTGCAAACCATTGCCGCGGAGGGCGAAGATGTGGATTGGTCGGCCATCGGGCGCACCGTCGCGAAGAACGGCGGACTTTAGGCCGGCAGCACCGGCTGCCGGGTCCGACGAGTTCGAGTCTATTTGATCCGGTATTTCACCTGGAATCCGACCGTGAAGGGCAGATTGTCCCGCGGGATCGGCGGAATCAGGATGAAGTTCACGCCGAATCGCCCGAAGCGGGTCATGGCGGCCGGGGCGAGCACCGGACCGGTCCGATTATTCTCGCCGCCGATCCCGAAGCGCCCGAAGTTGTAGCCCGAAATCACGCCGCCCATGGCGGCCAAGCGAAACCAGCGCCAGTGAAGCGGCTCGGGCGCATAGACAATGCCTGCGTAGAACGAGGGCCTATCCAGGGAATTGCGAAAATACCCGCCCGCTGCGGCCCAATGCGGTGAGAACCAGCATTCGGTGCCCGCGCCGGGATTGAATTCGTCGAAATGGCGATATGGATGGATGTGATACGACCCGAGCATCAAGTCCGCCCACCAGCCGCTCTTGCAAGGGTCATCGGCAGCCGCCGCGCCGGTCCAGGCCAAGAGCGAGAGCGCACACAGCAGCGCAGCCGCGGCTCCCCTGCCCCGGCGTCGGCTTCGGCTTCGGCTTCGGTCCATTCGCACCGCGTGGTTGCGCATTTATTCGCGGCTCCCCCGATCATCCATCGGAGAGCGAGCACTGATCATCCCTGTGCGTATTGTACGGCATCGAAATTGGCGGCTACGATAGAACGTGGCCGCCAACGACTCATTTCGCACGTTCGGGGATTTTTACCCCTTCTATTTGAGTGAACACGCCAACCGCACGTCTCGGCGGCTTCACTTTGCCGGCACGAGCGCCGCGGCCGGGCTCATCGCCGCCGCCCTCTGCACCGGTCGTTGGCGGTTGCTCGCCGCGGCGGTGGTCGCCGGATACGCGTTCGCCTGGATCGGGCATTTCTTCTTCGAGCACAATCGCCCGGCGACGTTCCGCCACCCGTTGTACAGCCTGATGGGCGACTGGCGCCTATGGTGGGAGATTCTGACCGGTAAGGTTCGCCTGTAGCTACCAACTGTACGCGAGCGACAAAGCCACCACGTGCTGCGTCGTCTTCTGCGTGATCGGGCTATACGCAGCGCTTCCCAGCAGATGATTGATAGCCGTGTCCAGGTTGATGAGCCAATGCTCCGTGATGAATCCGGTGGCACTGAAACCGAATCCCATCGCATCCGAACCCGCATGCGCATCATAGACGGGATAACCGGAGGCGATGGACTGAGCCGTCGTCACCCCGAATTCCTTGTGCATGTAGAGATGATCGGCGTAGGTGTAGGACGGTCCCGCGAACATGACCAGCCGCTGCGAGCTCCCCGGCAGCGGCATATAGGCGCCGATGTCGGCCACCATGCCGTCGGCGCCCCCCACCAGCTGGCGCACGTCCGCCCGCAATACCAGCGGGAAGCTCTTGGAAATAGCATAGGACATGAACGCCTTGACGGCGGGCGCGCGATCGATATTGCCGAGCCCGTGAAGGTGTGAGATGTCGTTCGATTCCAAGCGGCCCAAATCGTAGCTGACCGCCAGGCCACCGCGGTAGTGCTCCCCGTGCACCAGATTGAGGCCAACCCCCTCGCCCACCGACGCGAACGCGAAATCCTTGTAGCGGATATTGATCACCGGGCCGCCCAAGGTTCGGGTAAGCGTCGCGCCGTCATAGAGCGGCTTGTCCTCCACCCCGGCACCGAGCACCACGCGCCACTCGGGCAAGTCAGGCTCGAACAGCTTCTCGAGCGCGACGCCGCTCGAGTATTGCCACTCCTGAAGCGGGGACGGCGTTTGCGCGTAAGCCCCTACGGGCACCAGCAGCAACAGCGCGCCGACAGCGCCCCATTCCCGCCGTACGATGATCAGCAGCGCCTTGAAAAGCCCGAATGAAAAATTTTCAAAATTCCTACGTTCGTTGTGTAGGGCCATCATGATCGGAACCATATCATGTTGGATAAGTTCGTAAAACGCGAGCGTGACCGAATGACAAATGTAACTTTGCGTCGCAAAGTTACGGTCAGAGCCGCACGCGCAAATTGCGTTGCCTATCCGCTGGCCGAGTCTTGCGAGAGGTGACGAATGCCGACGCGGTCTATCAGGAAGTTCTACGGGCCGGGCAAGCGAGAATGTCTTGTCCCAGAAGGGCCTGGTATCTCACGCACATGACGGCGAAGAAGTACTGCGGACTCGCCGGTATTGGGCTGGTGACATATCGCTTTACGGAGTGCGTCTTCCGTCGCGTTTGTGCGATCCGGCATTGCCGCCATTCGAGGACCGATTGAGTATCGTTCGCACCCGGCGACGCGGATAAATTGCGGAGTAAGGCGTCCAGTCCCGCTTTATTCGCCTTTTTTTCTGCGCGCCGGGACCCTTCTGCGGCACCGAGGCTCTGCGTTTCATGCAACGCGCATTGCGGATTCTTACGAGTTGTTGAAGGATAAAACTTCAGGTCCCGAAGTTTTCGACTACCTTCGCAACGTCTTCTCGCGTCCAAACGCACATCTCACGCTCAGGCCCCATCGGATTGTAGTCCTCCACACGATAGACGACCGCTTTTCCGAAATTGAATGGTGGGCGAAACAAATCGATCCGCCGAAACGCTCCGGAAGAAATGTCCTTGTTTGGAAAACCGTCGGGGTTTTTGTGGGTGGTCGTCATCAAGTACCTGGAGTTTGATTCGACAAAATTCACCAGAAACCGGCGAATATCGGCATAGCTCAAGTGAAACAGGCAGTCGCGGCAAAAGATCAAGTCGCCGAACGGTACCGGTTCTGACGCGATGTCCTGGCATCGGAACTGGTGTTCTGTATCACTGAATTTCGCCTGGTTCGTGGCGATTATCTGCGGTACGACGTCAATTCCGATGTACTTGCAGTCCGAGGGAAGTTTCACGTGGCGCATCCAATTGAAGTCACCGCACGGCGCATCAATGAACGTTCTTACAGCTAGACGTTCCAAAATTTCCGGCAATTCGTTGCGAAGCGCGCCCGTGAACTCATAAGTCGAACCATGGCCACTTCGGGATTCCGAGTTTTCCCACAAATTCTGCTCGTAAATTCGCGAAAATACGGCTTTATTGCCCAACTTTGAATAATGCAAAACCTCCCGCTCAACCGGGTTGAGTTTCAACAATCGGACCACCGCCCGTTTCAGCAAGGCCTTGAATCCATATGTTCTATAGAACCACTGGGCGCGTTCAAAAAACGCCGTGCTGAAGACCCGGCTGTAGCGGAAATCGTCGTTCACTACTTTGTTTGTCACGGTGCCCTCGCATTGCGGACGACCCGTCCTGGGGACTATTTCGGCTTTTTTGCAAGCACGACGCCGGGGGGCGGAATGCGGTCTCGACAGGCATTCTTTACCAAGTTTCGAACCCGGAAGCAACCCTTGCACCGATCAAGCAGAGCTGGCGAGCTCATCCACACGCGCAATAATGGATTTGAAATTTGATTCCGCATCGTACGCGCGAGCCAGCATTTCCGGGCCAAGCCAGAGGGGTCATCGTCCTCAAGCAGAAACGCGTATTTGCCGATAATGAATTCGGGCCGTAAGGAGCTTGTTGCACTCACCGACCTGGCGCCGGATGCGCTCGCTCTCTTTCACTTCGTCTATGTATGCTCAAGGTAGAACGCTGCCGCCCGCCATGAGCTTCGTATCGGGCCTTCCATTCATAGAATGATTTGCGTGAGAGGCCAAAGTGACGGCAGGTCTGGACAACGTTCCGCGGTGCAGCGCAAGCCTTACGTAGCACCTTACGCCGCCAAGCTAATACACGGTTCTGTTCGTCTGGGTCATGGGCTCTCCTCCGGGATTGGGAAGTGGGCCAGAATGTCACCTTAGTCTTGGGACTTCACAGTTACCCATGTGACTAGAATGGACCGTTGTAGATTGGTCGGGGCGACAAGATTCGAACTTGCGACCCCTTGCACCCCATGGTGGGGGTAATCCATTTTCCGTTCCGGTAGCTTCCGCCAATTTCCGGCAGCATTGCAGTTCATTCGTCGTTATTTCTAGATTTTTTAGGCGTTTATCGTCTGATAGACCAGGAAAATCCCGGCAGCTTGCGGCACGCCCAAGAACGGTTCAAAGTGTACCCCAGGGTGTACCCCAGACTAGTGGACGCTGAAGATGAAGATTTCCGATACCTGGCTACAGAACGCCAAACCGCGTAAGGCGCGCTACGACGTGACCGTGACGAACCGGACCGGACTGATGGTCCGAGTGCATTCGAGCGGCGGCATGAGCTTCCGGTTTCGCTACAAACGGGATGGCGAGACCTTCGTGATGGTGTTTGGCGAGTACGGCCGCCAGGGGATATCGCTCAAACACGCCTACGAGATGCACGATCAGGCCCGC
>Ga0187863_10000493_pt1 | contig 33562 bp, 27 predicted proteins | sample June2016WEW_11_1_FD_132975 | JGI IMG/M metagenome (GOLD analysis project Ga0187863, IMG submission 132975) | Peatland microbial communities from SPRUCE experiment site at the Marcell Experimental Forest, Minnesota, USA - June2016WEW_11_10 | ecosystem: Environmental > Terrestrial > Soil >...
CATCGGTCAGCATCGGAGCGCCACGTGGCATCTGCGCTTCCTCCTGCCACTTTATCGCTCGCTGCCAACTCAAACGCCAAGTACCTATCTTGATCCCGAATCAGGTTATGAAACAGCTTCTAGGAGCCTCTTCCAAATTCACCTTCGGCCACGAAGCGTCAGGGCATGACTTCAGTCGTGCCGATAGACGCCCCCAATAGGCCTTGGGCTTTAGCCCCTGCGTGCTTTTGCTTCTTCAAGTATGCCGTTCCAAACGGATACTCGTCCGGCCTGTTTGCCAGGCCCGCTTTCACCGGATTGTTTTCGATGTACTCGCGATGCTGTTGAAAGCTCTCGTCATCCAGGATGCGCACATCCGAATACCCACGCTGCCATATCTCGCCGCGAAAACCGCGTTCCTTGTTGGCGCGAAAGGAAAAGCTTCCCTTGATCAATTGCATTGCCTTCTCAAGAGTCATCTCGCCCGGAATGGTCATCAGAATGTGGATATGATTGGGCATGATCACGAAGTCGTGAACGGCAATTTTTCCGGCGCGCATGTAGGCTCGAAGAACTTCGACAAAGAGTGCCGCCATGCGATCCGTTTGGAAGAGCGATCTTCCGGCTGCTGTGCGCGTAGTTACAAAGAACGTGCGCGGGTAAAATGAGGCGCGTGATGGGTCCGAAGGCCGGGAAGGTATCGACATCGCAGGGGCTAAAGCCCTCCACTTTTTATTGTCGCGCGCGGCACGACTGAAGTCGTGCCCTGACGCTTCTAGCTTAAATGAATTTCTCGTAGCCGATGGATTTGTGCCTTGGCACTTCCAGCTTACTCGAGTCTTCTTTCGCAGGGGGCGTGCCGGGCGCCCCACGTCTGGATTCTCAGATCTGGGTCGACCCAATTGTGGTGGTCGATTGAGATGCGGGCCGGCATTCCGGGCGAGTTCGATCATCTCCCATGCCGCCTTCATTGAGCACGGCCCTCCAGTGGGATAATGAATACCAGCCATGACCAACCCAAATCCGGAAAGCCCAGTCGCCGCCAACACTGACGCTCGCCCCTCCAACTTCCTCCGCGACATCATCGCCGAAGATGTGCGCACCAAAAAATTCGGCGACGCCGTCATCCAGACCCGCTTTCCACCCGAGCCCAACGGCTACCTCCACATCGGCCACGCCAAGGCCATCTGCATCGACTTCGGCCTGGCCGACGAGTTCGGCGGCAAGACCAACCTGCGCTTCGACGACACCAACCCTGAAAAAGAGGAGCAGGAGTACGTCGATTCCATCATGGCCGACGTCCGCTGGCTCGGCTTCGACTGGGAGCGACTCTGCTACGCCTCCGACTACTTCCCCCAGCTCTACGAGTGGGCTTTGCAGCTCATCAAAACCGGAAAGGCCTACGTCGACGACCTCACCGCCGACGAGATCCGCCAGCACCGCGGCACCCTAACCGAGCCCGGCAAAGACAGTCCTTATCGCAACCGGCCAATCGAAGAGAACCTCGACCTCTTCATCCGCATGAAGCAGGGCGAGTTCCCCGACGGCGCCCGCGTGCTGCGCGCCAAGATCGACATGGCCTCACCCAACCTCAACATGCGCGATCCGGTCATGTACCGCATTCTCCACGCCTCGCACCACCGCACCGGCGACGAGTGGTGCATCTACCCCATGTACGACTACGCCCACGGCCAGTCCGATTCGCTTGAGCGCGTCACCCACTCCATGTGTACTCTCGAATTCGCCGACCACCAGCCCCTCTACCGCTGGTATATCGAGCAGCTCGGCATCTTCCCCTCGCAACAGATTGAATTCGACCGGCTCAACATCACCTACACCATGCTCAGCAAGCGTAAGTTGCTGCAACTCGTAAGTGAAAAGCGCGTGAGCGCCTGGGACGATCCCCGCATGCCCACACTCTGCGGCCTTCGCCGCCGCGGCTTCACACCGGAAGCCATCCGCACCTTCGTTGCCGCAGCCGGCGTCTCGCGCACCAACGGCAGCACGGATATCGAAATGCTCGAGCACTTCCAGCGCGACGACCTCAACCGCCGCGCTTCCCGCGCCATGGCCGTCCTGCGCCCCCTCAAGCTGGTCATTGATAACTACCCTGCCGGTCAGTCGGAGTTCGTCGAGGTCGCAAACAATCCCGAAGACCCCTCCGCCGGGACCCGCCAGGTGCCCTTCTCCGGCGAAATCTTCATTGAGCAGGACGACTTCCGCGAGATTCCTCCGCCCAAGTACTATCGCCTCTCTCCGGGCAAGGAGGTCCGCCTGCGCAACGCTTATTTCATCACCGCACAGTCCGTCCAAAAGTCCGCCGACGGCAGTCTGGTCGAGGTGCATTGTACTTATGATCCAGCCAGCCGCGGCGGCAATTCTCCCGACGGCCGCAAGGTCAAGTCCACCATGCACTGGGTCTCCGCAGCCCACGCCATCTCCGCCGAAATCCGTCTCTACGGGAACCTATTTGCCAAGCCCGATCCTTACGACTTGGAAGAAGGCCAGGATGTACTCGACAATCTCAATCCCAACTCGCTGGAAATCCTCACCGGCGCCAAGCTGGAGCCTTCCCTCGCCATCGCCTCACTTGCGGACCGCTTCCAGTTCGAGCGCGTCGGCTACTTCTGCCTCGATCCCGACTCGACCCCCGGCAATTTGGTATTCAACCGAACACTTCCGCTCAAAGACTCCTGGGCCAAAATCGAAAAGAAGTCAGGAGCGTAGCCACCTGCGGCGGGGCAGACGCTTGCTGGCCGCTCACATGAGCTTTGTGCCTTCCAGGTCCCGATTCTGGAACCTGGGATATAGGCATCTACTTCCCAATCACATCGATCGCCACCGGAATCGTCTTCGGCGGCAGGCATTGATTCTTGTCGCAGGCCTGGAAGCGCAGCTTGGCCTCGACCAGATGATTCCCCGGCTCAGCTGCGATGCGCGCCTGAATCACAAACTCGCCGGTATAAACGCTGAGCTTGGTCTTGGGATCGAGCGGCAGCGTGAACTCCGTGCCCGCCGGATAGCTCGCCTCCAGCAGCCGCACGCCCGCGCCCTCGGGAATCGACAAAACTGTGGGGATGAGAAACTCATCCTTCGGTGTGTGCGAATTGATATGCAGCCCCGGCGCGATGCGAAAGTGCAGCGCGATGAAAGTCGGCTTGCCGGCTGCCACAGTCACCTGCTCGGGAAAGAGATATTCGACCGCCGCGCCCTTCAAGATCGACCGCCCCGGCAGATCGGACTGCCCCTGCGCCAGCACTGCCGCCAACCCCAAAGTCAAAGCCGCCGCAACGCGAACTCCCGTCTTCAATCCCGGCATCAATTCCTACCTCTTGATAACTCGCTCGCTAACTTGCTGCCTCGCTGCCTCGCTGCCTCGCTGACTTGCTGACTCGCTGACCCGCTAATCCCCCAGCGCCTTCTTGATATTGGCCTCGATATCGTCCTTCGAGGTCAATCCCATCTGCGCGGCCACCACCGTTCCATTGCGATCCACAAAGAACGATGTCGGCATCGCGTCCAGGCCGCCGTAGGGCTTGCTGAGCGAATCGCCGTCGATCAGCACCGGGTAGGGAATGTGCATCTGCTCGACGAACTGCGCAATCTCCTTCTTCTCGTCGCTCAGCTTCTGCGGGTCGACGCGGTCGATGTCGTCCGTTGAAACGCCCAGCACCTCGAACCCCTGCGCCGCGTACTGATTCCGCAGCTCGATCAGCCAGGGCGTCTCGATCTTGCACGGGCCGCACCACGTAGCCCAGAAGTTGATGAGTACCGCCTTGCCCTTGTAACTAGCCAGCGAAACCTTCTTGCCACTCAGGTCTTCCAGGGCAAACTCCGGCGCCGGCTTGCCCTTGAGCGGTGAAAGATACTGCGCCTCGCCCGCCGCGTCGGGCGCCAGCTCGCCTTGCGCCACTAAAGCCAGCCGCCGCTCGCCCGCCTGCCTGCGCAGTTCCCAGTTGGCCCATCCCGCCCACGCAAAGACGGCCAGAATGAACAGAACGGCGGTGATAACCAAGGTGTTACGCTTCACGGGGATTCGCCTCTCAGCCTTATTGTACGGGCAGTTGGGGGCCCAGCCGATGCTTGCGGCTGGGCGCCCCATCCTCTTTGCAGGTCCGCGAAGAGGTTGGGAGACGGAAGGCCACTATCGCTGCCCCACCGCAGGTGGCCAAAGCTGTTACCATCAAAAGCCAATGAACCAGCCCAAACCAAGCGATCCTGAACCGGGCCGGCCCGATCCCGCCGCCTTCAAGCCGGCTGAACTGGTGCGCACCGAAGCGGCAGCGCTCGAAGCCCTCGCCGCGCGCCTTGAAGGCTCCATGGCCGAACCGTTCGCCCGCGCCGTTGAGTTGATTCTTCGCTGCGGCGAGGAGCGGGGCCGCGTCGTGGTTACCGGCATGGGCAAGAGCGGCATTATCGCCCAGAAGATTGCCGCCACGCTCAGTTCCACCGGCTCGCCGGCCCTGTTTTTGCACCCCGCCGAAGCCGTCCACGGAGACCTGGGTGTGCTCATGCCCGGCGACGTCGTGGTCGCGCTCTCTTCGAGCGGCGAGACCGAAGAAATTCTTCGCCTGCTCACCCTCCTCAAGCGCAAGGGCGACGCGCTGGTCAGCTTCTGCTGCAATCTGAAGTCGACTCTCGCCGCCGCGAGCGACGTTGCCCTCGACTGCGGCGTGGAGCGCGAGGCCTGCGGGCTGAATCTGGCGCCCACCGCCTCCACCACCACCATGTTGGCGCTGGGCGACGCGCTGGCCGTCGCCGTCAGCCTGCGCAAGGGCTTCCGCGCCGAGGATTTTGCCGAGCTCCATCCCGGCGGCAAGCTGGGCAAGCGCCTGGCCAAGGTCCGCGACCTGATGCACTCCGGCGACCAGGTGCCCGTGGTGGCGCCGGCGACGCCTATGACCGACGTGATCTACGAAATGTCGAGCAAGAAACTGGGCATCACGACCGTGCAGGAGCGGGGCCAACTGCGCGGCGTCATCAGCGACGGCGACCTGCGCAGGCTGCTGGAACGCGAAGGCGGCGCAGCCCTCAGCCGCACGGCCGGCGAAGCCATGAACCCCCATCCGCGGACGATTGCCGCTTCGGAACTCGCCGCCACGGCGCTGGCGATCCTGGAAGAGCGCAAGATCACCTCGCTGGTCGTCGTGGACGCCAACCAAACCGTCGAAGGCGTGCTCCACCTGCACGATTTGTGGGGCGTGGAGCTGATCTGAGAACAGAGATCAGGCCGAAGGCTTCCGCCGCGGCGGATGGCGAGGGTCAGAGATCGGGCATCGGGCGAATCGGCATACTTGCTCGGGGCCAAGGTCGATCTCCAGCTTCCCACCTATCTGGGCGGTGGGAAGCTGGCGTTGAACGAGCGGGGAATTTGTTTACCTTGTCCTCGAAACCTCTTCCACGGTCACCGGGTCGAGGAACGGCATGGCGGCGCGCAGCTCCTTGCCGATGATTTCCACCGGGTGCTTGGCTTCGGCTTCGCGGAAGGCCGTGAACTCCTTGCAGCCCGTGTTCAGATCGGTGAGGAAGCGCTTGGCGAAGCTGCCGTCCTGAATCTCCTTGAGGATCGCGCGCATCGCCTTGCGGCTCTCTTCGTTGATGACGCGGGGACCGCTGACGTAGTCGCCAAACTCGGCGGTGTCGGAGATGGAGTAGCGCATGTAGGCCAAGCCGCCGCGATAGATCAGGTCCACGATCAGCTTGAGCTCGTGCATGCACTCGAAGAAGGCGCTCTCGGGCTGGTAGCCGGCCTCGACCAGCGTCTCAAAACCTGCCTTGATGAGGGCGCTGATGCCGCCGCAGAGCACGGCCTGCTCGCCGAAGAGGTCGGTCTCGGTTTCCTCCTTGAATGTCGTCTCGAGCACTCCGGCGCGGGTGCAGCCGATGCCCTTGAGGTAGCTGAGAATGAGCGCGTGGGCTTTGCCGGTGGCGTCCTGGTGGACGGCAATGAGGCCGGGGACGCCGCCGCCTTCGATGAAGACCTCGCGGACGCGGTGGCCGGGCGCCTTGGGCGCGGCCATGCCCACGTCGATGCCCGCGGCCGGGACGATGGTCTTGAAGTGGATATTGAAGCCGTGCGCGAACATCAGCAGCTTGCCCGCCGTGAGGTTCGGCTCAATATCCGCTGCAAAAATCTTGGCTTGAATCTGATCGGGCGCGAGGATCATCACCACATCGGCCCACTTCGTCGCTTCCGCCGCCGGAACCACTTCGAAGCCTGCCTTCTGCGCCTTGGCGACGGACTCCGCTTCAGAGGCGGGCAGGCCAATCTTGACCTGGACGCCGGAGTCCTTGAGGTTGAGGGCATGAGCGTGCCCTTGCGAGCCGTAGCCGATGATGGCTACCTTCTTGGCTTGGATGAGAGAGAGGTCCGCATCGTGATCGTAAAAAGTCTTTGCCATGTTTTTCTCGGTTCTTCCTTTGCTTTCGCGGTTGGTTGATTCGAATCGGCTTGTTCAGCTTGTTCAGTTTGTCCAGTTTGTGCGGCGGCCTTTGAGCGGGATTATTCCGGCTCGCTGGTAGCGCCATCTACAAGGGTTTCCCCAGGCTCGGTTTCCGTCTCCGGTTCGGACGCGCCTGCGCCCATGGCTTTGATGACGCCGCTGGTGTGATGGCCGCGGCGCATCGTCATCTTGCCGCTGCGGCAGATTTCCAGAATGCGTCCTTCATCTTCGCGAAGCACCTCGATAAGTCCTTCGATTTTGCTTTCGACGCCGGTCAACTCGATCATCAGCGACTCCGGCGCCAGGTCCACGATGCGGGCGCGAAAGACTTCCACCAGATCGAAGATCTGGGATCGATTCTGCGGTGTAGTGGCCACTTTGATGAGCGCCAGTTCGCGGGTGACGGCCGGAGCCTGGGCGATGTCGTCCACATCGACCACATTCTCCAGTTTAAACAGGCTGGCCTGGACGCGATGGCCGGCCTCGGCGGAGGCCTCGCAGACCAGCGTCAGCCGCGACAGGCCGGCGCGCTCGCTGCGGCCCACGGTAAGCGAGTTGATGTTGATATTGAGGCGGCGGAAGAGGGACGCGACGCGCGTCAGCACTCCCGGCAGGTCTTCAACGTAAGCGACGAATGTGTGCAGCATGTGGGGCCTTTCGTTGTTGATCGTTTCAGCCGCTCTTGTGAGCGGTCGTTACATCGAACGGGCTAACGCAACTCATTGAGCAACTTCTGATCGAGGAACCCAGCGCAAGCTTTCTTCCTCCACAACGGCGCGCCAAGAGGCGCTTTCTCTTTCAAAATGGAGCACACCTTCAGCACACATATACATCGGGTGGCCTTCTTTGTCAGCGTCCAGATCATAGAAAATCAGGCGAATTCCCTCTTTTGGGATGATGCCGAGTTCTCGGAGATCGTCGAACGAACCCGTTGTGAGCTTCGCATCTCCGAAGTATAGATAGACAGCACCGTTCAAGAGAGTTTCTCCATTTCCAATGACTGGTTCTTACTTTTCACCCGGCGACTCCACCAGCGCGTCCTTGCCTGGCCTGCGGATCATCTCATGCAATGCGGAGCCGGTGGAAACCATCGGGTAGACCGAGTCTTCCTTCTCGACCTTGAAGTTGAGCAGGAACGTGCCCGGCGCGGCGCGAGCCGCATCGACGGCCCCGGCCACTTCGGCGCGGGTGCTGACGGTGAGGCCCTGAATGCCGTGAGCGTCGGCCAGCTTGACGAAGTCCGGGCTGACCATCGGCGTGGCTTCGTAGTTGCGCTCGTAGAAGAACTCCTGCCACTGGCGCACCATGCCCAGATAGCCGTTGTTGATGACGGCGATGTTGATCTTCAGCTCCTCCTGGACGATGGTGGCCAGTTCGGCAGCCGTCATCTGGAAGCCGCCGTCACCGGCAATCACCCAGACCTCCTTGTCCGGGTTGGCGGTCTTTGCGCCGATGGCCGCGGGCAGCGCAAATCCCATCGTCCCCAGGCCGCCGGAGGTGATGAGGGAGCGCGGTTTCTCGTGGTGGTAGTACTGCGCCTCCCACATCTGGTGCTGGCCAACGTCGGTCACCACAATGGCTTTGCCGCCGGTGATGCGCCAAATGTCGTTGATGACGTGGGCCGCATAGAGGTGGCCGGAGTCGGCCAGGTTCTTGATGTCGCGCTGGGCAGTTTCGCCCTTGAAGCCGTCGATGGTCTTGAGCCAAGCCTGGCTTTCGCGGCCCGCGATGCGCGGCAGCAACTGCTCAAGCACCTCGGAAAGATCGCCGATCAGCGCCACATCGACCTTGACGTTCTTGTTGATCTCAGCCGGGTCAACGTCGATGTGAATCTTCTTTGCCTTGGTGGCGTAGGTAGCGGTCGTGCCGGTGACGCGATCGTCGAACCTCATGCCGCAGGCAATTAGCAGGTCGGCTTCCTGAATGGCATGGTTGGCACAGGCCTCGCCGTGCATGCCCATCATGCCCAAGCTGAGCGAGTGCGAGGAGGGAAATGCGCCCAGGCCCAGAAGCGTGAGAGCGACGGGAATCTCGGCGCGCTCGGCCAGGGCGCGCACCTGCTCCATGGCGCCGGATTCGATGATGCCGTGGCCAGCCAGGATGACGGGGCGCTTGGCGGAGCGGATGAGTTCGGCTGCGCGCGCCAAGCCGGAGTCCTCGAACTTGCGCATGGGATGGATGCGATGGGGGCGCGGCTTGGCGGCCTCGAAGTCGAACAGAGCCGTGGCCTGCTGCGCATCCTTGGTGATGTCGATCAGCACCGGTCCGGGGCGCGCCGACTTGGCGATCTGGAAGGCGGAGCGCACGGCGGGCGCAATATCCTCGGCGCGGCTGATGAGGAAGTTGTGCTTGGTCACGGGCAGCGTGATGCCGGTGATGTCCACCTCCTGAAAGGCGTCGGTGCCGAGAACCTTGCTGGAGACGTTGCCCGTGATGCACACGATGGGGATGGAATCGAGCATGGCGGTGGCGATGCCGGTGACCAGGTTGGTTGCGCCGGGTCCGCTGGTGGCGATGGCCACGCCCACCTTGCCCGAGGCGCGCGAGTAGCCGTCGGCCATGTGCGCCGCGCCCTGCTCGTGGCGCACCAGCGTGTGGTGAATGGGAAACTTGCGCAGCGCGTCGTATACGGGCAAAATCGCTCCGCCGGGGTAGCCGAAGACGTCGGTTACGCCCTCGCCTACCAGCGTAGCCCAAAGAATCTCGGCGCCGGTGAGACGAGTGGGCGGGTTACGTGGAGCGTTTCCCTTGTGCTCGGGAGTTTTAATTTTGGCGGGGCCGTCCTTGAACTCCACAACGGGGCTATCGGCGTAGAAGGATGGTGTGTCCACCCACCTATGGTTTGGGTTGACAGGGCAGATTAACCCCCCATCTGCGGCTGAAATCTGATTCGCCCTCCCTGTCTCACGCTTGCACTTCGGGCAACTGTATTCTGTTTTGAATACGGGCATTCTGCTCCTCCTCGTTACTGCAAAATTTGGCATTCCTTACCTAAAATTGGCAGATACGATCCACTCTTCTCTGACTGCATTGTCATAACGGCTCCTTAAGTCTCCCTTGTGGTAACGCCATGAATCCCGCGTACATTTCGAAACAGTGGCTAGGGGGTCATGCTGATTTCTCGTTCAGAGGGTTGATGATTTCTACCGTTGACGTCTCATAGACAGAGCGTTCAGCGCAGTATGAATAACTTTGGAACCTGAACTGCACTACTGGTTGACCGTTGACAAACTGGCCTTTTGGAGGGAATCCATCATCGAGGGGCCCCATGCCTTTTGCGAAAGGAATATCTCCCGTGATATCGCAACCTTCGAGCTGAATGCAACTTCTATCGTCATCGCGATCTAGCCGTGTTGCGTAGAATGGTTTAGTTACGATTCTCCGAGCCATCACTTTTTCCCCTCTTCAGACACCGCGTTTCCAACCATTTCGCCGATGTTTTTCATCTCTTCGTGAACGAGGAAGATCAACTCTGCGCCATGCATCACAGTCGCGCGAGCAACGAGATTTGGGTCGTCCAATGCGATTTCGAACCACTTCTTTGAGATATCGAGTCCGCCCCGTCCTGCTTCTCCTTCGGGGATGGCTCTGTTCGACATCAAGGCGTTTATTTCGTCCGTAATGTCCATGAGCTTTCCTAGGTGTTGCGTTAGGGAAGCAATGGTCTTGGGCTCAAATCCTCCAAATGTCAGTTTTTCAAATTCCTTCAAGACCGCTCCAGCATTCGCCGCCCGAGACGGATGCTTCTCGATCCTTTGGAGCCATTGGATAATAATCGCCGTTCTCGTGAACTTAAAGTTCGCGTTGATTGAGGGTCGGCAACGAACGGCGCCTTCTGGAAGAATCTCCGCGTTCAAATCGATCCGAGAGTAGGCGTATAGTTCCTCCGCGGCCTCTTCAGGGCCGGGCGTCTTCGCCTTTCCACGCGGACGATTGAATAATCGCATAGGTGTCGTTCCTGTTGACTGACCACTGACAACTGAAAACTGACCACTGTTACTTACGTTGTCGCGCCTTCAGAGGCGCTGCTTACGCGGTCCACATATTTGCGGAAGACGCCCCTGGGCCAGCGCAATGCGGGCGGCACAAAGCCCTTGAGCCGCTCCGCGATTTCTTCGTCGCCGACTTCTAGCGTCAGCTTGCGGTTGGGAATATCGAAGTGAATGATGTCGCCCTCGCGGACGGCGGCGATGGGTCCGCCGGAGAAGGCTTCGGGAGCGACGTGGCCGGCGGTGAAGCCGCGGGTTGCGCCACTGAAGCGGCCGTCGGTGAGCAGAGCCACCGCGGCCGAGAGTTCGGCGTTCGAACTGACGGCGGCGGTCACTTGCAGCATCTCTCTCATGCCCGGGCCGCCCTTGGGGCCTTCATAGCGGATGACCAGCACGTCGCCGGGTTTGATCTGGCCTGTCTGCACGGCGGCAAAACAATCTTCCTCGCAATCGAAGACGCGCGCCGGGCCGCGATGCTCGACGCGGTTGGCGGCGGCGACCTTCATCACGCAGCCCTCCGGCGCCAGGTTCCCTTTGAGGATAACCAGGCCGCCGGTAGGCTTGATGGGATCGTCGAAGGTGTGGATCACGACCTGGCCGGGCGTCTCCACGGCGAGCGCGGCTTCTTCGGCGAGAGTCCGGCCGCTGATGGCGAGCGTGGAGCCGTCGGCGTAACCGGCGTCGATGAGGCGCTTGGCCAGCAGTCGCGAGCCGCCGGCGGCCTGGTAATCCGAAGCGACGAACTTGCCCGCCGGAGTGAGGTCGCAGATGAAGGGCGTGCGCTTGCTGATCTCGTCGAAGTCGTCCACCGTGAGCGGAATGTTGAGTTCGCGCGCGATGGCGATGAGATGCAGCACGGCGTTGGTGGAACCGCCCGAGGCGGCCACGCTGGCGATGGTGTTCTCGATCGATTTGCGGGTGATGATCTGCGAAGGGCGGCGATTGGCGCGGACGGCATCCATCAGGATGCGTCCCGCTTCGCGCGTTGCGGCTCGTTTCTCAGGGTTCATGGCGGGAACACCGGAGAGTTGGATGGGCGAGATGCCGAGGATTTCGCCGCTCATGGCCATGGTGTTGGCGGTGAACTGGCCGCCGCAAGCGCCCGCGCCGGGACAGGCGTTGGCCTCAAGAGCCTCGAGACCCGCGTCGTCGATGCGGCCCGCGGCGTGCGAGCCGATGCCCTCGAAGACGTTCTGGATAGTGATGTCCTTGCCGTTGAGCTTGCCGGGGGCAATGGAACCGCCGTACAGCATCATGCCGGGAATATCGAGGCGGCAGAGAGCCATGATGATGCCGGGCATATTCTTGTCGCAGCCGCCGATGCCGACCAGGCCGTCGAAGAGGTTGCCACGCGCCACCAATTCAATCGAGTCGGCGATCACTTCGCGCGAGACCAGCGAGGCCTTCATGCCCTGCGTGCCCATGGTGATGCCGTCGTGGATGGTGATGGTGTTGAACTCCATCGGAGTCCCGCCGGCCTCGCGAATGCCTTCCTTCAGCGCTTCGGCAATCTCGCGCAGATGCACGTTGCACGTGCCGATCTCGGTCCAGGTGTTGGCGATGCCGATGATGGGCTTGTGCAGATCCTCTTTGCTGTAGCCGACTCCGCGCAGATAGGAGCGCGCGGCGGCGCGGCTTGGTCCTTCGGTCAACGGTATGCTTTGGCGCTTGCCTTCGATGGTCATTTGCCTTCCTCGTTCACTAGCTTCTAGCTACTAGCTCGTTCATGTTGCTGTTGAGGTTTTTTCCTGTCCTTCATTCCTCGAATGCTGGGTGCCCCAGGTCTCGCTTTGGAGACCTGGGAAACCACTTATCCACGCGGTCATGGTATTAGAAGCTAACAACTGGAAGCTGTCACTTCGCTTTCAGCCAAGTTGCTTCATCGTGCTTTGCTTCAAATGCGTCCAGCGCGGCTTCATGCCTTAGCGTGAGGCCGATGTCGTCGAGGCCTTCGAGGAGGCAGAATCTGCGAAACGGGTCCACCTCGAAGGTTGCGCTGAATCCCCGATTGTCGGTGACCGTCTGCGCCTCGAGCGAAACAGTAAGTTGATAGTTTGGAATGGTCTTCGCGTTGTGGAGCAGTTCGGCGACCTGCTCTTCAGTGAGCCGGGCCAGCACGATGCCGTTCTTGCCCGCGTTGGAGAAGAAGATGTCGGCGAAGGTGGGCGCGATGACGGCGCGGAAGCCGAAGTCCGAGAGCGCCCAGGCGGCGTGCTCGCGGCTCGATCCGCAGGCGAAGTTCTTGCCGGCGATGAGGATCTGCGCGCCCCTGTAGCGCGGATCGTTCAAGACGAATGAAGGGTCCGGCTCGCCTGCCGCCGTGCGCCGCCAATCGAAGAAAAGAAAATCGCCGTAGCCGGTGCGCTCGATGCGCTTCAGGAACTGCTTCGGTATGATCTGGTCGGTATCGACGTTGGCGCGATCCAGAGGCGCGGCCAGCGCGGTGAGTGTGCAAAAGGGTTGCATCAGGCCTTCCCTCCTTGCAGCGCGGGCTCCCGTACTGCCCAGTTGCGAATGTCTACGAAGTGCCCGGCAATGGCGGCGGCGGCGGCCATCTCTGGCGAGACCAGGTGAGTGCGTCCGCCGCGGCCCTGGCGGCCCTCGAAGTTGCGGTTGCTGGTGGAGGCGCAGCGCTCGCCCGGCGAAAGAATGTCGGGGTTCATGCCCAGGCACATGGAGCAGCCGGGTTCGCGCCACTCGAATCCGGCCTCACGAAAGATGTTGTCCAGGCCTTCGGCCTCGGCTTGCGCCTTCACCGCCTGCGAGCCGGGAACCACCATGGCGCTCACGTGCGTTGAGACTTTGTAGCCCGCCGCGATGCGGGCCGCGGCGCGCAGGTCTTCAAGCCGGCCATTGGTGCAGGAGCCGATGAAGACGCGATCGATCAAAACATCTTCAAGCGGCGTGCCGGCCGTCAGGCCCATGTATTCCAGCGCGCGCTCCAGGCCGTTGCGCTCCTGATCGCTGGGCGCGGTGGCGGGGTCGGGCACGGATGCAGTGATGGGCGCGACCATGCCGGGGCTGGTGCCCCAACTCACGTAGGGCACAAGCGTGGCGGCGTCGATAATGAGTTCGCGGTCGAACTTTGCGCCGGGGTCGGTGGGCAGCTTGCTCCACTCTGCCACGGCCTCGTCCCACGCGGCGCCTTTGGGACTGAATCTCCGGCCTTCCAGGTAAGCGAATGTGGTTGCGTCGGGAGCGATCATGCCCGCGCGCGCGCCGGCCTCGATGCTCATGTTGCAGACCGTCATGCGGCCTTCCATCGAGAGCGCGCGGATGGCGGAGCCGGCGTATTCAACGACGCAGCCGGTTGCGCCGTCCGTGCCGATCTGCCCGATGATGGCCAGGATGATGTCTTTCGCCGTGACGCCGCGCGGCAGTTCGCCCTCGACGGCAATGCGGAAGGTCTTGGGCTTGGACTGCGGCAGTGTCTGCGTGGCCAGCACGTGCTCCACTTCGCTGGTGCCGATGCCGAACGCGAGCGCGCCAAATGCTCCGTGCGTGCTGGTATGCGAGTCGCCGCAGACGATGGTCATGCCCGGCTTGGTGATGCCCAACTCGGGGCCGATAACATGAACGATGCCTTGCTCGCGCGAGTTCACGTCGTAGAGTTCGATGCCGAACTCCGCGCAGTTCTGGCGCAGCGTGGCGATCTGTTTGGCGGCGATCTGGTCCACGATGTTGAGGCGGCCTTCGATGGTCGTGGGCACGTTGTGGTCGATGGTCGCAATACATCGGTCGGGACGGCGGACCTTGCGGCCGGCCAGGCGCAGTCCCTCGAATGCCTGTGGCGAGGTGACCTCGTGCAGCAGTTGCAGGTCGATGTAGAGCAGAGTGGGCTCTCCTTGCGGCTCGACCACCACGTGCTGCTGCCAGACCTTTTCAAATAACGTTTTTGACGTGCTATTCAATGCCTACTCCTTGTTTGTTGCCTCGTCTTTTCGATGACTCGATTTCTTCGTTGCTTTCTTCTTGGTCCGTGAAAATCCTTTGTCAACATTCATCCAAAAGTGATCGAGTTTTGCTCTGTTCTGATTTGTAATTCCTGCCCAAAAATCATTAAGCACACTCTGAAGTGAAGCAGTATTTACGTTTCTGCTCGATCCTTCATAGGTTCCAGTGCCGGTTTTCTGTGTCAGACCGTTTCTCGTAAGAACGGTATTAAGGGCCGATGTGAGGGTGCCATCATCGCCATCCAGAGAAAATCGAATAATCACTCTCATTTTTCTACCTCACTTGCGGGTGCCCCACCCTCGCCGCGTTTTTGCTTTTTGCGGCTAGGATGGGAAACCACAAACCTACTTCAGCAGCTCCTTCACCGTCTCCCGCACCTTCGCGCCCATCTCGCGGGTTCCGAGCACGGTCAAGCCCTCGGGATTGGTGCGCGCCAGGTCCTGCGTGCGGAAGCCCTGTTCCAGCACCTTGCGCACAGCCTTGACGATCGCGTCGGCCTCCGCATCCAGCCCGAAGGAGTGGCGCAGAAGCAGGGCGCCCGTCAAGATGGTAGCCAGCGGATTGGCGATGTTCTTGTTGGCGTGCTTGGGCGCGGAACCGTGCGCCGGCTCAAACAAATTGATCTTGCCGCCGACGGTCCCCGAGGGCAGCATGCCGAGCGAGCCGGTGATCACGGAAGACTCGTCGGTGAGAATGTCGCCGAATGTGTTCTCTGTGACCACCACGTCGAAGTCGCGCGGACGCTTCATCAGGTGCATCGACATCGCGTCGACGAACTGGTGCTCCAGCGTCACATCGGGAAACTCCTTGGCCACCTCGATCACCGTATCGCGCCAGAGCTGCGAGACTTCAAGCACGTTGGCCTTGTCCACGCTGGTAACCAGCTTGCGGCGCTTCTGGGCCAACTTGAAGGCCACGCGGGCCACGCGAACCACTTCGTCGCGCTTGTAGATCATGGTGTTGAAGGCTACGCCCTTTTCCTTGTCCCAGCCGCGGGGCTGGCCATAGTAAAGGCCGCCGAGCAGTTCGCGAACAAACATAATGTCGGTCCCGTCGATGATCTCCGGGCGCAGCGGGCTGTTGACCGTCAGTTCCTTGAAGGCAAAGACGGGGCGCAGGTTGGCGAAGCCGCCCAGGACTGCGCGCAGTCCGAGCAGACCGGCCTCGGGGCGCTGGCTTGGAGGAAGAGAATTGAACTTGTCGTCGCCCACCGCGCCTAAAAAGACGGCTTCGGAGTCGAGTGCGGCGGCAACGGTGTCGGCGGGCAGAGGCGTTCCATCCTGCCCGATGGCCACACCGCCAATGCGCTTGTAATTCAGCTCCAGTGTGTGACCGCCGGCTGCCGCAACCTCTTGCAATACTCCGATGGCTTCTACAGTGATTTCGGGGCCAATGCCGTCGCCGGGAGTAACTAGTACTTTCAACTTCATTCTTGCTCTCCTTGATTTTAGGTTTCAGAGATCAGAGATCAGAGATCAGAGACCAGGGATCAGGGATCGGTTTGCGGCCTTTGCCTGTGCGCAAGCAATCGCGCAGCGGGTGATTCTCAATCGAGTTCCGATACCGGCTCGCGGCGGCTTTCGCGGATATGGTCGGGCAGAATCCCAATCAAATCCATGTCGTAGATGTTCTTCTTGCGGTCGGCAAGTGCTACGAAACGGTAATAAGTATGTTGCAACTCGTCGCGGGTAAGCGTGAAGCCAAGCTGCTCCAATCGGTTTCTCAGCGCGGCGCGGCCGGAGTGCTTGCCGAGCACAAGATGGTTCTTGGCCACGCCCACCAGCGTGGGGGTCATAATCTCGTAGCATAGCGGATTGGCCAGCACGCCGTGCTGATGGATGCCCGACTCGTGTGCAAATGCGTTGTCGCCCACGATCGCCTTGTTGGGCGAGGGGCGGAAGGTGATGAGCTGGCCGAGAACCTGGCTGGTGGGATAAAGGTTTTCCAGCTTGATGTCGGTGGAGACGCCGAAGCGGTCGCCGCGCACGTAGAGGGCGGCGGCAATCTCTTCGAGCGCGGCGTTGCCCGCCCGCTCGCCGATGCCGTTGATGGTGCACTCCACCTGGCGCGCGCCGGCCTGGATGGCGGCCAGCGAGTTGGCCACCGCCAGGCCCAGGTCGTCGTGGCAATGCGAGGAGAGGACGATGCCCCGCTCGTCGATGGCCGGGACGCGCTCGCGAACTTCGCGGAACATCTGCGCGTACTCTTCGGGGGTCGTGTAGCCGACGGTGTCCGGCATGTTGATGGTGGTGGCGCCGGCCTCGACTGCCACGCGCACCATCTCGACCAGAAAATCGCGATCGGAGCGGGTCGCGTCTTCGGGCGAGAACTCGACGTCTTCGACGTGCTTGAGCGCCAGGCGAATGGACTCGCCCGTCAGGTCCAGCGCCTCCTGGCGGCCGATCTTGAGCTTGTACTCGAGATGCAGGTCGCTCGATGCCAGGAAGATGTGGATGCGCGCGCGGTCGGCAAACTGCAGGGCGCGGGCGGCCATCTCGATGTCTTCGGTCTTGGCGCGGGCCAATGACGCGATGCGCGGCTTGCGAATGGCCTGGGTGATGGTGGCGATGGCCGCGAAGTCGCCCTCGGAGGCCATGGCGAAGCCGGCCTCGATGATGTCCACACCCAGATCTTCGAGGGCATGGGCCATGGTGAGCTTTTCCTGCGTGGTCATGCTGCAGCCCGGAGACTGCTCGCCGTCGCGCAACGTGGTGTCGAAGAAGAATACGTGATCTGAAATCATTGACTCGCCTGCCGGGAAAAACCTTTTTCAACCAGACTAGTGTCTCGCATCGGGCTTGTATAAGGCAAAGTTATTATTATTGGGTAAGCGATAAGGATTCGTTATGATGGATGAGAGATCAGGGGTCAGGGGCCAGTGGTCAGGGATAAGGGATCAGGAATCGGGGAGAGGGCCAGGGTCCGAACCAAGGTTGGGTGCCCCACCCTCGCCGCGTCTTTGTCTTTGTGGCTAGGGTGGGACCTCGCAGATCTTCACATGACTTGCGCCTTTTCGGATTAGAGCGCTAGCTGCCCCTGAGAGCGCAGCGGATCGCCTTCTGATCTCTGATCTCTGCCCCCTGATCTCTTGTTCGCGGAGGCCTCATGGAACTGAATCAACTGGAGACGTTTTTGGCGGTGGCGGAGGAGCGGAGCTTCTCGCGCGCGGCGGTGCGCCTGCACCGGACGCAGCCGGCGGTGAGCCAGGTAATCCGCAAGCTGGAGGCGGCTGTGGGCGAGACGCTCTTCGACCGGGCGGCGCGCGACGGCTCTCTGACCGCGGCCGGGGTGCTGCTGCACGACTACGCGCTGCGGCTGATGGCCCTGCGCCGCGAGGCTACCAGCGCTCTGGACGAGCTGAAGAATCTGGAGCGGGGACGGCTGCAACTGGCGGCCAACGAGTACACCTGCATGTATCTGCTGCCGGCCATCGACCGCTTCCGGCGGGCGTTTCCGCAGGTGAGCGTGACCGTGCACCGGATGCTGGCCTCTCGCATTCCCGAGGAGCTGAACCTGCGCACCTTCGAGCTGGGGATGATTTCGTTCCGGCCCAACCCGGCTCAGTTTCGCACCATCGCCGTCTATGGCGACAGCCTGGCGTTCATTGTGAGCCCCAACCATCCGCTGGCGGGCGCGGTGCGTGTGTCGATCGACGACCTGGGAGATGAGGTATTCATCGCCCACAACGTGGCCTCACCGTTGCGGCGGAAGGTGATCGAGGCGTTTCAGCGTTACCGGAGGCCGTTGAATATGGGCATCGAGCTGCCCACCATCGAGGCCATCAAGCGATTTGTGGCCATGGGCAACGGGGTGGCGCTGGTTCCCCACCTGACGGTGGCCCGGGAGCTGGAGACCGGCCAACTGGTGAGGGTGGCGGTGAACGAGCTGGAGTTCAAGCGGGTGCTGCGGCTGGCGCACCGACGGCAGGCCACGCTCTCCTATGCCGCCAGGGCCTTTCTGCGCACGGTGAAGGCGCTGGCCAAGGAGCAGGGACCGCCGTTTTACTACCATGTGGAGCCCATGGGCTGAGGCGGCTGGTGCCGGTTTGGCTTCCGATGCGTCTATAGGCTCAGAAGTTCCGGCAGAGTTGCTTTGCTCCACGGACCGCTCCGGCCATTTACAATTCCTAGAGCGGGGCCCGGCTCGAACCGGTGCGCCGGAATCGACAAGCTCGTTGCCAGCCGGACGGTTGCGCAGTCGTGAGGTTCAGGACCGAATGAAGAAGATCGCATCAGTTGCATTCCTGCTGGCCGTGTGTGTGGCCGCGGGCCGCGCTCAGGAAAGCCGCCAGGACGTCAGCATCAGTGGATTGGGGCTGGTTGAGCCGTTCATTGCCTCGTCCACCGACATTCAGGTTCACTCGACCACTGGCTATGGCGCGCTGGCCAGCTACCGTTTCATGCTCACGCCATCGAGCGCCTTCGAGGGCAACTACGGGATTACCTACCAAAACAAGATCACCTACTACTCGCCCGGTTTTGCAAACGGCATCCAGATCCTGACCCGTACCCAGGAGATGTCGGGGGCCTACGTGCACACTTTCTATTACCGCAAATTCAATCCGTTTGTCGAAGCCGGGCCGGGCGCGCTGATCTTCCTGCCGATCGTCAACACCGGCACGACGGTTTTGGGCGCCAAGCAGCAGACCAGCGTCGGCGGCCTCTACGGAGCGGGGTTTGCCTATGAGATCAGCCCCAGCTTCGACATTCGCGCGGAGTATCGTGGGTTTGTCACCAAGGTTCCCACCTTTGGCGACCCTGGCGGCTACAAGTTCGACACCAATAAGTGGTACAACATCTTCACCCCCGCCGTCGGCGTGGCCTATCACTTCTGAGGACGCCGGTTCAGGGCTGACTAACGCAGCAGCGAAGAGGGGACGGGCCGAAGCCTGTCCCTTTTTGTTGAATCTTGCGCGGAATCAATTCAAATCAAGGCTTCACGAGCCGGTTTCTCGCTCCTGGCGCGCTTCCGGGTAGCATCCCAGCTCCTTGACCATGGCGCAGTGGGGAGCGAGCGCTTCGAGCGCGCGCGAACGCTCCTCGGAGGAGTGAATCTGGCAATCCACATAGAAGATGTACTCCCAGGGCTTGCCCTGGACCGGGCGGGACTCGATCTTCGTAAGGTTGATGCCGATGGACGAGAGTGCGGAGAGCGCGGCGACCAGAGATCCGGGACGATTCGCCAGGGAGAAGGCGACGCTGATCTTGTTCGACTCAGGATCCGCAACGGCATCCTGGGCGCGGCGGACGAGGAAGAAGCGGGTATAGTTCTCCGGGTTGTCTTCGATGCCCGCCTGAAGGATTTGCGCCCCATAGTAGTGGGCCGCGGCCTCGCTGGCGATGGCCCCCGCATGGCGGTCGCGCATTTCCACCAGTTGCTTGACGCTGCCGGCGGTGTCGTAGAAGGCGAAGGCCTCCATCCTGGGGTGCTGGGCCAGGAACCGCCTGCACTGCGCCAGGGCTACGGAATGCGAGAAGACGCGGTCGATCTCGCCGATCGAGGCTCCGGAGATCGCGATCAGGTTGTGGCGGATGCGCAGGAGCGTCTCGCGCTGGACTTGCACTTCGTGGGCCAGAAGCAGGTCGAAGTGCTCCAGGACCGAGCCGGCCAGGCTGTTCTCAATGGGAATGACAGCGGCTTCCACGGTTCCGTCTACGAGTGCGGCAAAGGCGTCGGCGGAGAGCGAGAACGGCACGATCGCCGCGTCGGCGACCAGCTTCATCGCTGCTTCGTGGCTGAATGAGCCGGGTTCTCCCTGGATGGCGATCTTCATTCCCGTGCCCTGTGCTCCGGTCAATTCTCGCTGAGCGGTCACCGTGAGGCGTCTGCTTTGAAGCGCTTTCTGGCACCATACCACAGCCCACCCGGAGTTTCGTCTGGGAATCCGCTTGCAGGCGTGGAATTCAACTCCGCAGCCACAGGTCGGCTGCCACAAAGGCTAGAAAAACGGTGGCGATGACGCCGTTCATGGTGAAGAAGGCGGCATTGAGGCGACGCAGGTCATGGGGAGAGACCAGGGAGTGTTCATAGGCCAGCAGCAGGGTCGCGGCGGCGATGCCCAGCCAGCCGAGTGTACGAAATTGAAACAGTGCGCCGAACCAGGCGAGCAGGCCCAGCATTGTCAGGTGCATGGCCCGGGCGGCCCAGAAGGCGGCGGGAATGCCCACGGCTTGGGGCAGGCTGTGGAGGCCCGCGGCGCGGTCGTGCTCGCAGTCCTGGCAGGCGTAAAGGACGTCGAACCCGCCTGCCCACAGGGTAACTGCCGCGGTGAGAACCAGGATGCGGGGATCGAGCGAGCCCCGGACTGCGATCCAGGCCGCCGTGGGTGCCAGGCCGAGGGCCAGGCCCAGCCCCAGATGCGACCAGCGGGTGACGCGCTTCAGGTAGCTGTATCCCAGCAGCACCGCAAGCACCAGCGGCGACAGGTAGAGCGTGAGCCGATTGAGCTGGGCAGAAGCCAGCACGAAGACGAGCGCGGCGAGGATCGTGAAGCCGAGGACGAACTGGCGCGTCAGCAGGCCGGCGGGAATGGCCCGGCCGCGCGTGCGGGGATTGGCGGCGTCCAAATCGGCGTCGGCCCAGCGGTTGAAGGCCATGGCAGCGGAGCGGGAGGCGATCATGGCCACCAGAATCCAGGCGATGATGTGCAGGGTGGGCAGTCCGTTCGCGGCCAGCAGTGTGGCCGTCAGCGCAAATGGCAGCGCGAAGATCGAGTGCTCCCACTTGATCATCTCCAATGTTATGCGCGTTTTGGACCAAATGCCGGGCATGGCCGCTCCATGGATCAGTGTACTTGAGGAGCGGAGGGGAAGCACCCGGCACTTGCACTCCGGCCAAGGCCCTTTCCGGCCCGATGGGGTCTCAAAAATCAAAGCACGAAAAATGGACACAGCCAGGGGTGATTTGAGTTATATTGTCTCCTGCCGGAAGAGCAAAACAAAGATTCCGGATGAAAGGGGAGACAGTGAAGATCAGCAAAACTGCAAGCATGGTTGGGATGCTCTTGTGCCTGGGAACGTTGAGCGTGATGGCTCAGACCGTCCGCATTGGAGGGGAGTCGCTGCGGGCCAATGGTCAGGTTGCTCAGGGCTTTCAGTACACGGGTTCCTGTCCTGTCGATCTCCAGTTCGGCTGGGGCTTGATCAGCACCGGACCAACCACGGTGAACTACCGCTTTGTCCGCAATGATGGCGGCCATTCTACCAACTCACAGAGCGTCAATCTGCCTCAGGCCAACCGCTCCGTGCCGGTCTACGAGACGTGGCGCCTGGGCGCGAACACGCCGCAATTCGCCAGCTATACCGGCTGGGTGAAACTCATCATCGAATCTCCCAATCCCCTCGAGGGCAAGATCGGATTCACCATCCATTGCCAGTAGGGAACCTTTGGCAGATGGACGGCCCAGAGCCGGCCTGGGCCGCCCGTCTGCGAGGGATCTACTTCTGCGCCTCGTTGGGCTGGTTGGCGACTTGCAGGTAGTTCTTTACGCTGAAGACGCCGGGGACGCCGTTGGCGCGGATGAAGGCCAGGTTCTTGTCGCCCTGGCTGTCCACGACGCCATAGAGCTCGACGTGGCCGTTCTGCACCGAGATGCGGATGGTCTTGGCGGGGTCCATGGCGTACTTGTTCAGGGCCCCGTACCCGTAGACGGCGTGGGCCACGGCCATGCGGATCTGGTCGTCCATCATGGAAGTGGGATCGACCTCGATCTCGCCGATTACGTCCTTTACGCCCGGATAGGTGCTGACCAGGGCCAGCGCGGAGTCCTTGTCCACGTCGGTGCGGGCATGGCCGCCCAGGGTGACGACGCCGTTCTGGACGCTGAGGCTGATGGCGTTGAAAGTGTTGCCGTAGCCTACGCGGTCATAGGCGAGCTTTTCACTCAGCTTGGCCTGCAGCTCGCTGTCCGGGACGTTGGGGCCGGCGACCTCGATCAGGTTACGGACGGCGCTGACTCCCCGGGCCTTGCGGACGCTCTTCTCGGCGTCGGCCTTGTACTCGTAGAGGTCTACGGTTCCGGTGAGCGTGGCGATGCCGTTGTCCACGGTCACTTTCACGTCGCGATATTGCTTGTGGTTGAGCCGGGCCGCGGCGGCGCCGGTTGCCGGGCTCCCTTCCTCCGCCTGAGCGGCGGCGCCGGATCGTGGGGCTGCCAAAGCGGCCTGGGGAAGGCCGAGAAGGGCTGCGGCAATCGTAGCCGCGAAAAGTGCCGTCCGGGTAGTGCGTATCTTCCGTTTCATGACTGACTCCTCCTTGGGGATCGGGAAACTCTTGTGGCAACTGGCCGAGTTCGGTCGCCTTCCTGGTCACTCCACCGTGGCGAACGAGGCTCAAGGCGTTCGGCCGGGTTGCCTTTCCGAAGGTTAGACACCGGCTCTTGGGAAAGGTTGCGCGCGGCTGTCTCCCACCGTGGCCGCAACAGAACGAAACGCGGGTCCTCCGACTTCGCTACGCTTCGCTCAGGATGACAAGCGAAGGTGGCGCACCCAGCGCGTTCCTTATCGCTGATCCCTGATCTCTGATCCCTTACCGGTACCGCCGCTTGGCGTTGATGACCATAAAGAAGACGCCGGACACCTCGCGAACGCGAAGAAAGCCTGTCTCCTTCGTAGCCGGCAATTCACGGTTCCGTACAACAGCACGCCGCCATTCCGCATCGGGAGGCGGATGGGGCTGGAGCCGATCGGCCACTTGCCCAACGATGGAAGTCTACTGATTCCTCGTCGTCACCGGTCCGGAGATGGTCCGATTGTGAATGTCGCCGGGTGAATCGACCTCGATCATACTCACCAGGTTCTTGACGCCGGGACAGTTGGAAACCAAGTCCAGCGCCAGGTCCTTGTCCACCTCGGCCCCGACGTGACCGGCGAGGACAACGAGACCGTTCTTGACGCTGACCCCGATGGATTTGGAAGTGCTGGTGTACCCTGGGCGGTCGGCGGACAGCTTCTCAAGGATTTGGGCGCGCAGCTGGTCGTCGGGAATGCTGGGCCCGGCAACCTCGATCCGGTTCTGCACCGCGGTGATGCCCTTGACCATGCTGACCCGCTTTGCGGCGTCGGCCTTGAAGGCGTAGATGTCCACAGTCCCAGAAAGCGTGGCAATGCTCCGATCCACGCTTACCTTGACGTTGAGAAACTGTTTCTTGTTCAGCTTCTGCCGGACCGCGGCATCGCTTGCCGGTGGTGTGTTCGTCTGCGCAGAGGAAGCCGCGTTGGAGACTTGGGCCACTGCCGGGAATATCCGGGTTGGGTTCAGGAGGGTTCCTGCGAGCGTTGCCGCCAGCAGTGCGGCATGCGTGCCGCGCATCGTCCAGGTCATGTTCTCACCCCGTTTCGTGCTTTGCAGGTCATATCCTTGGGATAGTCTTGGTTCTTTGCGTTGATTGCCGCCGTCTCAGCCCGGAATCCTATCGCGTTCGCCGCTCTGCGGCTTGGAGTTCGACCTTTAGACGCGGTTTTCATGGGAGCGGTTACACGGCCATTTTACCGGTAGCGGCGCGTGGCCTTGACGACCATGGAGAAGACGCCGGACTCGTCGCGGGCCACGAGCAGCGATACGTGCCGGTTGATGGCGACTTCGGCCTGGATCAACTGCTGGCTGGTGGTGTTGACGTTGGTGGCGTAGGTGAGGGTGACGTAGCGGCTTAACTGCTCTTCGACGATGATGCGGGAGGTGGAGTTGCCGAGGGCGCCGAGGTAGTTGGGGTCGAGTTTGACGCTGCCGGCGCCGAAGAGCTTTTGCACGCGGCTGCTGACGGTGGCGTTGAGCGCTCCGCCGAGCAGGGCGTCGGTGGTGGGATTGGCGAGGGCCTGCTCCTGTTGCTGGGTATAGAGGCGCTGCTGGTTCTCAGTGCGGCCCAGAGCCAGCAGGGCGACGACGTCGGCCTCCGGCAGCGGTGGATCGCTGCGCCAGGTGACCGCCGGGTTCTGGAGCGTCCCGTGCAGGCCGAGGGTAATGTCGTAGTCTTCGACGCGGGCGGTGGCGCTGAGGTCGATGGAGGGTTCAATGCGGACCGGGTTGGAGAAGAAGATGTCGCCGCGCTGGAGTTCGTAGCGTGTTCCGGCAATGAGAGCATTGCCCTCGGTGATGGAGACGCGGCCCAGCAGCGAGGGCGAGGCGACCGTGCCGCGCAGGCGCAGGTCCACGTTGCCGGCCAGCTTGGCGTAGGCGTTCTGGAAGTTCAACTGCGGCGAGGAGGCCACATGCACGTCCAGGTGGATGTGGTTCGAGGGCGCGTCCGCCGGCGCGATGGTTTGCACGGCGTTGGCCTGCGCGGCCAGGGCGGCAATGTCCAGGTCGGGACTGACCGAGAACCGGGTAATGAGCACATCGCCCGCCAGCAGCAGGTTGTTCTGTGAGCCTTCCAGGCGCAGCGTGGCGTCGGCCAGGGAACTGACGCCGGGCGGATAGCGGATGCGAATGCCCTTGCCGGTGACCGAAAGGTCGGCGTAGATGCCGCGCTCGTAGGCCAGGAAGCCGGCCACGCTCAGCAGGCCGCCGCCGCTCATGGCGGTCAGCGACTTGACCTCCAGGCGGTTCTGATTGAATTCGAGCGTGCCGTGCAACTGGCTGAGGCCGTTGGGAATGTCCTCCAGCGAAAGAGATCCGTTCTGGAAGTCGATGCGCCCCTGCAAACCGGGATTCTTCAGCGGGCCGTGGGCCTCCACCTGGAAGGTCGTGGTGCCGCTGGCGGTCAGGTCGGGATCGATGGTTTCGGCCAGCTTGAGATTGATGGAGCCGCTGGCGGCAAGGTCGAGTTGCTGCTTTTCCTTCAGGTCCAGGCTACCCTGGACGCGCAGGTCGGTCTCCTCGCCGGTGACGTGCAGGGGATCGAGATGGATGCGGGCATCGGCCAAGGTGGCGTGTACGCCGCCCTGGCTGGCAAGATGGACGCCGGCAACGGTGACCGCCAACTGGTCCAGCCGGGCCTCGCCGCGAAGCTGCCGGGGGCGCGCCAAGGGGCCCTCGATGGTGACGGTACCGGCCAGAGAGGACTCGCCGGTAAGGGCCTCGATGTGAGCCATCTTGAGCAGGGCGCCGATGTTGAAATGGGAGAACACGAGCTCGGCCTCAGTGGCGTTGTCTTCGTTGAGCGCGGTCTGGCCGTGGAGGTTCACTTCGGCGCCCTCCAGCCGCGTGGTTGCGTTGTAGGTGACGGTGCGGTTGGCGGTGTGGGCCGCGAACTCCAGGCCGCCGAGCGGCTCTCCGGCCAGAGTCAGCGGGCTGAGAGTGGCGTGGGCCTCCAGGTGGGGGTCTTCGAGCGTGCCCGAACCGACCACGGTGAAGCCCAGCTTGCCGGTAATGTCGAGCCCCTGACGGCGCAGCGACTCGATCTTGGCCACGTCGATGTCTGTGCCTTTGGCGTCCACCTGAAAGCGCCGGGAATTGAGGTCGTAGCTGCCCGTAGCGGAGAGATTGCCGGCCGGCGCGCTGGCGGCAATCGAGGCCAGCTTAAGCAGGCCGTCGGTCACGGTCCCCTGGGCGCGGACGCGCGTGACCGGCTCACCGTAGACGGCGCCGCCGTCCAGCACGGCCCATCCGGAGCCGCCAAGGGCATGGATGGCCCCATCTACCTGGAGCTGGGCATCGATCACGCCGGTCAGGGGCAGGTTCGGACCGGTGAACGGAGCCAGATCGCCAAGACTTACCTTGGCGGCGCGCAGGCGCAGATGAAGCGTGGAGTTGAGGTCGAACGCCGGAGCCGATTTTCTGTCGCGGGCGGCCACCAGCGTTCCGTCGAGAGCGATTTCGGCCTTCCCGCGGCGCAAAAGGCCCCGTGAGATGTCGATTCGGTCGGCGGCGTAGCTTCCGGTAGCTTCGACCGTGTCCCAGGGAACGAAGCCGGGCTGGACGGCTTGCGTCTGGGCCTGCTTGCCGTTTTGGACGGGCTGGACGGGGAGCAACTCGATGGCCAGTTGCGTGGCTTTGAGGCTTCCCGCCAGATGCGGATCGGCGAGCGAGCCGGTCCACGATCCGTGAAAGTCGCCCTGACCGGCAAGAGCCACAGGCAGCGCGGCAGCGCCCCTCTTCCCGTACCGGTTCAACCCCAGGTCGCGCAGCACGGCATCGAACTCCCACAGGTTGTGCGAATGGAAGTCGACGGCGAAAGCCGAGTGGCTGGTGAGCGGGTACGCGCCCAGATGGCCGTGGGCCTCCAACTGGCTGGCGGGAGTGTGTAACTCCAGTTCGCGCAGATCGACGGCCCCGTCGCGCTGGGTGTAGGTGGCATCCACCGAGCCGCTCGCTGCGACCTCACCCGGAACGGCGCTTGCGGGTGGGCTGAGGCTGAGTTTGGCGTCGACGGCGACGGTCTCTGTGTCGCCGTTGGACCACGCGGCGGTGGCTGGACCGTCGATGCGGGTATCCAGGCCCAGGCGCTGAAAGGGCGGCTGGCCCACCATATCGAGAAGCGTATCGAGCGAAACGTCTTTGAACCGGGCCGTCACCTTGCCGTTGACCGGGATTTCAATGGGGACGGGATGGAGCGGGGCTGCCTGGACCGCGGTTTGTTTGCCGGCCCCGCGGACCTTGCCCGAGCTTGCGCTTGCCTGCTGTACGGTTGCCTCTCCGGGAATGGACGGCAGCCAGGGGGTAAGCGCAACCTCGCCCTCCAGTTGCCCGCCCTGGCGGAGATGCGCAACGATCGACGTAATCAGCAACTGCTTTGGATCGGCGTGAACCTGCGCATCCAGCCGGATGCCGGTGGCGACTACGCCGGTTCCAATGTAGGAGCCGCCGTCAATGTGCACGCGGCCGTCGGCGCGGAATTCTCCCGCCTCGCCCGCGCCGGTCACGTCAAGATGGGCCACGCCTGCCGGGGCAAAGGGATACCCGAAGACCGGGTCCAGGAGCTTCATATCCAGATCGCCCGCGGCCCTGGCCTGCCAGCGTGGATGGGCAAAGTCGTCGAGCGTGCCGGAGACCTCCATGACATGATCCTTGGCTCCATGGGCCGTGGAGGTGATTCGCAGGGAACGGAGATAGGCCGCTGTTCGCGTCAGGTCCAGCGTGGCCTGGAAGTACCCTTCGACCGGCTGCGCCGTGCCCCGCGACAGGTTCAGATCGGCGGCTCCGGCCTCGATGTGGTAAGTCTCCGCTGTTCCCGCGCCGGCGGGCAGGTAGCCCATAAGCAGCGAAAGATCCTTGGCGTCGAAGTCCAGCGGAATGAAGCGGTTCTGGAAGTCGAAGGCGGCGGAGCGGTTATCGTAGTGGAGGACTCCCTGCCGGACCGAAACGCGGCCAGCCTGGAGATCGAAGAGGGTATCGAGCGCGGATTTGCCCGGTTTGCGGGGCTTGCGCGGCTGGGGCTGGTTGGTGGAGCCGTCGGGATAGACGATGAGGTGAAATGCGGGACGGGAGACCTCGAGATCGCGGAGCAGGATGCGCGGGCTCCAGAAACCCAGTATGCTGACCTTTGCCCTCAGGTCCGCGACCTGGGCGTAGGGAGCCTCGCCGGAGCCTTCGCGGCCGTGAATGAGCAATCCGCCGGCATCGGCCTCAAGATCGAGCAACTGCCAGTGAAAGGAGGCGATCTCCACGCGCCCGCCGGTCGCCCGTTCGAGATAGGCCACCAGCCGATTGCGAACAATGCCCTCGAATAGGGCGGAACTGGCCCAGACGTAAACCATCAAGGCGGAAACCGCCAGCAGAACCGCTCCAGCGGCCGTCGCCAGAGGAAGATGGCGCAGGAAGAAACGCCGCAGGCGTCGTGGCCTGGGGCGCTCAGGCGGCTCGGGAGCTACGGAAAGCGTGGACTTGTCCTTGCTCATTGGCTTCCGTCTCCTTTGCCGTCCTTGGCGCCGCCCTGGGGGCCGGCCGACGCTTCGGGGGCTTCGAGCGCCGGATCGAGCACCTCGACTTCGCCTTGCTTGCGCAGGTTCGTGAGCCAGTCGTCGAAGAGCACGTTCACCTTCTGCTGGAGGAGGATTTCCTCAATGCGGGGAGAGACTTTGTCGAGGGGCGGGACCGCTTCGCCCTTGGCATACTGGGGCAGCAGCGTTTCGCGGTAGTAGGTTTGGATCTCCGGTTGTGAGATGCGAATGCCCTGGCGGAAGCGCTGCTCGATAAAGCGCAGTATCTCGACGCGGTAACGGAGATAGGCCTCGACGCGCTCCTGGGTGAGGCCATGAGCGGTCAGGAATGCCTTCCACCCGGCGTCGGAGGCGCAGTTCTGGCGGAGACAGGCGGGAAGTTGATCGCGGATTTCTGCCAGGCGGGCATCGACCTCGGCCTGCGTGGGGTCGGCGGCTTGCAGGTCTTCCTCGCGTATCTGCTGCTGGATGAGGGCGCGAGCGATCAGTTGCTCAAGAGCCGTCTTGCGGTCAAGAACGCCGAGGCCCCCGCGGCCGGGATCGAGAACCGAGAGCCGGATCTCATCGTCCACGTCGCTGTACAAGACGGCGTGGTTGTTGACCACGGCGACCACGCGGTCGAGGACGACCAGGGCGCCGGCCTGAGCCGCTTGCGCCCATGCCTGAGTTGGGCCGGCTGCCGCCAAGCCTGCGAACAGACTGGCCAGGAGGCTGCCCAGCCAGGGCGCATTGTTGAGCCGGATTGGGGGCCAGCGTCTCATCAGAAGGTCTGCCCCAGGCTGAAGAAGAAGTTGAAGTGGCCGGCTTCGCCCACATGCATTCCAGGCAACGACAGGGCTGGCGAGGCCGAGTAGTTATAGATCACCGGGTAAATCGGCGGATTCAGGTTATAGCTGAAGTCCAGCCGGATGGGTCCCGCCGGTGTATGGTAGCGCAAACCGGCTCCAGGCGCGTGGGAAAAGTAATTGAAGCTGCACGTCCCCTGCGGCCCGGTTGAAGTTGTGGGTCCGCCGGGAGTCGGGGGCGGGGTGATGCTCGTGGGAAGGATCATGCACGCATCGCGGTCGGGTTGGCGAAACCGCAGGGCGCTGGCCCAGGCATCCGAGGCGTTGGCAAACACGTTGCCCATATCGTGGAAGAGCACGAGGCTGAGCGCGTCGCCGAGCCAGGGAAGCGTGGTTGGCGGCAGGCGCAACTCGGTGCTGTTGATCAGCGTGCCCGCGCCGCCGATAGGGTAGCCGGTCTCGGGATCGCGAGGACCGGCCGCATTTTGAGAGAAGCCGCGCAGCGAGGCGGCTCCGCCGGCGTAGAGCCGCTCGGGCAGCGGGATCAGTTCCTCTTCGCTGCTGCCGAACGCGCGCTCCTGGCCGTAGCGAGTGTTGCGGGCGAGGACGAACTTGCGCCTGTCGAAGCTGTAGTAACTGGAGTTCGAGACGTCGAGGCGGTTGAAGACGGCCTGGGCGCCGAAGGCCTTGCCGGAGAGGAACTCCTGAAAGCTGGTGTAGGTGCCGCGGTGGGCATCGAGGGGCGAGTCGCGGGTATCGCGAATCCAGGTGAGGGCTGGACCCGCCACGCGTACCGCCGTGGACAGTTGGGCTATCTCCCCAGGGGCCACCTGAAGGCTCTCCGCCTCCACCTTGACGCGGCGGAAGTTGAACTCATACACAAACGTGTTGGCTCTGGAGAAGGCGGACACCGCCGAATTGAATCGCTCCGTCCAACGCAATCCGGCATCCAGCTTGGAGGCCACGTAGGTGGTCACGTCCAGGCTGTTGGCGTAGCCGCCGGAGAATGCCAGTCCGAAGTTCCGGCTGCCGTCGAAGTGCGGAATCTGAAGAGCAGGTCGAGCTTCTGCTCGAGCAAGCCATAGGTGCCCTGCAACGAGGCCGACTGCTCCCTGCCGAAGAGGCTGTTGCGGGTGATGTCGGCCAGCACGCGGGGGCTGACTCCGGTCTTGCCGTTGGGATTGCAAGTGGCGCCGCTGGCTATGACGCCGCCGCAGTTGAACTGCGGCGTTCCGGTCTGGGCCTCGAATCCGAAGCCGTAGGTCAAGGCCCATCGCCTGGCTTCCACAGCCTGCAGCAGAACCGTTTTGTAGGCTTCGCCGCCGGTGGGATTCTCGATCGCCGTATCGACCTCGTTGAAGAGCGCGAACTCGTACAAGTTGCGCTGCGTTTCCATGAGAGCAGTTTCGTTCAGCGGGTCGCCGGGGTGCAGCGTGATCGCCCGCGACACCGTTTCAGGCCGCGTGAAATGCAGCCCGGTGAGCAGTACATTGCGCACAAAGGTCTGCGGTCCCTCGGTGATATGGAAGACCACGCTCACCTTGCTCGGGTCGGCCTGCTCCGCCTGCTGGGTCACATCGACCTGCACCGTGCGGAAGCCGCGGCTCATGTAGTCGGTCAACAGCGCGTCCCGGTCCCCGGCCAGGTTCTGCGGAGAAAGCAACTGCCCCGCGGTGGTATTCAGCAACATAGCAAGCCGCTTGGCATCCGCGCTTTCGGCTCCTTCCAGCCGCACCTCGCTCACCCGCTGTTGTTCGCCCTCCTGGATGCGGTAGACCACGGCCAGCGGAGCCGTCCGCCGCTCCAGTGGCGTGGCGGGCGTGGAGGCGCCGGCATCGGCCTCACTGGTTTCTGGAGTACTGGTCTCGGGCGTGATCTTCACCTTGGAAAAGCCGTTGTTCCGATAGACGGACTGCAAGGCGCTCACGTCGGCGGAGACGAGAGCCTGGCTGTAGGCGCCGTGCCGCTCGATGGCATTGGCGGCATGAACGCTGAGAAGTTCTTTGAGCGTGGCGGAGTCGAAGTAGCGGTTTCCGGCGACCGAAACGCGCTCGACGCGGCGGCGCGGCCCCAATCGCACCTTGTAGACGATCACTACCTTCTCCGCGCTGGCGGATTGCGCTTCGTGGTCCACCTTCACGTCAAAGTAACCTAGGCGCTGGTAGTAGTCCCGCAGCCGGCGATTTCCTTCGTTCAGCAGATCGTCGTCCACGGCTCCCTCCTCGAAGATGGGAATCACGCGCTTGACCCGCGCCGCGCCCATGCTGGCGCCCTCCACGAGAACCTTCACGACGGGGCCCTGGGTGGCGGTGAAGCCGAAGGTCGTTCGCTTGGTGTCCGCGGCGTACTGCTCCGATTCCAGCTTGATCTCGGCTTCCAGACGCTCCTCGCCCCGGTAGTGCTTGAGTACTCCGGTCAGAGCTCGGTTGGCGGTATCGTGGTCCACGTGCGCGCCGGATCTCAAGTGAGTGTGGCGGCGGAATTCGTCGGCGCTCATCCCGGAATCGCCCGCGACCTGGACCGCGCCCACCCGCGCCTGCGTTCCGGAGATCACGTGAAACGCGACGTCCACAAGCTGCTCTTCAGGATGCGGCGTCAAGGTCTGCGTGATCGCCGATTCGTGGAAGCCGTTCTCGCCCAGGGTGCGGTGCATCTGCTCAAGAGCCTGGCTCAGTTTGGCTGGGGTGAAGCGAGTGCCGGGCGCAAGCTGGCTCGCGCGCTCAAGCTGCGTGTTCATGGTGGCGCCCTTTGCCCCGTCCACGCTGACCGTGCCAATAAACGCGCGAGGCTCCCCGCGGAAGACCAGAGCCACGCCGTCCTGCTGGCGCAATCCCTCCACCTGAATGGTCTCGAAGAGGCCGGTCGAAAAGAGCTGGCGCAGGCTCTTCTTCACGTCTTCAGGGCTGAGCGGCGCTCCCTCGGCCTGGGCAAGATGGCCCGGCAGCGGCGCAAGACGCGCCTCGGCAACCCCCTCGAAGGAGATGCGACGCACCGGCAAACCCTCCCACTCGGCGAGGGAGCCGGATTGAGGCTCAGGCAGCGGCGGCTGCGGCAAGGCCGAATCAAGAGGAGCGGCCGCGACGCTCCCAATGGACGATGAAGCGGGCGCGGCAGCCAGGCCGGCAGCGGCCTGGGGCGCCGGTTGGCTCCAGCCGGCGATTCCACAAAGCGCAAAGACAAAAGCCCAGGCAAACGGAATCCCGTACCGAATCGCTGCCAGCTTTGTCCTGTCGATCATCGCTCTCCCAAAAGACGCGGGAAATCAACTTTAGTTGCCGGTGGTCAGCTCTCAGCGATCGCCGGCCGCTGTTCACTGACTGCTATCTGACAATCCCCGTCCTCTATACTAACGAGGAAACAAGGCCGGCGCAGCAGCGCCCCGCGCGCAGTGCGATCCCGAAGGAAACGCATGACCCAATCGAGGTTCCCTAGCCAGCCGCCCGATCCGGTTTCTCCTGGCCCGGCCCTCCATCCCCGTGCGGCGGAACCTTCGCCTCCCACCGCTTCCTCTCCGCCGTTCGCTCGCGCGGCTCCAGCCAACTCCATCGAGGATGAGACGCTGGCCCGCGCCCAGGCCGGCGACCATCGAGCCTTCGCCCAACTCTACTCTTTGCACAAAAGGCGCATCTATTCTTTATGCCTGCGCATGGTGGGCAATCTTGCCGAAGCCGAAGACCTGACCCAGGAGGCGTTTCTTCAATTGCACCGCAGGATTGCCACCTTTCGCGGCGACTCGGCCTTCTCCACGTGGCTGCACCGGCTGACCATCAACGTCGTGCTGATGCATCTGCGCAAGAAGGGCTTGGCGGTGGTTTCCTTGGATGAAGCTATGGAACCCGCGCCGGAAGAACGCGCCGGGCGTAGCTTCGGCGCTCCCGATCTCGCCCTGTCCGGAGCCATCGACCGCATGGCCCTGGAGCGCGCCATTGACGCCCTGCCCGCCGGCTATCGCCTCGTCTTTGTACTCCACGACATCGAGGGTTACGAGCACAACGAGATTGCCTCCATGCTCGACTGCTCGGTCGGCAACAGCAAGTCCCAGTTGCACAAGGCGCGGCTGAAACTGCGCGATGCTCTCCGCATCGATCCCCGGCAGGAGGCGCGGCGATGACCGAAGACCCGAACAATCTGAGCTGCGCCGCGTTCCAGGCCCGCTTGCCGGAGCTGATCGGCTCGGGCGAGAATATCGCCGCCCATCCCCACCTCCAGAGCTGTGAGCTATGCCGCGCCCTGCTCGCCGACCTGATGACCATTGCCGAGGCTGCCCGCCAGTTGTTCCCCATCGTGGAACCGCCGGACCGCCTGTGGGAACAGATCGAAACGGCGATCAGGAAAGAGCAAGGCGGATCCGATCAGCGTTGAGATGGCTGCTCTTATCTGGAGCGTGTTTCATGAATTGGCGGGTGGCGCACTCTGATTTCTTGGAATCATGTTCTTCCCACAAAGGTGGGTGCCCCATCCTTTCGCGTTCTTTGCGGAAGGGTGGGTTACCGCGAACCTCGACCGTGGGACTGGGTGTAGAATTCTTTCGTGATGGCGAAACTTGTCCGTTACCAGCAATGCGGCTGTTTTCACTTTCTGACCTTCAGTTGTTATCG
>Ga0187863_10000494_pt1 | contig 33544 bp, 28 predicted proteins | sample June2016WEW_11_1_FD_132975 | JGI IMG/M metagenome (GOLD analysis project Ga0187863, IMG submission 132975) | Peatland microbial communities from SPRUCE experiment site at the Marcell Experimental Forest, Minnesota, USA - June2016WEW_11_10 | ecosystem: Environmental > Terrestrial > Soil >...
CCGCGACCCCGACCCCGACCCGCGACCGCGACCCCGACCGCGACCCCGACCCGCGACCCCGACCCGCGACCGCGACCCGCGACCCCCGCGCCATGACCCAGGACCGCTTTTTTGTCATCCCGCCAAACGGCTGGACCAGAGTGCCGCGGCCAAGATCTCGCGCAGCTGCTCGTAGTGCACCGGCTTTTTGGCACCCCACGCCAATCCGGCGATGCCCACAGGCTGCCCCTGATGGTCGAGCGGCTGGATGACCGTGGCCTGCTCTTGCTCGAACATCGCATTCAGGCCGAGATCTGCGGCCCGGACGAAGGGCTGCGCGCTCGACTGCTGGAGCGAGCCGCGTCGAGCGACGATCTCGAGCTCTTCGAGTCGGTCCCGAGCTCGAAACCGACTCACGATGTACGTAGCGATTCCGAGCGCGGGCAGGTGTTCATCCAGCACCCGCGCCAGATCGCCCGTCTCCGTCTCGCCGATGAGCGACAAGCACGAAATCGTGATGGCGCGCATTCGCCTCTCAAGTGTCCGCTGGTGATCCCGTTCCGAGTCGGCGGCCGCACGCGCGATGGTCAGACGCGACTCGTGAAAGAGATCCTCGACGCGGGGCCGTATTTCCGGCTCGGCCGCCGTCAGCGCCACCACGTGGATTCGAAGCGCCGTGAGCACGTCGTGACATGCGCCCGGTCCCTGCCTCAGCGCCAGCTGGCGGCGCACGAACCGCTCCACCTCGTCGCTGAACGTTTGGCTCTCAGGCGCAAGCATCGAGCGCTCGAGGGCATTGAGGAGCTTGGATTCCCAGTTTGGGATTCCCGCGATACGCCCCGCAGCAACGCGATTCAGCTCGGCCGCGATCGCTCCACGGCGCTCGACGAGCGCCAGGCGCAAGCTTCGCGCTAACACAAGCCGCGGCGAAACCGTCCCCTCCGTCTTGTTGTGCGTATGTCGTTTGCATCCGCAGGACGCGCGGAGCACCGTGCCAAGGTCGAGGACCGCGCTCTCGGGCGCCCGCCCGCTCTCCAGCGCGTCGATGAGCGCGCGCATGCCCGCGTACCCCTGGGCCTCGACGCGCTGATCGACCGTCGTCAGGGGAGGGTTCGCGGCGTCAGCGCTCTCGACGTTATCAAACCCGGTCAGTGAAACCTGATCAGGCACACTGATGCCCCGCTGCGTCAGCGCCTCGAGTGCGCCGAGCGCCGAATCGTCGTTGACCGCGACGATCGCGTTCAGCGTGTCCGGTGAAAAGTGACGGTCGTCGAAAAGGCGCCGGACGGCCTCGACTCCGCCGGCTCGTGTGAAGTTGCCCCCGACCATCAGGCGTTCGTCGGGAGCCACGCCGTGGTCTTGCAGGGCCTGCAGGTAAGCGCGCCGTCGGACCTCGGCCTCGGCACTCTGCGCGGGGCCGCCGATGAATGCGATGCGCCGGCGATTGTGCTCCACGATGAGGTGTTGGACGAGAGCGGTCATTCCCATGGCGTTGTCGACGTGCACGGTCGGAAGCTCGGAGAGCTCGACGCCGATCGCAACGCATGGGGTCGGCTCGAATCGGCGTGCCCACTCGCGAAAGTGGGGCAGTCCGCAGTCGTTGCTGAGGCTTCCGCCAAGCATGAGGATGCCGTCGACTTGCGCCTGCCGAACGTGCTCGAAGAGAAAGTTGCGGCCAGCCTCGCCGACTCTCCCTCCCGGGACGATGAGCGTTCGCACCGCAGCCGGTCGGGCGGCCCGCAGGGCCCCCTCGATGATCTCCGCCTGATAGTCGGAGTCGATGTTGTCGAGCAGAACGGCAACGCGGAACCGACGGGAAGCGCCCACCTCACGTTCAAGGGTCGGTTGGGTCAACACTTTCGGGTCTTTCTGAGCCACCCCACGCCGTCACGGCAGCTCCGTTGCGACCTCTGACCGTCGCCCAAATCGTGATGTCGGGTGGGGTGGCCGGAAACGGTTCGCTACGAATTCAGCCGGCACGGATACCAGGCTCGTCGCGGGGTGCGATCCCTGGACCGTACTCGATCGACGGCCGCGGCGCCCGTGACGATGGAACCGCGCCACAACGGCCTGCGGTATTCGCGAATAGCGAAGCTCAGTGCACGTGGCGCACATCACGTGGACCGACGCACGCCCGAAGAGAGAACTCGTTCACTTCCAGAACGACCGAGTTCTGTGTCCTTGGATACGAACTCACAGGCACATGCCCGCGCCTTGAGACGGAGTCGAGCCGTCGACTTCATCCGTCAAATCGGTGCTGAAGTCAGGACACACGAAAGCGGTGAACGAGCCACTCACGTGGTCTGGATTGATCGTGTCGACGGTACCCGTCGCCAGTGGTTCGCCCAGCACGAGGTCGAAAGTCCCCGTGAATTCCGACGCGGTAACGGTCGTGATGGTGATCGTTCCGCTGGCAGCCTCTTCAAAGTCGGTCCCGTTGCACACGGCGTCGGAAGACGAGTACAGAGCGACGGCTCCCAACGCCGAGATATTTGTGCTGGCTACGATATTGGGCGGCACGATCGGGAATGTCCCTGGCGTCAGCGGAGAGTCCGTGATCACCAGCAGGGTGAGGTCTTGACTGTCATGGATGTAGACGGATTGATCGGGATACAGGGTGTAGAACGAACATGCGTTCGCGACGCTCACGAGATTGATGACGGCTTCGTACAGAATGGAACCGGCATCGATCCCGGGCGCGGACGCAATGCCTGCGAACGCACTTTGCACCCCCAACGCCTGCCCGTTGAAGCTGCCGGTGACGTCGGCCGAGCCCGCCGATTGTGAAGCCGAGTCATCGCCCGTCTCGCCGCCATCCGTTGCCTCATCCGGGATGGACGCGTCGCTGCTGGTTCCGGGTCCGCCTGCCGTTGAACTGGAACAAGCCGCGAGCAAGGCGGCGGATGTCGCGATCGCTGCGATACGAATCATAGGTCACCATGTTCTGCGAACCTTCCGTAGGCTAAATCCATGGCTTGCACGGGGCGCGCTCTCAGTAGTGGAGCGGGATCGGGAGGGTCGAGACTCCCGAGGCGAAGCGCAGCACGGCATCCTCGAATCGCGGTCCGCGCATGAATCCCGGCCGCGCGTCGCGGGACGCGCCAATGCCCTCGGTCGGCGCCCCGACGAGGTTGGTGTCGAGCTTGCCGTTGCCGTTCTCGTCGTGCATCGCCACGATGGCGTAGGTGCCCGGGCGAACATTCGTGAACTCGCAGGTCGCCGACTTGTCGGCGATGGGTACGAAGACGCGCCCCGCGGCCTTGTCCGGCTTGCTCGGAAAGCCATCTGCGGATGCGAACAGCAGGCAGCCCACCTGCCCCGCGTTGCTCCGAAGGTTCTTGATCTCCACTCGGACCGTTGCGGACGACGGCTGCGCCGCCGACTGGGACGCAGGTGCGCCGATGCCCACGAACGAAGCCACGACAAGCGGGAAGAGACGTTTCTTCACGGCATCCGTCACCTTGCTGCTCTGGGGATTCCTGCGATGGAGAAGTCGACCAAGCCGGCGTCAGCGGCCATGACCGACCCGATCACCGGTGGGCGGAGGACCCGTCCGGGCCCTCGGACGGCGTCCGTCGCCCGGCGCTCGGCCCCGGTGGCTCCGGCTTCTTAATCGCACCCAAGCTGTGTCGTTCCGATGGCGTAGTCGTCGATGTAGACGTCGCCGGCCGCGCCGCCGCTATAACGCTCGTATCCGACCTGCTGCTCCGTCAAGCCTGTGACCGCCACATTCCCCGTGGACGGGAAGGTGGCCGTCGTCCCGGGTACCAGCGCCGCGGTCGTCGTGCCGGTGGCATTCATGTACAGGGAGGTAGTTCCCATCGTGCCCGTCAAAGACACGGTCCACTCGAAGCACGTCCACACTCCCATGGGCAAAGCCACTGCAGGAGCGGAGATCCCATTCGTCTCCCCGGTGCCGACCGGGTCGATATTGGTCCGAACGTCCGGCCCGTTGTACGTGTTCAGCTCGCGGACGCCGTTGTTCCCGAGCATCATGCCGTTCGAACTCTGGATGTAGATCTCGTGGGCTCCCGGAGTCGTCATCACATACAGCCAGACCCGGCCCCAACTGGCGGTCGTGATTGGAAAACCCTTGGTCTCACTGATGAAGCTGTACCCGCTTGCCCCGCTCGCGAAGCTGATGTGCACGGAGTTCGTGCCGGTATGCGCCTTGGTCGTCACCACGGCGGGCGCACTGGCCGCGCCCGCCGTATTGAGGACGGTCCAGTTCGAATCGAGCGTCGTGCTGCCTTCGAATCCGTCGCAGAAGATCGCTCCCGCCGGACAACCCGCCGTGCCGCCGTCCTCGGAAGCGCTCCCCGAATCGGCCGGGGGCGTGTTCCCCCCGGCGTCGGAAGGCGGAGCCCCCGTGCTCGTCGTCGAGCTCGAGCCGGTCGAGCTGGTCGAACCGGTCGACAGGCTCCCGCTGCTGCTCGTGCTTGCTCCCGTGGCGGCCGTGCTCGAGCTCGAAGAGCTCGTGGCTCCGCCTGGCGAGGTGCTCGTGCTCGAAGAGCTCGTGGTTCCGAGGCCCGTCGTGGAAGGACTCGAGCTGGTCGCGGAATTTTGGTTGCCGGTCGAGCTCACACTCGCTGTGCTGCCACAGGCGACCAGGGCGCACGAGGCAAAACGGAGCGTAAGCTTGAGGGCGAGTATCGTCGATGTTCGCATGGGAGTCCGTTCTCGTCGTTGCCGTTCAAAGCGATCTCTCAAACCAGGCACCCCCGCATGGCGATCAGTCGAACAAAGCGCGGGCCCGGGCAATCCTGACGCCTGGTTCGGTGAAAATCCACTCCGACCGAAGCCGCGGCAGCGCACTCTACGGCATATGCCGTGGCACGTCTCTGTCCGTCGAGCGCCCGCGGGCCACCGCGGCGCCGCTTTTTTGGTGGTGCAGCTGCAAATTCACGGTACCGCGGCACACCGCATCGCGGGGAGAAGGAATCCGACCGGGGCCGGAGGCCGTTAGCCGCCGGACGCGTGTCGCAAGAACGGCCCGGCTACGGGCCGGTACTCGACGCGGACGACGCGGAGGGCTGCACTTCGCCGCGAATGGGTTGTCCGAAGCCCAAGTCGAGGACTGCAATGGACCAGGGAGCCAGCACCTGGCGGACGGTTGCATCGCTCGTCGGAAGCGTGGGGCTGGCCTGGAATTGCGAGGCTCCAGCGGTGAACGAATAAGCCTGACGCGAAGTCACGGCGCCGCAAGACGCCGTGTCGATCTTCACGAGGATCGCATCCTCGGACGATAGATTGACCACCACGACGACCGCATGGGTACCCCCATCGTCACGCGAGGCGAAGAGCGACACGTCGTTCGACGCCGAGGTCGTCGAAACGTACCAGTCGAGAAAGCGACCTCCTTTGCCGTCGAAATTGCGATAGGCGGCAAACCCCTGCGCCCCCGGGGATCCACGCGGCGGGGCCATCCAGTAGAACGCCGACGTGACGCCGAACTGCGCGAAGCGTCCAAGGGCCTCGGCGATCGCGAGGGCGCCGGAAATGTGCTCTTCCCCTCCGAAGTTCCATTCGCCAATCGAGATCGCTCGACCGGGATAATTCCGATCCACCCACTCCCTCATGCGCGGCAGAAGCGCGATCGTGTCCTTGATCCACGATTCGTCGACGTAGGTCTTGTCCCAGAGACTTCGCGTCGACCGCAGACGGAGCGCGGACGTGGCCGGATCGGAGGCGTCACTATAGACCTTGTCGGCTTGCGGATAGTAATGCAGATCGAAGACGTCGAGAATGCGGACGCCCGCCGTCTGCTCCTGGTCGCGCAGCTTTCGTAGGTACCACTCCACGAGGGGTACGTCGCCGTGGAGGCGTCGATCGAGCCGGGCCGACGGCCCTCCCTCCGCGATGTCCTTGGCCGAGTAGAAGTACCCGGTCCAGCCCCATTCTGCCGGTCCGGCGATGACGGCCGCCGGGTCCGCCTCGCGAATGGCTGTGCCGTAGTCGATCGTCCGCTGCAACAACTCGTCGTACCCGAGAGGGTCCGGCCGCATCGATCGATGGGTCTCGTGCCAAAGCATCGGTTCATTGTCCAAGATGTACTCGGCGACGCTGCGCTTGCCGCTCTTCGCGTCGGCGTTGGCGATCTCGGACACCCACCGCTTGATCCAGGCGGGCGGTGCGGGATGGCCCGCGGCCGGGGGCAGGACCGGGGGAATCGGTGCGCCGGCCCGTGTCCGTCCGTTCCCGGCGTCCGGACGCCACGAGTCGGTCTGAGCTTGTGGGCCGTACACAGAGACGGGAAATCCGTTCGACGATCCGTCCTTCGCAACCCAGCCGAGGATGGGCACCGTCAGCGCGGACAACGTCTGGTGGGACGCATTCTCGCGGAGAAACTGCCGATAATCCGGCGCCGAGTGATTTTCGAAAAACCAGTCCTTGCCGACGTTCCACACCTTGGCTTCCCAGTTGTACGTACTGGTTGGGTTGCCGCCCCAACGATGGATCGTCGCGTCGATGTCTCCTGCGGCTCCATAGATGAGCGGGCTCACCCGAATGGCTTGGGCATCACAAGCGAGGCGCGCCGCCACGGGCCTGGCTTCTTGTGGGGTATACGCCGTGGAAGGCTTCGAAACACGGCGCATGAGCGCAATCCCGTTCAGCAGCACCCAATCCCCGCTCACGGTTCGAAACGCCTGGAAGACGACATGGTCGAAGGGGGCAGAACCAGGATTGAGTCGATCCATCGGGAGAACGACCTCCGTCCAGCCGTCGCCCAAATCCTTGGCATCGCTTGCGGTCACCTGGATGTGCGGCCTCTTCGTGCCGCCGAGCTCGACCCCGACTTCCAGGAACTCTCCCTCGCCCGCGGGCCGTTTGACTCGAAAGCGGACCGCGTCGTAACTCCCGCTCAGCCCGGGCTTGGCGAGAATCCACCCACCGTAGTCGCTGAATCGAACCTTGGCGGGGCCATCGCGAGGCACCTCGCGGGGGGCCCATCCCCAGTCTTGCCACCCGTTCTTGAATCCATCGTCGTAGACAAGCTCGGCGATTTCTAAGGGAACTGCGGCGCGGACGGCCGCCGAAGGGGACCCCGCCCCTTCGCGCTTCACAGTCGGCTGGCTCGCACAGGTCGGATGCGTGCACTCCAAGAAAGCGAGCGCCATTGTTGCGACGGCAGGCGATATCGCGCGGCCGACGATTCGCGGGGTCGAGCGTTCCGATCGCCGCGCCGTCTCGGTGCCGTCTACGCGCGCGATCCGGGACGGCGAATCGAGTTTCGCGCCGAGTCTCATCCTGCCTCCGATCGGGACTTCAAAAGCGGGCGCTCAAACGGTGAATTCCAATCGCGGGCGAAAGCCGAGTCTTTCCGAGGTCTGCGCAAAAGTCCACCCCGGTTTCCGCTCGATCCCCCTGGCCAGGGGTCAGCGTTCGGGTCCGTCGCGGTCCCGGCCCACGGTGAGCAGCTTCGCCGCCAGGCGGTTTACCCGCTCCTGCAGGTCTGGGAATGCCGCGGCGACCTCGGGAAACTCCTTGGACAGCAGGACAATGTCGGTCATATCCTGGAGCCGCTTGGTTGGCCGACGTCTGGGCTCTTCGGCGGCCGCGAGCTTGAGGACGAGCAGGTCGAAGGGAGCCGCCACGCGAAGTCGAAAGCCGCCCGCGTCGACGACCCGAGCCCGAGCGATCGCCTCGTGGATGCCCACGTCTTCGGCCGAGAACTGCACGGGGACGCGCTCGCCCCGGGGCCCGTTTCCCGGCGCTCGCCAATTGTCGCTGTGCGCATAGCGGCCCTCGTGCACGAAGCCCGCCTTTGCGAGGGCATCGGACGGTACTTCGGCAAAAGACCGCACCGCGAGGTCGATGTCGAGCGTGGTTCGCGGCTCCGGAGAATGAATTTGCATCGCGATGCCGCCGATCACGGCGTACGCGGTTCCGGTGGCCTCCAGCACGGCGATGACTTCCCGCAGGGGCTTTTCCTTCGTGTCGCCGGACGTCAAACCCATCGTCTCACCCCAGAGGCGGTCGAGAGCATAGCTCTGGCCCATGCGCTCCTGCACTTGGCGGTCGGTGGGCTCGGGCATGGTGTACCGGACAGTGTAGCTCCGCCGGTCGCTCGCGCGCGACCGGGGTACCTCGACCTCGGTCGGCCGGAGTGGGGGAGCGCTCCGTGCGGCGTGACCGGATGGCAGTGTGCCACCGGGGCCCCGACCGATCGTTGTCACGCCGTCAGCCGTGCGATACCGGCCAGGATCTCGAACGAGCGCAGGCGAGCGGCGTGGTCAAAAATCTGCGCGGTCACCATGAGCTCGTCGGGCTGCGTCCGGGCGACGAACGCTTCGAGACCGTGCCGCACCGTCTCGGGCGAACCCACGACAGAGCACGCAAGCGCGTGTTCGAGCTGGGCTCGCTCCACCTCAGTCCAGAGACCCGTCATGCTATCGACGGGCGGTGGCAGGGGAGTCGGTGCGCCGCGTCGGAGTGCGACGAAAGCCTGCTCGAGCGACGTGAGAAGCCTTTCGCCTTCACGATCGGTGCCGGCCGCAAGGACGTTCAAGCCAAGCATGACGTACGGCTGGGTGCGCGACGCGGACGGTCGGAACGTTCGGCGGTAGGTATCGAGGGCTTCGTCCAGGTGGTCCGGCGCGAAGTGGGACGCGAACGCGTAGGGGAGTCCGAGCGCCGCCGCGAGGTGTGCGCCGAAGAGACTCGAACCGAGGATCCAGACGGGCACATCGAGCCCGGCGCCTGGAACCGCCCGCACACGCTGGCCCGCCGTCGGTTGGCGGAAGTAGGACAGGAGCTCGACGACGTCGTCCGGGAACGAGTCCGGACGGCTCGCAAGGTCGCGACGAAGGGCGTGCATCGTCGCCACGTCGGTTCCCGGTGCGCGTCCCAGCCCGAGATCGATTCGACCGGGATAGAGCGCCTCGAGCGTGCCAAACTGCTCGGCGATCACGAGCGGCGCGTGGTTGGGGAGCATGACGCCCCCGGCACCCACGCGAATCGTCGACGTGCCGCCTGCGACGTGGGCGATGACGACGGCCGTCGCCGCGCTGGCGATCCCGGGCATGTTGTGGTGCTCAGCGAGCCAGAAGCGACGATACCCCCAACGCTCCGCGTGCTGGGCGAGATCGAGCGTGTTGCGCAGCGCCAGCGATGCGTTGCCACCCTGCAGGATGGGAGAGAGGTCCAGAACCGACAACGGAGGCAAGCCCCCGGGCGACCTCGCGGCCTCGCGGATGCTCGGCGTCGTCATCGGCGTTCGTTCAGCATGGGAAATCCGCGCCGGGGTCTCAACACCGCTCGCTCCGTGGCCTTTGGATGCCGGCGGGGTCACGACGGATGCGGAAAGCGACGCGACGTGAACTCTTGCGTACCCGTCATGGCAGACCGCGAAGTCATGAAGTGAAGACCGTTGCAATCATCGCGGTCGTCGGACTGAGCGCCGAAACCGAACGGAACTCTCGCGGCGCCCGGCTGTCTGCCGGGCCATGATCGACCTTGGCGAGCTGGCGCGGCGCAACGATGTTTACGCCTTCTTCGGGCTGGCCTGCGGGATAACCTGGGCCCTCGACCTGCCTCTGGCGCTGGCGTGGGCCACGAACACCACTCCGCCCCCCTACGCGATGCCGATGGTGGGACTGGGCGCTCTGGGGCCTTCGCTCGCGGCGTTCGTGCTGGCTGCACGCCGGGGTGCGCTACACGATGTCTTCGGCAGGTGGCGGACCCAGCCGATCTGGATGGTCCTCGGGCTCTTGCTCCCGACGGCGCTACATTTCCCGGCAACCGTGATCGACATCGCTCTCGGTGGCCATCCGGCGCACTGGTTTTACCCGCCGGTCAGGCCCGAGCACTTCGCTGCGCTGGTCATGTTCCCGTTGGGAGAGGAGTTCGGGTGGCGCGGCTTCGCGTACCCGCGCTTGGCGCAGCGCCATGGTCGCGTGGTCGGTTCGCTCATCTTGGGCTCCGTCTGGGGGTTCTGGCATCTGGGAATGCTCTTCGCGCCGGACCCGCTTCGCGCGCTCCCCGCGACGACGATCCTCGTGTACATGCTCGACCTATCGCTGTGGTCGGTGGTCATCGCCTGGATGTTCGAGCGAGGAAGCCGAAGCATCGCCGTAGCGATCGCGATTCATGCCGGCGGGCATCTCGACAACATCAGTCGCGCCCCCGAGAGCGAAGTTCGTCTGCGCATCCTGCGCGTCCTGGTTCTCGCCACCGTCGCCGGCTTCGCAGCGCATCGGCTGACGAAAGAGAGGGACGGCGGCGAGATGGCCCCGGCGAGCGGAATCGGACCCTTTAGCGCACGTAGACTTCCATGGAGGAATTGACGCGCGGCGTAATGCCCCAGTTCCAGAAGGAGACGTTGTCGACCACGTCGAGGACGAAGCCGTCCGCGCCGTTGCCGCACGCGCGGTAGACGGCAGGCCACATTTCCCCGGCAACCGAGCAGGTGAACGTCAAGATGCTCTGCGGCGTTCTCCCTTGACTGGTCGCCTTCCCAGGGTCCCCCACGACGGTCCATGCTGCCTCTTCGGCGACGGTGTCTCCGACGGTCTCATTGGCGTTCGTGATGAGCCCCATCCGGAGGTTCTGCATCGGCAGCGCCGTGGCACTGGCGATGTAGGCCGTGGGCGCGGCCGAGCCGCTCGCGCTGCGCACCTGCACGGTCGTGGACCCTTGGGCGAGCACGGTGAGGGCCGCACTGGGCATGTACGCACATGAGCCTAGCGTAACGGTTCCCGCCGTCTCCGTGGCGGGGGTGCAGCTACCGCCGTTCGTCGATTGGACAAGCGTCCAGCCGCCGCCGGCGAAGCCCATGTCGCAATGGACCTCGAGAGACATCCCGGCCTGGGAGATGACATACGTTGCGCTGGAGCTTGCCGGTGCTGCATTGAGGATCTCGAGGCATGGAGTTGCCGGGTCCGATCGGCGCGGCGTCGATCGCGACAGGCATATCCCCGATGTCCTGGGGTCGAAGCATGGCGTCCATTGGGGGTTCGTGGACGTTTCTGTGAGACTCGTGTGCCCGAGGCCGACACGTTTGTGAGGTGACGGCCCTGGATGCCGCGTCGAAACACATCGGCAAAGAGAGACGAGGAGACTGAGCCTCGATGAAGCTTGGTTTATGCTCCTTTTCTTGCCGTCGAGTTCGTCGGAGCGGACGTGGGCTGCTGTTCGTGTCCGGATCGCCCTGGCACCCCCCACGATGCGAACGACCCTCGACAGCGATCGGCAGTCGTCCAGTGGCGTACGCGATCGATGCACGCAAGGGTGCCGACGTGTCGTCGAAGGATAGCCGTGCTCGGGACTCGATGACCCGAAGCGCCGGTCTGCCCAGCGCCATCTTGCCGTAGCTCTCCTCGGTCTCCGCGGAACCACCGCGTCGGGTCGCCTGGCAGACGTGCGAGCAGCCGAAGGTCGCGCTCTTCGAGGCTCGCATCGGGGCGGAAACGGAAAACCCGTGACAACGTCGAATGACCGTACGGCCGGAAGGTCCGATTTGTTTTCCCGGTGCGGGCATCGAAATGTCGTGGCAGCCTCCAGCGGCTGCCACGGCAAAAGGCCACGACGACGGCGTCGGTGAGCCGGACTCGCCCGCCCAGATACTGGTTGCCGCGAATACCGGTGAATCCCCTTTTCCGGCGGTCCCCGCCGACGCCGTGGGAACGGCGACGACGCGAGCTGACGGAGTAGGGGGGGCACTTGACAACGGTCGAACGCGACTAGACTCCGCAACCGGGGTCGGGCTCCGTACGACCCTCGCGACGGAGTTCACCATGCGAAACGGGCACCCTACAGACGTCTCCCTCTTGATCCTCGGGCTGGCTCTCGCGTCCCCCGGGTGCGGGTCCAGCAGCAATGGATTTGCCCCCAACAGCACCGGCGGCACATCGGCCGATGCCTCCGTAGGTGTGCAAGACTCTGGCGAGGTTGGCGAGGAGGCCATGCCTGGCTCGCAGCCGGATTCGTCGGTGCAGACGGATGGTTCTGCGAATTCCACTGTGGATTCGGGGCCCCTCTCCAGCTTCGATTCCAGCTTGGCCGCTGGCGATGCGAGCTCCCCCTCGGATTCGAGCACCACGACCACCGGCACTCTCGCCTCCGAAGAGGGGCCCCCTTCCCCCGACGATGGGGGGGTGGCGGTGGATCCGTCGCTTTTGGCAAAGTGCAGCGGGACGGCTCCCATCGCTTGTCATTTCGGAGGAAGCATAGGCAACTACGACATCACGGTAGAGGTGGGCGGGGCGACGGCCGGAAACACGAGCGTGATGGCCGAGATCTCGCGCGAAATGCTCGCCCCCGTCGCCACGACGGCCGGTGAAACGGCGAAATACACCATGGTGGTCAACGTGCGTGAGCCGGAAGGGCAACCGGTAGCCGATCTCACGGGTGCCGCCAGTCTTCCGTCCGGCCTCGATATGTACTTCTGGGGCAACGATGGCGGGGCCGCTCTCTTGAGCGGGATCGGATACGCACCTGCCGTCGATCCCATCGTCGTGTACCTCGCCACCGATTCCACCGGGTGCGATCAGTTCGACACCGCTTTTGCGGGCTGGGGCCAATGGTTACCGCAGTATTTTAGCGCACCGATATCCGTCGCCAATTATGGCAATTCGGGCGTCGACACTCCCGGCTTTGCCACCCTTTCTCATTATTGGCCGACCATCCAGGGTCTCATCACCGCGAAGGACTTTTTGTTGATCGAGCTGGGCGACAACGACAAGACGGACAGCGAGGCAGCCATCACGCAGGGCCTCACCACCATGATCACGGGAGCCAGGGCGAAAGGGGCCACACCCCTGCTGATGACGCCCGCGAACCGAGCCATATTCACGAACGGCGTCGTCGATCCGTACATGACGGGCAACGTTCCCACCGTCATGGCGCAGGTCGCCGCCGCACAAAATGTCACCTTGCTGGATCTCACGACTCGCACGACGACGTGGATCCAGAGTCTCGGCCCGAACGGCTACGCCCCGTATTTTGCTCCCGGTGAAAATGACCATTTCAATCAGGCAGGGGCGAATATCGTCAGCGGGTTCGTACGCGATCTCATCGTAGAGGCGAAGGTACCTGTGCTATCGAGCTACGTTCGATGACTCACGGTTCGTGATGATGCAACGCCTTCATCGGGGTGCGTGGATCGTTGTCGCATGCGCGGCGTGTTCCAGCAGCCCATCTGGTTCGAGCAACGGCTCCGGGTCCAACCCCGCATCCGGCAACCGATCGAGTTCCAGCGCCAGCGCGAGCGACTCGAGTTCCACCACGCGCTCGAGTTCCGCCGTCGACTCGGGTTCCAGCACCAGCGCGAGTTCCAGCCGCGACTCGGGGTCCGCCGACGACTCCGGTGTCTCCGGTTCCGACAATGGCGCCGGCTCGTCCCCGTCTCTGTTGCTCGTTGCAGCAGGCGGCGTGGGGACCAGCCAGGTGACGGTCGGCTTCTCGTACGATGCCGCGACCGACACCTGGAGTGCCGGGACACCTCTTGGGGATGGCACGAGCGGAGCGATCGACAGTCCGAACGGCTTCGTTTCGTTCGCGTTCACCGGACCCGGCACCGCACTGGCCGTTCTGACGGATCCGACCGATGCAGCGGACGTGACAGGGGCATCGGGGCCCGTTCAATTCGCGACCTGGGCGGCCGGCACATGGGCGCCATTTGCTGCCATCGGCCCCGCAGTGACCGCTTCCGGCGCCCCGTCGCTGACCGTGGGTTCGACATCCCCGGAGATCGCCTTTGCCGGCGACGGCACGAAGGCCGAATCGAGTGCGGCGCGAGCCACCGGCTCGTGGTCGACCGTGACCAAGATCGGGGCGCTGACGGGGGGCGCGCCCAGCATCGCGGCACGCGGGGCGGACGCCACAGTGGCCTACGTTCGGTCTGCCGACGGCGCGTTGGTCGCCGTGGACCGCACCAACGGCACATGGGGTGCCGAGACTGTGATCGAATCCGGGACTGCGTCGGCGGCCGCGACCTCATCGTTTGCTCCCAGTCTGATCGCTCTCAGCGGAACAGGTGCTGAGCTCATGGTCGTCTACACCGATAGCGCCATGTCCGACTTGCACTTTGCCACCCGGACGGCAAGCCTTTGGTCGACCGTCCAGGATTTTGGGTTGCCGACCAAGGTCGACAACACTGATCCCAACCGGCCGAACATGGGCGCGGGCGACAGCCCCAGCCCGAGTTTTGCCACACCGATGCTGGCGCTGCCGGATGGCCAAGCCATTCTCGCGTTCATCTCGGTGAACCAATACGCCTATGTTTCGCAGTTCGACGGAACGAATTGGTCGACCGCAACGACGGTCTTTGCATCGTGGGGGCTGGACACCATCGATTCCGCCCAGGTGGGACTCGCGGCGGGAGTCGGAACCGCCACGGCCGAGGTCGTCTTCGGGGGCTCCCCGCAGTCGTCCGGTATGTATGTGCCGTATCACACGCGGCTGGTTGCCGGTCAGTGGAAAACGCCCAAGCTCATTGTGGCGAACAATCCCGGTACCTTTGCCATGTACGCGCTCGTGTCTCAGTGAGCGGACACCGCCGCCGCGCGGCTACGCGGACCGCTTCAAGGGACTGCCGATGGGTCTGCGTTTCAACGACAGCGGACGTTGCCAAAGGAATCTTAACCTTCGCTCGCCTCGCCACCTCGCGGCGGCGGGCCGTTTGCGCGTCCAGCAGCAGTCCGCCAACACTCGCTGCTCGAGGCTCATCACCTGCGGGTGCACAGCAACGCCCAGGGCCCGCCTTTTCGTGCGTCGCCGTATCCAGTTGCCGTGGCACGGCCGATGCTTGCGTCCGTTGCGGAGACGTTCCATGACCAGCGCTTCCTCGCAGAATGCCACCGAGCCCGTGCCGGCGGTGGCCCGCCCCAAACACCCCGCGCACATCATTCGTGACGATCGAGAAGCCATCGCCGTCGCGCGGGAGCTCGCCCAGAAGTTTGCCAAAGGCGCCGCCGAGCGGGACCGAACACGGCGGCGACCGCTCGAAGAACTCGATGATTTTTCGCAGAGCGGTCTCTGGTCCATCAATGTGCCAAAGACGTTCGGCGGGCCCGAAGTGTCGTACGTCACACTCTCGCGCGTCATCGAAATCATCTCGGCCGCAGACCCGTCGCTCGGTCAGATTCCGCAGAATCATCTCGGCGTTGTGGCCGCGATTCGTACCGTTTCGGATCCGGCCCAGCAGAAGCTCTTGTTTGCCGCAGTCCTCCGCGGCCTTCGGTTCGGCAACGCGTTTTCCGAATACGGGTCGAAGCGCGCGGTCGACTTCGAGACGCACTTCGACGACAAGGGCGACCACGTGCTCGTCAACGGCCGGAAGTTTTACGCGACCGGCGCGCTACTCGCGCACCTCGTGCCCATTGTGGCGCTCGATGATCAGGGTAGGGCCTGGTACGCGATCGCCGAGCGGGATGCGCCCGGCTTGAGCGTCATCGACGATTGGTCGAGTTTTGGACAGCGCACCACCCTCAGCGGAACGGTGCTGCTCAAAGACGTCAAGGTACCAAAGACGCACCTGGTTCCCGGCTACAAAGGGTACGACCACCCGACCGCCGACGGCGCGATCTTCCAGATTATCCAGGCCGCCGTCGACACCGGCATCGCTCGGGCCGCCATCGAGGACACGATCGAATTCGTGAAGACGAAAACTCGAGCCTGGGTCGATAGCGGTGTGGAGGCGGCGACCGCCGATCCGTACACGATTCAGGCGATTGGCGACCTCGAGCTCCGATTGAGCGCGACCCAGGCGTTGCTCGACGGGGCGGGGCGCGCGGTGGACCGCGCCGTGGCGGAGCCCACTACCCAAACGGTCGCCGAAGCGCAAATCGAAGTGGCCAAAGCCAAGATTTTTTCGACCGACTTGGCCATTCTGGCCACCAACAAGATTTTCGAGCTCGCCGGCACCCGATCGACGCTGGCCGAGCACGCCCTCGATCGGCATTGGCGAAACGCTCGCACGCACACCCTTCACGATCCGGTCCGCTGGAAGTACGCAATCCTCGGCAATTACTACCTCAACGGGGTCAATCCGCCGCTTCACGCATGGAGTTGAGGCGGTCAGTCGCGCTGCGCCGGGCAGGGAAGGGGTCCGTTGACCGCGCAACCACCCCGGATCTCAATCTGAAAGGTCGGAAGCACCCGACCGGTCGTCCCCCACGAGTCGGTCGTCGGGGTGCATCCTTCGGGTGTACTGCACCCGCCCCGAAACGGCCGGCCGCTGGGTTCTGACCCCGTACGGCGCCGTGGGTGGCCCTGGCCTGCGGCCTCGCCAACGGCGAGGACCCTCCGAGGGGTTCCCGTCGGCATCGATGGCCGAAACAGCCGGGCCCCTCAGGGGAAAACGGCTTGCATACGTGCCGTCGTTTCGCGGGACGGCGGGCCTCGGGCTGTACGGTCACGAGCTCCAGCACGGTGCGGGCGACCCAGGGCTCGCGCCCCGGAAACCGTGCGCGTCAGCGAGTGCGGCCCCCGCCTGAAGCGCCTCTCGCCGGCGCGCGGAGTCGTCTTCTTGCAAGAAGTCGGCATCCACCCGCCAGCGAAAGGGCTGTCTGTGTCCCGCAAGGGCCGAGTGCGCGATTCACCTAAAGATGGGCATGCAGCGTGACGTTGAAACTCCGATCGATGAGCGAGCTGCCCGTCGGCGACGTGCTCGACCAGAACACGAGCTCGCCGAGGAGCGAAATGTTCGAGCTCACGGCGACGCTGATCGCGGGCACGTGCATCGTCTCCTTATACGAGACATCGTTGTAGCTGCCCAGGCTGAACGTATAAACGCCGGTCACCGGCCCGATCGTGTATTCAGCTCCCGCCAAAACGTAATCGTTGTTGCCCGACGGCCGACCCGTGTACGGGAAGTTGGCTACGGTGAGACCTCCCTGATGGAGGTATTCGCCTCGTACCACAAGGTCACCGACCGTGAACGTGGCGTCGGCGGCCGCACGCCAGACATTTTGGGCATCGAGCGACGGCAGGCCCGTCGCCTCCAGGTACTCCCCGGAGGCACCCAGCGCGAGCTTGGCCGGGCCGAATGCAAATCGCGGCTCCACTCGACCGATGACTTGATTGCGGCGGCGAGCCCCTGCGTAGGAGATCGTGTCCCGATTCTCGAGCGACACGTTCGTCGAGCCATCGACGACGAAGTATTGAAGCCACCAGCCTAGGCTGACCGGATCGGTTGCCTTTCCCAGATCGCCCTGGAGCGTCGCCCCATAATCGGGGTCCAATTTGAGCCCGTCGTACACCTGGACATTTCCGTAGAAAGACGTGTACCAGAAGAGTCCCAATCGGCTGTAGGTCTTGCCCACCCGCAGCTGCGTGTTCCCGAAATCGGCGGATGCGTACGCCTCCTGAAGCCATGCGGGTCCGTCGAAAAAGGGACGCAGCTTGGTGTCGCGAAAGCGCGGTTCGAGGTGCAGGCCGAAGATGCCCCACTTGCCGTCGACGAGGAGCCTGGCCCAGAAGACACTCACGTCGTTTTCTACGCCAGGGACGTGAATTGGTTGGTAGTACCAGAGAAGTACGCCCGCTCCGATCGTCACCCCTCTCATCCACTTCATCCATTCGGGAACGGCAGGAGTGGCCAATGCGGGCGCAGCTCCCTGACTACTCAGTCCCTCGTGCTCGTTGGCGTGAACCGTCGGCTCGGCTGCGGTGGCCGTCGGCTGGCCAGGCGACGCTGGCCCCGATGCAGGTGCGGTTGCCGTTTTGACCCCTGGAGCCGCGGCGGGGCTCGTGGGCGCGGGGATCGCCGCCGGTGCGCCCGTCGGTGTCGCGCCTCCGGAGCTCGACGGCGTCGGCGTCGCCTCCACGGGGCTCGTGGGCCCCGGCGTCGCCTGCGGCGTGCTCGCGGGCTCGCGCGCTGGTGCCTCGGCGCCGGCCGAAGAGGTTTGGGCTCGCGCGGCGTGCGCGCACATGGAGATTGCCCCTGCGATCGCGATGGGCGCGATCGCCTTGTGACGAATGGTCATCGATTCCTCTCCTTGCCGGATCCCCGCTACGATGCGGGGCCCGGCTCAATGCGGGGACTGCAGTGCAGACCCCTCGACTCTCGGGCGGAAGCTGGCTCGCTGTCCGCTGCTGCCCCCCAGGTACAGGTCCCGGACGTCGTCCCGTGCCCGAATCTCCGCGACGGTGCCCCCGGTGACGACGCGGCCGGTCTCGAGAACGTACGCGGTGTCGGCGACGGCGAGCGCCGCCGCGGCGTTTTGCTCCGCAAGCAGGAAGGCCACCCCATCCTGTTCATGCAGCTGCCGCACGAGAACGAAAATTTCCTCCACTACCTTGGGCGCAAGGCCCATCGAGGGTTCGTCGAGCAGCACGAGGCGGGGCTCGGCCACGAGTGCCCGACCGATGGCCAGCATCTGCTGCTCGCCCCCGGAGAGATGGCCAGCCGCGCTCGTTCTCCGCTCTCGGAGTCGTGGGAAGCGCGCGTAGACCCGGTCGAGCGACTGGCGCAACGCTGCGCGCGACGGACGGCGCGCATACGTGCCGGTGGCCAGGTTTTCGTCGACGGTCAGATGCGGAAAGCAGTGCCTTCCTTCCAACACCTGCACGAGGCCCTCACGCACGAGTTGCACGGGGCTGCGCGCCGCGATCGGTCGGCCCAAAAACGAAATGGACCCCGCCCGGACGCGTCCCCGCTCGGCCGTCAGCAACCCCGACGCAGCCTTGAGCGTCGTGCTCTTGCCGGCACCGTTCGCCCCGAGCAAAGCCACGATGCCGTGCTCGGGAACCTCGAGAGAAACGCCGCGAAGAGCGACGACAATCTCGTCGTACACGACTTCGACCGCGTTGAGTGCGAGCAACGGATCCTCTGCGACCATGGGCCTTACCCTCTTTATGGGTGGAGGGCGGACGGCCCTCGGTTCCGCTTCGTCTCCGGAGCTCCGTCTCAGAGTCGAGCTTCGGCATCGCAGTCGCGAACCGCAATACCCTTTTCAGTGGCGTATTTGGTGGACGAGGCTTCGATGATCGGACGCAACAGAGCGCGATCGGCTTTGATCCAATCGCTGATGACCTTGAACTCCTTGCCATCCCATTGCTCGAACCGTACCGCCCCCCCGCCTTCGTGATCGGAGCACGACAGTTCGATCGGCTGGAGCAGCCCCACGGCACCCAATTCCTTGAGACGCGCGTCGTCGATGTGAATGTGCTCGAACCCCCACCGAACCTGCTCTCCGGTCAGAGGCTTGTTGCCGAACTTCGCTTGAGCCACGCGCACGGCTTCGACGTTCAAGATGCCGTTGTTGATCCCCAGATTATAATACCCGGTGCCCACCCGCTTCGGGTCGGTCATATTCCCTTTGCCCGCCGAAAGGACGTACTTGTCCACGTCCTGGAGGACGGGAAACTGGCGTCCCGAGGGATGCGTCGTAATGGCGATGAACCCCGTTGCGGCTGCGCCGGCCGGAATGACGTCTTCCTCGGAGTTGCTCCAGATGTTGCCGATGATATGGTCGACCGGATATCCGATCTTGGCGGCGTTCTTGAGCGCGACGGGGTTCATGATTCCCCACCCGCGCAAGATGATCCAGTCAGGGGCGAGCTTCTTGATCTGCAGCCACTGCGACTCTTGCTCGGTGCCAGGGTGGGGCACCTCGAGGTGAGTGGACGCGAATCCGTATTTCTGCGCGAGGAGTTCGACGATCGGCTGGGTCTCCTTGCCATAAGGGGAGCCGTGATAGAGAACCGCGATCTTCTTGCCCCGCAGGTGGTCGAGGCCGCCCGAACGTTGACCGATGTAGTTGACGATCGCCGAGATTTCGCTGTAGGGGTTGAGCGACAAGGGAAACACGTAGGGAAAGACTCGTCCGTCGGTCGAATCCGTTCTTCCGTGATTGATCGTGATCAGGGGAATCTTGTCCGTCGTGGCCTTGTCGATGAGCGCGTACGCGATCCCTACACTGAGTGGATTCATCGCCGCGGCGGGCGCTCCGTTGAGACCGCCCTTCAGTCGCTCGTAGCACTCGACCCCGCGCTCGACCACGTATTCGGTCTCGCATTCCGACCAGGTCAGCTTGATGCCATTGACGCCTCCGTCGCGAATGTTGACGAGCTGCATGTAGTCGATGAAGCCGCCGAAGAATCCACTTCCACCGGCGGCATACGGCCCGACGCGATAGCTCTGAAGCGGAAAATATTGCTCTTTGCCCGCTGACTCCTTCCCGGGGCTCACGGTGCCCGGCGCCGGGCTCGCGAGGACGGCAGCCGACGCGTTCTCCGAGCGCGACCGGCATGCTGTGGTCAGCAGTGCCGCCGCGAGGAAAGGGACAAAACCAGGTGCGCGGGTACGAAGCATGGATGGACCTCCGAACGCGCCTTGCGGCGCGCTATCACGGTTTTCGTCACGAGGACTTTGAGGGTCTATTGTTTTAGGATGACGTCAGGCGGATCGCAGCGTCCAGCGACGAGCGCGCAGCCACGCGATCTCGATCAGGCGGGCGAGGCCGGCGGGCTGTTTTGCCAAAAGAGCAATCACGAGCCCACCGAAGATGATTTTGTCGATATTTTGCAATACGCCCGGATCGACCGACCCGCCCATTACGAACGTTGCCAGTTGGTCCAAGAAGATCGGAAACAACACGATGAACGCGGCCCCCAGAAAGCTGCCCGCGATACTGCCGAGACCCCCCACAATCACGATGAATAGAATTTGAAACGAACGATCGAGGTCGAAGCCGTGGGGCTCCACCGTGCCGAGATACGCAAACGCCCAAAGTCCCCCGGCCACGCCGCAATAAAACGAGCCGATGGCGAAGGCGAGCAGCTTGGCCTGACCGGTGCGGACGCCGACCACGGCGGCGGCCGTCTCCATGTCGCGTACCGCCATCCACGCACGTCCAATGCGCCCGCGAGCCAGGTTGTAGGCAGCAGCCGTCAACGGGGCGACGACGAGAAGCGACAGCCAGTAGTGACCCCCGGGTGACGACAGGTCGACCGTGGCGATGGAAAGCGGGGGGGCCGTGATCACGCCGGATGCGCTGTTGCCCGAAAACCAGCCGACCTTCGTGAACAACCATTCGACGAAGAACTGCGCCGCGAGCGTGGACGCGACCAGGTAAAAGCCCCGGATACGCAGGCTCGGCAAGCCGAACAAGGCACCCGCAGCGGCTGCCGAGACGCCGCCGAACGCCAAAGACACGAGCAGAGGCGTACCGTGTAGGTGCAGATGCAGGTCGTATGCCGCGAATGCGCCCACGGACATGAATGCGGCTGACCCGACCGACAGCTGCCCGGCGTAGCCGGTCACGAAGTTTTGCCCGATGCCAGCGAGCGACAGGGCGAGAAGCGGCACGAGGACGGCGCTCAGCACGTAGTCGTCGACGAGAAGTGGCAGCACCAGCAGGAGGCCGGTCCCCCCCGCCGCCAATGCAATCCGGACGACGGCGCGCCCGGACGCTCTCGCGAACAGGCTGGTGCGCGGCGGAGGCGTCGACGTGTTCGGTTCGGACCAGGGGGTCGCTTCGATCCGCATGATCAGACTCGCTGCACCGATCGCTCGCCAAAAAGCCCCGCCGGACGAACGAGGAGAAACGCGAGCGCAATGAAATACGGAAACCAGGTTTCGATGCCGCCGTTCACCCACGGGCCTGCGTAGACTTCGGCCAGCTTCTCCGAGGCGCCCACGATGAGGCCACCGACGATCGCCCCGGGAATCGACGAGAAGCCTCCGATGATGAGGACGGGCAACGCTTTGAGGACGACGAGCGACAGAGAGAACTGCACCCCCACGCGCGCCCCCCAAAGCAGGCCGGCCACGAGGGCTACGACTCCTGCGACGCCCCACACGAGCGCGAGAAGGCGTCGCAAGTCGATTCCGACCGCGATGGCGGCGAGAGGGTCGTCGGCCACGGCGCGGAGGGCGACGCCCGAACGCGTCAGGCGAAAAAAGAGTGCGAGTGTGGCCACGAGAGTCGCCGCTGTGCCCGCCGCGAACAGATCGAATCGGCTGACCGATACACCGGCCGCGGAGATGGGCGCGTCCGACACCCCGATGTCCAAACCGTGCACTTGCGTGCCCCACAGGGTCTGGGCAAGACCTTCCAGGATGTACGCGAGCCCAAGTGTCGCCAGAAAGAGCGACAGGGGTGGCGCGTTCACGAGCGGGCGGAGCACGATACGCTCGATCGCCAGAGCGAGCAGGAGCATGGCGGCCAGCGTCGCGATGAATGCGAGGGGAAAGGCAAAGCCACGCTCCGTCAACGACACGAATGTCAATGCCGCGAACAACACCATCGCGCCCTGCGCAAAGTTGAACACGCCCGACGCCTTGTAGATGAGCACGAACCCGATCGCGACCATGGTGTACATCACGCCCGAGAGCAGGCCGCCGAGGAGCACTTCGATGAAAAACGACATCCGCGGGTCCTCAGGTTGCGAACGAACCGACGTACGCTTCGATGACGGCGGGATCGGCACGAACGTGGTCGGGCGTGCCGTCCGCGAGCTTTTTGCCGTAGTCGAGCACGATGACGTGATCCGACAGGTCCATCACGACCCCGAGGTCGTGTTCGATGAGCACGACCGTCGTTCCGAGCTTCTCGTGGGCACCTAGGAGGTAGCCGCACATGTCCCGCTTTTCGTGGACGGTCATTCCCGCCATCGGCTCGTCCAACAGGAGCATCTTGGGTCGCGGCACGAGGGCGCGCGCAAGCTCCACGCGCTTTTGCAGGCCGTACGGAAGCCGTCCGACCACGTCGGTGCGGTGGCTCGCGATGTCGAGCAAGTCCATGACCACGGCCGCTTCCTCCCGCATCCGGCGCTCCTCGCGCGGCGCTCGCCCGATTCGCAGAGCCTGCTCGAAAAAGCTCGCCCGACCGCGGAAGTCGGTTCCGAGCGCCACGTTCTCGAGGACGGTCATACCTCGAAAGAGAGCGATGTTCTGAAAGGTTCGGGCGATGCCTCGCCGCGCGAGCTCCCCGACGCCCGTGAGTCGCTCGCCTTCGAAGAGGACGTCCCCGGCATTGGCCGTGTAGAGCCCGCTCACGACATTGAGCATCGAACTCTTGCCCGCCCCGTTGGGGCCGATGAGCGCGCAGACCTCGCCCCGGGCGACACGGAAACTCACGTCGTCCAGGGCGAGAATGCCGTCGAATGCGAGCGATACGTTCTGAACGTCGAGCAGCGCGGTGGTCATGAACAAAAAGCCGTCCGGACCTTAAGCAGCGACGCGATTCTTGGACTCGGCCGCGCGCACCAACGGTAGGATTCGTTTGCCGAAGTATTCGACGTCTTCCAGGTAATGAAGAAATCCCGCGAGCACCAGATCGACCCCGACGGATTTGTATTCGGCTATCCGATCGGCAATTTGATCCGGTGTACCGACCAATCCCGGCCGAAAGCCGTCATTGTATTGCACGAGATCTTCGAACGTCGAATTGGCCCAATTGCCCTGACCCTCGGGAGACGCCCTGCCCGCTTGCTTCACGGCGTCGCCGAACGCGTTGACCGCTTCGCGGTCGGCATGCTTGACGATGTCGTCGAGGACCTTCTTCGCTTCGGCTTCCGTGTCGCGGGCGATGACGAACGCGTTCATCCCAATCTTCGGCGGACGCCGACCGACCTCGACGGCTTTGCGTCGGATGTCGTCGACCTGTGCCTGGATCGCTTCGACCGTGTTGCCGTTGCAAAAGTACCAATCGGAGACCCGAGCGGCCATGTCGCGCGCCGCTCGAGAGGTGCCGCCCTGGAAGATCTCCGGGTGTGGGGACTGGATGGGCTTCGGCTTCAAGTTGTACCCATGGATGCGATAGAAGTCGCCGGAGAATGAAAAATGGTCCTCGGTCCAACTGCCCCGGAGCACGCGGATGAATTCCTCCGACCGCCGGTAGCGTTCATCGTGCTCGAGCCAAGGCTCTCCGAGCGCGGTGAATTCACCTTTGAACCACCCGCTGACGACGTTCACGGCCGATCGGCCCCCGCTCAGCTGGTCCTGCGTGGCAACGAGTTTGGCGAGCACGGCCGGATGCCAGAGGCCCGGGTGGATGGCCGCGATGACCTTGAGCCGCTGCGTCGCCTGGAGCAGTGCGAAGCTGAAGGTCGTCGACTCGTGCTGGAACTCCGCCCCGTAGCTTGCCATGTAACGGACCTGGCTCAGCGCGTAGTCGAACCCATTGTTTTCGGCGAGCCGGGCGAGCTTCACGTTGTAGTCGAGGCTCCAGTCGGTCCGCTGCTCGATCGTGCTAATCACCAGGCCCCCGCTCACGTTGGGAACCCAGTAGGCGAACTTGATGGGTTCGTTTACGCGTGTGCTCGTCTCGGTACTCATCGTGCGCTCCTTCGGATAGGTCCGGTTCACTCGCCTTCGCCCTGCCTCAGTAGCAGGCTTTGTGCCGGCCCCAATCGCCGCAAAAAGAAGGCGACTCGACCCCACGTCGCGTCGTCTGCGCCGAGGGGTGCACCGGCTGCGGGGTTCCTGCTGCTACAGCAGCACACGCGGGTGCGAGCCCATCGCCTCACGAGTAGAAAGAGGGGGCCGGCCACTCATCGGTGAGAAGCCAGCGCCCCAAGTCTCGGCGCTTGTAGTCGACCGGGTCATGCAGGGTATGGGTCCGCAGGTTGCGCCAGAAGCGATCGAGTCCGAGACGCGCCGTCGTCGCACGCGCACCGGTCGCGTCGAAGATCCGGCTGGTCACCTCCAAGCCCGCGCGCGTCGCGGCCACCTTGGCGGCGGCCACGGCGACCGCCACTTCGCCGCGCCCGTGGGTCGTGAGCTCGTCCCCGCGGGTCCACGCCCCGTCGAGCTTCGCCGCGGCCGCGTCTGCGAGCAACCGTGCGCCCTCGAGCTCGCAGTACAGGTCACCGAACGAGGCGAGGACGTACGGATCGTCGACGATCCGTTCGACCCCACTGGCAAACCAACCTTTGCCTCGCTCGCGAGTGAGCGTCCGGGCGGCCTCGAAGGCACCCTCGGCCAGCCCGATATAGACGTTGACGAGTGTGAGCTGGGCGACGAGAGGCCGAAGCGAGGCGAACGGGCTGCCGAGCGGTCCCGGATGCGCGAGGATCTCGCTCTCGAGCACGCGGGCGTTGTCGAAGACGACTGTGCCGCTATCGGTCTGTCGTTGCCCCATGTTGTCCCAATCGCCGTGAGCGGCGATTCCGGGGCGCGAAGCGGGCACGACCGCGACGATGAGCTGACCGTTGACGGCATCGGTCGCCGACACGACGAGCATGTCCGCATCCCTTGCACCGGAGCAAAAGCTCTTCGTGCCCGAGATCGCGAACTCGTCTCCGCGCTGCACGAGCCTGGTTCGCGTGTCGAGCGGGTTGAGGGCGTTGCCCCAGAACCACCGCTGTTTCACCGTGTCGCGCGCCAGGGCATCGAACTGGGTGGGCGTGCCGAAGAGGCGAACGGTGGCAAGCAACAGGTGCTGGAAGCCGAAAACGTGTCCGAGCGATCCGTCCGCGCGCGAGATCGTCCGCACCGCGCGCAGTGTCGTCGCCCAGTCCGCCCCGCTGCCGCCGAGGCGGACGGGAATGGTCATGGTCAAGAGATCGCTTGCGCGCAGGGCATCGCGCTCGCGCTTCGGGGTCCCTCCGGTGCGGTCGCGCTCGATCGCAGTCGCCGCGAAGGTCCGGGCCAGGCCGTCGGCTATAGCGAGCAGGTCGGTCATGCCGGACCACGTGCAGGCCACATGCCGGTGCGAGCGGTCGCGCGGGTTGCGGACAAGCCTGGCTGTGGAGCCTCGGGGGGATGTCGAAGGTCCTGTCCACCACGACAGGTCCGGTCCGCTGCGACACGTGGCGGACGTCGCCCCCGCCCGGACACGTGTTGCGCAGCGAACTCCGTTGCTGGAGCCCTGCTGCGTGGGCAGCAGCCCCGAATCCGCTTTCCCCCCCTTTTCGAGGGTGGCCGCCGCGGGCGCGAGACTTGCGGGGCGGCCACGAGAGTGATGGACATTTTTTGGTTTCTTCCCACCCACGGTGACGGTCACTTTCTGGCAAGCGCCGACGGCGCTCGGGCCGTCGACCTACCGTATCTGCGGCAGATCGCGCAGGCGGTCGATGCGTTAGGGTTTTACGGGGTCCTTTTGCCCACTGGACGATCCTGCGAAGACGCATGGGTGGTGGCCTCCGCCATGGTGCCCGTGACCGACCGGCTTCGTTTTCTCGTCGCTCTGCGCCCCGGGATCCTTTCACCGACCCTCGCCGCGCGCATGACGGCATCACTCGACCGCATCTCCCGGGGGCGCGTCTTGCTCAACGTGGTCACCGGAGGCGATCCGGCCGAGTCCGAGGGCGATGGCGTCTACTTGCGACGCGACGAGCGCTACGTGGCGACCTCCGAGTTCTTGCAGATTTTCAAACGCGTTCTGGGCGGCGAAACCGTTGACTTCGAAGGTCGACATATTTCGGTACGCGGCGCCAAGATTCTCTATCCACCGGTGCAGCGCCCCCACCCGCCGATCTACATCGGAGGCTCGTCGGACGCGGGGCACGACGTCGCGGCGCGCGAGGTCGACGTCTACTTGACCTGGGGCGAGCCCCCCCAAGCGGTGGCCGCGAAGATCGCGGACGTTCGCGAGCGCGCGGCGAAGCTCGGGCGCACCCTGCGTTTTGGGCTGCGCGTGCACGTGATCGTCCGACGAAGCGACTCGGAGGCCTGGTCGGCGGCCGAGGCGCTCATCAGCCGCCTCGACGACGCTGCGATCGCGGCGGCGCAGCATGCGTTCGCGCACTTCGAATCGGAGGGGCAGCGTCGCATGGTAGCCCTTCACGGAGGTCGCCGTGACAAGCTCGAAGTGAGCCCCAACCTGTGGGCCGGCGTGGGTCTCGCGCGGGGTGGCGCCGGCACGGCGCTCGTGGGGGACCCGGACACGGTCGCGGCGCGCATACTCGAATACGCGGATGCGGGAGTCGACAGCTTCATCCTCTCCGGCTATCCGCACCTCGAAGAGGCGTATCGGGTGGCCGAGCTTCTCTTTCCGAGGCTTCCGCTTGAAATGCGCGCCAACGGTTTCGAGCACAACCTGACCGGACCCTTCGGTGAAATGCTGGCCCAACGCTACGCGCCCGGCCAGATCCCGGCTACGCCGAACGCCGTTGGGCCCCCGGGGGAGCCCAAACCGCATCGGACACCCGCACATGGCGCGCGATGAGGCCGAGTCGACAAAACGTGTCGGCGATGCGCTGTTGAGAGGCCACGACCTCCGTTTGGATCGGGCCGACATCGAAACGGGTCGCCGAGAGCGCCTTCTCGATCGCGTCGGCCGGGACGTCGGTCTCTGGCGCAAGCGCATCCGCTGCCGCCCGCTGGTTTTCCATGGCCCACCGGCCCAAGGCGGCCACTTGTCCGAGAAACGCGTCGACCCATTCGGGATGCGCATCCGCAAAGGCCAGCCGCGCGACGTAGAATGCTCGGTTGCTGGCGAGGCCGCGGGCGTCGCGGATCTGGCGAACGGGCGTTGTCTGGCGGACGAATGCCAGCAGCGGATTCCAAATCGCCCAGGCATCCACCTCCGACCGCAACAGCGCGCGGTGGCCCTCCGAGGGCGCGAGCGGACGGATGTCCACGTCGCCGGGGTTCAAGCGGCACTCCTCGAGGGCTCGAAGCACGAAGTACATGGCGTTTGATCCGCGCGGGACGGCAATGGTCTTGCCGCGCAGGTCCGAGACTTTGCGGATGGGCGACGTGTCCAACACGAGGATCCCCTCGCCCTCAGGCGCCGGTGGCTCCGCGGCCAAGTACACGAGTGGCGCATAGGCGGCTTGTGCGAAGACCGGAGGCGCCTCGCCGACGACGCCGAGATCCATGGCACCGACGGCGAGTCCATCGACCACTTGCATGCCGGTGGCGCAGCGCGTCCATTCGACCTCGGCCCCGTGCAGGGCAAATGCATCCTCCAGCGATCGCGTCGCTTTGAGCAGCGACAGCACGCCGAACGGCTGGTGACCGATGCGCACTCGAATGGCTTTCGGAACGGATGCAGGAGTGCTTTCGCCCGGCGCGGCGGACGCCTGAGGCTCGGGACTCGAAGCGAGCAAGCCATGATGGATGAGCCTCGCGCGGACGATGTTCCGACTCGTGCCGAGAAGTCGCGCGGTACGCAGCTGGTTGTGTTCGCAAAACTCGTAGGCCTTGCGAAAGACCGCCTCTTCGATTTGCTGCAGCAGGCTCGGCGGCTCGCGCTCGAACCACGCAACGAGAGCCGCTTCCATCGCCCCGAGCGGATCGCCCGCGCGCGAACGCGGTGCGTCCTCTTTTGCCGGCGGAGGGCTCGATGGCGACGGGCGGGTGGGCCCCTCCTCGATGAGACGCAGATCGTCGGCGTTGATGCATCCCTCGCTTCGCACGAGCAGGGCGTGGTGCATCGCATTTTCCAGCTCGCGGATGTTGCCCGACCATCGATGCGCCAAGAGCTTGGCCTCCGCCTCGGGGGTAAGTGGGACGGCCTCGAGCCCGAGTCGGGCCGCGTAGGTCGCGATGAAATACTTGGCGAGCGGAAGGATGTCGCCGGACCGGTCCCGGAGCGGAGCCAGCGTCAAGTGCGCGACGTGAAGCCGGTAAAAGAGGTCCTCTCGAAACCGGCCCTCAGTCACGGCCTGCGCGAGGTTGGCGTTCGTCGCGGCAATGAGACGGACGTCGATGGCGACCGGCCGCCGTGCACCGATGCGGACGATTTCACGCTCCTGCAGGACACGCAGCAGTTTCACCTGCGCCGGAAGGGGCAGATCGGCGATCTCGTCCAGGAACAGCGTGCCGCCATCGGCCGCCTCGAACCAACCGGCCTTGGCCGAGAGTGCACCGGTGAACGCCGCCTTTTCATGCCCGAAGAGCTCACTCTCGATGAGCGAAGGGGCCAAGGCCCCGCAGTTGACCGCGACGAAGGGCGCCTTCGCGCGCATGCTTCGCTCGTGCAGCCGACGGGCGATGATCTCCTTGCCGGTGCCCGTCTCACCGGTGATGAGAACCGTCGCGTCGGTCGGAGCGATTTGCTCGAGACTTCTCAGTAATTCGTGCGAGAGGGGGTCTTCAAAGACGAGAGCTCGCGCACGCGACGGTCGGGCATCGGATCGGGGCAACTGCAGAAGCGGCATGGTCTCACGGGGGGAACGAGTACTATAATAGTAGATGCGCGTCCAGTATAAGAGACGTAGGATGCGGTTCGGTTGAGAACGCACCTTCGGCCGGAGTCGGTTGTGAAGCGCGCGGCCATCGAGCGTCGGGGCTCTTGGCCCCGCGGCAGGTCACCACTCGCGCACTGGGCCTTGGCGCGATGCATGCAGCACAGCATCGGGCGGCGCCGACCGAAGGACGCGCGGGACGAGGAGTCTTTTCGATGAACGTGCCGTTGGTTGCCGATGCGTTTCGCGACGCGCTCGCGCGTTTCGCCTCCGGGGTCACCATCGTCGCGGCCCGGCATCCGAGTGGCCTCGTGGGCTTCACCGCCACGGCGTTCAGCGCGCTGTCCCTTTCGCCGCCGCTCGTTCTTGCCTGTGTCGGAAAGAAGGCGAGCGCGTACGATCGCATCGTCACCTGCGAGCATGTCGGCGTGAGCATTCTCGACGAGCGCCAGGCGCCTATCGCCGCCCAGTTCGCTCGATCGGGCATCGACCGATTTGCCGGCATCCCGCTTTCGATCGGCACGGGCTACGGCGTCCCTCTCATCGAGGGATCGCTTGCTGCCTTGGAATGCCGCCGCCACGCGCTTCACGACGCGGGCGACCACACCATTTTCGTCGCCGAAGTGCTGGCGGCCTCCGTTTCCGCGGGATCGCCGCTTCTGCACTTTGGCCGCCGCTTCGGAGCGTTCGTGGCCGATCCGGCGGCGCGATCGGGGGCAAGCCGAACGATCACCAGGGAAAGGGAACAGGGAGCATGAGTCAACAAATCGTTTTTCTCGCGGGCAGTCCGTCGGCCACGTCGAAGTCGACCCGGGTTGCACGGCAAGTCGCCCAACAACTGGAAACTCGCGGCCTGTCGACCCGATTCTTTTCGCTGAGCGACTTCGATGCGGCCGATTTGCTGTGGGGCCGGGTGGAAACGCCGTCGGTGGCGGCATTTCTGTCCGTCGTCCGGAGTGCCGCCGCCATCGTTCTTTCGACGCCCGTCTACAAGGCCACCTACTCGGCGGGCCTAAAGGCCTTGATCGATCTCATCCCGCCCGACGCGCTCGTCGACCGGCCTGCCTTGGGCATCGCCACGACGAAGCTCGACTCGCACGGCGCCGAGGTTAGCGTTGCCTTTCAGGCTCTCTTTCGCTTCTTCCGCGCGCGCGGGCTGCCGTCGCTCGTCGTCAACGATGCGGAGCTCACAGTGGAGGAAACCGGGGTCGCGCTGACGCGAGAAGCCGAAGATCGTCTGGCCGTCGCCGTTCGCGGCTTGCAGGACGCGGTGGCCCGTCCCGCTTCGGCCGCCAAGACCTGAATCACACTTCCCCCACCCGACGGGCGGGTGCGGGAAGCGCTTCGCATCTCGTCACCGTCGTCGGTGTCGGGAGGGGACCGACGCTGCATCGCGCAGCGTCTGGGCGGACTCTGTTCACGACAGGGCGCGTGCCGTTTGCGCAATCCGGGTCAAGCCGGAGGGGCTCAGGTCCGCGATGGCTCGGGTGAAATTCGGCTGCTCCAGGCCGGAAACGAGGAACGTGAAGCGGTAGGATTTCAGTTGCGCGCTCTCCACTTCCTGGCGCTGCGCCGTGGTGAGTGGGCGCCCGATCGCGCGCTCGAGCGTGCCGATGTCGAACTGCACCTGCTGCTGGAGACCGCCGTCGAGGATCCCGCCGATCTTCAGAAAGTCGTCGATGGCCTGTTCGATTTGCAAAGGCGTCGACTGGCTCGCGAGCTCGGCTGCCACGAGTGTATCGAGCTTCGCATGCTGGGCCTCCTCCTGCCAGTGATGGCGCAAGAGACTCACGAACAAGGGGTCGAGCGATTCATCCGTCTTCACGCTCTCGAGATAGTGACGCTGCGTGAGCCACTCGAGATGCAGGACCAGCAGCGCCACTCCGAGCTCGCTGTGGCCCAAGACCGCGCGGGCAATGGCCGTGGCCGGGCCGATGAATTCGGGTTTCGTCGGCAAGCCCTTTTCGAACTCCTCGGCGAAGCGGTGAAAGAGCACCTGGTGCTTCGCCTCCTCTTCGGCGAACGTGAGCCACGCTCGCACGCGAGCCTTGTCGCCATGAATGTCGTCGCCGGCGTGTCGATGGGCATACGGCAGAATGAATTCCTCGACGAGCTGGAACAAATGGAGATAGGTAGCGCCGCGAATCTGGTTCAATACGAGCTTCTCGCTCTCGCTCAAGGAAGCGATACCGGACACGCCGGCGAGGGCATCGGGCAAAAACGGCTTGGTGAAATCGAGGGTTTTGCCGTTTCCAACCACGTCTTCGACCCGCCAGTGAACACGAACGGCGGCGTCCAGAGCCGAAGCGTACGTGTAGTTGTGTTGAATGGTCATAGGATCTCCCGGTAGCGGTGGGCTTGCGATCGAGACGGCCGGCTCCACGAGTCTCGCCGCGCCGCGAAACGCCCGCCTGTTCGGATCGCCGACGTGCACGCCGTGTGCCGCGCGAAAGGTCGTTTTCTTGAGGGCCGAACCCGGGTTGACCGCTGCCCGAGGATCAACAGTGCCGAAGCACGACGGCTGCTGGCGACGCAGCTGCCTTCGGCAGCGATCCATGCGACGCGACTCGCAGGGCGCCGAGAGCCGCTGCGGCTGGCTGAAGGACCGCTTCGGGCTCTCGTGGCGGATCGTCGCGCGTCGCGGCGAGCCGTCCGCGGCATTCTTCCGCCCGCCTGCGGCCAAGGGGCGCGCGAGACGCCGAGGATCCAACGCCGCTCTCGCGTGGGTGCGCGCCGCTGCGGTACAAGGAAGCTCGTGCACCGCGGGACACAGGAGGTCGCCGATGAACCCCAAGGTGGATGCGTTTTTGAAGCGGCAGGACAAGTGGCGCGCGGAATTCGAGAAACTGCGCGAAATCCTACTCGACAGCGGGCTGATTGAAGATCTGAAGTGGGGTCAGCCTTGCTACGCGCTCGACGGCAAGAACGTCGCGCTCATCCACGGTTTCAAAGAGTACTGCGCCATCCTGTTTCACAAAGGCGCGCTCCTTCAGGACCCCAAAGGCGTCCTCATTCAACAGACCAAGAACGTGCAGGCGGCCCGGCAGATCCGGTTCACGAGCGTCCAAGATGTGACCAAGCTCGAGAAGACGGTGAAGGCCTACGTGCGCGAGGCGATCGAGATCGAGCGCGCCGGGCGGAAGGTGCCGTTCAAAAAGACCGAGGACATCGAGCTGCCCGAAGAGTTTGAGTCCAAGCTCGCTGCGAATGCCAAGTTGCGGTCGGCCTTCGCCGCGCTGACGCCGGGTCGGCAGCGAGCGTACATCTTCCATTTCTCGCAACCGAAGTTGTCGACGACCCGGGCCGCCCGGGTCGAGAAGCACATCCCGAGGATTCTCGAGGGTCTCGGATTGGACGATTAGCGCGGCCGCGGTAGTCTTTGCGCGCATGAAGCTTGGTCGGCCGGGGATTTCACTGATTGCGATCGCTGCTGGGCCGTGGATGGCCTGCACCCAGCAGGGAGCCGGCGGCGCGACGGGAGGCACGGACAACGGAGCATCGGGCAGCACTTCCGCCGCGAGCTCCAGCTCCGATCTGGGCAGTCCCGCGGCCAGCGGCGGATCCTCGACGAGCAACGGCTCTTCGCCGAGCGGCGGCTCTTCGACCACGGCCGGCTCCTCGGGCAGCGGCTCTTCGGCCACGGCCGGCTCCTCGGGCGGCGGCTCTTCGGCCACGGCCGGCTCCTCGGGCGGCGGCTCTTCGGCCGCGGCCGGCTCCTCGGGCGGCGGCTCTTCGGCCACGGCCGGTGCCGACGGATCGGCGGCGGGTACTCCTTCGGGAACGGGGGACTCGTCGGTGCCCGGGACTCGCGTCCTGATTACTCCGGACGCGACGGGCCACGTGGATGCCGCGAGTAACTCCTTGGGAATAAACGGCAACTGGTTTACCTACGCCGATACCGCCTCGACCATATCTCCCGGCACGGGGAGCTTCGCGAACGTCGGGGGCAACATGTGTACGCAGGGGACTCTCGTCGCGAGCGCGAGCTCGTACGGCGGCATCGGGTTCGAGCTGAACGACACCGGCGGCCAACAGCCATTCAATCTGACAAAGAACGGCGTCACGGGATTCAGCTTCATGTTGTCGGGAACCCTTCCCACCGGCGGAATTCGGTTTGCCTATGGCAAGAAGGGGGACGACAACGTCTTCTTCGCCACGGTCGATACGATCGGTCTGAACACGGTTCCCGCTTCGGTTCCGCCCCTGGGCCAAGGAGCGTGGGAGACTGCCGAGACCTGGGATCCCACGCTGGTCGCGCTCATTGAATTCCAGATTCCGGGCTCGGCCGCCGCGGCCACTCCCTTCAACTTCTGCGTCTCATCCCTTACCGCGCTCACTCAATAGGTCCGTGACACCTACCCGGATGCCTTTGCGGCGCGGGCGGGGATCAAGGCCGAATTCTGGGCGATGATCTATCGTGCGTGCGCCGGCCCATCGTGAACACCGGTTCCAGCGCATCGTGAACACTCATTCCACCATCGTGAACACCCCTGCGTCGGCGTCCTCGGCGATGTCGGGCAAAGGGGGCGACGCGGCATAG
>Ga0187863_10000498_pt1 | contig 33424 bp, 23 predicted proteins | sample June2016WEW_11_1_FD_132975 | JGI IMG/M metagenome (GOLD analysis project Ga0187863, IMG submission 132975) | Peatland microbial communities from SPRUCE experiment site at the Marcell Experimental Forest, Minnesota, USA - June2016WEW_11_10 | ecosystem: Environmental > Terrestrial > Soil >...
CGCTTTGTTAATCGGGGCGTTTAGCGCGAGCTTTGCCGCGACCATCGGCGGACGGCAGCGCGATCATGTAAAAGCCGTTTAAGCAAAAAGGAGATTAAGAAACATGCGTTCGGTTTTGCTTTTATTCTTAGGTGTGCCGATACCCATCATTCTCTTGCTCGCGCTGTTCACTCATCACTTCTAGCAGGCGGCCCTTTCTTCAGCGCTGAGCCCAGCGGTCGTCCTTAAGCGGCCTTATGCCGTCCCCCGGTCTTCTTTTTCGGAGCGCCTGAACGCCCGGAGTCTTTGGCGGAGCCGGTGCCGATGAATTAAGGCTGCGCTTCAGCGCTTCCATCAAATCGACTACCGGCGCCGTGCGCGGCTGCTTGACTTCCGTGAATTTCTGGCCTTTGCGCTTCTGCTCGATCAGGCGCTCGACATTCTCCCGGTACTCATCCTTGAACTCCTGCGGCTTGAAGGGCGCCTTAAGCTGGTTGACAAGGCTACGCGCCAACTCCAGCTCCTTCGCCGAATACTTCGTCGCCGGCGCTTCGCTGCGGTTGGCTTTGTGCAATTCGTTCGGATAATACAGCGTGTGGAGCACGAGGCCGCCCTTGGAAGGCCGGATCAGCACAACATGTTCCCGGTTGTGCATAGAGATCTTTGCGATGGCATCCTGTTTGGTGTCTGTCAGGGCTCGGATGAACAGAACATATGGCTTGGCGGCTCTATCCTCGGCGGCGACATAATAGGAGGCCTCGAAGTAGATCGGATCGACTTCATCATGGCCCACGAACTGGAGGATATCCATGGTTGTCGCGGTCGCAGGCGCAATCTTCTTCAGTTCCTCGTCCGCGACGGCGACATACTCGCCTTTGCTGATCTCGAATCCTTTTTCGATATCGGCACGGTCTATGGGTTTGTCTTCCTCGACGCAGTACCAGACTTCCTTGACGCGTGACTGGTCCTTTTTATGCAGCATGTGGAAATGCACCGTTTCGGCGCGTGCCGCAGAAAACAGCCGCACCGGAAATGAGACCAGCCCGAAACTGATGAAACCCTTCCAGACGGTTGCAGGCATCGTCAGCTCTTTCTTTCGTCGCCGCGATCGCCTTTGGGTACGACCGTCTTGGTGTGCGTCCGGAGATCAGCTGCCAGCGATTTGCGTTCTCGATTTATTACCACTGGGACTCCTTTGAATAAGCCAATCGTGAATGTTGCGAACCGTCAGGTCCGCAACAATGCTGGCAGCAAACGTGCTGCCAAACCGGAGTGGGCAGTATGAGGTCCGCCTTGAACACCGGTGCGCAAAACTCCAGAGGAGAATTCAAATGTTCGATTGGCTGCTGCTCTCTGAAAAAACACGACCCGGTCAAGGCTTTGTTTGCCGCCTTCGAGAAGGCCAACACCGAAGCCGCGAAGAAGAAAATCGGCCGAACTCGATACCATCACTGATAAAAATGATCATCGCGATGCAAAGTTTACCGTGCTGGCCGAAGAACGGCATCCCCGCCGACGTCGAACACGCGATGGTCGCGAAATCCGGCGGCAAGGTCGATTCCCCGGCGGCCGCCGCGAAGCGGCGAAAGGCCCCTGCCCGCTGCAAAATGGCGATGCACTCATTTACCAAACGGGGCGCGGTGAAACACTAAAAGGAGACAGTACATGGCAAAATCCCAGTCCAGCACCAAAGGCCAACGCAAGATTCACAAGGTCATGAAAGAGAAAAAAGAAGGCACCTTGAAATCCGGCAGCGGCAAAAAGGTCATCAGCCGTAAACAGGCGGTTGCGATCGCTCTGAGCGAGGCGCGCAAGTCCGGAGCGAAAATTCCCAAGAAAAAATCCGCTCGGAAGTGAAGCACGAACGATTCGCAACAAGAATCTCGTCGCCAATCCGATGGCCTTGCGAGCGCGGGTTTGAAGGTCTGGAATTCCCCCAGCCGGGTGTTACGATAAAGCGATTGGCCAGCACGCCAGGATAGGGCTCTGTGCCGAAACGACTATCTTATCGGCGCGTCTATCATTCCAGAACAACATGCGAAACCCTTACCTAGCCGCGACCCCGATGGAGCGTCGCACGGGCGATCCTTTCACGCGTTCTGAATCTTAGCTAACATGCCTACCATTCTTCCTGGGCGTCCCAATCCGCTCGGCGCCACCTGGGATGGAGCCGGAGTCAACTTCGCCATCTATTCCGAGAACGCCGAGTTTGTGGAGCTCTGCCTCTTTGACGATGTGACCGGTCCGGAAACGGCGCGCTTGCGATTGCCCGAGCGGACCACCTACGTGTGGCACGGATATCTGAAGGGCGTTCTTCCGGGACAACTGTACGGCTATTGCGTTCATGGTCCATTCAAACCGAACGATGGCTTGCGGTTTAACGCGAACAAGCTGGTGATCGATCCTTATGCGAAGGCGCTGGCCGGACAGGTGAATTGGGCCTCGCCGATCTTTCCTTATCAGCTCGGCCATTCTGAAGAAGACCTATCATTCGACGAAACCGATGACGCCGAGGGCATGCAGAAATGCGTCGTCATCAATTCCTATTTCGACTGGCAGGAAGATCGGCCGCTCTGTATTCCAATCAGCGAGACGGTCATTTACGAACTGCACGTCAAGGGCTTCACCAAATGTCATCCCGACGTTCCTGAGCCAATGCGGGGAACTTATGCCGGTCTCGGAACCAAAGCCAGCGTCCAATACCTCAAACATCTGGGAGTCACGGCCGTCGAGTTGATGCCTGTGCATAGCTTTCTCACCGACAAGCACCTCTCTGACAAGGGCCTTACGAACTATTGGGGATATAACACCACCAACTTCTTCAGTCCGGATGCGCGCTATTCAGGATCGGGCGATCGCGGCGGCCAGTTGGCGGAGTTCAAGACCATGGTGAAAAGCCTTCACCGGGAAGGCATCGAGGTGATTCTGGATGTAGTCTACAACCACACCTCGGAAGGCAATCACATGGGTCCGATGCTCAGCTTTCGCGGCATCGACAATCCCACTTACTATCGCCTGGTGGCGGATCAGCAGCGCTACTACATGGATTACACCGGGACCGGGAATAGTTTGAACGTCCGGCATCCGCAGGTTCTGCAGCTCATTATGGACAGCCTACGGTATTGGATCGAAGAAATGCACGTGGATGGATTCCGCTTCGATCTCGCAGCCACTCTGGCCCGCGAACTGCACGACGTGGACCGCCTTTCCTCATTCTTCGACATCATTCATCAGGATCCGGTCATCTCTCAGGTCAAGCTGATCGCCGAGCCCTGGGATGTCGGAGAAGGCGGCTATCAGGTGGGAAATTTTCCGGCCGGATGGGCTGAGTGGAACGGCCGCTACCGCGACACGGTCCGCCGCTATTGGAAAAGCGATGACGGACAATTGTCAGATCTCGCCTTTCGGCTCACCGGATCGAGCGACTTGTACGACCGGGACGGACGGCGCCCTTCCGCCAGCATCAATTTCGTAACGGCTCACGATGGTTTCACCTTGCACGATCTGGTGAGCTACAACGAAAAGCACAACGAAGCCAACGGCGAGGATAACAAGGACGGAGCCAACGACAACCACTCCTGGAATATGGGAGCGGAGGGTCCCACGGACGATCCGGAAATCATCGCGCGGCGCGATCGGCAGAAGCGCAACTTCCTGGCAACCTTGCTGTTCTCCCAAGGCGTGCCCATGGTCCTGGCCGGCGATGAGTTAGGCCAAACCCAGAACGGCAATAATAACGCCTACTGCCAGGACAACGCGCTCACCTGGATCAATTGGAAGCTGGACGACCATCAGGTTGAATTGATGGAGTTTGCTCGGAAATTAATCGCCATCCGGCGAAGCCATCCGAATCTGCACCGCAGGAAGTTCTATCAGGATCGCTCCATCCGCGGGACGGCCGAGAGAGACATTGTGTGGTTGCGTCCGGACGGCGAGGAGATGACTGACGATGAATGGAACCTGGGTTGGGTGCGCAGTCTCGGGCTTAGGTTGAATGGGGAAACCCTGGGCGAAGTGGATGAAGCCGGCGAGCCGGTGAAGGATGACACGTTTCTTATCTTGCTGAATTGCCACCACGAGCCCATCCATTTTTTTGTGCCGAAACCTGGCGCCGTGGAAAAGTGGGAAATTATTCTCGATACCAACGATCCGGACCTGGAAACCGGGACACGTTTCTGCGCTACGGGTGAATCCATCGAACTGACGCCTCTGTCCCTGGTGGTAGCCAGAGAGCCGAGGCCCGGCGCCGTCCCCAGCATTCTAAACGCCTCGGGTAAATAGAGTCGCCCTAACCTGCCGGCAATTTCAACCAGCACCGCAGCACCTCGGCCACGCTCCACGCCTGCGCGACACAACCTCGGGGCGTGAAGGGCGCCTCCGCGTCGAAAATCTCGCTGATTGACCCGAGACCTGCTTCATCCAGATGCGACGCAAAGCCCTTGAGAAAGGCTCTCCCGCCGGCCGGGTCTTCCGGATGAACTTTCAACCAAGCATCTATAAATGGGCCAATCAGCCAAGCCCACACCGTGCCCTGATGATACGCTGCGTCGCGCGAACGGAGATCGCCGTCATACCTTGCCTTAAAGTCTTTGTGCTCCGGCGACAGGCTGCGAAGTCCGAAGGGTGTCAGGAGTTGCGCGCTACAAATTTCAACCACCGGCTTCCAGTGCGCCGGATCCAGCACTGCGTGCTTTAACGATATCGCGAGCAGTTGATTGGGCCGGCAAGCTAAATCGTCGCCGTCCGGCCCATCCACCACGTCAAATAGAAACTTCGTTCCAGGAGACCAGAAACGCTTGTTAAAGGACTCTTGCGCCCTCTTCGCCGCTTCCCCCACTCGCGAAGCGGGGCCGGCTTGCCCATCGTCAGAAAGCCAGCCCTCCAACAAACGAAGAGCGTTGTACCAAAGAGCGTTGATCTCCACCGCCTTGCCACGCCGGGGAGTAACCACCCAACCGTCTACTTTCGCGTCCATCCAGGTCAAGGCGTAGCCGTCCGCGCCTTGTTTGAGCAAACCGTCGCTCGGGTCCACGCCGATTCCGAATCGCGTGCCTTGCATGTGGTGGTCAAAAATATCCACCAGCTTGGGCAATGCCATTTTGAGGACCGAGCGGTCGTGAGTCACCTCCGTGTAGCGATCGATAGCGTGAAAGAACCAAAGAGTAGCGTCGGCGGTGTGATACAGGCCTTCGTTCTTGCCCTCCGGGAACAAATTGGGGATTAGTCCATCACGAATATAATGCGCGAATGTTCGCAGGATCCAGGCTGCCTCGTTGAACCGGCCAGTAGTGAGCGTAATCCCTTCGAGCGAAATCATGGTGTCGCGGCCCCAATCCGTGAACCAGTGGTAGCCCGCGATTAATGTCCGAACCTCGTCTCCCACTGCGCGCGCCCGTGCGACGTCCTGCACCCGTCCGCCGGGAGTGATCAAGAATTGATCCGCCGCCAGCAGCAATTGCGAAACAATCCCATTGTCAGCCGCGGGAGCGTTCCCTCTGCCCGCCACGTTGTCGCTGGCTTTCTGCACCAGTCTCCGGTGGCGCTCCTCTTCCGACGCCAAGGCATCCGCCGGGGTCAGCGCGGACATCGACTCCCAACTCTCCGTCGATGCAACTAGCGTGGCGTCCGCGTCCGGACGGAGCTCGGCATGAAAGTAGCCGGCACTCCACAGATCGCCCCGCGCGGGATAACCGCGCCGTTCTTCGATGCTATACACGATCTCCTGAATTCGCAGCTTGTCCACCGTGAGCTGCGCGCGTGAACCATACAGGAGAAATCGCAGCGCGGGAAGCTTATCCGGGAGCGCGATCTCATAACGATCCTCGTGGACCATCAATACATAGCCTGTGTCCAATTCCGCGCTCACCGGATCCTCGTGCGGACGGAAGTGAACCGAAGGCCGCACCATCAAACGCGCCTTTTCCACGCCTGCCAGCAGCCGGTAGTTCACGTACACCGAGTTCTGCTCGTGCGGCATCACCAGCCGCTTTTCGATTACGGCTCCTTCCAGTTCATAACGCCACACGGGCAGCCCGGCTTCCAGACGGAACTCACTCAAGAGTTCGGACGATTCCAGTTTGAGAGGAACACCGGCTCTTTCCTCGCCGCCCAGTTGAAATCGTTTCCCATCCGGAAGCTCTATATGTTCCACCAGATCGTTGAACATCATGACGCGGCCGAACGGAGCGGGCAGAGCAGCCACCAGGTAGCCGTGATAGCGGCGCGTGATTATTCCCAACAGCGTTCCCGATGCATAGCCTCCCAGGCCGTTGGTCAGCAGCCACTCGCGGCTAAGCCTGGTTTCAGATTCCGCGGGTTCCCGTCCCGGCCATGCGATCCGAATTACAGGTCCATTCATGCTTCCCTCTCCGGTTTCAACACGACAGCCGCATGACCAGGAATCCGCCAATTCTCGGGGCTGTCCAGCGCGGGCGCCCCTGTTCCACCATATTTTGGATGCTCGCTCGACCACAGCACGGTCCATTCGCACCCGGCGGGAGGAGCGAGCAAGGGTTCAGGCGCCGGACTAAGGTGCAAATCGACTCCGAAATTGATAAGCAGCAGCCGGTCATCCTCGTCCTCTCCGAAAAACCGCAACAAGAATGCCTCTTCAGCGAGAACCGCGCCGTCCACTCCATTGGTTCGCTGGGATCGAAACACAGGATCTTCCCGGCGCAGCCGCAGCAAGTCGCGGTGCAGCGTTAAAACTGCGGCGTGAGTTTCGCGCTCCCGGCGATCCAACTTCGAGCGTTCAAAAGTCGCGGGATCGGAGGGATCGGCGAAGAGTTCTGACATTCCTGGTGTCGCCAAGCTGGGGAATTGACCCAGAAATTCAGCTCGCCCTCTGCGGACAGCTTCCGCGAGCTTCGGTTCGTGATCGGCGAAGAACAGGAACGGGCTGCTGGCGCCGAATTCTTGTCCTTGAAATAACATTGGCGTGGATGGAGCCAGCAACAACAATGCGGTCATGGCGCGGAAGCGGCCGGGATCCGTCAAGTTATGACAGCGGAGGCCGTACGCGGAATTTGCCACTTGATCGTGATTCTGAATGAAGATCACTTTCGACGCCGGCGGCATATGTAAACCGGCGCTGCCGCGGCGTTTCTTCTGCCACTTGTAGTATTGCCCCTGATAGAGAAAGCCGTACTTTACAGTAGAAATAAACTCTTGCGGTTTCCCCAAATAGTCCGTGTAGTACGCTTCGTTGCGTCCCGTCATAGTCACCATGGCGGCGTGATGGAAGTCGTCATTCCACAGGGCGTCTAGCCCATAGCCTCCTTGGTCGGGCGGTTGAACCAACTGTACTTGCTGCGGCTCGTTTTCCGCCACGATAATGGCCTTTCTGGGATCCGCCTTTCGATGGACCTCTCGCGCGATGGCGCGCAAGATGTGCTCTTTGGAACGGTCATGGATGTCCTGAGTCGCGTCCAATCGCAACCCATCCAAGTGGTATTCATCAATCCAGTAACCTGCGTTGGAGGTGCAAAACTCACGCACCGGCCCGCAATCGGGACCGTCAAAGTTGATGGCAGCGCCCCAGTCAGTGTGTTCGGTGTCGGAGAAATAACAGGAGGAAAACTCCGGAAGATAATTACCGTCGGGACCGAAGTGATTGTAAACCACGTCTAAGATCACTCCCATCCCGAGCGCATGCGCCGTATTCACGAAGCTGCGGAAGGAATCCGGACTCCCGTAGAGATGCGAGGGCGCGAACATGTGTACGCCGTCGTAGCCCCATCCAAATCGCCCCGGGAACTCCGCCACCGGCATAACTTCAACTACAGTAATGCCGGTTTCCGCCAAGAACGGCAGTTCACCAGCAGCGCTTGTCCAGGTACCCTCCTTTGTAAATGTTCCGATGTGCATTTCGTAGATAATCTGGCCTTCGAGAATCACTCCGCGCCAACTGGAGTCGGTCCATTTGAATAAGCTGGGGTCCACTACCTCAGACGCGAAGTGCGGACCTTCTGGTTGAAAGCGGGAAGCCGGATCGGGGAAACTGTTAGCCGAATCCAGCCCGTATTTGTAACGCTGGCCGGCTCCCACGCCCTCCGCCAAGCCGGCAAAGTAACCCGAACCGTCCGTTGCCAGAGCCACAACGCGTTCTTGGGCTCCCTCGATAACCACGTCGACACGGCGCCTCCGGGGCGCCCAAACTCGAAAGTGAACCCCTCCTTCTACTACCTCTGCTCCAACCGGAACCCGCCTTCGTACGTAACCTTGTCTCACGTCTATTAGACCGGAGATTCCCGGATCAATTTCAATGATATGAAACAGAAAGCAACTTGAGTAGTCAATACATAGGAGTGTCCCGAAGAAAATGGCAAGCTGTACCTATTGCGGAGGAGCAACCAACATCCTCGACCGCGAGTTTCCGGTTTGCCTGAACTGCGCGAACCAGCACGAAGCGAACCCCCAACTGACACCGGCTCGGAAGCTCCAGGCGATCCTCGCTCGCCACGCCGAAGAGGTGAATAACATCAAATAGTACAGCGGCCATCCCGTTAGTAACGTCCCGATCATGAAAAGCTGCTCCCAGGTTGAATTGAGCCGCGCTCGTCAGACTGCTCGCGATTCGGCGCCTGGCTCACCTTACCCTCCACCGAAGCTCCAGGTGTTCTTGACCTTGAAAACGATCGCGACGCTGGCCGGGGAAGGTTCCGCCTCCACCACGATATCTTCGAAACGGCCAGTGGCAAACAGGCCATCAATGGCTCGCGCAACATCTTCCGCGTGCAAAGGCTCCCTTCTTGAGAGCCCGCGCGTTGGCCAAGTCGGCTGGATCGAGCAGTTGGGCGGGCGAGAAAGTGATCTCGACGATTGACTGGCCCTCGAACCGCGTGATCTGCCCAGGCGCGCTCGATGCTGTGAGAGCCAGGATGGACACTTGGAACCTCCCTCTTGTTACAAGGCCCTATCTATGGATTAAGGATTACCGGGCTCGGCCCGGGCGGCGCCGGATCCAACCGGGCAACAAAGTGCGATCCGTATTTGCTCGTATAGACTTTGGTGAATTCCGCGCCAAAGAAAAACAGTTGCGCGGAGTAATACACCCACAACAGAATCAGCACCAGAGATCCCGCGGCTCCGTACGTGGACCCGATTCCCGCCTTTCCCAGATACAAGTCGATCAACTGCTTGCCGGCAGTGAAGATGAGCGACGTGACCGAAGCCCCCACCAATACGTCGCTCCATTGCAGCGTCACATCCGGCATGATCTTATAGATTGCGGCAAAGAGGAAGGTTGCCACGATGAACGAAACCAGAAACGCTAATATGTGCACGCTGGACTGATGAAGCCGCGGCATAGAAGCTAAGAACGTACCCATGGCGGCCACCCAGGTGCTAAACACGAGCGAAACCAGCAAAAGGAACCCGACTCCCAAAACCATAGCGAAGGAGTAAAAGCGCTGCTTTAGCAAACTGGCGATACCCGCAAAGCGAGCTGTGCTGCCACTGGTTTGGACGTGCCAGATAAGGTTGAGGGAATCTTCGAGTTCCACCACCACTGATGTTGCTCCCAAGGCTAAAGTGATCACGCTGAACAACGTGGGGATCAAGCCGCCGCCCTCTGGCTTTATAGAGGCTCGAATCACGGCCTCGATTGCCCGCGCCTGATCCATCCCAACGATGCCCTGGATTTCCCAGGCAAGTTGTCCTTCCGCGGCCTGGCGGCCAAAGACCATCGCGGCAACAGCAACAATCACCACCAGCAGTGGGGCGAGCGAGAGCAGGGTATAAAACGCAAGCGAGGCGCTCAACCGTTGAGCGTTGTCATAATTCCAATTACTTGCGGACTCCCGCATTAACCAGCCAATGTCCTTCAGGCGCAACCGAAAAATCCGCCGAAAGTTCTTGCTACTTTTTCCAGCCGCCATTGCCTCATTGTGAACCACGGCGTTCCGCTCGTGGGACTCGATCCTCTCCATAGCGTTTCAGACAATTCTCGGGAACGCCTTCGGTTCCTGGATGGCGACATTGGGATCGGCCACGAATCCGACCAGATCGTTGGTTGCATCGTCATTGTCTCGGATGAAACGTTTTTAGCCCAGGGCGGTCTTCCCAACGAGTCCGAAGTAATCGTCCAATGCCCACCAGCAGCGATATCGCAGTGCGAAATTTCGGCAAGACCGACGTAAAGATCTCGGCGATCGCATGCGGCGGCCATCATTTGGGCGATCCGCAAGAGCAAAAGATCGCTATGCAAATTGTCGAGGAGGCGATCGATGGCGGGATTACGTTCTTCGACAACTGCTGGGAATATCACCGGGGCAAATGCGAGGAGTGGCTGGGCAGGTCTCGGGATTATCTACGCCACGACCATCTAATGAGATGGCGCATAGTAGAGCGGCATCGACCCGCTAGACGGACGCAGGGGCGCGTCGAGAGGGCATCCGTCGCCTACGGAGGAAGATGACACCTGCTACACATAAGCCGATCATCGGCAGGGCCGAAGGTTCAGGAGTCGGAGTCACAGAAGCCGTGCTCCAAATGCCTTTCGTGCCGACATCGGCCGGTGGGTTGAAGGCCGACCAGGTTCCGTCCGAACTCGTATTGAAGCTGCCGTTCGCACCGGAAATGGAGATGTTCGCGGGGCCGAGTCCGACCGGAAGGATGCCGGATAGCACCTCACTGGGATCATTGTGAATCGAGAGATCCGGAATCAGGTTCGAACTGTAGTTGAAACTGTAAAGGTCTTGAGCTGAAAGGTCCGTGCCCAACACATAACCGGCGAGAAGAATCAACGTGCCGGTGCCGGTGCCGGTGCAGTCAGTGCACTGGCCGGTAAAAGTGAAAACTTCAACCGCGATGTCGGCTGAGGCGGACGCTGCCCCGAGTGTAACCACGACTGCCAAGACAATCAGATTTCTGAAGAAGAAGGTAGACAATTCGCTCCCCTTTGGATCTATCTCTTTTGGTGGGGCTACCGAAGATATGATTTCCCCTTATGCCAGCTTCTACATACTTGCATTACTCATCGCCAAACGCAACAAGCTTAACCCCTGTTACAGCGCGCTGTTACCGTGATCTACCGCTCGTCGCCGAATGTTCCTGTAAAATCGACATCCCGAGCATGTCGGTGAGGCTAAACTGTTGAGGCCATGATGCACCTTCCTGGAATCCGGCGTGCATTTCACATTTCGTAATGCTGCAGCCGGCAGAATCCGAATCAGAAAAAGTGCCGAACCAGTCTCGGTTTCAGAATCTTCCGAAATGGATACTCTTTTCAGCCGCCGCGCTTTTGGTTGCGCTTATATGCAGCGTCACAATTCCGTATTACCGGCTCTCCAAGCGCGTTGACCGGCAACTTGCGGCAGGAGCCTTTCAGCACACCTTTACTTATTTCTCCGCGCCAGAAATCGTGACCGTGGGCGATCCGGTTACAGACGTGGAAATCGGGACTCTGAAGCGCTCCGGTGCGACACAAGTTTCGAACGGAGTGATTTCATCGATCACCGATCCCGGCAATCACCACCGCGTTCTACAAACCGAACTTCCTCCGCAGCCCATCATTAACATGTCGGACGCAGGGCGCGTCAAGCGGCTGCTGGTCAAATATCCGGATATTCCACCGGTGCTGGTCCACGCGGTTGTCTCAGTCGAAGACAAACGGTTTTTTGAACACTCCGGGCTAGACTTCCTCCGAATCGCGAAGGCCTCGTATGTAGACCTGCGGGAGCATCGCAAGGAGCAGGGTGCGTCCACCATATCCATGCAGCTCGCCCGGAATCTCTGGCTGGATCATGACAAGAACTGGAAGCGTAAGGTGACGGAAGCGCTCATCACTTTGCATCTCGAACATAAGCTCACTAAGCAGCAGATTTTCGAATACTACTGCAACCTGGTCTATCTCGGGAGCGAGGGCACGTTCAGTATCAACGGCTTCGGCGAAGCGTCGCGAGTTTATTTTAATAAGGACATGCAAAAGTTGAATCTAACCGAAGCCGCGACACTAGCGGGGTTGATCCAGCGGCCAAGCCATCTGAATCCCTTCCATCATCCCGATCGCGCACTGGAGCGCCGCAATGTGGTCCTGTCATTGATGTACGAGAACAAGTATCTTACTAAGGCGCAGTATTCGGAAGCAGTCGCCGCGCCGCTCGGGCTTCATCCGGGAACTAGCGAGGTTTCCGAAGCCGCATACTTTCTCGATATCGCGGGCAACGAGGCGGCCAAAGATCTGGACGAGCACCCCAGCGGATCGGCTAGCGTTTACACCACTCTCGACCCACGCCTACAAAAGGCCGCCGAGCAAGCCATTGCCGACGGCATGCGGCTAGTGGATGCGACGCTGGCCCGCCGCAAGAACGGGCACGCGGGAAACAGGCCCCAGGTTGCTCTAATCGCGCTCGATCCACATACCGGTGAGGTGAAGGCTTTGTGTGGCGGCCGCGATTATGCTGCTAGCCAACTAAACCGCGTGCTTTCGAAACGTCCGCCAGGCTCCGTGTTCAAACCGTTTGTTTATGCGGCGGCGGTGAATACAGCAGTGGTGGGCGGGAATCAGGTTCTCACGGAGGCATCCACCGTAGACGATTCACCCACCACTTTTCAATTTGAAAATCAGACATACAGCCCCAACAATTTCAAGGGCGACTTCCGGGGGACAGTCACGCTTCGCCAGGCGCTGGCGCACTCGCTCAACGTCGCCACGGTGAAGGTGGGGGAAATGGTGGGATTCTCGAACGTTGCCTCCCTGGCACGGCAGGCCGGTCTGAACGACGAAATCAAGGGGACCCCGGCGATCGCGCTGGGAGCGTACCAAGCTACTCCGCTTGAGCTGGCTCGCGCTTACACTGTGTTTGCGAACGACGGCGTTCGGGTTCAACCCACTTTCATCGACGCGATCAACGATGCGAATGCCGCCGAGCTGTATCACCATAGTCCCGAGACAAAACGCGTTCTCGACTCGCGGGTGGCATTTCTTATGGTCGACATGCTGCAGGAGGTTATGCGTAGCGGAACGGCCGCTGGTGTTCGTTCCCGCGGATTCAGGCTGCCTGCTGCGGGCAAGACCGGTACCTCGCACGACGGCTGGTTCGCGGGTTTCACTTCGCAGCTGCTGTGCCTGGTATGGGTGGGTTTCGACGACTACCGCGAACTTGGCCTGGAAGGCGCGCGTTCGGCCCTGCCGATTTGGACCGAATTCATGATGCGGGCTGCGCGATACAAGCAGTATGGGAATGCCAGGCCATTTGTGCCGCCGTCCGGAGTGGTTAACGTCGGAGTAGATATCGAGTCCGGCCAAGCGTGCCCGGGCGGTCCAATGTCCTACTTCATCGCTGGAACAGAGCCGACTTTGCAATGCCCCCCACAGGAAATTGAAGTGGATTTTTCGCCGGATGGCGGCGCTGTTCAACGCTCGATTCCCGTTCAACCCGTAGTAGATCGCCCGCAAGGGCAGAATTGAAGTTGTGATGTCCTGACCGATTCCCGAAGGAAACGCAGAGTTCCTGCATTATGGATTGGGCAGACCAGGATTAACGGGAAGAGGCTGTTGTGGGAGTTCAGAGTCCGGGAACCCGCGTACTAATTTGAAGGTCCGATCCCATCTAGTCCGAGTGAAAAAATGTTCCGCCAGGTCGATCGTGTGCGTTAGGATTGAACCGGCCGTCTCACCTGTTAGATCCTCCGTAGATGCTCGATACGACCAATAGATAAGGAACGGTTTACCAATGATATTTTCTCTGGGTATAAAGCCCCAATATCGACTGTCAGAAGAATTGTCTCGGTTGTCTCCCATCCCGAAAAAGTGATTTTCCGGAACGATCACTTCGCCTGAGCTAACATTCTGATTGACCATCTCATCTTGCTCCTTTCGTGCAAGGTCCTCCTTCACAGGTCGGCAGCACGGCCAAGGAAAGTTGTCGAGCGCGGGGTCGTAAGCATACTTGTGATAAACGTACGGCTCGTTCAATCTTTGTCCGTTTCGGTAGACTACGCCATTGGCAATCCTGATGCGATCTCCGGGCATTCCAATGAGTCGCTTGACTAGCGTTTTGCTGATATCTGGTGGATACCGGAATACGATAATGTCGCCATGTTTTGGCTCTTGGTATGGCAACAGATATTTTCCGATCGGTCCAGCAGGTGCATAAGCCAGCTTGTCAACCAGCAGATGATCGCCTACCCGCAGCGTGTCCTCCATGGAGCCGGTGGGAATAACGAATGCCTGACAGAGTGTCGTGGTCCCAAACAGAAGCAGAAGAATCGTGATTGCCCACTCGGCGATAGTGTTTCGATTCTGCTTCGAGCTTTCCGATCCAGCAGTCTCTAGAGGAGTTTTAGGTGTTTTCATTCTGGCCTGCTCCCAATCGTATCTCACAATTCAACGCCTGGTGGCAGAACTTCCACCCTTGCATCCCCTACGAATTGTCCGCGCGACCCACAACATTCTCCTTCGCGATCGGCTTCCAAAAGCTCCGCCAGCCGTGCAGCCGCTGCGATTCCCACCTGGGACACATGTTTGACGATGGCCCACCTCCGACTCACCGCGCGACTGTATGAACTTCGTCGCGCTGAATCTCTTCCCTCGTGGCAAACAGCAGTCTGCAAAGTGATCCGGTTACCCTGCTGGACGCCCCGGATTCTGGGCGGCGTCGCCCAGCGGAGAAACCACATGAAAGCGGCGTTTTAGTAGGCCTCGAAGTCAAGACGAGAACGTCGTGCGCTATTCAATGCCAGCCTCCGTGGCTGCTAATCGGTCTTTCCCCGGAAATACGACGAGTAACCCAGATTGTCGAAACGGAGCGCTGACAGAGAATCGGATTCAAAGTAGACGACCGACGCTCGATTTATCCAGCCAGTCTTGATGCGCTGCAACTGGCCTGCCTTCAGGCTGAATGTAACCTCCCGCATTTCCGGCGCCCGCAGCGTGAGCTGGACGTCCTGGGCCAGTGGGTTGTAAACGTCCAGCCGCATCAAGACCCGCGGGTAGAAGAAGCGAAACTGCCCCTCGGTGGCATTCGTCTCGACGGCGCCAAGCGAGAAGGTGCTCATGCGGCCCGCCGGCGGACACACCTTCCACTGCTCCTCGCCCCAGTCGATTACGCCTGACGGATACTCGCCCCGCAACTTCACGTTAGCGCCGACGTGCGGATTGTCGAAGTCCACGATCAGCGGTACAGGCTCAACGGCACTCCCCTCTATATCGACGTCGCGCGAATGATCGTGCCGGATGCGCATTACTCGCGTGGCATCGTCAAACATGTAGCCCTCCTCGGTGAGATTCGCACGGCGCGCCAGTTTGCGGCCACCCGCTGAAACCGACTCCGGAACGAAAAGCAAGCGCAGGACCTCCGTCGAAGAATCATCGAACGTCGAGTAAGTAACCGAGCCCTTTCCGTACACGACCTTCGTGACCACTGAGTGCGAGCCGAGCAGGTGCGATTCATCCGCCGGCGCCCATTCGGGAACCGCCCAGAAGCCGTCCATCAAGCGGCGCGGGCCATCGGCGAATTGGTCGGTGAACCACCACTGGGTACTGAACGGAGCATGTGCGTTGGGCGGCATGCCCTGGAAATACGTCACCCAGTTATACGACCGGAATGCTTCCTCTTTATACGCCGCGTCGCCCGTCTTTGCAAAGTACAGCGCCTCGATGGCGGCCAGACGCGAGGTATGGCTGTCGCAGCACTCATTCGGAGCGTTGCAGCAAAAACTCTTGCCGTCGCCCTGCTCAGTGGTGACGGTAGCGCCATGCACGATGTACTTGGGCCATTTTGGAGTAGTCTTTACCCATTCGATGAGTTTGCGCACGTGGTCGCGCCACTCCGGGTCCTTATCCGGATTCAAAAGAACATAGCGCGCATATTCCAACGGGATCACTTGGTTCATGTTTTCCATGCGGGGCGGGACATCCTCGAAATATCCAACCCACACATTGTTCTTCATCGGGTATTGCTGCAGCCACTCCCATGCCGCCTGACGGACCTGCCGGTAGCGGGCGACATCGCCCTGATCCAGCCGGATTAACTCATCGAAGAGCATGATGGGCTCGACGACATTTGCGGAATACGGGCCCATTCCGGGCCCCGCCATCTTGCCATCGCGGGCATAACAGCGCACCGGCCAGGGCGAGCGCTCCGCGTCGCCCTTACTGTAGTTCTTCGCCAGCGCGGCGGCGCAACGGATCGCGGCCTGCAGGTATTTCGTGTTGCCGGTCATCTCGTAAAAGCGGAGATAGGCGTAGCCATCCTCGCCCACCACGTGCGGTTCGATATAGTCCTCTCCGTGCTGGCTCCATCCGGTGTAACGGCGGTTTCCCGGATTGGCCGATGGGTACGGCACACCTCCCCACACGTAATTCTCCGGCGTCAGGCCGTTTTCCAATTCGTAGTCGATAAAATTCTGAAGGAAGGTGATCGTGTTGGAATCGCCGGTGTAAGGATAAAGCCGCTCGATGAAGCCCTGCAACATGGCGCGCAGGTAAGCCGTGGAGTTGGCCCAGTGCCATTCCGGCTGCATCTCAAAAGTCGTGCGGTCGAAATCAAAACAGCAATGAAAGTAAGGATAGCGCTGGCGGTTGTATTGATCCCAGAGAATGCTCCATTGCGTGAGGAAGTGAGAGCTGTAGGAATATCCAGTGTTATCCGGCATGGGCCAGGGCAGCAATTTCCGCTCGCCATCCAGTTGAACCGGACGGCCCGCAATGCTGGAGGCATCCACTTTGGAGATAACTGGGAACGGTTCCTCGGCGCCCATCTGGCCAGCCGCCGCAGCGAGCACAGCTACGAAAAAGAGATTCTTCATGATTCACCTGCCGTCGAACTCAGTAACTGGTATCGTATTTCGCAATCAATAATGTTGCTGCCAGAACAATCGCGGAGCCCACCAGTGCCAGCGTGCTCAAACGTTCTCCGAGAAACACTGCCGCTAGCAGCACCCCAAAGATCGGAACCAGATAGAGTGAAACCGAAGCCACCGTCACGTCCAGGTGTTCCAGCGCCGCAAAAAAGAGTAGCATCGACGCCCCATACATGAAGATCGCGAGGAACGCGAAAGCAGCCCATGATTTCCAATCGAACGCCGCTAATACACTCCAGTGGAACGGCTCCACCCAGATCAGCAGCGGAATGCTGGCCACGGAAGCTGTGATATAGCTGAAGATCAAAATCTCGATTTCCTGAAACCGCCGCATCAGGCCTTTGCAGTAAGTGTTATAGAATGAGGAACCGAAACAGCCCACCAGAATGAGACTGTTTCCCGCAATGTATTTCATCTCGAGAAGCGAACTTTCTCGCAGATCCTGTACCGACATCAGCAACACGCCCACCAGCCCAAATGCGAGAGAGGCAATCCGCAGCATCGTCAGTTTTTCGCGCAGCATGAACGAAGCCAGGACGGCCGTGATGACGGGTATCATCAGGTTAAGCACCGCGCCGTTCGAAGCCAGCGATTTCGAAATACCCCAGGTCATTCCCAACTGCGCGAGAACCTGCCCCACCACGCCGGCCAAAGTGAATTTGCCCCAGTCTCGCCAGGTGGGCCGCGCGGCATCCGGATTGGCTCGCCGCTTGCGGATCAACAACGGTACAAACAGAATGGTGGTGACATAGAAGGGCACAAAGGTGATAGCGATCGGCTGCATCTGGCGGTTCAGAAACTTTACCGCCGTGCCTTGGGCCGACCAGATCAAGGATGCCATCGCCAGCAACGCAAAATACCACAGCATTCGCCCTTTGCGTATTGTCATCCCGTCTGCACCAGGACCCCGAACCGGTCGGCGCCCATCGAACTGCCGTCAAACACATATGGCTGAATCTGCCGCAACTCGCCATAGCGCTGCACCACGCGACGAAACGCTTCCTCGGCGTCGCTGTGGCCAAGAATGGCAACCGTACCTCCCGCACCTCCGCCGGTTACCTTGGCTCCATAGAGACCCTCTTGCTCTCGAACCAGATCCACCAGCAGATCGGTCGCCTCATTGCCCAGCCCGCATTGGGTATAAGAGTAGTGCGATTGATACATCAAATCGCCCATCAGCCGCCAGGCCTCCTCGGAATCTTCCGCACCGGCGCCCCGCGCCAGTTCCACGAACACCTGAATGCGCTGGTTCTCTTCGCACGCATAACGGGTACAGTTCCGGATTCGGTAGCAGATCTGCGGCAGAACCCGGGTGAAAGGATCCGCATGAAACTCCGCGTCGCACAGAAACTCTGATCCCGGCATAGCTTCAGGAAGCCGTGCTTCGTATTTCGAGCGGAACAGCGACGGGGTTACTTCCGAAAGGTAGCCGCGCCATCGAGGATCGGTGAAGCGCGGTATGCGGCTCGCGGAGTCGCGCGTCACCGGCAGCCCTTCCTGATCGCAGATCAGCTTGTATCCCATGAAAGCAGCCGCCCGCGCGGCTTCGTATTCGATTCCGGTAACCGCGTGGCTGACCCCGGAGTCCACCGCCCAGCATCGCAGCTTTTCGGGAAGCCGGACCAGCGGCCGTGTCTCGCACGGCTGGCACAAAAGCGGCAGTACGTATCCTTCGTCGCCCAGCACGGCCGCGGCTTGATCCATGATGCCGCAGGCCGATTCGGCGATCACGTTCTCCACCCACTGGCAGGCCTCGGCGAGTTCAATACCATGCAGGTCGATTCCGTAAGCCGCGGCGGCTGGCTTCATAACGGCGACCTCAACCGCCGCCGACGAACTGACCCCCTTATTCAGCGGGACTTCTGAGTGGATCAAGACGCTTGCCCCGCTTTGCACAACGTCTGGATAATTGAGCCGCAGCCAATAGAATATTCCCAGCACGTAGGCGGTCCACCGATGAGCCGGATCCGCATTCACGAGCCGGCGCACGCTTTCCTCGTCCGTCATGTCATCGAATGCGAACTCCATACGGTCCCGCCAGCCGCGCTCGGCCATCTGCGGGTTCCAAAAGTGCATGCGTCGATCGGCCCGCAACTGCACGGCTGCCCAGGTAGCTTCGCGAATGGTCGCTTCAAATACCAGGCCGCCCGTATAATCCACGTTGCCGCCCATCAGGTCCAGGCGCCCCGGAGATCTTCCGATAAAGACCGGTGACCCGGCCTCAAAGAAATCGCCTTCGGCCCGAATGCGGCTGACCTGAGCTTCGAAACCTGTCATGCCAATTCCCGGATGCTGTCAATCACATAGTTGATAGATGCTTCTGTCATCCGCGGATGAATGGGTAAGCTCACATACTTTTGGAACAACGCCTCTGCCACCGGGCACTCGCCCTCCGCATGGCCCAGCTTGCGGTAGGCCGTGGTGAGATGGATCGGCATGTAATGCGACCACGCTTTGATGCCCTTCGCCGTGTACAGTTCCCACATGAAGTCTTCCTTGCTTAAACGGAACTCAGGTCCCACCAGCACACAGTAGATATGGAAGACGTGTTTCATGTCCGGAGAAATATATGGCGTCGTGATTCCCGGAACGTTGCGCAGTCCTTCACTATACATATTGGCGATCTCGATCCGCCGTGCATTGAACTGATCCAGCTTCTTCAACTGCTCGAGACCCGTCGCCGCTTGCGCATCCGTCATTCGAAAGTTGAAGCCGATATCGTCGAAATCCAGGTACCAGTAGCGCTTTCCCATGGGCTGCTTGGACTCATCCAGCGGAAGGTATTTCCCCTTGGGATCATAGGTGCGGCAGCATAGCGACCGGAACCCCAACATGCGTTCGTACAGATCGTGCCTCGCGGTAGTGAGCATGCCCCCCTCTCCGAGCGTCACCATGTTCTTCTGCTGGTGGAAACTGAAGACCCCGATGTCGCCCAGCGTGCCGGCCCTGCGACCCTTGTACTCCGCGCCCGCGGTGTGTGCGCAATCTTCGATCACCAGAATATCCCGCTGCCGCGCCAGTTCCATGATCGGGTCCATGTCACAACACTGACCGTAGAGATGCACCACGATAATCGCTTTCGTGCGATCGGTAATCGTCCGGGCTATGGAGGCCGGATCCAGATTCAGCGTCCGTGGATCCACATCCGCGAACACAACCTTCGCTCCTAGAGCCACGGCGGCATTGGCCGTCGAAATCCAACTAATGGGCGTCGTGATCACCTCATCGCCCGGCCCCAGGCGCGCCGCGATCGCCGCCAGTTGCAGACCTGTCGTTCCGGAGGTGACGGCGAGTCCGTAGGAAGCGCCGCAGTAACTCGCGAAGCTCTCTTCGAACTGCTTCACCTTGGGCCCGCAGGAAGGAGCGCCGCTACACAGCACGTCATCGAGCGCAGCTTTTTCCTCCGGCCCGTAAATGGAGCCTTGACCGTACTCGAGTTCATGAATTGCTTTGGGTAGTGGCATGGAGAGCTCTTTCGATAACGTCGTCGCAACTGGGGACCGGTGTGCGGCACACTTCACCGAGTTTGCGGGTCAGAAGATAATGATCTAAGCCTCGTGGCGCCCGGCCTGGCAGCGGCTCGGTTTGTGCTTGGACAAGTTGTGGCGAGAAGCCCATCCTCTGCGCCAGCTTGACCCCGAGTTCGAAACGCGAGATTGCTTCCCTGGCGCCCACGTGAAAGATGCCAGCTGCACGGGCAGCGCCAAGCAGTTCCAGCAGTAAAGTGCTGAGTGTGCCGGCATCGATCGGATTGCGGTACTCGAAATCGGGAAGCCAAACGCATTCGCCCGCTCCGAGTTTCGCCGCGAACCGATTGAGCATCGCATTGGTTCCGGAACCCTCGGCGAATCCGATCGCCAGTGCTAGGCGGAGGATCAACGCGTTAGGCAGCTTAGCCAGAATCAATTCCTCGGCGCGCGCCTTCGTTCTGCCATAGACACTCAGCGGAGTGGCAGCATCGCTCTCCGTGTAGCCATGCCGGGTGCCATCGAAGACAGCCGCGGACGACGTGAATACCATCCGGGCTCCGCTGCGCGCGCATGCTTCGGCCACGTGAGCCGCGCCGCACACATTCACTGCTTCAGCGATCTCTGGGTGCTGTTCGCATTGATCGATATCCGAGACCGCGGCGAGAAGAACGGCAACGTTTGGCCGCGCATGCTTGAAACCCACATCCACGCTCGCAGACGATGTGACATCCATCGCGAAGCCTCGCTCGCCCCGCGGAGCCGCCAGGTCAGCTTCGAATACCTCGAAACAAAAACCCGCTTTCGACAGGTGCTGTCCCAGAAAGCCGTTCGCTCCGATGATCAACAGCCGGGCCTTGGTCACCTGGACTATCCTAGCGAATCTGCGGTGCCACTAAATCAAATCCCAAGGCTTGCGCGCCTGACGGGCGAGCAGCTTCGACGCCTCGGCATCGCCGGCGAATTCCTCGGTGTCCGCGTTCCAATGCAGCTTCTTGCCCGTCTTGAAGGCGATGTTGCCGAGGTGCGCCACGGTGGTGGAGCGATGACCGGTCTCCACCTCCGCGGAAGGCGTGTTGCGCGAACGCACGCACTCGATGAAATTCGCCGCGTGCAGCCGCGTGGCATCCGAAGTATTCATCTGCGTGCGCTCGAGCGGCGGCGAAGCCGAACCGGGCTTGTTCGGTTCGGGATAGATTTCGTAGCCGATGCGGTCGGCATACAACGCACCGCGCGTCCCGTAGAAAGCCATGCCGTTGGGCCGATCCTCCGCGCCGCGTGCATTGTAATACTGCATTCCAGGAGTGCGCCCGCCGACGCCGTGGCCGTTGAGCAGGCACGATTCATAACTCATGACGAAACCGGGATACTCGTACGTCACCTGCAACACGTCGGGAATTTCGCCGTCGTCGCGCAGGCTGAAGCGCCCGCCGCTGGCCGCGATCGTGCGTGGCGCAGTCACGTTCATAATTTGATGCACGGTATCCAGCCGGTGGGTGCCGAAGTCCGTGATGTAGCCGCCCGAGTAGTCCCAGAACCAGCGGTATGTAACAAGGAAGCGCTTGCGGTTGAAAGGCACGTATGGCGCCGGGCCGAGATAGAAATCCCAGTCGAGGCCGGCCGGAGGCTCGGAATCAGCCTCGTGCCCGATGCCTTCCGGGTAGCGGTTGGTGTAATTCCAGACGCGCACCCAGTTCACTTTCCCCAGCGCGCCGCTTTGCACGATTTTTTCAACTTCGCGGAAGTGCGCCGCCGAGCGATGCTGCGTGCCGGCCTGCACGATGCGGTTGTACCGCCGCGCGGCTGACACCATCGCGCGGCCTTCGCGGACATTGTGCGCGAGCGGCTTCTCCACGTAGACGTCTTTGCCGGCCTGGCAGGCGAGCACCGTGATGGCGGCGTGCCAGTGGTCGGGCGTGGCGATGTGAACGGCGTCAATATCTTTCCGCTCGAGCAGCCGCCTGAAATCCTGATACGCCTGCGCCTGCGGACCGGCCCATTCTTTCGCACGCTCGGCGTTCGCGAGGTAAACATCCGCGACCGCGCCATACTCGACGCCGGGCGCCTCGCGCATCAAGCCTGCTACATACCGCCCCCGGCCGCCGCAACCGATCAGGCCCACGGCGATGCGGTCATTAGCTCCGCGGATCCGCTGGGCCGCGAGCGCTACCGCGGCGCTTCCAAGGAATTGGCGTCGTTGCATGTGCCGATTATCGCTCCGTTCGAAGATTCACCGCACAGCCGAGGAGGCGCAGCGAAAACCAATTCTCCACAGCTCGCGGGAGACTGCACGGTAGCGCATCCAGACTGGGCGTCCAGCCGAGATCCTTCTCGAACTCGAGCGCAGACGAAGAGAGAGCCTGGGCCGGCTCCAGATACGAATCGTTCTCAACACGTTAGGCCTGCGAAAGGACTTTTTTTCGACCAGAGACAAAGTGCCCAGGACGATTATCGGATATCGTTTTGTAGGGTGGCTTAGCAGAGACGTTGCTGTCGGGTTCAACACAAGTCCAGTTCCAGGGGGGCGCCTGACCGCGAGGTGACGTCCCTTATCTTGCCGATGGGCTGGTGGACGTGACCGGCGAAAATCAATTGGGCGGCGGATCGGGCCTGGCGAGTGTCCACAGAAAACTCAACCTAAGCAGGTCTTCATACTCTGGAAAATACGATGCCGTTGCCGCTTCACTCCCGGTCACGACGATGTTCCGGAATTCGAGCCCGACGCCCTTCGAACTGAGCGTCTCACGCTTGTCGTTCGGCACAGGCCACGCAGCTCGACGATGACAGGTCATGCAATTCGATCGGACACCGTCAGGCATGTCGCCTTCAAGATAAGGATTGAAAGTGGCTTTCGGCTGTGCCGTGGACTGCCAGGGGCGGTCCATGTCATAGGCGGTGTCCATCAGGTAATGCCGCCATGTGCCCCGGATCAAGCTTGGACTGGGGCGGTCTGCGGCAAAGGCGCCATAAACTGGATGGTCGTGCCACCAGAATGTCGACCACACCCAATTGGGAATTTCGCGGGTGGCCACGTGCATGCCCACCAGAATCATGAAGTCGCCAGTATGGACGCCATCCGGGGGAAAGAGAGATTGGATGCGATCGACCTCTTTGGGATCGCCAAGTTGGTACCAGTAGAAATCGTCGAGATCGACTGTTGAGCTGGAATTCCCGCACACCTGCCCTCTTCGAACCCGGACAGAAACTGTGCGTGGCCAAGTAATATTCTGATTGTCAGTCGCCTTCGGTACTCCAGGAATTCCGTCCCAGACAGGAATATGATCGCAACCATCTCGCGAGATGCGCATCCACATCGTCTTCAGGGCCATGGCGTCTTCGTGGCCTTGAAAAGATGTTATGTCATGAGTTTTCTTGTTATAGAGGAGATTGTTTTTAACGCCAGAGTCGCCCAGATGATGCGTAACGATCTGCTCACACGTGACACTGTTGTAAAGGGCGCTGGACAAGACTACAGACTCGCGTACTGGCGCAATTTGCTTATTGCGGCTGGGAGGCTCCGGCTTGCGCAATTGGCGAGGAAACTCCAGCAGCAACATCCTTTGATCATCCGGGCTGAATTTGAGTCTGTTCGGGGGAGGTTGCAGCGACGCCCTCAAAACGTCTTCGGCCGGGTACCAGGTCTGCCAGCGGGGGAGCGTCTGGAAGGATGACGGCCTGGTTGCGGGCGGCCGTGAGGTTTTTGAATCCGCTGTTAACGCCGACCACAGCATCCACGCGTGCTGTCGAAGCGCGGCAATATCCATCGATGACCATTTGTCCCGAGCGGCGGTGTAATCGCTCTGTGCTTCCTGCTCGGGATCGAAGCCCAACCACTGTGTGAGGCTGGCATTGGACATCGGAAACCAGGCGCTGCGCGGGATATCGTCAGCACCGCTGCAGACCTGCCCCTGGCTGAGCGCCGGGAACAGGAAGAGTACCACCGAACATATCCCGCCTTTTGCCAGAGAAGATGACATCACGGCTGTGGCTCGATGAATATCGTCTTGTGTCCGTGGCTGTCCCGGTCCCATCGGATCAGGACAGGCTTCGGGTAAGAGTTTTCGCACACTTTGACGTTTAGCAAAAGGCGCTGACCGTTCTGCATAGCAGAAGGGGCGTTGGCCCGCACGAATTGTGCCGTTCCAGAGTCCTGAATTAATCCGTTTCCGTCGAACGCCACGTGACGGTACAGCGCCAGTTCGAAAGTGGCCGGACCTAATGAGGCGACATTCAGTTGTGCGATGAACCTTGTATCGGCCTGCGGAAAGGAGCGAGGGTCGAACAAGACATTCAGGTGGGTTTCGCCACTGGCTGGCTTCGCCTCTACATACCAACCCTTGAAGTCGCAGTTCTCCGCGCAGGCTGTCGGGAACGCTGGCAGCAGAGCAACCGTGATCGCTGCCAGCAAAACGGTGCGTTCAATCGCCCGATTCATTTTGGGGTTATGGACAGTTGCAGTCCCTGACCCTGCTCTATCACTTGGACGACGACATCCACGGGGGGGGCATTCAAAACATAGTCGCCATTTACTTCAGCATGTGTTTTGAAGTTGGACACGGGTGCGCCCCCAGTAGGGATGGCTTCCCGAAAGAATATACCTCCCGGGCCAGCCCCGTCCATGGTAACTTGCAGAACAAACTGAGGATTTGTTCCCAGGCCCCCTAGCGTTGCCTTTGCGGCATAAATCCCCCCGTCTTCTACGGGGAAATTGACATTGACGCCCCGATGGCAAAACGGATAGCCACCAGGTATTGGGTTAATGAAAGAATTCTCGTCGTTGTACGGTCCTGCCATAGCGGGCCCCGTTCGGAGCTCAAGTTCTTCTTTTCGCTCATCCACTCGTGACATTGCGTATTCCTTTCGATACTTTTCTGAGATCGACTCTTTCGAGTCTCTGATATTATATTGCGCAATCCATAGCCTACGAGTGCCAAAACAGCCGAGATCAGAACAGTTTCGGGTAAACCCGTGACATGAGGTTCTTGAATCGAGGCTCGTCTCTGAGAAAATCGAATTGGGAATCGACCGGTAGGATGGTGAGGACCATGTCGCGAACAGGTAATCCCAGCTCCAGCCAGTGGAGCGAACTCTCCCTGTCCTTCCAGCCAACATAAATGGCGGCAATCTCCGCCGGCGAGGCGGTTCCATGGTGATACATCCTGTCCAGTTCATCGAGCAGGGCGCGAGCTTCCCCGTCGCGGCCTGTTAGCGCACAAAGATGTCCCAATTGCGAAAGCGCGAAACTCGCCCGATCGGTAAGCTCGACACCTCGAAACGCTGCTGCCAACGCCTCTAAATAGCGGCCCGCGGCCTCAAGTGCACAAGAGAGCGGTACGTAGACATAGCCGTATCCGGGATCTTCCGCGGCAAGTAGGCGAAGCTCTTTGATCGCGTTGGGTAAATCCCGCGCGTAGGTCAGGATCATGCCTTTGGCAACTCGTAGCGTGCGATCCAGTGGGTCGAGTTTTCCAGCTGTCTGGATCTCCGACAAGGCTTCCGCAAAGCGCTGCTGCGGATAGAGAAGCCGAGCGTACCAATGATGGGCTGGGGCCAAGTTCGGATTTACGCTTAGCGCCCGCTTGTAATTCGCTTCGGCGCCCTTCCAATCCCAGTCCCACCATTGTTGAACCAGTGCAACCACAAAATAGGCATCGGCGCAGTTGGGGTCCAACGCCGCCGCGGTAGCTGCGGCTTGCTTGGCGCGGGCAATACTGTCCGCGGCGGTAAGCCTATCAATGAATGCAAGTTGTTGGTAGGAGAATCCCAAAGAGGCATAGGCTGCGCCAAAATGAGGATCCAGTTTAACGCTTCGTTCAAGGCACGCCACGCTTTCGTGCAACGAAGCAGGATCGCGTTTGGAAGCGTGGAAGCGGCCCAGTAAATACAACTGATAGGCGGCGGCATTCGCGTTCGAATCCGGCGCGCTGGACATGGCTGTCGACTGAGGCTCGAGCGCCATGACACGAATGAGTGACCGCACCGCCTGTGCTGGAATGGCCGCAATTTGCTCATTGGTTATCTCATAGGTGTTCGACCAGACGCGAGATCTGTTGCCCGCAGTCGATAGTTCCAGATGGATCCTAAGCTGGGTGTCTTGGGCGTTGACCGATCCGGCAAGAATATACGCAACGTCCAGCTGCTGTCCGGCTCGCGAGGCTTCCCCTGCCCGTTCCGACGCGGAGCGGGCAATTACTCGCAATCCCGGCAGCTGCCCCAAACTGTCGTAGAGCCTATCGGCGAGGCCATCGGCAAGATACTTGAGCGGCGTGTCGGCGACAAAGGGTAGAACTGCAAGAGACCGCTCCGGGCTGGGGTGCGCTGATGGCCACTTCGCTCTCCACACTAGGCCCGCGGATGCGGCTGTGGCAGCGGCAGTCAGCCAGAACATGCGCCGCGTGGTTTTTTCAGCCGGAAAACACTGTAATGCGTGGGCAATGTCGATAACACGCCCGTATCGCTTGGCGGGATCGTTTTCGAGACATCGCAGAATGACTGCCTCCCACGCAGCGGGCAGGTTGGAGCGCAGCTGGCGCGGAGATGGAGGCGGTGACGAACCTGAGGCTTGGGGAAGCGTTCCGGTCATCATTTCGTAGAGCACCACGCCCAGCGAAAAAATGTCGCCGGTGACGGTATTATCCTTACCGTCCGATCGTTCTGGAGGAGCATAAGCGTGGGTCGCCCCATCCATCAACTCCCCAACCAGCCCCTCGGCTTCGAGCGGCAACGACAGACCAAAATCCGTTATCACCACTCGTTCTTCCACGGTGCCTGGGCAGATCATCACGTTGCTACTCTTCAAATCACGGTGCACGACGCCACAAGCGTGGGCCGCCTGGAGTCCCATGGCCAGTTGCCGTACTACAGGCCGGGCCTCTTCCACGCCGAATGTTCCGCATCGGAGTATCCGGTCGCTAAGCGTTTCGCCGTGGAGCAGCTCCATAGTAAAAAAGATCAGGTCCCGCGTTGAGTCGTTTTGGCGCGCGACGTCAAACACACGGCAGACGTGCGGGCTGCTGACCGCTCGAGCCAACCGAATCTCCTCTCTAAAACGTTGCAGGCTACCGGGATATGCCGCCACTCCTTTGCGCATCACTTTTAGCGCGAGCCTCCCTCCCAGTTCCAAATCCTCGACTTCGTATACTTCTCCCATGCCGCCGCGAGCCAGAAATTTCCAGATCAAGAAACGGTCGCATAGTGTTTCACCGGGATCCACCAACTGCTTCTCCACGCTGAAAGAACGAACTTCGGTACTTAGCCGCGCAAAGAGGCGGTCAGCCTCTTCATAGTCTTCCAGCATCTCCAAAAGCTGTGCACGGGTGGAGCTATCGATGGAGCACAGGTCGAGAAACGCGGGGCGGTCTTCCGCAGGGATTTCCAGGGCTTGGGCGAAGCAACTCTTCAGCCGATCCCATTCTTCCTGGGTATGTCGGTCGTCTGCAGACATCATTGGTGTCGGCGCCCTAATTTAGGATATGCGGGATTTCGAGGGATCAGGTGCCATTGTTTTGCGAGACTTCCCGGCTGCATAAGCCGATTCCAGGTGGCCGTAGAGCCAAGTTTGAGCAAACTGCCAGTCGCGCTTAACAGTTCTTCCCGAAATCCCGAGAACCTGCGCGACTTCATCGATCTCCAATCCGGCAAAGAAACGCAGCTCCACAATGCGGGCCTGCCGCGAATCGATCTTTGCCAGGTTCATGAGCGCCTCATCGATATCCAGGATCTGGTCCCAGCTTTGATTGGCAACGAGAGACTTTGCTTCGTTTAGATCCGTTCGCCGTCGTGCACCAATGCGTTTTTCAGCGCATCGAGCACGCGCGTAGTCAATGAGGATTCTGCGCATCACACTCGCCGCAACCGCGAAGAAATGAGTCCGATTCATCCAGTCGTTGGGCCCGTGGCCACCCATCAAACGTAGGTAGGCCTCGTGCAGAAGCCCGGTGGTCTGAAGCGTATGTCCCGGCCTTTCCATACGCATCTGGTGTCTGGCCAGATCACGAAGTTGTTTGTAAACTAACGGAACCAGTTCGGCTTCGGCGTCCCGATCCCCGGCATTAATTTTGCCGAGCAGCTCGGTGATACGAGCAGAACCGGGTATATCTACCATTGCGGAAAGTTTATCAGTTTTGCGGTCTAAAATCTCGCGGATGAGGTCAGATTCGGTCGCGGTGCTACCCTGAGCCGGATAACATTGGAGCTTTTCGGAGCGACTCGACTGCAGATCCGGGATGCATTCAGGTCAGGCCGTATATCGACCGCCAGCGCCACTGCCGCGCCACCAAGAAATTGGCGTCGTTGCATGTGCCGATTATCGCTCCGTTCAAAGATTCAACGGGGAGGGGCTGAGCGTCCGCGTCAAACCGACACATTTTCGCGAGCGACAGCTTCTCTCAGTTGCGAGCGGATGCTTCCGATTTCAGCATCGCAAACTCTCGCTTGGCATCCACGACTTCGGGAATGTCCGCATCCGCGTTCTTCCAGATCTGGAGAAAACGTTCGTATGCTGCCCGCGCCTCAGCCACCTGGCCTTTTCGCTGATAGGCCTGGGCGAGATGATATTGGGCCAACGGGTAGTTCTGATTCAGCCCAAGAATGCGCTGATATTCGCCGATCGCTTCTTCCAGGTGGGCAGCGTCGAGATAGGCGTTACCAAGGCAATCTTCATAAAGGTCCATTCCCGAGCTCGGCGGAAGATGGCGAAGAGCCTCGCGGAAATGTTGAGTGGCCTGATCTATGTGGTTTTCTCGCAGCTCAAGCGTACCGAGATAGTAATCGTGGCTTCTGAGTTCGTTCCTGGACCCGCGCGTGGGGTAAGGCCCGCTCCGGAGAATCTGATCGAAGCTTTCTTTCAATTGGGCCGCTCTAGCGGGCTGGCCCTGATCCAAAGCCAGCAGCAACGAGTTCCAGACCGCTCCTTTCTCGAACCGGGTCTCATTTTGCGCAGCTTGTTCGGCTTTGCTGAATTCCTTAAGCCGCCAATATACCTGCGCGATGCTGCCATACCCTACTGCGCGCGCCGTGTCAGACCCCGTGACTTGAATGTAGCGCTGGTATTGACGGATTGCCTCGCGGTACCGGCCTTGCTGAAAGTAGACGTCACCCAGGTGAATAATGGCCGGCTCAAATTCCGGATCCAGCAGCAAAGCGCCGTTGTACTCAGCAATTGCACTCTCGTATCTCCCAGCATGCTGAAAAGACATGCCCAGGCTGTCGTGCGCATTGGGTTCGGACGGCGCAAGCTGCACGTAGCGCTGATGCGCCGCAATGGCCTCGTCATAGCGCCCCAGGCCCAGATAACAGATGCCTAGCACGTTGTACAGATCTCCGAATTCAGGATCTACCTCGATTCCCCTCCGCACCACGGCCATGGCCTCCAGCGGCCGTTCCTCTCCGATCAGAAGCCGCGCCAGGCGCGTGTACGCCTCTGTTTCCAAGGGGAATTGGTCGACGATTTGTTGCATGGTCCGGATCGCGGCGGGGTAATCCTGCCGGGCGATCGCGTACCACGCTGTAACAAACAAGCGGTCCTTGGGCGCCAGATGGTCCGACAATTGGATAGCTTTAGCCAGAAACGGTCTGCCTCTTTCCGGAACGAAATCCGTTACGGAGTAGGCGTATCCGATTCGCGCGTAGGCCAACGCGAATTTCGGATCCAGTTGGACCGCCTTGCTCAGCAGCGCGATGGCCTGGGAGTTCTGAAACGCCTGCGCCTTGCTCACACCGAGCGAGTAGTATTGGTACGCTTCCAGGTTGTTCGTCATCGCCTCGGCGAGGCCGGCCTGATGGTGCTTGTCCAGAGGCGCAGCACCCAAACGAGCCGCCAACGTGGGCGACAACAGATCGATCCGCGCCAGAATATCCGCGGGCTGGTCCACTTCGAACTGATCCGCGGCGAGCAATTGGCCGCTAGCGGTTTGGAACAGTCGCGTGTTGACTACAATTTTTTCTCCGAGCGTCAGGAAACTGCCCAGCAGCAGCGCCTCCGCATGGCTCTTGCGTGCAATATCCAGCGCGTCATCCAAGCGAATCCCGTTTTGCCGTTCGTGGCCGTTTCTCTCAAGCAGCAGATGCAGCTGCTCGCGGCTTAGTACGGTCAGCTTGTCGAAACGGGCCAGGTCGGTGATGAACATGTCGGCCAAGCCCTCGCTCAGCCAGTTTAGATTCGGCTTGGCGCTCTGATTCTCGAAATACATAACCGCGAGCGCCTTCCGTCCCGGGACTTGAGGCAGGGTCACTTCCATTTTTGGGGCTGCCGAATGCCGGAGCACGGTCCAGGCCAGCGCGATTCCTCCCGTGGCCGCAAGACCCAGCACTATTTTTCGGAGCCACGTCTTCCAGCGCATGGGGGGGCTGCTTGTCGCTGCGTCACCGTGAGCCTTCACCTCGGCTTCGGCGGCCGGCATTGCTTCCGGCACAGCGGCCGTTCCCACTAAGGACAAAAGTCGCGCCGCGTCGACTTCGAGACTCGGACGGCTCACTTCTGCGGCTACCGGCTCTTCTACTACATTCGCAATAAAGCGGTATCCGAACTTGTAAATCGTCCGTATAAATCGCGGTTCATGCGGATCGTCTCCTAGAACCGTTCGGATCTCCTTGACGCACTGGACAACAGCATTGTCGGTGACCGCCGCGCCTTGCCAGAAGTTCTCAATCAGCTCTTCCTTGCTGATTAGCCGCTGGCGCCGCTCAATCATGTACAAAAGTAAATGAAAGGATTGTTGGCGAAGATGCTGCTCGATTCCGCCGCGTTTCAGGCAGCCTAAAGAAGGGTCAATCTCCACATCTCCGCAGCGATAAATCTGGGCGCAGTCCCTGGCTGCAGGCTCACCTTCAACCGCCCTATCGTGCACCGCAGGCATGGCGGCTGGGGTTCTCCCTCGCGCAGACGGACCGGCCAGTTCCCCATCCCGGCCAGCTAGCATGCGACCGATTATATCGCAACTAGCGGAACAGGGTGCTTCAATCAGGAGAAGAACTTTTCGTGCGTCTGAGTATCGGGAAACATTGTTACTGGTCCGGCGGCAAGTTGGCGTGCCACTTATACCCCCGAGCACCCCACTTTACGCCAGGAAGTCCATGAATCAATCCCGGCCGGATGAAACCGTTAACTCGCTGTGCCCCAAAAGATTTCATTAAAATTTCAGCAATCCCTCACCACTTAAAGCCGGGCCTAATGCTAAAACACTATAGCCTAATTGTTTCAGGTTAGACCTTTCGATTTCAGACGTTATCGGCAAGGAGCCGTACATGAGGATTTTCTCGATGCTTTCCCTGTTACATCGTGCCCGCGCCATCAGTTGGCGCTCGTTAACCGCAGGTTTAGTGGTCTGCCTTGCACTCCTGACGTCTCCGGCAATCCTTCGCGGCCAAGCCCTCAGTTCGATTACCGGGACCGTGGTGGACGCGAGCGGCAGCGTGATGCCGAGTGTAAAGATAACCATCACAAATGTCGCGACCAAAGTTGCCAGCCACACAGAAACCAGTTCCTCGGGCACTTACACGGTGACGGACCTGATCCCGGGTACCTACACGGTGCAAGCCGAGAATGCCGGGTTTCAGATGGCTGTCCACAACGGGGTGTTGGTAGAAGTCGGACGACCCTCCACGGTGGACATATCGATGCAGACCGGCAACGTCACGCAAAGCGTGGAAGTGCAAGAGAGCGCCATCACCCTGAATACCACCGAACCAGAGGTCGGCACTACGCTTACACATGAAACGGTCCAGAATTTGCCAGTCGAGCTGGATGAAGGGGACGGCCGCGGCCGTCAGATTGACTCGTTCATTTTCCTGGCCCCCGGCGTGACCGGCAGCACCTTCAGCCACCGAATCAATGGCGGTGTGGACTTTGAAAGCGAAGTAGTGTTCAACGGCGTTCCGATGGCTCAGTCGGAAACGCAAGGGTTCGAGACCATCTGGAACCCGCCCTTTGAATTGGTCGCAGAAGGCGATGTACTGCGCTCGTCCTTTTCAGCCCAGTATGGCTTGGCGCAGGGCGTTGTGACCTGGCAGCTTGCCTCCGGCACTAACCAGTTTCACGGAGACGGTTTCGAGATCCTGCGCAACAACTACTTCGATGCGCGCGGGGCCTACAACTCGACCGTTCCCGTCGACAACGAAAACAATTACGGTTTCACCATCGGTGGCCCCATTTGGATCCCTAAAGTGTACAACGGGAAGAACCGCTTGTTCTTCCACGTCAGCACGGAATGGTACCGGCGTAACACCCCGGACTTGACCTTCATGTCCCTGCCGACGGCCGCCGAGAAACAGGGGAATTTCGCTGCAACAGGTCTAGCCATTTACGATCCGTTAACGGGGGCGCCGTTCCCCAACAGCCAGATCCCCCAGAGCCGCTTCAGCCCATTATCGAGCACGTTGCTGTCGTTGATGCCCAATCCCACTTTTCCTGGTTATGTGAACAACTTCCAATCCAACGAAGGGGTTCTCCCCACCAGGCAAACCAATTGGGGCTACAACATCGATTACAACATCAACGAAAAGCAATCCATCCACTGGAGCAACTGGCGGGACAAGCAGAGTTCCTACGCCACGGAAACCGGTTCTCACCTGCTCGGCGAGCTGGGCAGTGAAACCCTCAACCCGGATCTTGGCACGGTGTTTCTACTCGACTACTCCAACGCCATCACTCCGCACCTGGTAATGACTTTCGGTGCAAGCTGGCTGGGCGAATTGAACGATCAGATCAGCTTGGAGAAAAATATCACCTTCGCTGCAGCCCCCGGTGCGCCCCAACTTCCGGCGATCAACTTCAGCGGTCCCCTTGCGCCTACCACCTTCGGGTCGCCCTGGATTCAATCCATCAACCGGAAGCTGGGGTGGGTGCTCGAAAACAACTACCTGTGGATCAAAGGCAAACACACCTTCAACATCGGGTGGGAGTTGCGGCGCACTTATCAGGATGACAACGAATGCCAGCAGTGCGCGGGTAACTTTAATTTCAGCAATAATGAGACGGCCAATCCGGCCAATCTCGGAACCACGGGAAATGCGTTCGCCAGCTTCCTGCTGGGCTCCGTCGACAGCGCCGCGCGTGTAGGTTCACCGGAACTGAAGCTCCGCAACCGCGATTTCTCACCATACATTCAGGACAACATCAAGTTAAGACCCAACCTCACCATCAACATCGGTGTGCGCTGGGACGTGATGGTGCC